>Ga0187815_10000777_pt1 | contig 15250 bp, 13 predicted proteins | sample NC_S_5_FD_132962 | JGI IMG/M metagenome (GOLD analysis project Ga0187815, IMG submission 132962) | Wetland sediment microbial communities from Neuse River Estuary, North Carolina, USA - ASW-S_5 | ecosystem: Environmental > Aquatic > Freshwater > Wetlands > Sediment | place: USA: North Carolina...
CGTCCCGGGGGCGAACTCGGTGGTGGCGGACCAGAAGGGTTCCCACTCACCAGGGTCGGGACCGTGGTTCCCGACCCCCATCCGCCACGTCGTGACGATCCTGCTCGAGAATGAGGAGGCTTCGTCCGTCTTCCAAGCCGGGCCATACGAAACGTACCTCGCGAACCACTACACCTACGCGGTCCAGGACTATGCTGTCTGCCACCCGTCGGAGCCGAACTACCTGGCCCTCACCGGAGGGTCCACGTTTGGCCGCTGCGGGACCGATGCCTACACCGTCATCGACAACCAAAGCATCGCGGACCTGCTGGAGCTACGAGGCCTCAGCTGGGGCGAATTCGCCCAGTCGATGCCGGTCCCCTGCGACGCGAGCGACGCCTACCCGTACGCCGTTCGGCACAATCCGTTCGTCTTCTATCAGGACATCGTGGACAACGCGTCGCGCTGCGGTAGCCATGTCGTCGGCTTCGACGCCTGGAACGCCGATGTGGCCGCCAACACGATCCCGAACTACGCGTTCATCACGCCGAACGTCCTGAACGATGGCCACGATACCAGTGTCTCGTACGCCGACGCCTGGTTGGCGAGCTGGCTCCCGCCGTTGCTGGCCGAGCCGTTTGCGCAGAGCACCTTGTTCATTGTGACCTACGATGAAGGCGCCACGGACCTGGGATACTCCGTCGGGAACACGACGCTGTGGGGCGGGAATGTCTTCACCGTGTTCGTGAGTCCGTACACGCTGCATGGTGGGCTCTTCGCGGCTCCCGTGTCTCACTACAACGTTCTGACGACCACGGAGTGGCTACTGGGTATCGGCTCGCTCGGAAACAACGACAGCGTGATCACCTTCCCGCCGATGGTGTCGGCGTTCCACTTCCCGTCGCAGGACAACTCCTCGCAGACGAGTATGGGCGCCTCGAGCGCGGCGGTCTGGAGGGAGTAAGCCGGTCGACGGAACTTGGCCGTGAAGGAGAACCCCTTCCTTCTTTCTTCTACTCTGGTCCCAGCCAGGGGAAAATCGTCCCCGAGGTTCTCAGTCCGAGGGCCCCTTCACCGGTCCGGTGGGACTCGCGGTCGAGGGGCCCTCCCACGAGGCGAGGAACCCGGGTAGCTCGGCCAGGGAATGGATACGAGCCGCCTCAACCCTGGCCCACCAATCGTTGCGGTCGAGGAGCACCGAGCGCACCCCCGCGCGTCCCGCCGCCCGGACATCGCTCCAGAAGAGGTCACCCACGAAGGCGGCCTCCTCGAGCCTCACCTCCAGCCTCGTGCAGGCGGACTCGAACGCGGCGGCGACGGGCGCCCGGGGTTCGTCGGGCCCTTCTCCGAGAATCACCGGAAGCCGCTCGGTGAGCCGCAGCTGTGCCAGTAGTTCCTTCGCGCGGGAGCCCACTTGGCCGACCAGCACTGCCATTCGGAGTCCGCGTGCCGACAACGCTTCGAGGCAGGGCCGCACATCCGGGTACGGTTCGACCGGACCCGGGTACTTCGGGAACCGAGCGAGTACCGCCTCGGTCTCTACCTCCGGTAGCGGGTGGCCCGCGATAGTGAACAACATGTCGCGTAGCGCGTCGTGGTACGCCGTCGCGTCCGCTGGGGGTGCGTTACTCATGAGGCCCTCCCACCGTCGCCGGTCCCAGCGCCGGAGCCCTTCTCGGATCGAGGCCCGTACGTGACGTTCGTTGAGCCGCGGTCCTTGGGGCTTCCAGGCCCACTGCCAGCGCTCGAGCGTATGCACCGGGACCAAGGTGTCGTCGAAGTCCCAGAGTACGGCGCGGAGCGGCATGTCGACGGCTACGGCGAGCCGGGTCTTATCGGTGCCCGGACTTCTGGAGATGGAGCAGATCCTCGGTCGATACCTTTTCGCCCTTCTTCAAACGGGCGAGGAAGTCCTCTTCCTTCGCGGGTTCGGCTGTTTCGATCGGGGCCCCGGGGCCGCGTCCGCCGCGGGCCGCATGGAGCATCTTCTCGATGTCCCGGACCTCCTCGATGGAGGTGATGTGGGCCCGGTGCTCCTCGTCCGCCTGGGCCTTCACTTCGAGGAGCTTCGCCTGCACCTCGTCGGCCTGGCGTCGAAGGTCGTCCACCTGCTCGTAGAGCGTGACCATCGCTTCGTGCTCGCGCTGCGCCGATTCGGCGAGCTGCCCCACGAGAGCGTGGTTCTCCTCGGCCAGCTTCTTGGCCTCGGCCATCTCCGTGAGAGCCACGTTGATCTCGGGGTCCGCCCGGAACTGGTCGTCCTGCTCCCGGATCTGCAGCTCGATCCGTTGCATCTCCGCGATCAGCCGCTTCTCCTGGTCGCCCGTCAAGGCGCTCGTCATGTGACGGAACTCGAGCTCCTTCAGGTCCTTCCGGAGCTTCCAGGTGGGGACAGCGCCGGGGCGCGGGGTCCGTGTTCGCTTGAGCTCCTGAGCCCGGTCAGAGAGCTCCTGGAGCTTCCGGTTCCACTCATCGCGGAGCCGCTTGGCCTCCTTGACCTGCTCATTGAACTCGTCGCGCTGACGGCGATGCGCCTGCGCCTCGCTGCTCTTGTCCCGCAGCTCGTCGATGACCTGGGCGCGCTTCTCCGCCCAGTTCCGCGCCTCGGTGTTGAACTTGTCCCGAGTCGCCCGGTGCTCGTCCGCACGCGCGTTGGACTCGGCGCGTTTCCGTTCCAGTTCTTCGATGGCGTCGGCCAAGGGTCACCGCCCGGGAACGAGAAGTACCACCGGGACGGAGTTCGACAGAGGAGGCCGATTTAAGGTCTTTCCTCCCGAGGGTGGGCGACATCCTGAGATGGGGGGCCCGACGGTTCCCCGACGGCGGGGGCACTTCCTGTCCCGCGGCAAGCTAATGAACGGTCCCTTCGCTCGGACCGTCCGTGGACGAGGTCGGACGCATCTTCGGCGATGTTGGATTGGGGCACTTCCAGCTCAGCCTCAACCGCCCCATCGAGCGGGGCGACTACCTGGCCGTCGAGGATGAGTTGCATGGGCTCGTCCTCTGTCAGCTTGATGACCTCCGCCGGAAGAGCGACCTCGACATGGACCGCGCCGACGCCCTCGACCATGGGGCCGACACCCCCATCCACGAGAACCTGATCGGCATCGTGCAGATCATCGGCTATCGAGAGAACGGCGGACCCGTCCGGGTGCCCACCTTCCCGTTCCGGCCCGGCGCCAAAGTGTTCCGAGCGGAGGAGAACCTGATCGCCGAGGTTCTGGGACTCAAGAAGCACGCCAACTCGGGGGCCTACGTGGGGCTTCTCCGAGGACACTCCCTGCGTGTAGAGCTGGACATCAACACGCTCTTCCAGCGCCACATGTCGGTCCTGGCGAAGACCGGGGGCGGGAAGAGCTACCTTCTCGGAGTGATCGTGGAGGAACTGCTCCGGCATAAGGTGACGTGCGTCATCATCGACCCACACGGCGAGTACGGTTCCCTTCGCTTCGCGAACGACAAGAACGGGCACAGCGAGCGGTTCCACGTCGACGCCCAGGGATTCGCCACGCGCGTCCTCGAGTTTTCCCCCGATGTGACGCTCAACACGAGTGCGAAGCCACTGACGTTCTCGCTCCGCCACTTGGATCCCCGCGACCTGCTCGTCTTCATGGGGCTCACGAACGTCAAGAACTTCCTTGGCCCGCTCCGCAAGCTTCTCGAGGAGGTCCAGGCGACCAGCCCCGATTACACCGTGAAGGACCTCATCCATGCCGCCGAGCGCGGCGAGGGAGCGGTCCTCGAGACGCTCCACGAAAGGCTCGAATACGTCGACCAGACACGACTCCTCGCCCCCCAGGGTACCAGCCTCACCGAGCTCGTTCAGGAAGGGAAGGTCAGCCTCGTGAATCTCCGCGGCGTCGCGCCCGACGTCCAGGAGCTGGTCGTAGCGCGGATCGCCACCACGCTGTTCGAGAGCCGGAAGAAGGGAAAGATCCCGCCCCTGTTCCTCGTCATCGAGGAGGCGCACAACTTCGCCCCCCAGCAGGGTACCGCCAGCTGCTCGCGCGTGCTCAAGAACATCGCGAGCGAGGGCCGGAAGTTCGGACTCGGGTTATGCGTCGTCACTCAACGCGCGGCACGGATCGACAAGAGCGTCCTCTCCCAGTGCAACACCCAGCTGATCCTCCAGGTCACCAACCCGCTCGACCTCAAGGCGATCGCCCAGTCGATCGAAGGGTTGACCCCCGGCATGACCGACATGATCCAGGGCCTTCCCGTCGGCACCGCCCTCGTGACGGGAGGCGGATACCATACCCCGCTCTTCTGCGAGGTCCGGCCCCGGTCGACCCGGCACGGCGGCGAGAGCGTCCGAGTCGTCCCCAACTGAGTCGACGGACCCGAGCCCCTACCGCGGCGTCGTCATCAGGTATCGCGTGACCAGCCGGACGCCGAACGCCGTCGCTCCGCGGTTGAAGTAGGACGGCACGTACTTGGTCAGTGGGCCTTCGTTGTAGGCCGGCCCCGCGATGTCGAGGTGCGCCCACGCCGTGTTCCCGACGAAGTTCTCGAGGAAAGCCGCCGCCGTGAGGGCCCCCGCCTCCCGCTGCTCCGTGGAGTTGCGGACGTCCCCGATCTCGCTCTTCACCATTTCGCGGTGGGTGTCGGTCACCGGCATTCGCCAGATCGCTTCCCCGGTCTGGTGAGAAGCGTCGAGCAGCGATTGCGAGAGCGCGTCGTCGTTGGACATGAGGCCGGCGATATCCGGACCTAGCGCGACGACGCAGGCACCGGTGAGCGTCGCCAGGTCGATCACTTGGTCCGGGTGGTACTTCTCGACCACGTACCCGAGGGCGTCGGAGAGCACGACCCGCCCTTCCGCATCGGTGTTGAGCACCTCGATGGTCTTGCCCGTATGGGTCCGGAGCATGTCTCCGGGCCGGTAGGCGTTCGGTCCCGGCAGGTTCTCGGCGCACGCCATAACCCCGATCACTCGCGGGGGCACCTTGAGCGACGCGGCGGCGCGGATGATCCCGAGGACGGCGCACGCCCCGGACTTGTCGTACTTCATGGCTGCCATGCCGGGGGCCGACTTGATGGAGATCCCGCCCGAGTCGAATGTGATGCCCTTGCCGACCACGGCAACGGTCTTACCGCTCCGGGCCCCGCCGCCGTACTCGAGCACGATGAGCCGCGGCGGATGCCCGCTGCCGCTCCCCACGCCGAGGATTCCGCCGCACTGCATCTCGGCGAGCTTCTTCTCGTCGAAGACCGTGACCTTCAACCCGAACTCCTTCGCCAGACCGCGAGCATGCTCGGCGAGCCACTCGGGCGTGGCCGTGTCGGCGGGGACGTTGGCGATGTCCCGGGTCCACAGGACGGTGTCGAGAAGGGTCTCCTCCTGCTCCAGAGCCTTCCGCAGGGGCGTCTCCTCTCGGGCGGCCTCTTCACCGAGGAAGATCGTCGCTTCCTCGATCTTGCCCTCGTGGGTGCTCTTGTACCGGAGGAACTCGTATCCTCCGAGCTCGACGCCGTCGACGAGGGCGCGGACGGCCGACTCGGCCGGGATCCGTTCATTCGAGAATGAGGCGAGCTTGAAACCGAGGGTCCGGGCCCCGCGGCCCTTGAGGGCGCGCACGACCTCGGCGGCGGCGTTACGGAGCGTCTCGATGTCGACGAGCGTGCGGGGGCCCAGGCCCACTACGAGGAGCCGTCCCTTCCCGTCGGGCCGGTGGAAGACGGTGACCTCTTTCCGCTTCCCGCGAATCTCCCGCCGTTCCCAGGCGGCGGAGAGGAGCTTGCCAAAGGCCAGGTCCTCCTTCGCCAGGGCGCGCGGGAACGCGTCTTCCTTCTCGGCGCGTTCCGGCAGCCCCACGGCAATCGCATCGACAGTTCCCTGAGTGGCCTCTCGGCGGTCCAGCGCGAATCGCATCCCTATCCCCGTTCCGGGGATTCAGGGGCCGGTTCAGAACCCGGCCCGGACCTTTTGACGGTCGATCCGAATCCCCGCGGGTGTGAGACAGATGAGGTTCTTAGCGATGCCGGCCACATCGCCGCCGATGTCCTTGGCGACGTTCTTGAGGTCGGCGCTCATCCGCTTGAGGGTCATCTGGTCGTTCGAGACCGACGTGTAGTCGATCAGGACCACGTCGCCCTGGTAGGCGAGTTTCGTGGCGTTATGGAGGTCGTCGAAGCGGAGGATCTCCGCCATGCGAACGGTACCGCGCGCCCCGGCGAGGCCCTCGGCCTCGTCCTCGAACTCCATCGAGCCCAAGTCCAGGAAGCTTCCTTCTTCGAGCGTCTCGTCTCCGTGATGCCGGCGCAAAATCCCACTTCGCTTCATCATGACCCGGTTCCACCCCGTGTCGACAGGCGGCGAAAGGCGGGGGACCGTTCTTAAGGATGCCGTTCCAGCTGACGGCGGCGGAGCCGAGGTGCCACGTACCAGAGATGTTCTCCGTCCACGACCAGTTCCGCGGTCTCGTCCAAGGTGGCGCTCGGCTCCCCCCGCACCGGAATCCAGGTCCCGGTATCCGGGTGCTGACCCTCGACGACGCCGTCAGGCGCCGTCCGGACCGGCACCGCCATTTTCTTCTCGGGCCCTCCGACCCAACGGGCATTCTCGAGGGTCACGGTCGGCCAGAGCTCTGTCGCACCCGAAGCCGCCGACGTCACATCGAATCCGCCGCGCGACGAGGGCCGTTCCAACCGGAACAGCCGGCCCTTGTCCACGTAGTAATCCCCAGGAAGATGCACCGGTAGGCGGACCGCGAAGGTTACTCGGTAGAGTTCCCGACCGTCCTTCTGTCCGTAGAGCGTCGCCGACTCCTTCACCTGGGCGCCGAACCGGTCCTTGAACAGCCGGGCGACGCCCCGGGCCGCCAACGTCTCGGTGTAGTAGTGGTCCCATCCCTCGGGCCTCCGTTCGGTCCAGGAATGATGGGCGCGCCAATCGGCCCGCGCGGAGGGGATCGTCGCGTCCCAGATCTCCTGCAGACGTTCCCGCAGCTCGGCCGCCGACCGCCGCGAGCCTTCCTCCGGTCCGCGTAGCTGGATGAGGGCCGTGTAGTAATGCCCGGACCGACGGCTGCACTCGGGGCAGGTGCGGTGCAGGATGCGCACTGTGAGGTCGACCGGGACGACCCGTTCGAGCCCCCGAAACCGGACGTGTACGTCGCCATGGAGGTTCTTGAGCAGCGGATTGGGGCCGGTCTCCTGCCATTCGACCTTGCGAACCGCCGCCTCTTCGTCGGGTACGAGGAAGCGGACCAGGTCCTCCGAGCCCAGCAAGGCCGACGAGCCCGCCCGCTCCCAATGCTTCCCTACCTCTCGGGCGCCGCACTGAGGACAGAGGACGACCGTGGCGTGGGGCTGGACCGCCACCAGCGTGCGCCGGGAGGCTTCGCACTCGGCGCAGACGCCTTCGACCAACGCGAGCCCCGTCCGGCCACAGACGACGCAGAACTCGTCCGCCGTCGTGGGTTCGGCGGAGAGCGCATCAGGCGTGGAAGCTGACGATTTCCGCATGCGGAACTCCTCCGAGCGTGCCCGTGTGGTCGGCGGAGAGCAGCCCCTCCTCCTGAGCGATCCGACAGACCCGGTCGCCGAGCAAGTTGATGATCGTCCCGTGCTGGATCGCCCACACGAGTTCTTCGCGGAGGACCCGGCGCTCGCCGTAGAATTGGGCAGAGACCTTTACCATCGCCGTCCCACGGCCCAGGGGAAGCTCGCGGCCGAGCAGGTCAGCGTCGCACGCCGCGACGACGACCTCGGAGCGGACCCGGTGGACCCGCATGACCACGGCCACGTGCCCGTCCTCCACGGCCCAAACCCCTTGGGAACCGGCGGCCGAGCTTATGACGACTCCGAGGGACAGGAGGGGCTCAGAAGCGGATGAGCTGCCACTGGTTCGGTCGCCGTTCGGCGACCTCGCCCTGGTTCCGGAGCGAGTAGAACAGGGCGTCCGTCCGGCTCGGTGGAACCCCGATCTTCTCCGCCTCCGCCTTCAGCTCTTCGAGAGTGAAGTACTCTTTTTCGGCCTGGAGCCTCCGCATGATACCGAACAAGAGCTCCATCCGCTCGCGCTGGCTGTGACTCACGCCGGTCGTGACCGTGTCGATGTCAAGCTGGCCCTCGGTCGTGGCGACTCGGGCCAGGAAACTCGTCACGATCTTGATCGCTCGCTGGGCGTCCTCCACGCTGACGATCGCCGATAGGCGGGCCCTCGCCGAGGCCTCGCTGAGGCGGACCAACGCCTCCAGTTGACGGGCGGTGATCGGCACCGGAGCATTGGGGTCCTCTCCCTGCTTGCGGACCTGGACGTAGAAGTCTTCGATGGCGGAGAGGGCCTCGGCGGAGAGCACCGGCCGGTACGTTCGACGAGCATAGGCGATGTACTTCCTCAGGAAGTCAGGAGGAAAGGGGGCTCCCGCGGAAGGAGACTCCGTCAGCTCGGCGCCCAACTCGCGCGCCTCGCCGGCGCGGTGGGACTCGAGGATCCGGTTCGCCAGCAACCGGTCCCGCTGGCGGTCTGGCCGGTCGAATATCGAGTAGATCACGTCAAACCGGGACAACAAGGTCGGAGGCAAGTTGACTTGTTCCGCGAAGCTCCGGTCGGGAGTGAACCGGCCAAACCGCGGGTTCGCGGCGGCCAGGACGGTGCAGCGCGCATTCAAGGTGGCAGTAATTCCGGCCTTCGAAATCGAACACGTCTGCTGCTCCAGCACCTCATGCATCGCCGACGAATCTTCGGGGGTCATCTTGTCGAGTTCGTCTATGACCGCGACACCGCCATCGGCCAGCACCAGCATCCCGGCCTCGAGGACCCAGCGGCCGCCAGCAAAGTCGTCCTTGACCGCCGCCGCGGTCAACCCGGCCGCCGTAGCCCCCTTCCCGCTGGTGTAGATCCCTCGCGGGGCCACGTCCGCGATGTAGCGCAGGAGCTGGCTCTTGGCGGTTCCAGGATCTCCGACGAGCAAGATATGGATGTCGCCGCGGATCCGGATCCCGTCGGGCTGACGCTTCTCGACCCCGCCGAAGAGTTGGAGCGCGATTGCTTCCTTCTCTTCCTCCATCCCCTTGATGGTGGGCGCGAGGGAAAGCACGATCTTGTCGATGACCGAGGGATTGCCCTGCCATCGCTGAATCTCCCTCAGTTCTTCCTCCGTGACCTCGATCTCCGCGAACTCCCGTTCCTGAGACTCGAGTGAATTCCCGAGCAGAATTAGGTCGAAGGTCGTGGACCGCACGACCCCCGTGCGGGAGGCGGTCGCGCGCTGGAGGGACTTGAGGGTCCCGACCGCTTCTACGCGGTTCCCCGGAATGACGCGACCTGTGAGATCCTCGGTCAACAGGATGGAGAGACCCTGGGGGTGGGCGCCTCCCTTCAGGCTCTCCGGGTTCTCCTGGATTTCGATGCGCTGCGAATCGGTGTACAAGGACTTCTCGGGGAGCAAGCGGAACCGGGTTCGGCTGGCCGGCTTGCCGCAACCGCCCTGGGCCGTGTAGCACTCAATCGGCTCACGGAAGATGGGGCTCGTCTCGTCCTGAATCTCGTGGACTTCTGCCCGACACGCCGCGCAGGAGAAGACTGCGTCCCGGATCTGCGGGCGGACCTCCGTCGCCTTTCGGACGATGCCGTCGATGGCGATGAACCGGTTCAGGTCGGCCTCCCGGATCTCTCGAATGACCCGATGGGCGGTGGCGGGAAGGCCGGTTATCCTGAGCCGTAGCCCTTGCGCCTCCGGGCCTACGACCGGCAGGAGTTCCCGCATCGCCCTCGCACCGGATTCGACTACCTCCTCAGGGCGGACTAGGATCTCATCGGCGAGAGCGGTGTCGGCGGTTTCGATGGCGGAGAAAGGGATCTCCAGCGACCGTTCCTCGGGGAAACGGCTCGCGAGCTCCATCACCCGGGGCCGGACGCCGGCCTCCTCGAAAACGGCGGCCCAACGGCCGACGAGCTCCCCTGAGGAAGTGAGCACCCGAGGTGACGTGACCATGGTTGACCGACTCCCGAGGTTCAGGGGGTCAGGCGGTAGCGGTCTCTAGGAAATAATCGTGACTCCCGGATGTTGGTGAGCTCGGCCATCACAGTGACGAAGCGGTCGAGGCCAAACCCCCATCCTCCATGAGGCGGCATCCCGAACCGGAACGCTTCGAGGTAGCCTTCGAGGCTCGTCGGGTCGACTCCGGCGGCACGGATGTTGGCCATGAGGTGGTCGAGCCGGTGTTCTCGGCGGCCTCCACTGGCCAGCTCCAGGCCCCGATAGTCGAGGTCGAAGTAGTCAACGAACTGAGGTCGGTCATCGTAGCGGTGGGCGTAGAACGTTTGGGTCTTGGCGGAAGTGGGGAAGTCCGTCAGGAAATAGAACGGGTTTCCGTGCCGTTCCACGAGGATCTCTCCGAGCCGCTTCTCGTCCTCGGTGGCGAGGTCCTGTTCGGCGCCCGGGCGGCCGAGCAGCTTCTGGCACTCCGCGTAGGTAACGCGGGGGAACGGCGGCCGGGCGACCGGGAGCTTCTCGGCGAAGGGGTTTCCCATCGACACGAGCCGCGTCCGGGCCGTGGCGAGGGTGTCGGCCACCACCGCCTCCAACACCTGGCGCACGTCGTCCCCGTCGCGGATGTACGCCACCTCGCCGTCCACACTGGTGAACTCCGTCAGATGCCGGACCGTGTCGGATGGCTCGGCCCGGAAGGCGGGTGCGATCTCGAATACGCGCTCGAAGCCGGCGCTCATGAGCATCTGCTTGTACAGCTGAGGGCTCTGGGCGAGATAGGCGGGCGAGTCAAAGTAGTCGACCGCGAACATCGTGGCGCCGCCTTCCGCGCCCTGTTTCAAGATCTTCGGCGTTTCGACCTCGAGGAATCCCCGGGAAAGGAAGGCCTGCCGCAATCCCTCCAGGAGAGCAGTCCGCAGCTCGAAGATCGCCCGGATGGGCGGCTTCCTCAGGTCGATGACGCGATGATTGAGACGGGTGTCGAGCTCGGCGCCGACCTTGTCGGCTACGCCCAGTGGGAGGGGCACCTCAGCGGGGGAGAGCAGTTCCACGTGGGTCGGGATCACTTCCACGCCGCGCTGCGCCTTGGGAGAGGCCTGCACCGACCCATCGACCTGGATCACCGATTCGCGGGGCGTCGAAGCGAAGAACGTGAACAGCGCCGGGTCGCTCGTCTCCTTCTTGAGGGTGACCTGGGCGATGCCCGACCCGTCCCGCAACAGCGCGAAGGCGACGCCGCCGAGGGCCCGGTAGTCCTGGAGGTGCCCGGCGATCCGGACGGGGGACCCCGCGAGGGCGGCGAGTTCACGCGTGAGCCGCCGCGGGGGCGACAGAAGCGGCCACCTCCTTGCGCGCGAGCGCCGCCCGCACGAGGCCCATGTAGAGCGGGTGGGGCGTCTCGGGCCGGGAGAGCAGCTCGGGGTGGTACTGCACGCCGAGGAAGAAGGGATGCGCCGGTAGCTCAAACGACTCCACGCGCCCATCAACGGACCGTCCGGTCACAACGAGGCCCGCCTGGGCCATTCGGTCGAGATAGGCCGGATTGATCTCGTAGCGATGCCGGTGCCGTTCCCATATCTCGGTTCGGCCGTAGATCTCCGCGATGCGACTGCCGGCGACGAGTTCGATGCGTTGGGCTCCCAGGCGCATCGTTCCGCCCAGGTCGGCGACCGCCTTCTGTTCCTCGAGGAGGCAGACGACCGGGTCGGGGGAGTGAGGGTCCACTTCGGAGGTATTGGCCTGCGAGAGACCGAGAGCGTTCCGGGCGAACTCGACAACCGCCAGTTGGAAGCCGAAGCAGACACCGAGGAACGGGATCCCCAAGGTGCGGGCCGTCTCGATGGCCCGGATCTTCCCGTCGACGCCTCGAGACCCAAATCCAGGCGCGACCAGGATCGCATCGGCTCGACGCAGGCGCGCCAGAGCGGCGGAGTCCCGGGGCAGGTCCTCGGAATCGTACCAATTGAGCTGGATCGTGTATCCGAGGTTCCCCTGGACGTGATGGAACGCCTCGATGTGGGACAGATACGAGTCCTTGAGCTCCGTATACTTCCCTACGAAGGCAATGTCGAGGGTTCCCTTGTTGGCCCGGTACGTGGAAAGGAACTCCTTCCACCGGGTGTAGTCCGGCGGGCGGTCCGGCAGCTTCAACTGGCGCGCGAGCAGCTGTCCGACCCCCTGGGCCTCGAGCACGAGTGGCACCTCGTAGACGGTCTGTTGGTCCGGAACGGAGATGACGGCCTCGGGGGGGACGTCACAGAAGAGGGAAATCTTGGCCTTGATCTCCGGGGTCAGGGGCACGGAGGCTCGGGCCACGATGATCGACGGCCGGATTCCGATGGCCCGAAGCTCGCGCACCGAATGCTGGGTGGGCTTCGTCTTGGGCTCGCCCACCGGGCCCGCAACCGGCACGAGGGTCGTGTGCACGAACGCCATGTGGCCCTCGCCGAGCTCATAGGACAGCTCGCGGAGCGCTTCGAGGAACGGCATCGACTCGATGTCGCCGACCGTTCCCCCGACCTCGACTAGCACGACATCGGCGGCGGTTGTTTGGGCCACCTCTCGGATCTGCCGTTTGATTTCGCCCGTGATGTGCGGGATGATCTGGACCGTGTTGCCGAGGTAGTCGCCCCGACGTTCCTTCTCGATGACGGCGCGGTAGATCTTACCCGTCGTGATGTTGTGGCTGCCCGTGAGGCTCTGGCCGAGGAACCGCTCGTAGTTTCCGAGGTCCAGGTCGACCTCCGTTCCGTCGTCCAGCACGAAGACCTCGCCGTGCTGATACGGGTTCATCGTGCCGGCATCGACGTTCAGGTACGGGTCGATCTTGAGAACAGTCACCGAGATGCCTCGGGCCTTCAAGAGACGCGCGAGCGAGGCCGTCGTGATGCCCTTTCCGAGGCCGGAAATCACTCCGCCGCTCACGACGAGAACTTTCACGGGCGAACCCCGCGCGGGTAACTGGATTCCACCTTAAAGTCTGCCCCCGGGAGATGCTGAAACACGGTGGTCGCGTGGACCGGAGCGCGTCCCGAGCGGGGCGGGGTCGTCGGTCGCAACAGCGTCTTTGGCGAGTCCATCATAGTGGGACCCTCCGACCGGAACTATCCCTCTTGGTTCGGCCAAATTCTGGGAGCGTGGTGAGCCGCTCCGCGGGGAAGACCGGACCATCCGTGCATACGTGGTACGGACCCAGCGCGCAGGCGTCGCACATCCCGAGGGCGCACTTCATCTGTCTCTCCATCGAACAGAAGACCGGAACCCGGCGCGCTTCGGCGGAGGAGATCACTTTCCGCATCATGACTTCCGGGCCGCAGGTCCAGACAGCATCGAACCGTTGCTCGGCCAGCAACCGTTGGCTTAGGTCCGTCACATATCCGTGGTGACCCACAGAACCATCGTCGGTTGAGACCTCCACGGACACCGCGATCGACCTCAACCGGTCCACGAAGAGCAGCTCGGCCCCGGTCGTGGCTCCCAAGGCGGCTACGATCCGACTTCCTTTCCGCGCGGCGGCCTCCGCGGCTGGCGCGAGGACGGCGGTACCGGATCCTCCGCCGACGAGCAGGATCCGACGCGGGGTCAGGTCGAAACGATTGCCGTACGGACCGCGGATCCCTACGAGCGTCCCCCTACTGATCGAGAGGGCGGCCCGCGTGGTACTCCCCATGGCCTTGATGGTAACTCCCTTCGGGTCGTCAGTGTAGGAGAGCGACATCGGGAGCTCGTCATCGCCGGGAATCCAGATCATGACGAACTGGCCGGGGGCGGCAGCTGGGGAATACGGGAAGCGTAAGGTGACCGTGCTGGGGGTCTCGACAATCCGCTCCGAGACCTCGGTAATTGTGCGCACGAGATTCACACCGTCCCCGGCTTAAAGCTCTAGCCGGTCCGCCCGGCCATTTCAACGTGAGACGCCCGAGGGGTGAGCGGCGCCGACCAATTCCTCCACCCGAGAGACCTTGAGCGAGTTGAGCCGCTCCTCCAGCTCTTTCGCGAGCCGGGTGAAAATGCCGATCCCTTCGAAGGCCACGGCCGTCCCCACTTCCACCGCCCGGGCCCCTGCGAGGACGTACTCGATGACATCATCGGCCCGCTGAATTCCACCGACGCCAACGATCGGAATTTTGACTCGTTCGAAGATCTGCCAGACACAGGCCAAACCGACCGGCTTGATCGCGGGGCCGCTGAGGCCCCCAAGACCGTTCGCGAGCACCGGCCGGCGCAACCGAACATCGATCGCGAGCGCCCGGACGGTGTTGATGGCGCTGACCGCATCGGCCCCGGCCGACTCGGCGGCTACGGCCAGCGAGGCCGGGTCGTAGTGGTTCGGCGTGATCTTGGCGATCACCGGGATCTTGACGGCTCTCTTGACGGCCCGTACGACGGCCCGAACTTGATCCGGGTCCTGCCCGATCTCCGAGCCCAGCCCCTTCGCGTGGGGACAGCTCAGGTTCAACTCGAGGGCCGCTACCCCGGTTGACTCCATTCGGGCGGCCAGGGCGGCGAACTCTTCCGCGTCAGCGCCAAAGATTGAACCGATGACCGTCGCGCCGGCGTCCCGGGCCACGGCAATCTCCTGGGGATACTCCTCGATGCCGGGATTCGGAAGGCCCATCGCGTTGAGCATGCCCCACTGCCCGTAGGTTTCGATCGTGGGATTGGGATACCCCATCCGTGGCTGACTCCCGATCGATTTGGTGACCACGCCTCCGGCGCCGGCCTCCCAAGCGCCCTTGAGGGAGTTTCCGCTCTCGCCCCAGATTCCCGACGCCAACCATAGCGGGTTTCGAAACGTAAGTCCCGCGATGGTCGTGCGGAGATCGGCCACTGGCGCGAAGGAGCCGTGGTCCGTTTATATGCATATGGAGTCAGAACTTCTCGATGCGCCTCGAACGACTCACGGACGCGGCCCGGTCCGCGCTCGAGAAGGCATTTTCCCGGGCCGCGGAGCTGCGACATCCCGCCGTGGAGCCGGAGCACTTGCTGCTCTCGTTGGCCTCCGAAGAGGGCGGTACGGCGCGCGAATTGCTCCTCCAACTCGGCGCGAAGCCGGATGAGCTGGTGCAGGAGCTCGAGCGACGGCTGGCGCAGCTACCGACCGCCGACCGAATCTCTCCCTCGGACCAGTACATTGGTCGCCCGCTCGCCGCCGCTCTCGAGAAGGCGGAAAAGGAGACCGAGGCGCGCCACGACCGGTACACCAGCGTCGAGGCCCTCCTGATTGGTCTGACGGAAAGCCCGTCACCCGCTCAGGAACTGCTCGCACAGAATGGGATCCGCCCGGCGGCACTGCGCGCGGCGATCGAGACCCTTCGGGGGTCGGGAAGAAC
>Ga0187815_10000778_pt1 | contig 15246 bp, 10 predicted proteins | sample NC_S_5_FD_132962 | JGI IMG/M metagenome (GOLD analysis project Ga0187815, IMG submission 132962) | Wetland sediment microbial communities from Neuse River Estuary, North Carolina, USA - ASW-S_5 | ecosystem: Environmental > Aquatic > Freshwater > Wetlands > Sediment | place: USA: North Carolina...
ATCCCCATACGGGGAGGTACTGGGAACGAAACATAGCCTTTGCGCGGGCGCGATATCGCTACGACTCGCTCGGGCCATCCTCGAGTTCCCAGTACCACTTCACCCGGCGGGCCCCCGTCTCGGCGACCTTGCGGCGGAGTTCCGGGTCCACATCCGGGTCGCGCACGAGACGCCGGACCTCTTCGGGGGTCCCCGACGAAACGCGACCGGAAAGTCCGGATTGTTCAAGGAGCGGACGAACGTGGTCGAGCGAGTATTGCCATGCCTCCTCGCGTCGGCGGACCGCCACGGAACGGGTTCCCGGGACCCGGTGGACCCCCAGCTGTTCGGCGGCCCGATGCAGCTCCTCCGCCGTTCGCCGCAGCTCGTTCTCGAGACGCCCTTCCTCGGCCCGAAGCGTTTCGAACCGGTCCACGAGCATACGCAGGCGTTCGCCCTCGGCCGGAGGCACCGTTCGGAACTCGGGGCAGCGGTCCCGGAAGTCGCACCGGGCGCAATGGCGGCCGGGGGCCGGTTCGAACGCCTCCGCCCGGATCCCGTCGATCACCGTTCCCATCCGGTCGTGGAGCCCCGCGAGCGCCGCGCGCTCCCGCGGCGCCGCGCGCAACGGGGTGAGCGACCGAAGGTGGTAGAGAGTCAGGCCGTGGACAGGCTCGGCGTAGTTGCTCTCGACCAGGACCTGGTAGAGGCTGAGCTGGTCGGACTCGCGAGCATCGTCGTTCGACAGCTCCCGCGACGTCTTGTAGTCCACGATCTCGAGCCCGCCGGTCGGCGTTCGGTCGATGCGGTCGATGTAGCCATGGACCGGGATGCCGTCCCAGCGCGCCTCGAGGTGCTCCTCCACGGCGACCGGGAGAGGACGGTCCCGGACTAGGAACTCGTAGTACCGCAGGAGCAGCTCGCGGCCGAGCGCCCGGTAGCGAGATTCCTCTTCCGGTGAGGTGTACCCCTCGCTGGACCACGCCCGGTCGTACGTCGCCAGGAGTTCGTCGGCCGTCATCCACCGAGTCGGCGACGGCTCCCCCGGGCGAGCGTGCCACTCGTCGAGGGTCCGCTGGCGTTCGTTCTCGCCCGCCCGTCGCGCCGTCGGCACGACGAGGGGAGCGACGAGCTCCTCGAGGACCGAATGGATCACTCGCCCGAACGTGAAGTAGCCCCGGGGGGCCTCGGGAAGCTTGTCGACGTAGAGGAACTTCCAGCGCAGCGGGCATTCCTGGTACGTGCGGTAGGAGGAGTAGCTCAGCGCGGGTACCGCGGGCACGCCCAGAGACCTGCCCGCGGGTTCATCTGGTTTCCGGGGGCGTGACCCCGGAGGCGAACGCCCCTAGTGGCCCGCCGCCGGAGCCCCGAGACCGACCTTCTCGACGTCCACGTCGGTCTCCGAGGGCAGGGTCCCGCGCGCTTGCGGGTTCGTGAGGTTCTTCGGGAGCCCCAGGAGCTCGAGGAGCTCCTTGTAGTGGTTGCGGATCGTCACGGGTGTGACGTTCGCGACCGCCGCGATGCGGTCCTGGCTGCGAGGCTCGCCCATCAGGTTCGACGCGATGTAGATGATCGTAGCGAGGATCCCGTTCGGCAGCACTCCGCTCGTCGAGTAGACCTGCTCGACCTGCTCGAGGAGCGAGAGCACCTTCTGGCGGACCTCCTTCGAGAGGTTCAGGTCCTGCGTGAACCGGACGAGGTAGTCGCGCGGTTCGACCGGCTTCAGCCCGAGCTTGAGCTCGCGGGCGAGCAGCGTGTAGGCCCGTCCGACCTCGATCTTGGTCGCCTTCGAGTGGGCGATGATCTCCTTCATCGTCCTCGGGACGTGGCACTGCCGGCACGCGGCGTAGACGCTCGCCGCGACGAGCGCGACGATCTTCTTCCCGCGGGTGGCCTTGTGCTCGAGCGCCCGCCGGTAGATGTACGTCGCCGACTCCTTCACCTCGCGCGAGAGGCCAAGGACCCCGGCGAGGCGGTTCAACTCGCCGAGAGCGACCACCAGGTTCCGCTGGTGGGTGCGCGCGGCCCGGAGACGGTGGTTGAGCTTGCGCAGATGATAGAACTTCAGGGACGTGTTCCTCGAGAGGGAGTTGCCCTGGAAGTCGCGGGTCGGCACGCCGATCTCGCTGAAGAGTCCCTTGTCGGGCATCAGGGGGGAGATGACCGGTCCCCATCCACGGGCCTCACGGCCCGTGTCCTCCTTGGAGCCGCGCTGGCCGCGGTCGCTCACGAGGGCGCTCTGGTCGACCACGAGCCCGCAGTCGGCGCAGACGATCTCGCCGCGGATCTCGTCGCGGATGAGGTGGGATGAGCCGCAGTTCGGGCAAACCTCCGCGACCGGAGGACCCTGGGGAGCCACGGCCCCGCTCTCACTAGGAACGGGCCGGCTAGGAGCCTTCACACTGGACGCACGCGGGTGTCGCCCCGAGGGGGCGGGAGAGCTGGTCTTCATAGCTTGTAGCCTTCCCAAAATAAAGGCTTCTATTTATAGGTTGGTTCGTTCCATGTATCGTTTGTATCATACACATGCTACACCATGCGCCGGTGTAGCATGGGTTCCCTAGGTCTACCGACACTATGAACCTTGGTTTCTCGCCCAGAAATCGAGAGCCAATTCACCTGCCGCCCGCGATGTCGGCGCGGCGGCGGAACGGTCCATTCGGAGCACGTTTCACGCCGGGGTCGCGGAAAACACGCACCCGCGGCTCGCGTGCTTCGTAGGGTCGGGCTTCGAGACCTCCCAGCGCTGGCCGAGGCGCGTTTCGAGCACGGTGCGCAGGAGCTCGGGACACATCACGCGGCCGATCTCGGGGGAGTCGCCCGTGCACGCGAAACAGCCCGTCACGCGCAGCGTGAGGGGACGCTCGCGCACGGTCGTCAGGTGGCCCATCGTGTGGGTCTCGTAGTACAACCCGAGGGCCCGGGCGACCTCCTCCGGGGACCGGCCTTCGATGTGTTCGGCGATCTCGCGGCCGAGCTGACGGGCGATCGTTTCGATCAGCTCGGGCAGCTGGAGATGGAACTCGCGGACCCCCGAGGCCCGCATGCCGAGCTTGGCGACCTCTTTGAGGCGCTGGAACGGAACGGTTTCCTTGCCGGCGACCACCGGCAGCACCGCTTCCGACGGGTTTTCGAGCTCGACGAAGCGCGCCTCGGCGCGCGTGGCGGGGGTCCACATGCGTCGGTGGTATTCGCGGGAGAGCCGGAGGAACATCGGCGCGGACGACCACAGGGCCACCTGCTCCTCGCCGGAACGGCCAAGACCGTCCTCGCTCGAAACGTACACGAGCGAGCCGAGCCGGTCGATCACCACGGCCCGGTTCGCGACCGGGTTGCTCGAGTGGCGTAGCTCGGAGAAGCCCGAAAAGTGCTTCGCCTCGACAAGGTTCTGGGGGTGGACCTCGGTGACCACCCGGACCTTGACCCCCCGCGAGCTCGCGTCCCGGAACGCGCGGTCGAGGCCGAGGTCAATGAATCGCGAAAGTGACCGCTCGCTCGCGCTCACCAGGATCTCGCGTTCGGCGGCCCCGACCCGCTTCAGAAGGAAGCGGCGGATCGACTCCGTTCCCTCGAGCACCGCGAACTTGCGGGGGTCGTGTTCGTCGATCTCGTCACGGCCTTCTTCCCATTCCGAGAGGATCCGGTCCCGGTCCTTCTCGAGCTGCCGGAGGCGTTCGGACGCACGGTGGATCCAGCGGTCGACGAGGTCGTCCGGGGAGAGGGCTTCGAAGCGCTTCGGGCGGCTCCCGGTCGCGCGAAGAAGACCCTCGGACGACAACTGTTTGATGAAGCGGTAGGCCTCGACACGATTGACGGCCGACACGCGGGCGAGCTCGCTCGCGGTCATCGCCCCGCCGCGGCAGGCCGCGAGATAGACGCGGGCGCCCTTTTCAGGCACTCCGTGTTCAGAAAGGAGCTCGAGAAGGCCGGATTTCGGCGCCCCCACGGAGGAAGCAGGCGACCCCCCGATAAAAGGTCAAAGGTCGCGAACGGGCGAACCGTCGGACCCGGAAGCGCTAAGGGCTCAGAGGGCGGCCTGGAAGTCCTCGATCGTGAGCGGGTACTCGATCTCGGCGAGGCCGGCGCGCGCTTTCAGGACCTCGCGGGCGAGGAGCCAATAGACGGTGGCGAGCGCGACCCGCCCCTTGTTGTTCGCGGGGATCACGAAATCGACGTTCCGCGTCTCGTTGTTGACGTCACAGAGGCCCACGACCGGAATCCCGATCGACACCGCCTCGCTGAGCGCCTGCTGGTCCGTCGCCGGGTCGGTGACAATCAACACCTTCGGCTCGAAGTACTCTTCGAGGTTGGGGTTCGTGAGGCAACCGGGAACGAACCTCTCCGCGAAGGAGACCGCGCCGAGGGTCTTCGCGAACACCCGCACGGGTTTCTGGCCGTACTGGCGCTGGGAGACCACAAGGATGCGGTCCGCGGGGAAGTGGGCGAGGAACTTGGCGCCGAGCCGGATGCGTCGGTCCGTCTCCCGGACGTCCAGCACGTGCAGCCCGTCGAATCGGACCTTGAAAACGAACCGGCGCATCGAGGCGGACTTCTGCTGGGTACCGATGTGCACGCCCGAGGTCAGATAGGTGTCCTCGGGGATCAGGAGCTCGCCGGGCTGGATGTCCTGCCCGTCGCTTGCCGTCACGGGCTCCTGGGCCAGCATCTCATCGTCGGGCATTTCGTCAGGTTCCGGTGGCGCGGCCGAGCCGCAGGAGTTCATTTAGCTTTGCCATGCGCTCTCCGCCCGATATCCCGCATTTCAGCCCCCGGGCGCCGGTGCCGAGCGCTACATGGGCGAGCCAGCCTTCGGGCACCTCGCCGGATCGGTGCGAGGTCACCGTCGACAGTCCCTCCGCCCGGGCGAGGTCGACCGCGCGGAAGGTGTCCGTGAGCGTCCCCACTTGGTTGACCTTGATGAGGATGGAGTTGGTGGCGTGTCGCTCGAGCCCCTTGCGCAGACGCTCGTCCTTCGTGACGTAGAGGTCATCGCCGACCACGAGCGTCTTCCCCCCGACGGCCTTCGTGAGGGTGGCGAACGCGTCGAACGCTTCTTCGTCGAACGGGTCTTCCACGAACCGGAGACCAAAGCGGTCGACCAGCTTCGTCACGAAGCCTACCTGACCGTCCGTGTCTAGGGTCTGCTCGCGGTAGCGGTACTTCCCGTCCTCGTAGAACTCGCTCGCGGCGAGGTCCAGCCCGGGGTGCACCTCAACGTGCAGTTCGTCACGGGCCCTTGTGCAGGCGTTCGTCAGGACTTCGAGCGCTTCGAGGTTCGGGATCGCCGCGACCCATCCGCCCTCGTCGCCACGACCGAGGGCGGCCTTGGGGAGTCTTCGATGGAGTTCCTCTCCGACGAGAGCGTGGACCCGAACGGCGGCCCGGATCGATTCCTCGGCGTTCGGTCCGTCCGCGAACGCGATGAACTCCTGGATGTCGGGGCCCCCGACCGCGTGCCGCCCCCCGTTCAGGCAGTTGGCGGCGATCGCGGGGAACGTTCGACCGTCGACCCCCGGACGTGCCAGGACCTGCCAGAGCGGCCGACCGGTCTCCTGGGCATGGGCGATGGCCGTCGCCACCGAAACGGCTGTGGCCGTGTTCCCTCCGATCGAGGAGAAATCGGGGGTTCCATCGACCTCGTGGAGGGTCGAGTCGACGGTCTTCTGGTCGCCCGCATCCACGCCGACCACTCGAGCCCGGACGCGCGTCCGGAATGTGACCAGCGCCTCGGGCACCCCGCCCTTCGGGAACGCCACCACCTCGTGGGCGCCCGTGCTCGCGCCGCTCGGCGCGCCCGCCCGGCCCCGGGCGCCCGAGGCGAGGTCGATTGTCGCTTCGACCGTGAGCCGTCCGCGGCTATCGTAGACCCCGAACAGGTCGGCCGATGTGATCCGGCTCATGGAGGCTCCTCGACGTACTCGACGAGGACGCCGCCGAAGGCAGCCGGATGGCAGAACCCGACCCGCCGGCCCCGGGCGCCCGTCCGGCCGTGCGGGTCGATCAGACGGCCTCCTCGCCGGGCCACCTCCGCGAGCGCCGCGTCGACGTCCGGGACCGCGAATGCTAGATGATGGATCCCGCCGCCGCGGCTCTCCAGGAACTTCGAGACGGGGGAGTTGGGTCCGCTCGGCTCGACGAGCTCGACGTGGGTCTCGCCGGCGGAGAGGAAGACGACCCGCACCCCGCTTCCGGGCACATCTTCGGGAGGGCTCTTCGGCGGTCCGAGGACCGGACGCCAACGCTCGATCGCCTCCGTAAGGTTCGCAACGACGATGCCCACGTGGTCGAGCTTCCGCAGTTCCATAGGCACCCTCTAGATGGCCCTCGAGGGAGGTTGTTCCCCAAAACAGGCTCGCCACACGTCGGCGATCTCGCCGAGCGTGGCACCGGCCCGGACCGCCGTCACGACCGTCGGCATCACGTTCGCCCCGCGGTCGGTCGTGGCCCGAAGCGAGTCGAGCGCCGCCCCGACCGCCGCTCGGTCCTGCTGCGAGCGCCATCGGCGCACCCCGAGGACCTGGCGTCGCTCCTGGGCGGGCGTGATCCTCTGGCTGTGGACCCCCTTCCCCGACGCTTCGGGGAAGAGGGAGAACTCGGGATGGCCCTCCGTGAACTCGTTGACCCCGACCACGAGCTCTTCCTTGCGCTCGCGCGACCGTGCCACACGGTAGGCTTCCTTCGAGATCTCCCCCGCCACGAACCCACGTTCGATCGCGGCCAAGGCGCCGCCCATCTGTTCGATACGGTCGAGGTACTCACGGGCGCCGCCCTCGATCTGGTCAGTGAGGTACTCGATCTCGTAGGCGCCTCCGAGCGGGTCGACCGTGCTGGTCACGCCCGATTCCTCGGCGAGGATCTGCTGGGTCCGCAACGCGAGGCGCGCCGATTCCTCGGTCGGGAGCCCGAGGGCTTCGTCGAGCGCGTTGGTGTGGAGGGACTGGGTCCCCCCGAGGACGGCCGAGAGCGCTTCCAGGGTAGTCCGCACCACGTTGAGCTCCGGCTGCTGGGCCGTGAGGCTCGACCCGGCGGTCTGGGTATGGAACCGTAGTTGCTTCGAGCGGCTGCTCTTCGCCCCGAACTCGTCGCTCACGATGCGTGCCCAGAGCCGACGCGCGGCGCGGAACTTCGCGATCTCCTCGAGGAAGTTCCGGTCGGCCGAGAAGAAGAACGACAGGCGAGGTAGGAACTGGTCGAGGTCGAGACCACGCTCGCGTACCGCGCGCACGTAGGCGATCGCGTTCGCGAGCGTGAAGGCCACTTCCTGGACCGCCGTGGCGCCGGCCTCGCGCATGTGGTAGCCCGAGACGGAGATGTAGTTCCACTGGGGCATCTCCCGGGTCGCGAACTCGATCAGGTCGACCGTGAGCCGCATCGAGGGGCCCGGAGGATAGATGTACGTTCCGCGGGCGATGTACTCTTTCAGGATATCGTTCTGCACGGTGCCCCCGAGCCGGACGCGGGGCACCCCGCTCTCCTCGCCGACGGAGAGCAGGAAGGCGAGGAGGATCGGCGCCGTGGCGTTGATCGTCATCGAGACGGTGGCGTGGTCGAGAGGGATCCCTCGGAACAGCGTACGCATGTCGCCGAGCGACGCGACCGGTACGCCGCAGCGGCCGACCTCGCCGCGAGCGCGGAGATGGTCGGAGTCGTAACCGTTCTGGGTCGGAAGGTCGAACGCGACCGAAAGCCCGGTCTGTCCACCCTTCAGAAGAAAATGGAACCGCTCGTTGGTCGCGGTGGCGCTGCCGAACCCCGAGTACTGTCGGAAGGTCCAGAAACGCCCGCGGTACATCGTGGGTTGGATTCCCCGCGTGAACGGGGACTCTCCCGGAAAGCCGACCTGATCGAGGAAGGCGCGGTCGGGGTCGGCGGGCGGCTCCATGAGGAGGGGCAGCCGGCCCCCTTCGACCCGCGCGCCAATCGCCCGGCGCGCGTCCTTTTGCCATCTCCGGCGGGCCGCCGACCGGTGAGCGCCGCTTCGGGACCGGGCCATCGCCGTTGGACCGGAAGGCGCTATTAATCGGTGTCGCGGCGCGCGACGAGCGGCCAGAGGGCCGTCAAGTCCACCTCGGCCCATGCCACGGGCACTGGAACTCCGATCGCTTCGAGGAGGGAAGGGGCGATCTCGCCGACCTCCGCCACCGCCTCGCCCGCGACACGGCTGCGGGCCGCCCGGCCCGGAATGGTCCCGGGGACCTCCACCGGCTCCCTCACCCCGACCACGTCCACCGTGCGCAACAGGTACTCTGCAAGGGCCGCCGCTTCGGCGAAACCCGCCGTGTCGGACGCGACCACGATGCCCGCGTGGTACCGGGTCTCGGCGCCAGTGTCCGCCCCGGGGGTCGCGATGATCACGGGGGCCACCTCCCCGAACCGTTGCGGGTAGCCGTGTCGTGTGTTGTGGGCGAGAACGTCGAGATGAGAGAGAAGGAGGCGATTGCGGAGATAGGCGAACTCCGAAGAGACCGGGTTGCGGAGCCGCAAAGGGAGCTCCCCACCGACGCGGGCGACGGTCGCGTCGGAAACGAGCACGGGAGTGTGGGGCGCGGCGAGCCCGAGTCCGAGCAGCGAAGAAGCGAACCGACGACGGAACACCGTCTCGCGGCGCAGGCGACCCCGGGTCCGGCTGGGCGGGAGGAGTCCGTCCTCGGAGCGGATTCCCTCGGCGAGCAGAACGTCTTCGCCTACGTCTACGGCCGTCAGGATATCCGGCCGCCACGGCGGCGCATCGACTTTCCAGCCACCGGAGTGCGGATGACCGACGAGGCGAGACTGCGCGAGGCGCCGCTCGACGACGGAGGCCGATACTCCTTCGCCGCCCAAGGTCCGCAACACCGAGGATGGGAACTCGACCGAGTGCGGCGCGATCAGCGCTACGCCGTCCGTTCGGGTCTCGTCCGAACGCGCCACCGGGACCGGAGCGACCGACCAGCCTTGGGCCACGAACGGGACGAGGAGAAGTCCCACGGCCTCTGCCACCGTGCGCTCCCGGGTGCCGGTGGCTTCGATCAGAAGCTCGCGGTCTCCGACCCGGGCCTCCCCAGCGGTTCGCCCGTTGAGGATCGGGGGCAAACTGAGGACGGTGCCCCGGGCATCGCGGAGCGTGAGACAGCTGTCGCCCTGACGGCCCAGGGGCCCGAACGCTGCCGCCATCGGGTGGTCCCGGAAGAATTCGGTCGCCCCGACCTCCTCCGACCCGTCGAGCGGAACGAATCGGACGGCGGTCAGAGGCTCGAGGCTGTACCCGACCGGAAAGGCCAGTCGTTCGACCGGATAGATGCCTAGGCTCGCTGCGCGTCGGTCCCGTCCGATCGTGGCGTGGAGGATCTCCTGGAACCGTACAGCCTCGGCGAGGAGCCCGGCATCGAGCGCTCGACCGGCCGGGGCGCGAAGGAGGGCCCCTCCGATCGCCGGCCTCAGGGGCGCTACCGAGGAGTCGACGCCAAACTCGACACCGCTAGCTCCGCCGGGGGTGGTCCGATACGCGGGAATCCCGTGGGCGGTCCCGAGCACCCCCTGCAGGTAGAGTCCGAGCCCGCCTTCCGAGAGCAGGTCGAGGCGGTCGGGGGTCACGGAGACCGTGAGGGAACTCCCGTCGTGGCTCTCGACCTCGGCCTTCGACGCGAACAAGAGATCGTCGAGAACGGACGCCGAAAGCGGTCGCCCGGCGACCGCGCAGAGCCGGTCCGCGTCCAGCACCGTCCGCGGCATCGCTACGGGGTACCTCCCGTGAGGGCGGAAATATCGTCCAGGAACAGTTCGCGGATGTCGTTGCAGCCGAGGGCGACCATCGCGAGACGTGTGACGCCGATCCCCCACGCAAGGACGGGCACTTCGACCCCGAGCGGAAGAAGGACCTCCGGCCGGAGCACGCCCCCGGGGAACACTTCGATCCAGCCGAGATGGGGGTGTCGCACGTACCCCTCGATCGACGGCTCCGTGAACGGGAAGTAGCTCGGCCGGATCTTCATCTCGCGGACTCCGATCGCCTCCGCCAGGGTCGTGAACACCCCGACCAGGTGGCGGAGGTCGAGCCCCTCTTCTCCGATGACGCCCTCGCACTGGCCGAACTCGAGGTGATGCCGGGCATCGACCTCCTCCCGGCGGAAGTTCCGGTCGATCGAGAACATCCGGAACGGAGGGCGCGGATGGCCGGCGAGGAATCGGGCCGAGACGGCGGTCGTCTGCGACCGGAGCACGGGCCTCACGGCGACGCGGACGTCGTACGTCCCGGGCCACCCGGGCCCGAGGGGGACGGTCGTGCCCGGAAGAGGCTTCCCCTCGTGGGCGGCGGCCACCCGTGCGAGGAGGTCCGCGGGCGGCGGTCGCCCTTCGACACCCTCCACGGACAGCGCATCGTGGATCGAGCGAGCGGGATGGTCCTGCGGCATGAACAGTACGTCGTTGTTCCAGAACTCGGTCTCGAGGAGAGGACCTTCGGACTGCTCGAACCCCAAGCCCACCAGCACTTCCTCGAACTCTTCGAGCCACGCGACGTACGGGTTGGGCCGTGCTCCCGTGACGTACGGAACGGTCGCGCGCACGTCGTAGGGGCGGAACGGCCGGCCTCGCCAACCGCCCGAACGCAGCAGCTCGCCGGTGAGCGAGCCGAGCAGGTCCTCCCCTTCCGCCGCGAGCGGCATTCGCTGTCCCTCCTCGGATGCGGACCAGCGCTTGATCGACCGGTGCTCGCGGCGTAGGAGCCCGCGTCGCTCGAGCGACTCGACGATCGCCGGGTCCACATCGGCCGCCTGCGACGCGACCTGCTTGAGGACGGTCTCTTCCGGGAGGAACCCCGGCGAGACCGGGGCGTCGGGTCGTAGGCGGAACGGGGGGCCTTCGGCGAGGAACCCCCTTCGACGAAGGATCCCGATTGCCGCGGATCGCTCCTCGTCATCAAGACCGGCGGCCGCGACCTGGTCCGGGGTCAACATTCCATCGTGACCGCGGAGAGCGTCCAGCATCCTCCGTTCGGGAAGGCCCCGGGCGAGCGCTCCGTCGCCTTTGGGGGTGAGACGCAGGAGTGTCTCGTGTTCCTCTTCGACCACGGCGAGGTGCTTCGAGCGAAGGCGCTGCAGGCTTCCTCGGACCTGGTCCGCCGGGAGGCCGACCTCACGCCCGAGCGTCTCCTCGTCCACAGGGGGTCCTTGGTGCTGGCGCAACGCCAGGAGAAGCGAGCGTTCGGGCCCCGAGAGAGCGACCGGGGCCGCCCCGACCGGGGCATCCCCCGATGCCTCGGGCACAAGGAGGCGAGAAGGGGGCCGGATTAAGTCTTTTGGGGCCGCCGGCCGCCGAGAGGGCGGAGGGGAGGTTCCACCGATTACGGCCCGTCTAGGGCGTGGGAGGCGGAGCCGAGTCCGAAGGAGTGGTCTCCGCTGTCGGTGCTGGCGCGGGAGAAGGCGGCCCAGCGGGTGCCTCCTGAGGGGGCCCCGCCGGAGGAGTGGCGGTGCTCGGGGAGGGCGCGGCCGGCGGTGGTGCCTGCGCCGAGGAGGACGCGGGCTTTCGCCGACGGGGCCGACCGATCGCGTAGCCTAGGACGCATGCGACCGCCATGATGGCGACGAACGCCACGACGTTCCCGGGATACGTCTCGATACCGGCGAGCGCAGGAACGAATCCGAGGAGGTTCACGGCGACGGTGATGGAGGCCGCGCCGTAGTACCCATCGCTCGTCACCGTGACCGTGGCGGTCCCATGCCCGCCGAGGTAGCAGCTCGGAACGGAAACGGCCAGTCGCACAAAGCCCGTCGAGTTGGTCGCGAGGTCGCTCGAGCCCCAGACGCCCGCGCACGGCCCGTTCCCGTTGCTCGCCTGGAGGCTCACGGCCACCGGCACCCCCGCGATGGGCATCCCGTTCGAGCGGTTCGTTAGCTGGGCCACGAGGGTCACGGTGCCGCCCGGAGCGACGGGAGTCGGGGTGGCGGAGAGCGTCAGGTTCACGAACGTTGCGGTTAGGTCTTCATACAGGAGGAGGGCGCGGGGGGACCCCCACCCTGTCTCGGGGTCCCACCCTGGGCCCGCCGAGCCGAGGCAGGTCGAGCCGGAGGTGATGTCGGCAATCCCGACCGGGTCTCGGCCGAGCTCCTGGTTGGCCCCGACGGCGTAGAGGCGAGGCGTCAGGAGACCGAGGTGGGTCCCGTAGAGAGCGTCCATCTCGGACACCAATCCCGCCCACAGGGGCGTCGCAAAGCTCGTCCCGGCGGCCTGGGTGGGCTGACCCCGGAAATAAATGTAATTGAAGGTCGCCGCCGCCGAGACATCCGGGACCCCACGGTGGTCGCCGTTGGAGGAGATCGGGGCGGCCGCGCTGCCCACGAGCTGCCATGAGGGGGCCGCAATCGAAGTCGAGTAGCCACCGCCGCTTCCGCTCCAAGCCGACTCGCTCGCGAGGCCGGTCACCCGGCCGAGGAGATCCCGAGCGAGCACAGGGTCGGTACCTCCCACGGCGATCACGCCCGGGGAGATCGCGGGAAACTCGGTCGACGGACCCCCACCGCACGAGGAGCTGAGGTCCCCACCGAGGTCGCCGGTGGCCGCGAGAAGCGTGATCCCTTCCTGGGCCGCGGTCGCGATGTCGGTCGCCCACGCGGATTGGAGCGGCTGGCTAGCCCCTTCGGGGGTGCCGAACGACATCGAGACCACCGACACCCCGGAAATCCCGGTCACTGCCTTGGTAAACGCGTCCGTAATCGCCGCGACGCTCGGGGAGTAGCCCTGGTTCGCCGGACCGTCCGGCACGTAGACCGGACTGAGCGTGGCCCCCGGCGCCATCGACCCGGACCATTCGAGGTCGATCGTCAGCTCCTGCGGGGCATTGCTCGGGTCGCTGACAGCGCTCGGGGAGGGGGGCGGTGCCCCGTCCAGGTTGTACGGTTGCACGGTCGGCTGCGGGAAGCTGGCGGGGTACTCGTTGGCGAAGAACGATGAGATATCGTTGGGGTCATACCCGTCGCCCCAGAGCACTATGGCAATCCCCTCGCCCGCGGCGTACTGGGGCGAACCGCTCACGTTGTAGAGCGCCGATAGGCCGTAGATCAGTCGCGCTATCGACGGAGTGATGAGGTCGGGGTTCTGCGCCGGCGTGGTGACGGAGACGTTCGGGCTCCCCGAGAGACCGGCCGGCAAGGCGAACGTGTCCAACCCACTCGAAAGACCGACGACCGAAGCCACTTCCGACTCGAGCATCGAGGGAAGAGCGGGCGGCGCCACGGGCACCGTCACGGGGCGTCCCTCGTAGGTTCCGGACGCGAGTTCGGTCCCGAAGGCCCGGCCCAAGACCGCGGCCGGCCCGGCCACCGTGATCGAAAGCCGTGTGGGGTTGGTGTGGACGACCGACAACCCCCTCGACTCAAAGTACGACTCGGCCGAAGCGTAGGCCGCGGGAGAGAGGCCGTAGCGGTCGGCGATCTCCGACACCGTGAGCGAATGCGCCGAGGCCGGCGGCGGGTCGAAGAACGACGGTGTGCTCGGATAGAAGGTCACAACCGCGAGTTGGTCACCGACCGCTGGGACGGGGCCCGCGACCGACGTCGACAGCCCGGCGTCGAATCCGGCCCTCGCTGCGAAAGAGCCCGCGTAGATCGCGGCGACGTCGGCGGGAACCGTCCCCCGCTCGGCCGCAGAGCTCCCGCCGAGCGATTCGGCGGACGCCACCGGGAGCGACGGGACGCCCACCACGAGGACGGCCAGGAGGGTCAAGGCGAGGAGCACGACATGGCAGCCGCGGCGGCCATACCGCCCGTGAGTCATCCCGAGTAGATGGGCCGGTGCCTCGGAAAAAGGTTCGCAACGCCGCCGCGGGACCCTTCGGGTCACACCCGGATCGGGGCCGTGTAGCCCGGCGGCCGGTGGAACCCTTCGCTGCCTCCGAACGGGTCGGGTCGCGGCACGGGCGTCTCGCCCCGCTTCGCGGAGAGGTACGCGTCGATGGCGTCCGCCGCGTCCATGGAGGCGCCCATGGCGTAGACGACCGACCGCCCTCCGGCGGCGAAGATGCCGGGCACGGCCGTCTCGAACCCCTTGCCCTTTCCCTCGGGCCATCCCTGGGAGGTGAGCTTGAGCTCGAGCTCGGGGCCGAACCCGGTCAGGTCGGCCTTCTGGCCGACGGCCACGATGACGGTGTCGCACGGGATCGTCTCTTCCGAGCCAGCGATCGGTACCGGGGTTCTCCGCCCGCCCGCATCGGGCGGTCCGAGCTCCATTCCCTGAACGACCAGTCCCTCGACCCGGTTCTCCCCCGCGATCCGCAGCGGGGCTTTGAGGAACAGGAAACGGATCCCTTCATGCTCGGCTCCGTGGACCTCCTCGGGGTCCGCCGGCATCTCTTGACGGCTCCGTCGGTAGACCAACGTCACACGGCCCCCGTGCGATTCGCGCAGCGCCGTACGCACGGAGTCCATCGCGACGTCTCCGCCGCCGATGACGACGACCTCCTTGCCGACCTTCACCGGCACACCGTGGTTGACATCCTTGAGGAAGTCGAGGGCCGGTAGAACTCCGGGGAGCTTCTCACCCGGCACACCCAGCGAACGGTGGCTGGGGGTCCCGATCGAGATGAACACGGCCTGGTACCCGTCCTCCCGGATCAGCTTGTCGAACGGGAACTCCCGGCCGACTTTGGTCCCGTCCACGAAAGTGACGTCCAGCTCCTGGAACCGCTTGCGGTCCGTCTCGACGTCCGCGTCCGTCATGCGGTACGCCGGAATCGTCTGCATGAGACCGCCGTACCGGTGTTCCTGCTCGAAGACGGTGACCGAGTACCCCCGGACGGCAAGCTCCCAGGCCATCATCAGGCCCGCGGGACCGGCCCCGACGACCGCGACCCGTTGGTTCTTCGGCTTCGACGGGACGTAAACGAGGTCGCTCTTCCCGAACTCGAGGGCCGCCCGCTTGAGATGGCGGATGGCGATTGGGACGCCCTTCTTCTTCACTACGCAGGAGTCCTCGCAGTAGTGGTAGCAGACCTTGCAGAGACAGGTCGCGAGGGGATTCTCGCGCAGGGTCACGCGGGCGGCGCCATCGAAGTCCCCGTCCGCGATGAGTCGGATGTACTCGCGGCAGTCCTGGGTGATCGGACAAGCTTCCACGCACCACGGGCGCCGGCACTGGATGCAGCGCTTCGCCTCCAGGATCGCGTCGTCCTTGGAGTAGGCATGCAGCACCTCGCGGAAGTCCGCCGTCCGAACGTCCACGGGTTCCTCCGTGATGGAGACCCGAACCGGGTTCAGCTTGGGAGGAGCGGACTTGGGCGCCGGAGCGGCCGCGTCA
>Ga0187815_10000779_pt1 | contig 15225 bp, 6 predicted proteins | sample NC_S_5_FD_132962 | JGI IMG/M metagenome (GOLD analysis project Ga0187815, IMG submission 132962) | Wetland sediment microbial communities from Neuse River Estuary, North Carolina, USA - ASW-S_5 | ecosystem: Environmental > Aquatic > Freshwater > Wetlands > Sediment | place: USA: North Carolina...
CTCACCATGGATGCTGTCCAGCGCGAGTTCGAGCAGATCGTCGCGTGTCTCGACATGCCAGTAGATGGATGCGGTACCGACATTGAGACGCTTGCCAGTTTGCGCATGGTCAGACCGCCTTGCCCGTTCATGTCAAGAATTTCGACCGCAGCTTGAACGATGCGCTCTCGTGTCAGCGCCGGAGCGTCACGGGGATGTCGCGCCCGTTTTAGCCAGATGGATGAGGAAGCGCCTCCTGTTTCCGGAGATCCCGCCTTCGCCATTGCTCTCTCCCGGCCTGCGCTTGACAGTTGCGCCCAATTCCTACATCAAATCTTGCTTCCCTCACACCACCAATGCGCTTGGTGTCAGCCTGTCGGGCGTAAGAATTTCGCGCTCTGCTGTTACTTGAGTGGGATGAGCCCAGCGTGCGTTGGGTTGAAGCCGCAAGCATCGAAATAGAACGAGCGGAGGTGAGGATCGAAATCGACATGAAGCCACTCGCAGCCGGCTTCCCTCGCGCGTTTAATCGCCTCTTGTATCAAATTTGTCGCAAGGCCCTGTCGCCTCAACGCAGTCGCTATCATTGTGTCCAGAACGAAGGCGTGGACACCTCCATCCCAAGCGACGTTAACGAACCCGATCAGCTTCGTTGATCGTCGCAAACAAACCCAGCCCAGGCTGAAGCGATTGACTTGGGTCCACCAATCGTCCTCGAACAACCTATGCTCGAAGCACTCTGCATGCAGTAAATTGACTTCGCCGTTCTCAAATTGGCCCCGCCACTCGGTGACCACCTGCGCTTCGCTGGTGCCTTCAGATGGAGCTGGATTCATTGTTGCGGCGGGTTGCTCATTTAGCGCAGCGCATTGAGGTCATGGACGATGACGTCGTATCATGGAATCGAAGTCGGAACTGCTGCGACCCCTCGTCGTCGACTTCGAGCATACAATTGGTGGCACTCTATCCAGCTGAGCTACGGGTACCTTTTGCTTACGCAGTGCTTACGCGGTTTTCTTGCGAGTGTTAATCCCTAAAATTCATCATTCACAAGTTATTGTTTTGCCTTCATCTTTTCCTTTTACGCCCAAACCGGCGGGCCTTGACACATGCCTTATGAGAGCGACGACAACGTCGAGACTGAGCGTGCGGATGTGGCCGGAATAGCCGGACTTTAGCGTTGTGGACTCCCTGATCTGTGTCATGCGAGACTCCTGTCGATTGTGCTGCGGCGATGAGATCGCTGGCGGTGCAAACGCCGCTGGTCGCGCGCACACCGCGTCGGCGCGCGCCATTCGAAGCGGCCGTTTCCTTCTTGGTCGGTCCACAGCGGGACCGCGCGGCCGATGATCTGGTCGATGGAGGTCAGGCCGAAGTAGCGACCGTCCAGAGAGTCGCGGACCTGCCAGTTCATGAGGAAGACGTCACCGGTGTGGATGCGGCGGCAGCCCTGCCAGATCGGCAGATCGCGCCCGACGCGATCTTGATCCAGCGCCTTGCCCACCTCGACGCCGTCGACCAAGATGGTGAGGTTCGAGCGACAAACCGTCTGTCCAGATGCGCCGAAGACGCGTTTCAGCAGCGGCACGCCTTTCGGTAGATAGCTGCGCTCGGCGAGGAAGGTCGCAAGCGGCTCTTGCGCATCGACGGCGACGAGGTCGGTGACTTCGAACGTGCCGTCGAAGTCGACCGTGTAGAAGCCGATCGGCGCGCTCGCCGATGCGTTCCACAGGAGCTTGATCGGCACCGGCGTGAGCGCCGGATAGCTCGTGGCCATCGCCGCGAACGTCGTGGCGAGGAGCAACGCGGTGCGGCTCATGGCGCGGCCCTCCGACGAAGGACGAAGGCGCCTACACGTTCCATCTGCGCTATCTCGAACGAGAGGGGAACGGTCGACGGTGAGAAGGGCCGCGCGTATTCCGCCCTTGACAACGAGGCGGACGGCCGGGCATTTCCCCGAATGCGGACGCGACGACCGCCATCAATTCCGCTTCATCGTCGCGCCGGAGGACACGGTCGAGACGGGTCCAGCGCTCGGCCTCCGGCCCGACCGGCGGCTGGCCATGTGGTCCGGGAGAACCAGGTCTTGATAATCGGCCGTGTTCGCTGTCTGGCGCGCTATGGCTTTGCCAGCGAGATCGCGCCCGGCCAGTGGCAGGTCGGCGGCGCCACCTGGCTCGACCGCGAGCTTGCCTCCGACAAACGCACAGCGCTCGGCGCGGCGGGGTTCGGCCTTGAGGTCCGGGATGCGCAGCAGCGCGCCGCGCGGCTGGTGGATATGGGTCTCGCCTCGCCACGAACACCGGGCCACAGCATCACCACGTCGCGCAGCACGATCAGGACGCTGGAACGGCGGGAAATCGATTGTGCAAGGCGATGGCAGCCGAGCGAGGACTGGTCTACCGCCCGAGCCAACCGGGTGAGTTCGTGACGGGCCGGCCTCGCCGCGTCGCGACCCTCACCAGCGGTCGCTTCGCCAAGATCGACGGCGGGCTCGGCTTTCAACTCGTGCCCAGGCACCCGGTTCTGGACAAGCGCCTCGGTCAGCATCTCAGCGGCATCAGGCGCGATCCTGGCGGCGCGTTGAATGGAGCCTGGGCAGGAAACGGGGGGCTGGGACTGTCAACCCGTGGATACTGTAGGGCGGTGATGCGCCAGAAGTTATCGTCCTGATGCCTGTCGTCGTGCACTGCTTCCATGAGGGCTTCTATATCCTGCCGCCGGCGACTGGTCCAATTGCGATTCACGGAGGACCATTGCCGAATCAATCCAGGAAATGCTCACCCTAGTCTGTCAGGCGACCTGAGGCATTCTGAGGCGCCAAGGCATGAAATACTTCGACCACATTGGCATTTTGAGCACGTACCAATTACTAGTTTCCTGAGCCCTAGACCCAGGCGCATCGCAGATCCAGACGTACTCGATTTCATCCCGGACAAGGATCGCACCAGCGTGATTACCTTGAAGGGCGCTGTCACGCATTCTGTCCGTCCGGCCGGTTCTCTGTCGCTTGTTGCCGACAGCCACTACGCGACCATCTTCCTGTCGGCGATGAGGGAGGTCCGCGCCTCGCTGGACAGCAGCAGGATGAAACGTTTCAACGTACCCGAAGGCGGCGTAGGCATCGTGCCCGCAGGCCGAGAAGGAGCCACGATCTGGCCTGCTAGCCGGGAAACCGTGGCGATCGTCATTCCACCATCAAGCCTGCTCGATCTGGCCGAAGGGGAATTCGATGTCGGCTCGTTCGAGCTTCGCCCCCAACTGGCAATGGAGGCCGATCCCTGGGCGCTACGGCTTGCAGGCATGCTGAAGGCAGAGCTGGCCTCCAGGCAAGCCGCCAACGAACTCTATGTGGATTCGCTGATCACACTGTTCGGCATCCACCTTCTGAGAAGCTATTCGGGAGTGGACAGGCTCCAACAACAGGCCAGGGGAGGGCTTTCCCAACAGAACGAACGCCGCATCCGGGACTTTCTCGCGGAGAATTTTGCCAGGAAACTATCGGTGGCCGAACTGGCAGCCGTCTGTGAATTATCGCCGGGATATTTCATCCAGGCATTTACGAAGAGCTTTGGCTTGCGGCCGTATCAGTATCTCATGAACCTGCGATTGGATCGAGCCGAATGGCTGTTGACGCATGGTGACTTGACGATCACTGCGGTAGCGCTCGCCTGTGGCTTTTCCGGCCAGAGCCATCTCACTGCGTCGATGCGGAAATATCGAAACCTGACGCCGGCGCAGCTGCGAAAGTGGAAATAAGGTCGCCCAACCTGAGACTGACTTGCAGCGCTTTTGCTTAATATTCTGAAAAAGCCGGACTATCCTGAAAGATTTATCCGCCAGCTTGTGGCCACGTTCCGAGTAGTGCCGGGCGGTGGTGGCAGACTCGGGCATCGATGCGACGTTGCAACCTGGCGGAGGTTCAACGCGGTGCCCTGGTGAACTTTAGGCCTCCCTTCGCTCGGCAGCGGATACGAGGGGGCATGCTGTGCGGAAGTCACGTTCGCTGTCGGCGGCGGTGCGTTTTGTTGCGCCGTGGTTGTTGCGTATTAAGTCGAGTTTCTGCGGTTCATCGCGGCGCTCCCCCTCCTTCAATTTTCAGATAGCGTCTGCGCGAACGAGGGGGCTGGCCAAGTTCCCGGCCTCGCCCTGGCTGTTGGCGCTCTCCCTCATGGCGCTATGCGCTTCGCCGGCACAGGCCCAGTTCGCGACCGGTGGCACCGGACTTTACAAGGACAGCATCTTCTGGGTGAGCTGGGGTACGCCGGGAGACAATGTTTTTGCCGGCAAGACCGTAACGCGCGGCTTCAATGTCGGCTCGCCGGCCACGCCGGCCAACCGCATGGACATCACCTGCACCCTGTCCAATGCCGTCGCCACGGCCGGCACGCAATATCTCGGAATCTACACGCCCGGCAACTATCAGGGTGACGGTCTCGATGAACTCTACAACATCGGCGGAAATCAGCCCGGGCAGGGAGCAAATCCCAACACCTTGAGGGTCGGCCTGGCGACGGCCGGCTCTTCAACCGTCGAATTCGACCTCTCCTGCTCCGCCACGCTCGGCGGAGCACCGTTCCCGTTGCGCGGCCTGGTCTTTGCCGATGCCGAAGCGACGGCCCCCAACGAATATATCGGTGCGCGCCTGACCAATGGCGGCTCCCTTCGCGTGATCGACCAGATATCGCAATGCGGGCAGATCGGACAGGTCGTCCGCTCCGGCAACGAAGTGCAGTTTACGGGGCCGACCACCATCTGCCACCAAGATGCCAATCCGGCCCGGCGGGCAGGGCCCGCGCTGGTCGGCTATGTCGACGGTGCCACGAAGGCGCGAGTCCTGGCAAGGGGCGGCGGCGTTTCGGCGGTGGCGGTGGGCGCCATGCTGGATCTCGAATTCTCCGAAGCGATACCGATCAGCTATGGAGTTGCCGCTCACATTCTGAGCCCGGTCTGGACCGGCGGCGTTGCCACCAGCGGTGTGAACTATCACGTTGCCGCCAACCAGGCGAAGCGGGATTTCGGCATCCGCCTTGGCGCTACGATCCAGCCCTCGCAGAATGCCGGTGGCCCGGTCGGAAACGCCACGGTGGATGCACTGCCGAAAGCCACGGGCCCGTTGGGTGCCGGCTATGCCGCGGTTGCGACGCCGAACGGTATTCCCGGCTCGACCTATCAGATCGCCAATGTGGCCTGCCGAGGCCCTGCAGTGGTCGCAGGCTGGATCGATTTCAACGGCAACGGCGTCTTCGATCCCGGCGAGCGCTCGGGTTCCGTAGCCTGTCCCGCGGGTTCCAATAAAGTAACACTGACTTGGACCCTGCCTGCCGACTACAAGGCGCAGAGGACCAGCTACATGCGCCTGCGCATCGCCTCCGATGCCGCCGACCTCGCCCAGGCAACTGGCGTTGCCAAGGACGGCGAAGCTGAGGATTACCTGCTGGAGGTCTCGGGCGCTCCTCAGGTCACCGCTGCAAAGCAACTCACCGATGAAAGCGTGGCCAAGGACGGCATTGCTGATCCGGGTGAGGTGCTGACCTATACGATTACCCTCAAAAATAGCGGTACCGGAGCCGCTACGAACTTCAACTTTATCGAGAACATTCCCGACGGCGCGACGATGATCTCGGTCACCGGCGCCAACGGTTTCACCGATCCGGTCAAGGGGCCAGCGACAGTTCAACTCACCGTTCCCCAGATACCCGTCGACGCTACCGAGACGGTCACCGTGCAGTTCGCCGTCGCCGCCCCGATTCCACTCGGTGTAACGCAGATCAGGAACCTGATCAGCGGTGGCGACCTTCCGCCCGATTGCACCGAGTGCAGCGTAACGACTCCGACACCTCCTCCATCGTCTACCGGCGTGCCGACCATGTCGTGCTCGACGGATGGTGCCTACTTCAACACGGCCTACAACGGCGCGGGCGGCAAGCTCGCCTCGGGCACGGATCCGTACTGGGCCATTGCCATGACGACCACTCCTGTCACCGGGGCTCCGCCCGCCGGATTGAGCTACACGGCGGCAACCGTGGTGAGCAATCCGGCGCCCAACTGGATGACATCGCCGTTCGGCAACGCCAACTGGATTGCTCATAACGCCACCGGCGCGCACTCGGTAAAAGTCGACGCCTTCTACCGGTACCAATTCAATCTCGATCCGGCGGTCGATCCGGCGAGCCTCGACCTGAAGATGAATTTCTATGCCGACAATGCCGTCTACGAGGTCTGGGTGAACGGGGTCGCGCAGGGCATCCGGTCCAACTTCGGAGGTGCTGACCCGTATTTCTATGGCGGCTTTGTGCCCGGGGGAGGGGCGACCGCCTCGATGGGGAGCAATTGGCGAAGCGGTCTGAACACGATCATCGTCCATACCAAGTCGGCCCCGGCGGCCCAGGGCTTCATGGCGCAGATCAATCCAAATCAGATCTGCCAGCCGAAAATCACGCTTCGCAAGGCCGTGGTCAACGACAAAGGCGGCCTGCTCACGCCAGATGACTTCACTCTGCGGGCCAGCGGCCCGAATGTGATCGAAGGCGTGATGGGAGAGGCCCAGATCACGAACGCGTCGGTCCCCGCTGGCACCTATGCGCTCGGGGAAGATGCAGTTACAGGCTATGTCGGCAGCCAGTACAGCTGCGCGGTCGATGGAGGTGCCGCGGTCACAGGCGACACGCTGACCCTTGCCAATGGCCAGAACGCCATCTGTACCATCACTAACAGCAACCAGCCCGCGCGGCTGACCTTGCGCAAGAGCGTCGTGAATGATCTCGGCGGCAGTGCGCAGGCCTCCGACTTCACGCTTTCAGCCACCGGCCCGACGACCATTTCCGGCGAGACCGGCGCGTCCTCGGTGACCAATGCCGAGGTCTCCGCCGGCACCTATGCCCTGAGCGAGACCAACCTGCCCGGCTATGCGGCGGGCGACTACAGCTGCTCGCTCAATGGCGGCGCGCCGGTGGCCGGCAACAGCCTGGTGCTGGCGGGTGGCGACGAGGCGGTGTGTACGGTCGTCAACGACGACATCGCGGCGCAGCTGACGCTGGTCAAGACCGTCAGCAACAGCCACGGCGGCACGGCAACGCCGGCCAACTTCACGCTGACTGCCACGGGCCCGGTGACCATTTCGGGCGTCACCGGCGATGCCGCCGTGACCGACGCCGCCGTGCCGGCCGGCAGCTATGTGCTGCGGGAGACCAACATCCCCGGCTACAGCGGCGGCGACTATTCCTGCGCGGTCAATGGCGGCGCGGCGGTGGCAGGCAACACGCTGACGCTGGCCAATGGCGACGCGGCGGTCTGCACCATCGCCAACCAGGATCAGCCGGCGACGCTGACGCTGGTCAAGACGCTCGACAACAGCCATGGCGGCATTGCCGCGGCGACCGATTTCACGCTCTCGGCCACCGGCCCGGTGGCGATATCGGGCGCGACCGGTTCGGCCCAGGTGACCGCCGTGACGGTTCCGGCCGGCGTCTATGCGCTGTCCGAAGCGAACCTGCCCGGCTATGCGGCGGGCAGCTACAGCTGCGCCATCAACGGCGCGGCACCGGCGTTGGGCAATTCGGTGACCCTGGTCAGTGGAGATGCGGCGGTGTGCACCATCGTCAACAGCGACATCGCACCTGCTGTGACGATCAGGAAGGAACTGATCGACGAGAGCATCGCGCACGACGAGGTCCCGCAGCCGGACGAGGTGCTGACCTATCGCATCACGCTGACCAACACCGGCGGCACCGCCTCCAATTATTCGCTGACCGACAAGTTGGACGGCAATGTCGACTTCCTGGCAGCCAGCAATGGCGGCACGCTGAGCGGCCAGGAGATCGTCTGGAGCGGCCTGACCGTTCCGGCCAGCAACGGCGCGACCGCCGGCGAGCTGGTACTGACGGTGGAGGTGCAGGTCAAGAACCCGCTGCCGGCGGGGGAGACGACCGTCACCAACATGGCCAAGAAGACGGGTGATCCCGATCCGTCCTGCCCGTCCGACCAGTGCGTGCAGATCCCGGCGCCGGCGAAGATCACGCTCAAGAAAGAACTGATTGGCGAGAGTATGGTCGAGGACCGCTCGCCGCAGCCGGGCGAGGTGCTGACTTACCAGATCACGCTGACCAACACCGGCGGCGCGGCGATCAACTACTCCGTCACCGACAAGCTGGATGCCAATGTCAGCTTCGTTTCCGCCGACAATAGCGGCGTTGCGGGCGGCGAGGGCGTGGTGTGGAACGGCCTTGCCGTTCCGGCCCAGGCCGGCGCGACGCCGGGCACGCTGGTGCTGACGGTTCAGGTGCAGGTCGACGACCCGCTGGCGCCGGGGGCGATCGTGACCAACCTCGTCAAGGAAACCGGCGACACCGATCCGGCCTGCCCGTCCGACCAGTGCGTGCAGATCCCTGATCCGGCCCATGTCAGCATCAGTAAGACCCTGGTCGGTGAAAGCGGCGCGTTGCCGGGCATCGCCGAGCCGGGCGAGACGCTGACCTACAAGATCACGCTGAGCAACACCGGCGGCGCGACGAACGACTACAACGTCACCGACAAGCTCGATGCCAACACCACATTTATCAGCGCCGACCATGGCGGCGTCCACGCCGGCGGCACGGTCGAATGGACCAACCTGACGGTGCCGGCGTACACGGGCGGCGCGCCCGGCGTGCTGGAGCTGCTGGTCGAGGTGAGCGTCAACACGCCGCTGCCGGCCGGCACGACCAAGGTGTCGAACATCGCCTTCGAGGCCGGTCAGACCGAGCCGTCCTGTCCGTCGGCGCAGTGCGTCGAACTGCCGACGCCGGCGGTCATCGCGATCGACAAGAAGCTGGTCGGCGAAAGCGGCAGCAAGGCCGGCGTCGCCGAGCCGGGCGAGACGCTGACCTATCAGATCACGCTGACCAACACCGGCGGTGCGGCGACCGGCTATGCCGTCACCGACCGGCTCGATCCGAACGTGTCCTTCGTCAGTGCAAGCGACGATGGCATTTCGAGTGGCAGCGATGTGAGCTGGACCAACCTCGCGGTTCCGGCCCAGCTTGGCGCGGTGCCGGGCAGTCGCGTACTCACGGTGCGCACCAAGGTGGCGAGCCCGCTGCCGGCTGGCGTCACCAGCATCGCCAACGTCGCCTTCGAGATCGGCCAGCCCGAGCCGTCCTGCCCGTCGGCGCAGTGCGTCGAACTGCCGACGCCGCCCAATGTGACGGTGAAGAAGCAGCTGGCCGGCGAAAGCGGCGCTCAGGCCGGCATCGCCGAGCCGGGCGAGACGCTGACCTACCAGATCACGCTCACCAACACCGGCGGCCCTGCGACCGACTTCGCCGTCGTTGACAAGCTCGACCCGAACGTCAGCTTCGCCACCGCCGATCATGGCGGCGCTGCCATCAGCGGCAATGTCGAGTGGAGCGGGCTTGCGATCCCGCAGCAGACGGGCGCGACCCCTGGCGTGCTCGTGCTGACCGTGGTCACGCGGGTGAACGATCCGATCCCGGCCGGCATAACCAGGATCGGCAACGTCGCTTATGAGAAGGGCGAACCCGAGCCATCCTGTCCGTCCGACCAGTGCGTGTCGCTGCCGACGCCGCCCGTGATCACGATCGAGAAGAAGCTGACCGGCGAGAGCGGCAGCCGCGCCGGCATCGCCGAACCCGGTGAGACGCTCACCTACACGATCACGCTGACCAATGTCGGCGGTCCGGCCACCAACTATGCCGTGACCGATGTGCTCGATTCCAACGTCACCTTCGCCAATGCAAGCGACGGTGGCACGCTGAGCGGCAGCAACGTCAACTGGACCGGCCTTGCAGTGCCGGGCCAGGTGGGCGCTGTGCCGGGAACGCGCACGCTCGTGGTGCGAACCAAGGTCAAGGATCCGCTGCCGCCAGGCGCCACCAACGTCTCCAACATCGCCGTGAAGACCGGCGATCCGCTGCCGTCCTGTCCCTCAGCCCAGTGCGTCGAGGTGCCGACGCCGGCCGCCGTGACGGTGGACAAGCAGCTCACCGGCGAGAGCAGGACGGTAGATGGCATTGCCGAGCCGGGCGAGGTGCTGACCTACACGATCACCTTGACCAACACCGGCGGCACCGATTTCGCCAATTTCAAGCTGACCGAGCATGTGCCGGCCGGCGCGACGCTGACCGCGGTCGGCGGGGCGACGGGTTTTGCCGGACCGGTATCCGGCACCGGCACGCTCGACTTGACGGTTCCCGTGGTGCCGGCCAATAGCGCGACCACGGTGACCGTCTTGTTTGAGATCGCAGATCCGCTGCCGGCCGGGGTTACCAGCGTCGTCAATGCGGTCTCCGGCGGCGATGTGCCGCCCGATTGCAGCACCTGTGCGGTGACGACCCCGACGCCGGCCAAGGTGACGCTGGACAAGCGGCTCACCGGCGAGAGCCTGGTCGCCGATGGCATCGCCCAGCCAGGAGAGGTGCTGACCTACACACTGACGCTGACCAACAGCGGCGGCAGCCCCTTCGCCAATTTCAAGCTGACCGAGCATGTGCCGGCCGGCGCCACGCTGACCGCGGTCAGCGGCGCCGGCGGCTTCACCGCGCCGGTCACGGGGCCGGGAAGTGCCGATCTGACGGTCGCGTCCGTCCCGGCCAAGGGCACGGCCACGGTCACCGTCACCTTCAAGGTCGATGATCCGCTGGCCGATGGGGTCACCAGCATCGTCAACACGGTGTCGGGCGGCGATGTCGATCCCGACTGCACGACCTGCTCGGTGACAACGCCGACCGCGCCCAAGGTGACGGTAGACAAGAAGCTCACCGGCGAGAGCAAGACGGTCGACGGCATCGCCCAGCCGGGCGAGGTGCTGACCTATACGCTAACGCTGACCAATGGCGGCGGCAGCCCGTTCAGCAATTTCCGCTTCACCGAGAACGTCCCGGCGGGTGCGAAGCTGACGGCGGTCTCCGGTGCCAGCGGCTTCGGTTCCGCCGTTGCGGGGCCGGGCACCGCCAACCTGACGGTGGCCACGGTTCCGGCCAATGGAACGGCCACAGTGACCGTCCAGTTCACCGTCGACGACCCGCTGGCCGACGGGGTTGCCAGCATCGTCAACACGGTGTCGGGCGGTGACGTCGATCCCGGCTGCACCACCTGCTCGGTGACGGTGCCGACTGCGCCCAAGGTGACGGTGACCAAAGCCCTCACCGACGAGAGCATCACCGTCAACCAGATCGCCGAGCCGGGCGAGGTGCTGACCTATACGGTCACGCTGACCAATGCCGGCGGCAGCGACTTTGCCGACTTCGACTTCACCGAGAATGTTCCCGCCGGCGTCACGCTGACTGCGGTCACGGGGGCGAGCGGCTTCACCTCGCCGGTTGCGGGACCGGGCACGCTCGACCTTACCGTGGCCTCGGTCCCGGCCAATGGCGCGGCCACGGTCACCGTCGAGTTCACCGTCGACGATCCGCTGCCGGCTGGCCTCGCCGATGTCGTCAACACGGTGTCGGGCGGCAACATCGACCCGGCCTGCACGATCTGTTCGGTGACGACGCCGCTCGCCAAGCCGGAACTCGCTGTCGTCAAGACAGGCAAGTTCGAGGACACTGACGCTAGCGGCGGTCCGACGCCGGGTGACACGCTGGTCTATAGCTTCGTCGTTACCAACACCGGCAACCTGCCGCTCGACAATGTCAGCCCGGTCGATGCCGGCCCGACCTTCAACGGCCATGCGGCGAGCAACAGCCTGTCGGCGATGACGCCGGCGTCGCTCACTTTGGCGCCGGGCGAGTCGCAGACCTTCACCGCGACCTACCCGCTCAGCCAGGCGGATATCGACAGTGCCGCCGGCATCGTCGATGGCATCAACAACACCGCCAAGGCGCAAGGCTATCGTGGCGGCGTCATGGTCCCGTCGAACCTGGTGGAATCCAACGACAGCGTGGCGCTGATCGCGCTGCCGGCGGTGGCGGCTTCGGACATCACCGTCTCCAAGCAGGCCAGTCTCAGATACATCCGCATCGGCGAGAAGGCGCCGTACACGATCACGGTGACCAACAACGCCGCCGCCAAGGTCTCCGGCATCACCGTCACCGATGTGACGCCGTCCGGCTTCCGCTATGTCGATGGCTCGGCGACGATCGATGGCGTGGCGGTGACCCCGGTCGTCAACGGCCGCAACATCGTCTTCGACAATCTGTCAGTGCCGGGCAATGGCAAGCTGGTCATCCGCCTGCAGCTGACGGCGCTGAGTTCGGCTGGTCCGGGCAAGCATGTCAACACCGCGATCGCCACCGACAAGGACGGCAACCGGCTCGCGCCGGACGCCAAGGCGACGGTGGAGATCATTGCCGAGCCGGTCTTCGACTGCGGCGACATCATCGGCAAGGTCTTCGATGACAAGAACGGCAACGGCTATCAGGACGAGGGCGAACCCGGCCTGCCGGGCGTGCGGCTGGCCACCGTCAATGGCGTGCTGATGACCACCGACGCGCATGGCCGCTTCCACATCGCCTGCGCCGATCTGCCCGACAAGCGCATCGGTTCGAACTTCATCCTGAAGCTCGACACCCGCACGCTGCCCTCCGGCTACAGCCTGACCACGGAGAACCCGCGGGTTGTCCGCCTCACCGCGGGCAAGATGACCAAGCTCAACTTCGGCGCCTGGATCGGCCGGGTCGTTCGCCTCGACCTCAAGGACGAAGCCTTCGTCGCCGGCCGCATCGAGCTCAAGCCCGAGTGGAGCAAGGGGCTCGACCAGTTGGTCGACCTGCTCGGCAAGGAGAAGTCGGTCCTGCGCGTCAGCTATGCCGGCGATGCCAAGGAACTCGCTGGCGAGCGCATGCGCGCGTTGGAGAAGGAGATTGCCGAGCGCTGGCGCCAGGCAGGCCACCGCACCTCGCTGGACATCGAAACGCGCGTGGAGGCAAGCAAATGAGGACCACCTTGAACGCCCTGCGCTCGCATCCGTCCTCGGCCCTGCGAGCCGGTCGCTCGGCGCTGCTTTTGGCTGGCACGGCGTTCGCCGTGCTGGCCTGGTCGGGCGCGGCCTGGGCGGATGATAGCATTCCGTTCTCGATCTCCGTCGACGGCGAACCGGTGGCGGAAGGCGCCACCCCGACGCCGGAAGATGTGGCGCGCAAGGCCGATGTCGGCCTGGCCGCGGTCGACATCCAGGTGAAGTTCGACGGCCTCGACGCCAAGCGGCTGCTCAACGTTTCGACCATGCCGTTGCGCCGCGCCTACAAGGCCGGCGAGACGGTCGGGTTCTTTGCGACGGCCAACTATCCGGCCTTCATCGAGCGGGCCGAGATCCGCATCTATCCCGCCGACCGGCCGGAGGCTTCGAAGCCGGTCGCCGTCGTGCCGGTCGCCATCAATGGCGAGGCGGCCTGGACGATGCCGTCGCCCGACGACACGGCGGGCGACTTCAGTTATGTGCTGCGCGTCTACGATGCCGAGGGCCGCTACGACGAGACCCTGCCGCTCGCTTTGATGCGCACCGACATGGACATCGCAGAGGGCGTAACGGACGTGGCCAGTGCGCCCGGCATGGGCGAGGATCGGACTGCGCTGCACAACATCCCGGTCAGAGGCGGCGCCGTTACCGTCTATGGGCGCAACGCGCCCGAAAGCCATCGTGTCCGTGCACTCGGCGAAGACATTCCCGTCGATCCCAACCGGGCCTTCGTCATCCAGCGCATCCTGCCGCCGGGCGATCATGAGGTCGACGTCGCCGTGCAGGGCGTCTCCACGCCGAGCGCGCTCGACTTCAACCTCCGGATCAACATCCCCGACGACGACTGGTTCTACGTCGCGCTCGCCGATCTGACGATCGGCAAACGCATGGGCGACGCCAACATCGAAACAGTGCGGCCGGGCGAATACGACAACGTCTACACCAACGGCCGGCTGGCCTTCTATGTGAAGGGCAAGATCAAGGGCGGGTACCTGCTCACCGCAGCCGCCGACACCGGCGAGGACAAGATCCAGAACCTGTTTCGTGATCTCAACGGCAAGGACCCGCGCCAGCTTCTGCGCCGGCTAGATCCGGACGACTACTATCCGGTCTATGGCGACGACTCGACCATGGTCGAGGACGCGCCGACCAACGGCAAGTTCTATGTCCGGCTCGAACGCGGCGACAGCCACGTCATGTGGGGCAACTACAAGACCCGCATCACCGGCACCGAGTTCATGCGCTCGGATCGCGCGCTCTACGGGGCGAACGCCGTCTACCGATCCGAGGAAGCGACCTCCTTTGGCGAGCGCAAGAGCGAGGTCACCCTCTATGCTGCCCAGCCCGACACGCTGCCACAGCGCGACGAGTTCCTTGGCACCGGCGGTTCGGCCTATTTCCTGAAGCGCCAGGACATCACCGTCGGCTCCGAGACGGTGGCGATCGAGATCCGCGACAGCGTCACCGGCCGCATCATCGAGCGGCGCACGCTGGCCTATGGCGACGACTACAGCTTCGACTACATGCAGGGCGTGCTGATCCTCGAGCGCCCGCTGTCGTCGGCGACCGGAACCACAGGGCCGGTGCGCAACGGCGCGCTCGGCGGCAACAAGATCTATCTGGTCGCCCAGTACGAATACACGCCCGTCACCACCGACGTCGACGGCTATGTCTATGGTGGCCGCGGCCAGCAATGGCTGAACGACAAGGTACGCGTCGGCGTCACCGGCATGAGCGAGACCACGGGCGAGGCCGACCAGCAGGCCTATGGCGCCGACATCCAGATCCGCCATTCCGAAAAGACTTTCCTGGAGGCGGAGGTCTCGCATTCCAAGGGCCCCGGCTTCAGCACCGGCCGTTCGACCGATGGCGGCCTGACGATGAGCGAGGTTGGCACCGCTGGCCAGCGCAACCGCGCCGCCTCGGCCTGGCGCGTGCGCGGCCAACTCGACCTCGAGGACATCGCCGAAGGCGGGATGAAGGGCACGGTCGGCGGCTACTACGAGCAACTGCAGGCCGGTTTTGCCACGCTGTCGGAGCAAGCCCTGGTCGACCGCCGTATCTGGGGTGCGCATGCCGATCTCGCGCTCAGCGAGCGCACCGATCTCAAGCTCGTCTATGACGACTTCCACGATGCCGAAGGCCAGCTCAAGCGTGAGGGCAACGCCAGCCTCGGCTACCAGTTCGACGACTACTGGCGGCTGGCGGTTGGCGTCGGCTACACCGACATCATGTCGCCGAGGGCAATCGCCTCAGGCAAGAGCGGCTATGACGGCTCGCGCCTCGATGCCGGCGTGCGGCTCGAATACCGGCCCGATGCGGACCGCATGGCCTATGTCTTCGGCCAG
>Ga0187815_10000780_pt1 | contig 15219 bp, 11 predicted proteins | sample NC_S_5_FD_132962 | JGI IMG/M metagenome (GOLD analysis project Ga0187815, IMG submission 132962) | Wetland sediment microbial communities from Neuse River Estuary, North Carolina, USA - ASW-S_5 | ecosystem: Environmental > Aquatic > Freshwater > Wetlands > Sediment | place: USA: North Carolina...
CTCCGGCGGAGGCGACTACGCCGACATCATCGGTTTCCACGGCTACTGGGACGCCGACGCATCGTCGTTGCCTGGTGTGATCTCGCGGTTCTCGGTGGCGGTCCATCAGGCGCGCGAGGGCGGAAAGCCGATGTGGGACACCGAGGCCGGTTGGGGGCAGAACCCCGCCGGCATGGACGCAACCAGCAAGGCGGCGTTCCTCGCGAAATATTATCTCCTCCACTGGTCACTCGGGATCAGGCGCCTGTTCTGGTATTCGTACGACAACGAGCTCGGCTGGGGCACGCTATGGGACCGCAAGAGCGGGCTGCTTGCGCCGGGCATTGCCTACGATCAGGTCCGCGACTGGATGATCGGCGCCGTCATGGACCGGCCTTGCGCGCCGGGCGGCTCTTCCGACGGAGTCTGGATATGCGGCTTCTCGCGACCGGGAGGCTACCGTGCCATCGCCGTCTGGACCAACGGGCCGAGGACGACCTATCGCCTCGCACCCGGCTTCCTTGCTCAGCGCGACCTCGCGGGCAAGCGCCAAAGCGTGACGGACACCGAGATCACCGTCACGTCTTCTCCGATCCTGCTCGAGACCAGCGCAGAGCGGGAGCCATAGTGGCTCGTTAGGGCGCAGCATCGCACGTTAGGATGTTCGCGCCGCGCTCGGAAACGGACGTCACACCATCCGCTGTCCGTACCCCGCGGACGTAGCGCGACAGCAAGCCGGCCCCGAAATATCAGGCCCCCTCCAGTATCTTTCGCAGTCCCCGGTAATCCTCGAAAATAAGGCCTTTATACGCGGCCTGAAAGCGACCTGACATAAGGCCATGCAAGCGCACCATGTCCGAAAGGAACGCGGAGCGATCGCTGCCGAAATAACTCGTTCTCTTCTCGTTGCTGGCATGAACGAGGACGCCAAGGCTCCACGAGACGCCAGCCTTGTCCAGAATTTCCGCCGCCGGCTTCGCCCAACCGACGGCCGCCTCGGGCTGGTTGCGGTAAGCCATCAGCGAAACGAAATCGAGCCTTTTGCAGAGTGCCTCCAGTGCGTTCCCGCCCCCGGCACCAAGAGGGATGTTTGCGTAAACCGGATTGAGCGCAGCTCCGACAGGCAAATGTCCCGCACGCGCCCGGACGCGGTCAAGAAACTGAATCAAGGCCTGCAGCAGTTCGGGGCGGCTGCCCGTGTGCCACGCGGCAAGCGCCTGCGGCTCGACATCGAGCGCAAGACCGTCGAACGTCCCTGGCGCCATGTCGATTATCCTTGCCAGCGTCCGCGGCAATTCCTGCTGCCGGAGCCACTCCGGGTCCCCGGACAACGCGAAGACGCCAAGCCCGGCGTCGCGCAGCTTGCGGACCGGATCAAGCCCATCCTCCCTCGCCTTTATCTGGTCGAGCACGCGCGGGGATAGCGACAGGAGCACGCGCTCGATCCGCCACGCCGTGGCGAAGGCTTCCATCTCCGGAAGCTCTTCCAGCGCCGTTTTCCACACCCACATCGATTTCGGAATGCCACGGAACGCCGCCGCGGGATCCGCGCTCCATGCCGCGGGCGAGATCACCGAGGCGGCGGACGCAAGCGCCGTCCGAAGCACGCCTCGCCGCGACTGCAGACTCCACGAGACCACTGCGCCTCTCCCATCAGCACGGCATCACGCCCTGACCAACTTGCTCGCTTCATGTGCGCAGGCCGCGCAGACGTTGCGCGTGTCGATAACCAGCGGCGCATGCTCCAGCACCATGCGGTAATCCACGCTATGGTGATCGGTGCAGACGAGAATGGCCGCATAGCGCTTCAGCCGGACCGGGCTCAACTCGACCGAGCAACGGCCCGTGAGCTCGCGATGTTCCCGCGTCGGCGGGATGACGGCGACGTACGGATCGTGAAACTCGACGATAGCGCCACGTTGCTCGAGCAGTTCGATCACGCGAAAAGCGGGACTCTCCCGGGTATCCTCGACGTCGTTCTTATAGGCGACGCCGAGCACCAGAATATTCGCGCCCTTTAGTCCGCGGCCATATCGCGCATCGAGCGCGACCGCCACCCTGTCGACGACATGACGCGGCATCGATGTATTGATCTCGCCGGCCAATTCGATGAAACGCGTGGCGATGCCGTACTCACGCGCCTTCCATGTCAGGTAGAACGGGTCTATCGGCAGGCAATGCCCGCCGAGGCCCGGGCCCGGATAGAAGGGCATGAAGCCGAACGGTTTGGTCTTCGCCGCTTCGATGACTTCCCACACGTCGATTCCCATCGCCTCGTAGACGAGCTTGAGTTCGTTGACGAGCGCGATGTTCACTGCGCGGAAGATGTTTTCGGTCAGTTTGACCGCCTCGGCAGTCTCGACGGAGGACACGGGCACAGTTTTGACGACAACCTGATTGTAGAGGGCCCGCGCGAGGTCGAGCGCGAGCGGACCATCACCGCCGATCACCTTCGGGATCTTGGCGGTCGAGTAGAGCGAATTTCCCGGGTCTTCCCGCTCCGGCGAATAGGCAAGGAAATAGTCGACCCCCGAGCGAAGGCCGGTGCGCGAAAGAATGGGGCGCATGACCTCACGCGTCGTGCCGGGATATGTGGTCGACTCGAGGACGATCAGCTGGCCCCGCCGCAGATGCGGAGCGAGCTCTTCGGTCGTCGATACGACGCAGGACAGATCGGGCTCCCGATGCGCGGTGAGCGGCGTGGGGACGCAGATCAGAATCGCATCCGCCTCGCGAAGTCGCGCCATATCCGGGGTCGCCTCGAACCGCTTTTCGGCGACAAGGCCTGCAATCTCCGACGCCGCGACATGGCGGATGTAGGAGCGGCCGGACTGGAGCTCGGCAATCTTGTACGGATCGATGTCGCAGCCAATCACGTCATAGCCGGCCCGCGCAACGGCGATCGCGAGCGGCAACCCGACATAGCCGAGGCCGATAATTCCGACCCGGGACAGGCGCTGCTCGATCCGCGTCCGCACATATTCGAACGGCTGCTCGTCGGCACCCTGGTCCGCGTTCCGAATACTGGAGACGACATTCATACTTTCACCTCCACACAGCGCCGTCGCGTTCGGCACGTTCTGCTCGAGTCAGTCACCCTGTCTGCAAGGTCTTGTAGCCCTCAGCGCCCCGTGCCTGTCGTCGCAGCAGCATCGGCGCCCGCACCGTTGCGGCTGGTCGGGACATTCTCCGGTTTATCCGACGGCTGCGGGCTCTTGGGTTCGCTCCCGCGGGGGCGTGTCGCGACCGGTTCGGGCAGCATGCGTTCGACCGGAGCAGCCACCGATCGTCCGAGCCGCACCATCCACGCCGGCGGCCATCCGGCCGCGGACAAGGTGGTCTTTGTGAAGAGTGCCGGAAAGCCTCCATCGGAGTCGAAATCGATCCGGGCGAGACGTGCGCGAGCAACCGGCTGGAACGTGTTCTGGAATTCCTTTGGAAGTTGTTGCGCCACCGGATAAAGCCGCGTGAGATGTCCGCTATAGGTGCTGAAGCCCACGCCGATGTTCACCGGATCGCCTGGCTGCAGGTCGTACAGCGCGCCCGACGGCACATAGGCGAGGACGTAGGGCTTGCCACTGTAGATTTCCATGAGCGGTTCGCCGGATTGCACCACGCTGCCCGTCGAGACGGGCAAACTTCCCACCACGCCATTCACCGGCGCCCGGACCACGCCATCCGCATAGGTCTCGCGCAGGCGCGCAATCGCCATCCTCGCGGATGCCAAGGCGGCTTCGAGTTGCGGGAGATTCTTGGTGATGGCTTCGCCTTCAGCCGCGGCCTGGGTGCGAGCCTGTGTGCTGTCGATCTCGTCCTTCACCAGTTCCGCGCGCCGGCCGATGGTGAGCAGGTGCTTGTCCCGCAGCTTGTTCGATTCATCGAGAGCCTGGCGAGCCTCGACCGACCGCTGCTCTGCCATCAGGGCCGTCGCCCGGATGACGCGATCGCGGACCTCGAGCTGCGTCGTCTGGCTAAGCCCGTCGACAAGACCGCCATAGAGCTTCGCGAGACTTTCCTCGACGCTTTGCGAGCGGACACGGGCAAGCAGCTGCCCCTTCTCGATTTCCGACCCCTCCTGCACGTTCAGTTGCTCCACCGACGCGGGATATTGGGTAGCAAGGACGACACGATCGCGCATGACCATGCCCTCGGCACGGAAATAGACGAGGTCGCCCATGAACAGGTTCAGGGCCCAGATCGCGAAAAGCCCCAGCAGGCCGAGGTAAATCCAGCGTCCCCAGGATCGCCCGCGGGCGCGGATCTCATTCTGCAGAGTGTCGAAACGAGGACGACGACGAAGCCGCATCAGGACCTCCCAATGCGATTGAGCACCTTTTTCGGTGCAAATTGCGAGCGGTGGGAAAGCTCGAAGATCAGCTCTCCGGCGAATGCGTAGAGCCTGACCGGATGCATGATGTAGACGCTGTAGACACCATAAGCAAAGGAGTATGGCAGCAGCCGGTAGAGCTCGGGCCGTCCGGAGAACTCGATTCCGAGCAGGAACGTCGCTGCCCCGATGATCGAATAGATGATCGCCGCCACCATCAGGATGGGTACCGTCTCCGAGCCGAACGTAGCGCACAGCGACAGGACGTAGATGAAGAAGGCGAACGGCGGGGCAATCGAGAACAACAGGACATCGATGGCCGTGAGCGCACCGCGCAAGGAAAACTCGCGCGACCAGGGCGCCACGAGGCTCCTGTATTTTCGCCACTGGATGCGTAAGAGGTCGCTCTCCCAGCGGACGCGCTGGCGATGCAGCGCCGCGAGGTTCACGGGCGCATCGGTGAGGGCGTGGGCGTTGGCGGCGAACCCGAGTTCCCAGCCCGCACGCCTGAGCTTCGTCGTGAGATCGGCATCCTCGCCGGGACCTGCTTCCCAGCCGCCGACCGATTGCAGGGCCTCCGAACGATAGGCGGCGAAGGCGCCGGAGATGATCGGCAGCACGCCGAGCATCGTTGCAACGCGCCTGCCGACCGAAATGCTGATGGCATACTCGACCGCCTGCATCGTCGCGAGGAGGGACTGCCCGGCGTTGCGGACGCCGACATTGCCGCTGACGCCGCCGATCCGCTCATCGTCAAACTGTGCGATGATGCATTCGAGTCCGTCCCGATTGAATGTCGTGTCCGCATCCACGCAGACGATGATCTCGCCTGTGCAATAACTCCACCCGAGATTGAGCGCCGCGCTCTTGCCGCCGCGCAGCCCGGTCGAAACAAGAACGCTGATCCGATTTTGCTGGCGCAACTGCATTGCGAGCGAGGCGGTATGATCGACGGAGCCGTCGTCCACCACCACGATCTCGAGGTCCTTGATAGTCTGTTCGTGCAACGAGGCGACGGTCTTTGCGACACCGTCGCCGCCGTTGTGGCACGGCACGATGACGCTGACCGTCTTGCGGACCACGTCCGCCGGACCCGACGGGACCCTCGGAGAGGCGGCCAGCGCCGAGACCGTGTTCGCGAGCACATAGCGCGGCACCTCGAAGAATATCAGGAACCAGAACGCCCTGATAACAGTCTGCGCGTCCAGACTCTGAAGCATCGCGACGAAATCGAAACCCGATCGCATGTGCACAATCACTGCTGCTGAGCTTGCCTGCTCACGAAGGTCGGTACATAGGAATCGCGATACGAGGCACGGAACATCAGTTCGTCGATGTAGGCGTAGAGCGCGACCGCGCGCAGCACGTATGCATTGAACAATGCGTTGCCTGGCACGTAGGGCAGCAGCGATGGACGCGCATGCGGCGCCGCGACCGACAGCGCGATCGCGAACGAAACGAGCGCCGTGACGACATAGTAGGAACTCACGGCACCCAGGATCACCCAGGCGAACGAGCCGAAATATGCGAACAGCCAGATGACGTAGACATAGAATGCGGCCGACATGATCGCCTGGAACACGATGATGTCCAACGTGCCCAGGGCATCGCTCAGCGAGAAGTTCGGGCTCCACGGGTTGAATATCGTCTTGAATTTGCGCGTGCGTATCCGCACCAGGCTGCGCGACCAGCGCAGGCGCTGTTTGACCAGTCCCGAGAAGGTCTCGGGAACGTCGGTCAGGGCCCAGGCCGCCGGCTCGAAGCGGACGAGCCAGCCGGCACGGCGCAGTTTTATGGTGATATCGGCGTCTTCCCCCGGGCCGACCGATTCGCCGCCGATCTGCTGGAACGCCTCGCGACGAAAGGCTGCAAACGCGCCCGACATGATGAACAGGACGCCGAACATGTCCGAGACGCGACGACCCAGCGAGATGCTGACGTTGTATTGAATGGCCTGGAATCGAGCGAGGATTCCGGCATCGGCGTTGCGCACGGCAATGCCCCCGCAAACGCCACCGACCCGGCGATCGACGAACGGCTGCACAATGAGCTCGAGGGCGTCGCGATCGAAGCTGGTGTCGATGTCGGCGACGACGATGATCTCGCCCGAACAGTAGTTGAAGCCGAGATTGACCGACGCGCTCTTGCCGGTCCTGATCGCGCGGGAGAGAAACACGTCGATCAGCCCTTCGGCTTTGAGCCTCTTGCCGACCTCGCGCATGTTGTCGGTCGAGCCGTCGTCGATGACGACAATCTGAATGTCCTGTCGCGTCTGCTCGTGGAGACCCAATATGCAGCGCCGGAGACTCGGCCCCTCGTTGTGACCGGCCAGCAGGATACTCACGGTCGGCCGATACTCCTTGCCTGACCGCCGGGTCTGACGCCCGCCCGCCGCCTCGACCGCTCCAACGGCGACCACGGCCAGCAGGAAGCGAGGCATTTCGAAGAAGATCGCATGCCAGAACATCGCGACGAAGGACGACAGGTCCAATCGTGAGATGAGAAGCAGGCCATCCGAGATCATCTAACGAAGCTCCTCGAGCAGCGCCGGAATCCTGTCGCGCTCCGTCAGGGCGATCGAAATTGTGGGCTGCGGCCGCACCGTCTTCTTGATGTGCCGGGTGACTTGTTCGGCGAGCTGCTCCGCGGTTGCGCGGTCCGTCTCGGGCAGGCATACGACCACGCCGTCGGACAAGGTCGCGACAAGATCGCCCTCGCGAAGTCGCTGCAGGACGAGTTCGTGCACAAACTGCGATATCTGGTGTGCGCCCCGCGGCCCCACCTGCCGGCGGAGATCCTCGATATCGATCCTTGCCCGCCATGCCGTCAGAGGCCGGTTGTGGCGACGCGCCACCGGCAGAGCGCGGCCGACGACCAAACGAAAATCCCGCAAGGAGCAACCGCCCGTCGATCGTTCGACCACCTCCGCGTGCGGGAGTTGTCCGGCGTGCAGGATCGCGACCCCGTCCGGCAGCAGATCGTAATGGCACCAATCGAGGCTGTTGGTGTGCTCCGCCGACGCATACGTGTTGCAATCAACGCAGGTGAAGCCGACCTCTGGCTCCGCGACGGTGTCGCCGCAGGCCATACACGTGATCGCGACACCGGGCTTGTCATAGTCCACACCATAGTGGCGCAACTGCTTGTGGCACTTCGGACAGACGAGGCCGCCACCGGTCTCGAATTTCGACTGCGTCCCTTGCCATGCGCAGGCGTAATGGTGCACCAGCGGCTCTTCAGACAGGAACGTGGATTTGCAGCGCACGCACACTTCACGCGCCTGCAGCCGCGAGGACTGGCAACTGGGGCACACGTGCACGCGTTCGGCGAAGCGCCGTCGCAACAGGCCGGCTTCCGCCATTTCCTCCAGGACGCTGCGCGCATTGTCGATGCCGAACAGAAGCGGATATTCGAGGACGGTCGGACTGTTCGGCTGCCAGCGCGCCTCGATCGGACAGTCGCGCGTATAGCTCAGAGCCAGCGCCAGAAGACCGTTGCGGTCGAGGCCGACGGGAATTGCCGGAAGGCACGAAACCCGGCGGGCGATGTCCTGAACCGAGGTCAGGGCGGTGGCCAGATCAGCCGCGTTCGTATTGTACAAGACGACGTCGGCCCGCGGCCTCAAGGCATCGGTGAATGCGATCATCGGGGCCGCAGGATTGCTGCAGCGCGACCAGAGCTGAGCGAAGGTCCGCGCAGCAGGCGTGCCCGCTACGATCACGTCGAAATCGTCTTCCAGATTGTGCACATAGTCGACGCGCTCAATTCGCGGCAGATAGCGGCTGAACTCGACATCGACAAAGCACCGCACGCGCGGCGCCGGTGCGCTCCGCTGCAGATCGTGCCTGGAATCCTGTTCGCCGGGCTCTCGACTGATGATCCGTCTTTCGGGGTTCCAGGCAGCATCGGAGTTTAGCTGCCGATCGGTCACAGCGCTCATCCGCCTCTCCCTTCGGGCCGCCCCCGATTGAGGCCCGGCGTTTTATTGTGGAATTGCGACCCCCGAAGAATGTTCTGCGCTCGGACTCGTTCCGTATTAAAGAACCACTTTTTATAGATTGTGAGGCGAACTATGGCGTCGTTTTGTTCAGCGCCGCTGAAATTCGCAATTCATCCGAAGCAAGCATCTGCCGCCCACGCGCATGCTCCGCTTCCAGATCTCACGTCGGAGCGTAAACACGCCATAGAAAGCATCGGGTACACAAGCGTCATGTCGAGGAACGCCGCCAACGCGCGTCCGCCCTGCCGCTTGTCGAACGGCACATGCGTCTAAACAAATCGGCGCTTGCGCAGCCTGCTTCGCGATTTCAATTTAGTCGCCGCACCGTGCATCGAGACGACACGCGATCGGTTGTGGAATCGAAGCCCGTGCGCACGTTCTGAGAGCGTCACCGGGCGTACGAATGATGGTGATGGATTTTTTATTCGGCGCGGGAACAAGCCTCCCGCTCCGCTAGAACTTCCGAGCAACTATCCTTTGACGCGCTTCTTCTCGGTCGCGAACGGGCTGAGGCGCAGCCATTGTTGCATTCTGTTCTTGATGGCCGGATCGCCACTCAATTTCAGCCGCCCGGCGTCGACCTCCGCCTCGATCGAAGCCAGACCCATCCAGATGGATGTCATCGTACGCAGGTCCGTCGACACATAGAGATCGACCTCAAACCCGGGGTCGACCTTGCAAAGATCTGTCTCGGTTCCTTCCACGATCAGCCACCAGTTCCGCTTGCCGGGCGGGAGCTCCGGGTACTGAATCTGTATCACGCAGCGTCGTGGCGGCAGCGGGACCGGATTTATGTTCCGCCGCATGTCCCACATAAGCAGCGACGGGTCGAGGTTCTTGAGTGACGTCTGCGCCTCGATCCACCGCTGGCCCCAGATTCCGAGGTCGAAGACGAGCGATTTGAGCTCCTCGCCTGCGGGTGTAAGGCGATACGCGTGGTTTTCGTCGTGGGCCCCCTGCGCGTGCTGGATCACGCCCGCCCGCTCCAGCTCCTTCAACCGCTTCGACAATAACGTGGGCGAGATGCGAGGCAGGCCGCGACGCAGATCGTTGAAGCGCGTGCTCCCTGCTACCAGTTCCCGAAGAATAAGCGGCGTCCACCGTGTGCAGACGACCTCGGCCGCCATGGCGACCGGGCAAAACTGGCCATAGCTGCCGGCCTTTTGCATGAGCGCCTTCCCCGTCAGCGGTACATCGAACGGTTCGGATCGGCCCTGCTCGATCAGTACACTTGCTGCACTTGTTCGTCGCGCAGGGCCGGTGTCCTCTGCGCCGAAGATGAGAGCATCGCGGCACTCGATTCAATCAGAGTACGCAAGCCGCGGCAATCGCAATGGCGGGAGGACACCATGACGAGCATGGAAGTGCGGACATCGACGACGACGCGTACCGCATTGCCGGACCTGGCGGCCCTAGGGCAGGCGCTGCACGGCCGGATCTGTCTGCAAGGCGATGACGGTTACGATGAGGCCCGGACGATCTGGAACGGCATGGTCGACCGTTTGCCGGACGTCGTGGTGCGCTGTGAACACGTCGACGACATTGTCCGCGCCGTGCGCTTTGCGATTTATCACGACATGGCCATCGCCGTGCGCGGCGGCGGCCATAATATCGCCGGCAACGCGGTCGGCGACGGCGGATTATTGATCGATCTGTCGCCGATGAAGGCGGTGCGCGTCGATGAACAGGCACGCCGAGCGTTCGTCGCGCCCGGCTGCACATTGGGCGACGTCGACAAGGCGACGCAGGCGTTCGGCCTCGCGGTACCCACCGGCATCAACTCCACGACCGGCATTGCCGGCTTGACGCTGGGCGGCGGGTTCGGCTGGCTGACGCGTCCGTTCGGCATGACGATCGACAACCTGCTCGCAGCCGACGTTGTGACGGCCGAAGGCAAGGTGGTGCGCGCGAGCGCGACCGAGAACCCGGATCTGTTCTGGGCCATCCGCGGCGGTGGCGGAAATTTCGGGATCGTCGCCGACTTCGAGTTTCGGCTTCACCCTGTCGGCCCTGAAGTCTTCTCCGGCCTGATCGTCCATCCCTTCGCCGGGGCGCGGGAGCTGCTGCGGGACTATCGGCGGATCGCGTCAGAAGGGCCGGACGAATTGACGATCTGGACGGTAATGCGCAAGGCGCCGCCGCTGCCATTCATCCCGGCCGAATGGCAAGGGCGCGAGGTTCTGGTGTTTGCCGCATGTTACGCAGGCTCAATGGCAGACGGGGAAAAAGCGACGGCGCCGCTGCGTCAGCTCGGCGAACCGATCGCCGACGTGCTCGGACCGCATCCCTTCGTCGGATGGCAATCTGCCTTCGACCCGTTGCTCACGCCCGGCGCACGCAATTACTGGAAGACCCACGACTTCACCGCGCTCTCCGATGGCGCGATCGACGCGATCACCAATGCCGTCACCCACTTGCCCGGCCCCGAGTGCGAGGTCTTCATCGCCCAGGTCGGCGGCGCGATGAGCCGCGTCGCACCGGACGCCACGGCCTATCCTCACCGCCATGCGCACTTCATCATGAACGTGCACACGCGCTGGCGCGAGGCTGGGCAAGACAACGCCTGTGTCGCCTGGGCCCGCGAACTATTCAGGGCAACCGCCCCATTCGCCACCGGCGCCGGCTACGTCAACTTCGTTCCGGCCGACGAGCCGGAGCGCATCGAGGCGATCTACGGTTCGAACTACCGCCGCCTGGGCGAGGCGAAGCGCCGCTGGGATCCGGAGAACAGGTTCCGCCTCAACCAGAACATCCGGCCGCTCGAAAGCGAGTAGCCCGCATCTCATTAGCAGGGCCGGCCAAGATCGCGCGCGCGACCGTTCAGAGGAGAACAGCCGCAGACTCGTGAGCCGGCGCGGCGCGCCTCAGCCGCGATGTTTGTTTTTCTTCGGCTTCTTGCGGAATGCGGGCTTTGCAAAGGGGGCGGCGTCCTGACGCCGGGGCTTGTCCCCATTGGCCGACTTGTGGTCGAGGCGCCGCTTCTTGTCGAATTCCGGCTTCTGGCCAGGCTTGGGCGTCCCTTCGCGGAAGTGCCCGTGGTGCTTGCGCGCCTTGTCGTAACGGGGCTTGCCATGCGGGCGTGCGCCGCGGCCCTGCGGCTTGTCGAGACCGGCGGTCCGATCGACGCCCGTGTCGACCGCGGCTTCGCCGCGCGGGCCGTCCGGCAACGCCTCGATACGGATGTCGTCCTTGTCGGGCCCCTGGACTTTGGCGGCAAAATTCTCGGCCGCATTCGCCGAGATCTCGAACTCGGTGATGGCCTGGTAGATCCGGATCGCGCCGATGTCGTTCCTGTCGATGCCGCCGCGGCGGCAGATCATGGGCAGCAGCCAGCGGGCTTCGGCATTCTTGCGGCGTCCGATATTGGCGCGAAACCAGACGCTGCCACCGTCCATGCTGCGGCGAAAGCCGGTCCTTTGTCCCGGCGTCGGTCCGCCGCTCTCGGCACCGTGCGCGGTGCGGGGCCCGCGCCTGTCGTCGCGTGAACGCACCCGTTCGTCATCGCGCCTGCCGGGGTCGACGATGTCTTCGGGCGCGGGAAGTCGCGAGCGATAAAGCCGGGCCAGCGCCGCAGCGATCGCTTCCGGAGACCGCTCGGCCAGCAGGACGCGCGCCAGCGCCAGGTCGTCCTCGGTCGGCTCCTCCGTGAAGACGGCATCCTGCAGCATGCGCTGCTGGTCGAGCCTGCGGATTTCGTCGGCCTGCGGCGCGGCTCCCCAAACCGCTTCAATGCCGGCCTGCTCGAGCATCCGTTCGGCGCGGCGACGACGCGCCGGCGGCACCAGCAGGGCGCTCACGCCCTTGCGGCCGGCACGGCCGGTGCGGCCGGAGCGATGTTGCAGAACTTCCGGATCGTTCGGCAATTCGGCATGAATGACGAGCCCGAGATTCGGCAGGTCGATGCCGCGCGCCGCCACGTCAGTGGCGACACAAACGCGCGCGCGCCCATCGCGGAGCGCCTGAAGCGCGTGCGTGCGCTCGCCCTGGGTCAGCTCGCCCGAGAGCGCGACGACGGAAAATCCGCGTTCGAGCAGCGCAGCTTGCAGCCGATTGACCGCGCTTCGGGTGTTGCAGAAGACGATCGCGCTGGGCGACTCGAAATAGCGCAACACGTTGACGACCGCGTGCTCGACATCGTGCGCGACGACCCTGATGGCGCGGTATTCGATATCGGCATGGCCGCCTTCGCCGCCGGCGATTTCGATGCGCAACGCGTCCTTCTGGAACTGCGTCGCAAGAGCGACGATGCCGCGCGGCAGCGTCGCCGAAAACAGCAGGGTGCGACGCGTCTCCGGCGTGGTCTTGAGGATCAGCTCAAGATCTTCGCGAAAGCCGAGATCGAGCATCTCGTCGGCCTCGTCGAGAACGACGGCCTTCAATGCCGAGACGTCGAGGCGGCCGCGCCGCAAGTGATCGCACAGCCGGCCGGGCGTGCCGACCACGATATGGGCGCCGAGTTCGAGCTCGCGCTGTTCGCGGCGCGGATCCATGCCGCCGACGCAGGAGACGACGCGGGCGCCCGTATATTGATAGAGCCACGCGAGCTCGCGCTGCACCTGCAAGGCAAGCTCGCGCGTCGGCGCCACAATGAGCGCGAGCGGCTTGCCGCCGCCGGCGAAGCGCTCGCTCCCGCCGAGGAGATTGGCCGCAATCGCCAGTCCGTAGGCGACGGTCTTGCCGGAGCCGGTCTGGGCCGACACCAGAAGATCGCGCGTGGCAGCCGACTGGGCCAGCACGGCCTCTTGTACGGGCGTCGCCTCGGTGTAGCTGCGCTCGGCCAGGGCACGGGCGATGTGCGGATTTGCGGGCAGGAATGTCACGAAGCTTTGGCCTTTGGCTGGTTGCGACGTTGAATAAGGCAACCCAGTGCATCGCCGGTGCGGCGATAAGGAGCGCTCGCGGTCGTCGGTGGATTGGGTGATGTGCGGAATGCTTTAGGCCATGACGGGCAAAAGCGCCAATCGTCGCCGGGGCCGCAGGCGATGAGGCATTCGGATGATGACAGCGGGCGCCACCCGGCCGCGACGCCCGCGGCCGGACAATGAATGGCAGCTTTTGCGGTTCTTCCAGACAGGGCGGCACGCCGGTCGGACCGGAACTGTCAGCGCCTATGCGATTGAATTACCGAGGTATTTTTGTGCGCCGCCTTCCCTGGCCCGCGACAAGACGGCCCGCCGCCGCCGCTCGGTCCGGAAGCAAGCCTTTCAGGCTCCGGCGCCGCGTGCTCGGATACGCCGGCGGTCTAGCGGCCTTTGAACTGCGGTCGGCGCTTTTCCATGAAAGCCCTCCGGCCTTCGCGATAATCCTCACTCGCGAAGCTCTGTTCCACCAGCCGGGCCACGTCAGCCGCACTCTCACGGATCCGGCCGTCGGCAATCGTGTTGAGGATGAACTTTGCCCCCGTCAGGGTGAGCGGTGCATTGGGGGCAAACTCCCTTGCCAGAGCGGTGGCGGCTTCCAGCGCGTCCCCCTCCGCAGGAATATCAATGAGACCGACCGCACAGCACTCGTCAAAGGTCAAGGGTTTGCCGGAGAACAGCACCCGCTTGGCGGCGGACAGGCCGACCTGGCGGTACAAAAGTGTGCTGTCCAGCGCGCCATACACGATGCCCAAGCGCGCGGCCGAGATACCGATGCGGGCAGTCTCGTCACCGACGCGAAAATCACACGCAAGTGCCAGCCCGCAACCGCCGCCCATGGCAAATCCCGAGATGGCCGCGATCGTGGGCTTGGGAAAATCGCGGATCGCGATCGTCGCCTCCTCCGTCGCATGATCGTAGTGAGCGACGTCGGACGGCGTCGACCTGACGCTTTCGAATTCCGAGATATCGGCGCCCGCGCAGAAATTCCCTCCCGCGCCGGCCAGAACGACAGCCTTTACTTCGCCATCCTTACCGAGCGCCGTGAATATCTCGCTGAGCCGACGCCACATTGCCAGGCTCACGGCATTTCGCTTCGCGGGACGATTGAGGACGACGCGGGCGATGCCGTCGTCGACCGAGACGAGAATGTCGTTCTGATTGCTGCTCATCATATCCACACGACGGGCGTCGACGTCGCCCGGTTACACTGCTTGTTTCGGCTGCGGACGCGACCGGGCCGACGGACCGTGGCCCGACCGATACACGAGCAGGGTACGCCGGAAGGAAACGATGATGTCGCCGTTCTGATTGTAACCGATGGTCTTCACGGTCACGATCCCAACGTCCGGCCGCGATTTCGATTCCCGCTTATCGACGACCTCGCTTTCGCTGTAGACGGTGTCGCCCTCAAAAAGCGGGTGCGGCATCTTCACATCGTCCCAGCCAAGGTTCGCGAACACGTTCTGGGAGATGTCCGACACCGACTGCCCGGTGACCAGCGCAAGCGTGAAGCACGAGTTGACCAGCGGTCGCCCGAACTGGGTATGGCTCGCGTAATTTGCGTCGAAATGCAGCGGCGCCGTGTTCTGCGTCAGCAGGGTAAACCAGGAATTGTCGGTCGCCGTGACGGTCCGGCCAAGTGCATGCTTGTACACGTCGCCGACGATGAAATCCTCGAAGTACCGGCCGGTCCAGCCCGGCTTGATCCTGTCTTCAGTCGTCATCCTCAACCCTTGTAGCTCTGCCCGCCATCGACATCCACGACCGTGCCGCTGAGATAGGACGCCCGCGGCGACGTCAGCATGACCGTCAGATCGGCCACCTCCTCGCACTCGGCCAAGCGGCCGAACGGCAGGCCGGAGAGCCCGTCTCGCCAACGCTCCTCGTCGCCGAACTGGTCTTTCGCCCTCTGGCGCAGAATGACTTCGATACGGTCGGTGCGTGTCGGCGATGGGTTGACCCCGAACACGCGGACATTCCAATCGACGCTTTTGGCTCCGGCTGCACGTGTCAGCGCGATCAATGCCGCGTTGCCGGCCGAGCCACAGGCA
>Ga0187815_10000781_pt1 | contig 15213 bp, 16 predicted proteins | sample NC_S_5_FD_132962 | JGI IMG/M metagenome (GOLD analysis project Ga0187815, IMG submission 132962) | Wetland sediment microbial communities from Neuse River Estuary, North Carolina, USA - ASW-S_5 | ecosystem: Environmental > Aquatic > Freshwater > Wetlands > Sediment | place: USA: North Carolina...
CCCCACTTGCGCGCGCGCATGCCCTCGATCACCGGACGGGTGACGTTGAAGCAGGCGTTGAGGTTGGTGTTCAGCACCTCCGTCCACTGCTGGTAGTTCATCTTGTGGAAGGTAGTGTCGCGGGTGATGCCGGCGTTGTTGACCAGGATGTCCACCGGGCCGCACTGGCCGGCGATCTCCTGGATCATCGCCTCGCTGGAGGCCGGGTCGGAGACGTCGCCGGACACCATGCATACCTCGATACCTTCGGCAGCCATCGCCTTGCGCCAGGCCTCGGCCTTGTCCGGGTTGCGGTAGTTGGTGGCGACCCGGTGCCCCTGCCGGGCGAGGTAGCGCACAATCGCGCTGCCGATGCCGCCCGTGCCACCCGTGACCAAAGCCGTGCGTTGCGTCATGTCCAGTCTCCTTGGGGTTCGCTGCAGGGCGCGCGTCGCGACGGTCGGCGACCGTCGCTGGCCCATGGAGAGATTTATAACCGCTCAGCCGGCAAAGCAACCGCCGCGTTCTGGAATAAGCGCCGGATCGAAGCGGGATACCGCGGCGGCCAGCAGTGCAGGCGCGTCGGCGAGGTGCTCGGCGGGCGGCTGGCCGAGGAAGGCGAGGGCGCGGTGCAGCGCCGGCAGCGGATCGGCCGGGTCGACCGGCCACGCCTGCGTCGACTTGGAAAGCTTGCGCCCAGCGCCGTCCAGCGCCAGCGGCAGGTGCAGGTAGCGCGGCGTGGGCAGGCCTAGCAGGCGTTGCAGCCAGATCTGCCGCGGCGTGGAGTCGAGCAGGTCACAGCCACGCACCACCTCGGTGATGCCCTGGTGCGCGTCGTCCACCACGCAGGCGAGCTGGTAGGAATACAAGCCCTCGACGCGGCGTATCACGAAGTCGCCGGCGGCTTCGCGCAGGTTCTGCCGCTGCGGGCCCTGCACGGCGTCGTCGAAGGCGATGTCGCAGTCGGGTGCGCGCAGCCGCCAGGCCGGCTCGCGCCGTGGGTCGGGCGGCGCCAGGCAGCGGCCATCGCGATGGAGCGCCGCGCCGGCGGCCAGTCCGCTGCGGCTGCACCAGCAGGGAAACACCGCGTCGATGGCGCGCAGCCGCGCGAACGCGGCGTCGTAGGCGGCGCGACGCTCCGACTGCCGCAGCACCGGTTCGTCCGCGACCAGCCCGAACGCCGGCAGCGCGGCGAGGATGGCGGCGGCCGAGCCGGGAACCTCGCGCGGCGGGTCGATGTCCTCCATGCGCAGCAGCCAGCGGCCGCCGGCCTGCCGCGCGCGCAGCCAGCTGCCGACGGCGGCGACCAGCGAGCCGAAGTGCAGCAGGCCGGTGGGCGAGGGAGCGAAGCGGCCGCGGTATTCCATCGCCGAAGTCTGCCTGCCTGCTGCCCCGCTGGCGAGTGGGCCCGGCTTGAAAAAATCAGGCAGCGCCTACACTCATCAGCAAGATTTCCGTACCCGTGACTGCCAACGAGACAGCCATGCGCCGCATCCTTCTTTTCCTCGGCACCAACCTCGCCGTCCTGTTCCTGCTGAGCATCGTCTGCCACCTGCTCGGTGTGGACCAGATGGCGGCCGCGCAGGGGTTCGGCGGCAGCACCGGCCTGCTGATCTACGCCGCCGTGTTCGGCATGGGCGGCGCCTTCATCTCGCTGGCCATGTCCAAGTGGATGGCCAAGATGACCACCGGTGCGCGGGTGATCGAGCAGCCGGCCAGCGAGACCGAACGCTGGCTGGTGGAGACCGTGCGCCGGCACGCGCAGAACGCCGGCATCGGCATGCCCGAGGTGGCGATCTACGACGCGCCGGAAATGAACGCCTTCGCCACCGGCATGACCAAGAACAGCGCGCTGGTGGCGGTGAGCACCGGCCTGCTGCAGCAGATGGACCGCGAGCAGGTGGCCGCCGTGCTCGGCCACGAGATCGGCCACGTCGCCAACGGCGACATGGTGACCATGACCCTGATCCAGGGCGTGCTGAACACGCTGGTGATCCTCGCCGCGCGCGTGGTGGGGCGGCTGGTGGACAGCTGGCTGTCCGGTGGCCGCGACGACAACCGCGGTGGCACTGGCATCGGTTATTTCGTCACCGTGATGGTGCTGCAGCTGGTGTTCGGCCTGTTCGCCTCGATGATCGTGATGGCCTTCTCGCGCTGGCGCGAGTTCCACGCCGACGCGGCCGGCGCCAGGCTGGCCGGCCGCGGCGCGATGATCTCCGCGCTGCAGCGGCTGCAGGCGGGGCACGGCGAGAACAGCCTGCCAAAGACCCTCGCCGCGTTCGGCATCTCCGATCGCATGGGTACCGGCTTCCAGCGCCTGTTCATGAGCCATCCGCCGCTGGAAGAGCGCATCGCCGCGCTGCAGAACACCGCTTGATTTGCGCGCTCCTGCTTGAGCGCAACGAACCAACCGGCGTCCATGCCGGACTTTCAGGGAAGCCAGACCGATGAACGCATCCGCCACCGAAACCCGCAAATTCGAAGCCGAAGTCGCCCAGGTGCTGCACCTGGTCACCCATTCGCTGTACTCGCACAAGGAGATCTTCCTGCGCGAGCTGATCTCCAACGCTTCCGACGCCTGCGACAAGCTGCGCTTCGAGGCCATCGGCAAGCCCGAGCTGCTGGCGGGCGAGGGCGAGCTGCACATCGACGTGAGCTGGGACGAAGCCGCGCGCACCATCACCGTGCGCGACAACGGCATCGGCATGACCCGCGACGAGGTGGTGGCGAACATCGGCACCATCGCCAGCTCCGGCACGCGCCGGTTCCTGGAAGCGATGAGCGGGGAGCAGAAGGCCGACGCGCGCCTGATCGGCCAGTTCGGCGTGGGCTTCTATTCCGCCTTCGTGGTGGCCGACAAGGTCAGCGTGCTGACCCGCCGCGCCGACGCGGCGGCTGGCGACGGCGTGAAGTGGGAGAGCGACGGCAAGGGCGAGTACCTGCTGGAGCAGGTCGATCTGGCCGAACGGGGTACCGCGGTGATCCTGCACCTCAAGGCCGACGAGGACGAGTTCCTCAAGAACTGGCAGCTGAAGTCGCTGATCCGCAAGTATTCCGACCACGTGGCCTTCCCGATCCGCATGCCGGTGGAGAAGGAGGGCAAGCTCACCGACGAGTGGGAGACCGTCAACGACGCTTCCGCGCTGTGGGCCAAGCCGAGGTCGGAGATCAGCGACGCGGACTACCAGGGCTTCTACAAGTCGCTGGGCCACGATTTCAACGACGCGCTGGCCTGGACGCACAACCGCGTCGAGGGCAGCCAGAGCTTCACCACGCTGCTCTACATACCCGCGCAGCCGCCGTTCGACCTGATGATGGGCGGCCGCGACGAGCGCAAGGGCCTCAAGCTCTACATCAAGCGCGTCTTCATCATGGACGCGGCCGAGGAACTGCTGCCGAACTATCTGCGTTTCGTGCGTGGCGTGGTGGACGCCGATGACCTTCCGCTCAACGTCAGCCGCGAGATCCTGCAGCACAACCGCCAGCTGGAGCGCATCAAGGCCGCCTGCGTGAAGCGCGTGCTGGACCTGATCGAGAAGCTGGCCAAGGACGAGCCGGAGAAGTTCGCCACCTTCTGCAAGGCCTTCGGCAACACGCTGAAGGAAGGCATCAGCGAGGACGCCTCGAACCGCGAGCGCATCGCCAAGCTGCTGCGCTTCGCCTCGACCGGCACCCAATCACACCCGGGCGAGGGCGCGCAGCAGAACGTCTCGCTGGACGACTACATCGGCCGCATGGCGGTGGGCCAGGACGCGATCTGGTACATCACCGCCGACAGCTACAAGGCCGCCGCCGGAAGCCCGCAACTCGAGGCTTTCCGCGCCAAGGGCATCGAGGTGCTGCTGATGTTCGACCGCATCGACGAATGGATGGTCGGCTATCTCGGCGAGTACGAAGGCAAGAAGCTGAGGAACGTGGCCAAGGGCGAACTGCCGCTGGACGAGGCGGAGAAGAAACAGCAGGAGGAAGTCGCGAAGCAGGCCGAGCCGCTGCTGAAGAAGCTGAAGGAGCTGCTCGGCGAGCGCGTGGGCGAGGTCAAGGTGTCCGCACGTCTCACGGACTCGCCCTCCTGCCTTGCGCTCAACGACTACGAGATGGCGCCGCACCTCGCCCGCCTGCTGCGCGAGGCTGGCCAGGAAGTGCCCGAGAACAAGCCCGTGCTGGAGATCAACCCGGCCCATCCGCTGCTGAAGCGCGTGGAAGCCGAGACCGACGAAGGCAGGGCGAAGGATCTGGCCAGCCTGCTGCTGGACCAGGCCGAGATCGCCGCCGGTGCCCCGTTGTCCGATCCCGCCGCCTTCGTGCAGCGGATGAACCGGGTGCTGCTGGGCGCGTAAACCCCGCCGCGCCAAGCCCGGGAAAGAAAAGGCCCGTCGCTTGCGACGGGCCTCTGGATTCCCGCGCGGGGATTCACCGGGTGCGGGGCGATGGATTGGACGTATTGCTTGACGTGTTTTGCATCGCGTGCACCGGCGCCATGGCCGGTACCGGTTGGCTGCCTCCCTTGTAGTCCGGGCGGTAACCGTCGTTGTACTGGCGGATGGGCAGGTTCGGGCGCGTGCCTCGGCGGAAGCGCATGTCCTGGCTGGCCAGCGCGAGACGGTCGCCGTCCAGGTGCACCCAATACCAGGAGCCCGGCGGCACCGGTTTGGTCGATACGTAGGCGAACCAGGCCTTGTAGTCGCCGCCGGCGCGCGGCTCGGTGCGCACGGCCAGGTTCATGATGAACTGGCTCGGCATCGGCTTGCCGTGCTTGTCGACGGCGGGCTTGCGGATCATTTCGTCCAGGTTCGCGCGCAGCAGGCGGTTGAACCTGGGTGTGAGCCGGTAGGCGGGCGAGGCCTGGGTGACCCTGCCCTGGGCGTTGACCTGCACCAGCACCGGCTCGACCCTGTGGGGGAACTGGTTGAGCGACATCGAATCGTCGGCGATGGCGCCGGTGCTGCCCAGCATGGCGGCGAAGGCGACGGTGAGACATGTGGCGCGCATGATGCTCTCCTTGCGTGTGGGGCAACCACCCCATACGCCGACATCGATGGGTTTGTCAATTCAGCACTGCACGCGCCCGCCGGCCAGCGTCGTGCAGTTCTTCACCCGGGGCTGATCCCGTGCCGGTGGCGGCTGGTGCGCATGCGGCTGGCCGGGCTCACGGTGGTCGGGGCGCGGTGCATGGAGCCGGGGGTAGGGGCGCGATCCGGCCCAGCCGTAGGGCGGGACCAGGAAGGCCGGCTGGTTCAGCTCGGCCTGGTAGGCAGCGTTCTGCTCGCGTAGCGCGTCGTTCTCGGCTTGCAGCTGTGCGCTTTCGTTGGCCTGTTCGGCCTGCGCCTGCAGCGCGGCGGCCTGGCGGGCTTGTGCGCGGGCCTGTTCCGCTTGCTGCTGCGCGAGTTCGGCCGCCTGCCTGGCCTGCTCGGCGCGGGCCTCCTCGGCGGCCTGATGGATGGCCACGCGCTCGCGGTAGAGCGCGTCCAGGTGGCGGGCCTTGGCCCAGGCCGCGGCGAGACCGTCCTGGCCGAAGCGCAGGTAATGGTCGATGGTTTCGGTGGCGTCGGCCTGGTGCAGCAACTCGCTCTTGCCGGCGGGGCAGGGATGGTCGGTGTAGGCGACCTGGTCGCCTTGCACGCACTTGTAGATGTTTTGCGCACCTGCGCCCGGCGGCGCCACGGCCAGCAGCGCAAGCAGCGCGGATGCGATGGCGGGAAGGCGGTTCATGCCGCCATTCTGCATCGCGCGGATGTTGTCCGGGCGTGACCGGGACATGCCGGGCCGGTTCGGCGGTTCCGTCGCACGACGCGGAATGGCGCCGGCTGCCGCCGCTCAGGCCGAGGGGGCCCGCTTCCGCCGCCGCGGCTTCTGCTCCGCGGTCGCCAGCAACTGCTGCAGGTAGGCGATGCCTTCCTCCTCGGGAAAAAACGCCACCACGTCGGCCACGCCGAGCTGGTAACGGCTGCGCAGGGCGAGGAATTCCTCGCGGGCGCGGGCGAGGCGTTCGGCCTCGGCGGCCCTCTTGCCCAGGGGTTTGGCTTTCGCTGCGGGCGCCGGCGGTGGGGCGGGCTTCGGTTCGGGTTTGCCTTGGTCGAGTGCGGCGAGCTCGGCCTGGAACTGACGGAAGTCGTAGGACTTGGAACTCATGGTTCTCGCGTGGTTCGGAGACCGTGCCATTGTCGCATGCCCGCGGCGCCAGCTTCCGGCTGCCGGCGGGATCGCGTCTAATGCGGCGCTGGGTCCCCCGAAACGTCCATGATGAGTGCCTTGCTGCTGTTGTTCGTCTGCCTGGCGATGGGTGCGCTGGTGCGCCGCTTTGCGCAGCCGCCGGCCGGCATCGCGCACGGGCTGAACTGGTGGGTGCTCAACATCGCGCTGCCGGCGCTGGTGCTGGAGCTGATCCCGCAGGTGAGGCTCGATGCGCAGCTGTGGTTCCCGGTGGCGGCGATGTGGCTCACCTTTTTCGGCGCCTGGCTGCTGTTCGCGTGGCTGGGGCCGCGGCTGGGCTGGTCGCGCGGGCGCATCGGTGCGCTGGTCCTGGTATGCGGGCTGGGCAACACCTCGTTCATGGGCTATCCGATGCTGCAGGCGCTGCACGGGGAGGCCGGGCTGAAGCTGGCGGTCGTGGCCGACCAGCTGGGTTGTTTCCCGCTGCTGGCGTCGGTGGGCGTGGTGGTGGCCTGCCTGTATGCAGGGCGTGATCCCGATCCGCGCCGGATCGCGCGCCGCATCGTCACGTTCCCGGCCTTCCTCGCTCTGGTGGCGGGAATCGCTGTCGGCATGCTGGGCGGCTGGCCCGCGGTGCTCGACGGCGTGTTCAAGCCGCTGGGGGATACGCTGACGCCGCTGGCGCTGTTCTCGGTGGGGCTGCAGCTCCGGCTGCGGGTGGGCGATCGTCAGCTTGGCGCAGTGGCGTGCGGACTGGGCTGGAAGCTGCTGCTGGCGCCGGGGCTGTGCTGGGCACTGGGCGTCGCGGCCGGCGTGGGCGGGCTCACGCTCACCGCGGGCGTGCTGCAGGCGGCAATGGCGCCGATGATCTCGGCCACCATCCTCGCCGACGAGTACGGGCTGGATCCGGAGCTCGCGAACACCGTGCTGGGCGCGGGTATCGTGCTGTCGCTGGTGACGGTGCCGCTGGGCAACTGGCTGCTGGGTGCGTGAGTGTCACTACCTGACGCCAAGGCGTTGCGCGATGGCGTCGACCGCGGTACGGGCCTGCGCGAGGCCGGAGCCGTCGCGGCGTCGATGGAGGCGGATCGCCTCGACGTAACGCCCGGCGCGGAGTTCGGCCTCGATCTCGGTATCGAGGATTTCCGGATGTAGTTCCGGCGGTCGATCGGTGGCGTGACGATACAGCCAGCGTGCGGCCGCGTAGCCGGCCACGAAGCAACAGAAGAAGCCGATGCCGAGCGACCAGGGATGGGTGGCGACGTAATCCATGACGAAGCTCCACGGGAGATGCGGCAATCATGCCAGCGATGAACGACCCCCACAGCAATGAGCTCGCCGAAGTGCGCGCCGACGTCTGGCTGTGGGCTGCGCGCTTCTTCAAGACACGCAGCCTCGCCAAGCAGGCGATCGACGGCGGCAGGATCGACGTCAACGGCGGCGGCTGCAAGCCGGCCAAGCTGCTGCATGTGGGCGACTCGCTGAAGATCGGCCGTGGCGAGGAGCGCCTGGAGGTCGAGGTATTGGCGCTGGCGGACAAGCGCGGCCCGGCCGTCGTGGCGCAGGCGCTGTACCGCGAGAGCGAAGCCAGCCGGCTGGCGCGCGAGGTCCGGAGGGAACAGCACCGGCTGGTTGGCCTGCAGGCACCGCGCCAGCGGCCCGATAAGCATGCGCGCAGGGAATTGCGCCGGCTGAAGGACCGGCATGAGACGTGATCGACATCTGCCGCACGGGCTCTGAGCAGTGCATCGCAGATTGCGCCGCGGTTCTGCCGCACCATCCCCTGCAACAACAGGTCGCGCCAAGTCCGCGACCTTTACTGGATGGGGATGGCTTCGGGGAGCCTCACGATGAACGGCACGGGATTCTTCAAGCGATGGCTGGGCGGCGCCGACGCATCGGCGCAACGGCTGGACAGCCGGCGGCAGGCGCCACTGGGCACGCGCATGCTGGTGGTGGACGATTCGCCCACGATCTGCGCGGTGCTGGGCCGCATGCTGGAGCAGGATGGCTACGCGGTGCAGAAGGCCGCCGATGGCGAGCGGGCGCTGGAGCTGGCGAAGACCGGACTGCCCGAGCTGATCTTCCTAGACATCGTGCTGCCGGGCATCAACGGTTTCGCGGTGCTGCGCGCGCTGCGCCACGACCCGCTCACGGCGCACATCCCGATCGTGATGATCAGCGGCAACCCGCAGGCCACCGAGCAGTTCTACGTGCAGCGCTACGGCGCCGACGACTTCATGAAGAAGCCGTTCGGCCGTGTCGAGGTGCAGGCCAGCATCGAGGCGCTGGTGCGCACAGGGCGGCTGGCCGGCCGGAGAGTGGTCGTGGCACCGGCCGTTGCACCCGAGCTGACGCCACCGCCACCGCATGTGCAGGTGCTGCCGGCCTGAGTTTTTCCGGTGCCGGCGCGGACGGGTCGCAAAGCGAAGAAGCCGGCGTCGCCAAGCGCCGGCTTCTTCGCTTGCACCGGCCGGTCAGGCCAGGTCGAACCGGTCGAGGTTCATCACCTTGGTCCAGGCCGCCACGAAATCGTGCACGAACTTCTCCCTGCCGTCGGTGCTGGCGTAGACCTCCGCCAGTGCACGCAGCACCGAGTTCGACCCAAACACCAGGTCCACCCGGGTGCCGGTGTACTTCACCGCGCCGCTCTTGCGGTCCCGGCCCTCGAACAGGTCGCCGTCCGGCTTCCACTCGATGGCCATGTCCAGCAGGTTGACGAAGAAGTCGTTGCCGAGCACACCAGGCCGGTCGGTGAACACGCCATGCCGGCTGCCATCGTGGTTGGCGCCCAGCACGCGAAGACCTCCGACCAGCGCGGTCATCTCCGGTGCGGTCAGCGTGAGCAGTTGGGCCTTGTCGATAAGCAGGTGTTCGGCGGGCACGCTCGATCCGCCCTTGAGGTAGTTGCGGAAACCGTCGGCGAAGGGCTCCAGGTGCCGGAACGATTCGACGTCGGTCTGCTGGGCGCCGGCGTCAACGCGGCCTGGCGAGAACGGCACCTCGACGTCGATGCCCGCCGCCTTGGCCGCCATCTCGATGCCCACGCCGCCGGCCAGCACGATCACGTCGGCCAGCGAGGCCTTGCCGGAGGCTTTCTGGATTTCCTCCAGCTTGGGCAGTCCCTTGATGGCCAGGGTGTTGACGGCCCAGTCCTTCTGCGGCGCGAGGCGGATGCGCGCACCGTTGGCGCCGCCGCGCTTGTCGCCGCCGCGGAAGGTCGAGGCCGAAGCCCAGGCGATCGAGACCAGCTGCGATACGCCGAGGCCTGAACCGGCGATCTTCGCCTTCAGGTCGGCAATGTCGGAAGCGCTCGGGTGGTGCGTCGCCTTGGGCAGCGGGTCCTGCCAAAGCAGGTCTTCCTGCGGCACTTCCGGGCCCAGGTAGCGCGCCTTCGGGCCAAGGTCACGGTGGATCAGCTTGAACCAGGCGCGCGCGTAGGCGTCGGCGAAGGCCGCCGGGTCGTCGCGGAACCTGCGGGAGATCTTGCCGTAGGCCGGGTCGAAGCGCAGCGACAGATCGGTGGTGAGCATGGTCGGCCGGCGCTTCGGCGAATCCGGCGACGGTCCCGGGATGATCGCGTCGACACCCTTGGCGACCCATTGGTGCGCGCCGGCAGGGCTCTTCTCAAGCTCCCACTCGAAGTCGAACAGGAACTTGAAGAAGTCGTTGCTCCACTGCACCGGTGTGCGCGTCCAGGTGACCTCGAGCCCGGAGGTGATCGCGTCCTTGCCCACGCCGCTGCCAAAGCTGCTGGCCCAGCCGAGACCCTGCTGTTCCAGCGGCGCGGCCTCCGGCGCGGCGCCGACGTGGCTGGCTGGCGCGGCGCCGTGGGTCTTGCCCAGGGTATGACCGCCCGCGATCAGCGCGACGGTTTCCTCGTCGTCCATGGCCATGCGCGCGAAGGTCTCGCGGATGTCGTGCGCCGCGGCGAGCGGATCGGGATGGCCGTCCGGGCCTTCCGGGTTCACGTAGATCAGGCCCATCTGTACCGCACCCAGCGGGTTGTCGAGCATGCGCTCGCCCGGCTTGCCGTGTGAGTAGCGGCTGTTCGGCGTGTCGCTCGGCGCCAGCCACTCGGTCTCGTCGCCCCAGGACACGTCCTGGTCGGGCTCCCATACGTCCTCGCGACCGGCGGCGAAGCCGAAGGTGCGGAAACCGGCAGACTCCAGCGCCACGTTGCCGGCCAGCACGATCAGGTCGGCCCAGGAGATCTTCTGGCCGTATTTCTGTTTCACCGGCCACAGCAGGCGGCGCGCCTTGTCGAGGCTGACGTTGTCGGGCCAGGAGTTCAGCGGGGCGAAACGCTGCTGGCCGCGCCCCGCGCCGCCGCGACCGTCGCCGACGCGGTAGGTGCCGGCGCTGTGCCAGGCCATGCGGATCATCAGGCCGGCGTAACTGCCGAAGTCGGCCGGCCACCAGTCCTTCGAGTCGGTCATCAGGGCCAGCAGGTCCTGCTTCAACGCGAAGTAGTCGAGCTTCTGGAACTCCTTGCGGTAGTCGAACCCGTCGCCGAGCGGGTTGGATTTCTCCGAATGCTGGCTGAGCAAATCGAGACGCAGCTGATTCGGCCACCAGTCCCGGTTGCTGGTGCCGGTCGCGGCGGGATGGAAGGGGCACTTCGCTTCGGCTGACATGGATTCTCTCCTCAAGGCAGGGATACCGGCGAATCGCATCGCCGCGGTCGGCCGTCCGGGTGGCGGTTCGGTGTGGAACGGGTCGTCGAGATCCCGACACAAAGCCCGGGCGGAGCACGCAGGGCGGCCACCGCCCAATCTACGCGGCAGCTTTCATTGATTGAATTCGATTGTTCCAATGTCGGCAATAGGCCACGGTTATCAGATGCGGGTTCGATGCGTGGAACCGAACCATGCCGGACATGCTGTCGCCGCGGGGTGTAAGTAACCCGTGCAGGCCCCGGCCGCATGCGGCGCAGCGCGCACCCCGGCCGTGCTCAGTCGATCAACTCGTGCGCCGTGGCGCGCGCTGCCGCGCGGATTTCCTCGCGGAAGGCGTCGTCCTCGATGGTGCGCGCCAGCACCATGCCGCCCACGCACAGCGCGGCGAGTGCCAGCCCGCGCTGGCGCGCGCCTTCCGCGTCGGTGGACGCTCCGGCGCCTTGCGCGAGCAGGCAGGCCATGCGTTCCAGCAGCCCGTGGTAGGCGCGTTTCACGCCGGTGCCGGCGCGCGCCACGTCGGAGGGCAGGGCGATCATGGGGCAATGGCCGTCGATGTCGTCCAGATGCTCGCGCGAGAGATAGATGTCGACCATCTGGCGGGCGAACGTGCTGCCTCCGCTTGCGGGATCGAGATCCAGCTGCGGCCAGCGTTCGACCGGGTTGAAGTCCCGGTAGGCCGCCACCGCCTCGACGTACAGGTCTTCCTTGGTCTTGAAGTGGTTGTAGAAGCCGCCGCGGGTGAGGCCGGCGCTGGCCATGATCTCGTCGATCGAGACCTCGGCGAAACCCTTGCGGTTGAACAGCACGCGGGCGCACTCGACGATGCGCGCGCGGGTCTGCTGCTTGTGTTCGGGGCTGTACGGCATGGCGTTCTCCTGCAATCGCGGCAAGCGTAGCGCCGGCGCTGAATATGTTCTTGAACATATGTAGATGCGGCGCAGACTGCGCTCGTCCATCACCGAGGAGCACGCCATGAAGCTGTACTACGCCGAGACCTTCAACCCCCGCAAAGCCTGCGCGGTGGCGAAACACCTGGAATTGCCGGTCGACTACGTGCGCGTCGACCTCGCCCGCGGCGAGCATCGGCAGCCGCCGTTTCTTGCGCTGAACCCGAACGGCAAGGTGCCGCTGCTGATCGACGGCGCACTGCGCCTGTGGGAGGCCGACGCGATCATGGTGCACCTGGCGGGCAGGGCCGGTTCGGACCTGTGGCCCTCCGCGCCGGCGCTGCAGGTCGAGGTGCTGCGCTGGCTTTCGTGGAACCAAGCGCATTTCTCGCGACACGGCGGCATGCTGTATTTCGAGCACCTGATCAAGCCCCTGCTGGGCATGGGCGAGACCGATGTTGCCGCGGTGGCGGAGGCCGGCAAATTCTTCCGTCAATTCGCGGCGGTCCTCGACTCGCACCTGGCCGCGCACGAATGGCTGGTGGACGGCCGGCTCGGCGTGGCGGATTTCGCCGTTTCCACCCCGCTGGGCTGGGCGCGGGAGGCGCAGCTGCCGCTGGATGGCTTCGAGCACGTGGCGCGCTGGCATCGCCAATTGCAGGCGCTGCCGGCGTGGCGAGACCCGTTCCCGCAGGCGCCTGCCGCCAGCGCCGCCGCCTGACTGCACAGGGGATCGGGATCATGCGCAGACTGATTGCCTTCGAAATGCTGACCCTGGACGGCTGCTACGCCAGCACGGACGGCGATTTCGGCTGGACCCACCGGCGCGAACGCGATGCGGAATGGGATGCCTTCGTGGCGGGCAACGCGGGCAGCGGCGGCGAGCTGGTGTTCGGTCGCCGCACCTACGGGATGATGGCGTCCTGGTGGCCCACGCCGGCGGCCGCGCAGAACGAACCACAGGTGGCCGAAGCGATGAACGCGACGCCGAAGTACGTTTGTTCGCGCACCTTGCATGAGGCCGCGTGGAACAACACGACGGTGCTGCAGGGCGACGCGGCGTCGCGTCTGCAGGAGCTGAAGCGCAGCCCGGGCGCCGACCTGGTGATCCTCGGCAGCGGCGAACTGGTGGTCTCGCTGGCGCCGACCGGGCTGATCGACGAATACCAGCTTGTGCTCATCCCGGTGGCGCTGGGCCGGCGCGGCAAGCCGCTGTTCGGTGGCCTCGGGCACGGCATGGAGTTGCGCCTCGCCGAGTCGCGTCGTTTCGGCAACGGCAACATGCTGCTCTGTTACCGGCCGCGGCCGCCCGAGGCGTGAACCGTCCTGCTTGCGTCCGTCCGCGCCGGCACGGAAACTGCGCCGGCGCGGGCGCTTTCGCCGGCGAGGGGCAGGGGAATGGCCGGTTTCGGTTTGTTGAAGCGCCTGGTGGCTGGCGGCGAGCGCCGCCACAGCGAGCCGCGGGTGCGTGCGGCGACCAGCACCCGGGTGCTGGTGGTGGACGACTCGGCGACGATACGCGCCGTGCTGGGCAAGATGCTCGGCCAGGACGGCTACGAGGTGCTCAAGGCGGCCGACGGCGAGCGCGCGCTCGAACTGGCGCGCGACGAGCGGCCCGACCTGGTCTTTCTCGACATCGTGCTGCCCGGCCTGTCCGGTTTCGCGGTATTGCGCAAGCTGCGGCACGACCCGCTGACTGCGCACATCCCGATCGTGATGATCAGCGGCAATGTGCAGGCCACCGAGCAGTTCTACGTGCAGCGCTACGGAGCCGACGATTTCATGAAGAAGCCGTTTGGCCGCGCCGAGGTGTTCGAGCGCATCCGGCAACTGGTGCTGGCGGGCCGCCTGACGGCGCGCGCACCGGCCGAACAGGGCCGGTTGCCGGCCGGGGTGAGCCAGGCCGAGTGGGACGCGATTCCCGACATTGCGATGCCGGACGATACCCACGCCGTGCCCGGGCTGCCGCCTGAGCCGGACGAGCCGCCGCCGTCGGCTTCCGCGTAGGCCCCACCTTCAGCCGGTGCTTGCTGCCGCGCCAGCACGCCGGCATCACGGCGTCCCGCCGCCATCCGGGTGTGAGGGGGGGGGCAGCTGGTCGCCGGCATCGCGCCCACGCATGTTCGGAAATGGCGCATGCCTAAATCACCGCTGAACTGATGCCGCCACCAAGGTCGCGGCGGCGGTCAACCCGGTGCGCGGGATGCCGTTCTTCGTCCCGTGCCAGTCAGGCGAGCAACGGTACGGATCGTTGCTTCGAGGGGTTCCCGCAAGGTCCAGCACTGACGACCCGGTCTCCGGCCGTCGGTCGGGATGTGCGGACGCAGCCTCCTGGCGTGCACGGGTACGGTTTCTTCCAGAACGGATTCAGCCCGCCAACCATCGAACGAGGTTCCCGCTCATGAATGCAAAGACGACGTTCCGCAACGGCGTGATCGGTCTGCTGGTGTCTGCCGTGTTTGCCTCCGGTGCCGCGATGGCCCAGCCCGCGCCGCAGACCAGCGTGCCGGGGCATCCCCGCGTCAACGAGGTCAACAACCGCCTGGAAAACCAGCAGGACCGGATCCAGGCGGGCGTGAAGGATGGCCAGCTCAATGCCAAGCAGGTCACGCGCGACGAAACCCGCGACAACAACATCGCCGCACGCGAGAGTGCCGACGAGGCGAAGCACCACGGCCATCTGACCAAGAAGGAAAAGCGCAACCTCAACAAGTCGCTGAACCGGGACAGCCGCCAGATCCATCGCCAGCGCGTGCGCTGATCCGGCGCGCTGACAGCTGCATGTGTTGCAGCCTCCCCGCATGCGCGGGGAGGCTTTTCATTGCGGCATGGGCCGGCGGCCGGATGCGCCGGGCGACGGTCAGCGCAGCGACTTCAGCCGGTACAGCGCTTCCAATGCCTCGCGCGGGCTCAGCGTGTCGGGGTCGATGGCGTCCAGCGCATGCTCCGCTGCCGATGGCGCGGGTGGCGCAAACAATCCCATTTGCGGCGAGGCGTCGGCGGCGGGCCCCGGCGTGGCGGCATGCGCGAGCATGCCGCGTTCCAGTTGCGCCAGCGTGCGGCGCGCGTCGGCGATCACCGCCTTCGGCAGCCCGGCCAGCGCCGCCACCTGCAGGCCGAAGCTGCGGTTGGCAGGGCCGTCCTTCACCGCGTGCATGAACACCAGTTGCTCGCCGTACTCCACGGCATCGAGGTGCACGTTGGCGATGCCGGGATATTCGCCGGCGAGTTCGGTCAGCTCGAAGTAGTGGGTGGCGAACAGGGTGAAGGCCCGGCTGGCCGTGGCCAGGTGCACCGCCGCCGCCCGTGCCAGCGCCAGGCCGTCGTAGGTGCTGGTGCCGCGGCCCACCTCGTCCATCAGCACCAGGCTGTGCGCGGTGGCATTGTGCAGGATATTGGCGGTCTCGCTCATCTCCACCATGAAGGTGGACTGGCCGCGCGAGAGGTCGTCGCCGGCGCCGATGCGGGTGAAGATGCGGTCGATCGGGCCGATCAGCGCGCGGCCCGCGGGGACGTAG
>Ga0187815_10000782_pt1 | contig 15213 bp, 12 predicted proteins | sample NC_S_5_FD_132962 | JGI IMG/M metagenome (GOLD analysis project Ga0187815, IMG submission 132962) | Wetland sediment microbial communities from Neuse River Estuary, North Carolina, USA - ASW-S_5 | ecosystem: Environmental > Aquatic > Freshwater > Wetlands > Sediment | place: USA: North Carolina...
CATAAAACAGAAAGCCCAGCGAATTGACCTGGTAAGTGCGGATACGCATTCCGTTAATTGGTTAAATTACTCCTAAACTGGCTATATAATTAATCCGTGGCCCCTAAGGCAGGCGAGAACCAGCGGGCGGGTTTGAAACCCGCCCCTACGTCTAACGAGAGCGGATCCTGACGGGGCCACGGGGCCACGAACGATTTCAGATCGGGTCGGGGATGGGCTCGATGCGGCCGAGCCAGAAGATGTACCCGGCGATGCCGAGGACAAGGTATGCTGCTGCCGCAGCGAACGCCCAGGCAAACGAATGCGTCTTCGCGGCGATGTAACCGGTAATGATGGGCGCGACGATCGCCGACAGTTGATTGCAGAAATTCATGATGCCGCCCAGCGTACCGACGCTTCCCGCGGGCGCGATCAGCGACGGAATCGACCATCCCACCGGCGAAGCAGCAGATAGGCCGCCCAGCGAAACGCTGATCCAAAATACAGCCGATGCGGGCGAGTGTGCGCTCGCCGCACCGAAGATTCCGAGGCCGAATGCAGTGCCGCCAACGAGGACAGCCTGGCGCACGCGACTGGCATCCCATCCGCGATGAATCAGTGCATTGACCAGCCATCCGCCAATCGCGAATTCGGTGAACGTGCCGAAAAGCCAGGGCACGCTCGTGTAGAACACGGAATGGACCAAGTCCACGCCGAGCGCTATTGAAAGGTAGCTGGGCAGCCAGGTCAGCAGCAGATAGAATGTGTAGTTGTACGACGCGTAGCCGAGGACAAGTCCAGCGACTTTGCGTTGGCGCAACAAATAGCCGATGGACGCCCCTCCCGACTTTGCAGTGATTCCCTCAGGATTCGCGCCGCCAACACGAATGAATTCCCTTTCGGCAGCGGTAAGTCCCGGATCATCGCTCGGATTTCGGTAAAAGAAAAAAAACACAAGAAAATAGACGAAGCTGGCGATGCCCGTTGCGGCAAAACTCCATCGCCAGCCAAAACGCACCAGCAAGAGGCCGATCAGCGGCACACCAACTGCCGGCCCGAGTTTTGCAGCGCCGTCGAATATCGCCGTAGCGAGGCTGCGCTCGCGCGAGGGAAACCAGTAGCCGATGGCTTTCGAACTGCCCGGAAATGTTGGCCCTTCGCCGATGCCAAGCAGCAGCCGCGAAGCAAAAAAACTGCCGATGCCCGTCGAAATCGCGGAGCCGAAGCAGGCCAGGCTCCAAATCAGCGTGCTGATGCAGCCGACGAGGCGGATGCCGAAGCGGTCGAGCAGAACGCCCGAGGGCACCTGCATGGCCGCGTAGCTCCAACTGTAGGCGCTCAGCAAGTATCCGAACTGGATCGTAGTGATGCCGAACGCGGCGTGCAATGCGGCCTGCGAAACTGACACGTTGACACGATCGAAATAGTTGACGAGCACGCCAAAGCCCAGCAGCGTCGCGATCAGCCAGCGACGCCGGTGCGCACACCGCTCGTGCGTGGTGATTGCCTGGTTCATTGCTGGGTGGGAAAGGTCATCGAAGCGCGCGAGGCGGGAACGATTGTAAACGAGGGGCGCCCAGATACGGATATTTTCTAGGCGGCGGGCGCGAATGGAATCTAACGCCTTGCGTTCGCTGGCGCCTAGAGTTCCCGCACACGTATCCCTGCGGCTCGATTACGCGAAATGATCGCAGCCCGGGCCAATTACTCGGCGGGTGCAAGCTGATGCGGTCCGAGCGGGACTCCGCGTTTACGCTTCCACATGTAGTCTTTACGCAATTTTTGCTGGTGCTTTTTCACCTGCACTTCAATTTCCGCGAAAGCCGCCTTGACCGCAAAACGAAGCTCCGCGGCCGTGCCGGTGGCATGCAGCGTGCCGGACGGGAGCATGAGGTTCACCGAATATTCGTAATCAGAGGTTCGAGGCGTCCGCTCCAACGATCCATGGAGCTGAACCAAATCGGGGGTATATCTCTTCAAAAGACGATTCAGCTTTTCAACGTGATGTTTCGATTCTTCTTCGACTTCCTTGCGGAGATCCGACGGCAAATGGCTGTAGCTGATTTTCATGCGAGCACCTTGTTTTTATCGCTTTTGCTTCTAGAAGGGCAATCAGCATAGGCAGGCAAACTGAGCATAGCGCGGTGCGAGGCACGATGCAACGGGTTGTGCGCGGCGCGATTTCCAGGCGGTACATCCCCAAAGCGAACCATAGGCGAAACTGCTGACCGTTGACACGCTTACGACGGGCGTCATACGCTGGCCGTGGGGTTCCACCTGGCGCTATGCGGCAGAAGAATCAACTCGATCCGTCGCCGGCTAATGTGCTTGTGGGCGTGGCGGGCTGGTCGTACAACGACTGGAACGGCCTCGTGTACCCTTCCCCGCGTCCGCACGGTTTTCACGAAGCTGCGTATCTGGCCGAATACTTCGACGCGATCGAGATCAACACTTCGTTTTACAGCCCGCTGCGCCCGGAACTAGCGCAGCAGTGGGTGGAAAGGATCGGCAGCAACCGGCGATTTCTGTTCACCGCGAAAATGTGGCAGAAATTCACGCACGAAGAGGGCGCCACAACAGAGGATGAAAAGTCAGTGCGGCTTGGGTTCGACGCCCTCCGAGATACCGGGCGGCTCGGCGCGGTTCTCCTGCAGTTCCCATTCTCGTTTCACCAAACACCGGAAAACCTGGCGCGGCTGAAGCAGTTGCTCGAGAAATTCCGGGATTATCCTCTCGTGGTTGAGGTGCGGCACGCGTCGTGGTCGCAGCGGGAGTTCTATGAATTGCTGCACGAGCGCGGCGTCGGAATTTGCAATATCGATCAGCCGGTGATTGGCCGCTCAATCAAGCCAGACGGCCGCTCCACATCGGCCATCGGCTACTTTCGTCTGCACGGGCGGCGGTACGACACGTGGTTTAGCGATGATCCGGAAACGCCGCGTCACGAACGCTACAATTATTTGTACGGCGAGCAGGAACTATTGCCGTGGGCGGACCGCATTCGAAGCGTGGCGGCACAAACAAAGCTCACATTCGTAGTCGCCAACAATCATTTCCAGGGCAAAGCGGCGGTCAACGCGCTACAACTCGTTCATCTGCTGAGTAACAACAAGGTGAAAGTGCCTGATACGTTGCGGACTCACTATCCTCAGCTCGATCCGATTGCAACCGAGCCAGCGAAAGAGCCTACGCTGTTCCCTCTTCCTCCGAAGTAGCATGACTCTGCTCGCAGCTCGATTCCTAATTCCAGGTCTGCGGTTACCCCTGCCGTTTCGGGAACGGATTTTTGTTTGCGGCCTCCCGCGTCATTCTAATGAATGCTCTGCCATGGCACCCTCCGGTTTCCTCTTTGCTATGGGAATGAAAGACCTAACATGTCGCGGGCAGGCCAACAGCAAGGAAACCACTGGGAGCCACGGCAAAGCGTGAATTAGAAAGGCACGGGAGGCCGCGAACAAAAAGTTCTCAAAAACACGACCGCCTAAGCTACTTCTTGAAGAGATCCTCAAAGGCCTTGCGCGCGTCGTTGGGACGTTCCGGGCTTTGGGCGGGCGGCACTTTCGCCGCGTAGTTCACAGGCGAGGTGTCCTTCTCGACCGTCATCCTGAACTCGAAGAAAGTGCACTGGTTCTTGGCGTCCTTCTTGGCGATACGCTCAGGAACGGGCTGGGTGCATTCAAACTGCTTGCCCGTATCGAAGTGAACGCATTGCTTACAGCAATGGATCTCTGCCTGGCAGCGCGGGCACTGCCCGTTCGGATCGAAGCCGGGCGCCATCGCCGCGCCGCAATTCGTGCAGCGGGCGCGCATCACCGTTCCAACCATGCGCGGCGTGCGCGGACCCAGCAAATCCTGTTTGGGACGAGGCTCGCTCGGCCGCTGGCCGCGATCACGCTTCTTGTCGCGCTCATCCCGGTCTTCATATCCTCTGTGTCTGTACTTCCGTTCCATAAACAACCTCCGCAGAAGCAAACTACAACTCCTGCCGTCCAAAACTCTGAAATCCGTTCCTACGAAGCCCTTGCGAGGCTCAAGCTCTACACGAATCGCCCGCGCGTCTTTTCGTCTTCCCTTGGAGAATCCGCTGAAGGCGCTTCTGCTACTCAAACCGGTGCAAGAAACAAAACGCGATACCGGTCAGCAGAAAATTAATTCCCTTCTCGAGCCGCTTCATGAACGGACAGCCTCGTTCTTCGGCTCAGGATTCGTCGTGCTATACGACACGAATCCGGAGCCCGCGCGCTCCGCCCAAACTTTGCACAATCCTTCTGGCGGCAAATCGGGGCGCAAATACTTTCGGGGTTGACCTCTTTCGGAGAGCAGCGCTTCGGCGGCCAGATAGCCGCTACGAACCGCTCCTTCCATTGTGGCAGGCCAGCCCGTCTGTGTCCAGTCGCCAGCAAGGAACAGGTTCCTTAAGCCAGAGTCCGTTTGACCCGGGCGCCACTGGTCCACGTTCGGCTCCGGAGAGAATGTCGCGTTCACTTCCTTGATCACGGTGCCTTTCAGGAGCCGCGCTTCTTGTGTTTCAGGCAGAACGTCAGCAAGTTCGCGCAAGCAGAGGTCGATGATGTCCTGCCTCGATCGGGGAACGAGGGCATAGGACGCGCTGATGACGAGCTGAAGGTATTGGCCGTCCGCCGGTTCCGGAATCGCCCCGTTCATTTGACGCGAAAGCGGGCCGCTGGTTGCATTCGAAGCGCAAAGTACAGATTTGTTGAAAATCCACTGGGTTGTGCGGTCGAGCAAGGTTAGAAAGGGCCCGGTCATCACTGTACGGTCGAACCACAGATGCACGCCGGTGATGGGCGAAGTCTTGATGTGGCGCAAATTCTCGACAAGCTCGGTTCTTTCGCTCACGCTTAGGGGCAACAAGGTGGGCACGACATCGTGGGGAACGGCCAAGATGCATGCGTCGGCGGAGATTTCGGAGCCATCGTCCAAGACCGCGCTCGTGAACCCGGATGAGTCCGCGCGAATTTGCCGTATTCCGCTTCGCAAGCGCACTTCCCCGCCTTGCTGCACGACGAAATCGCGGCAGCCGTCGTAGAGATTCGCCAGCGGAACCGAAGGAATGCCCACGCGATAACCTTGGGTGCTGCTCAAGAACGCCTTCCAAAAAACGTCGATTCCGTAGCGCGCGGCAGTGCGCGAAAGTTCTTCATCCAAAGCGCTGACGAGCACGACGCTCCAGAAACGGTCGACCGCCCCGGGCGTCTGGCGCATTTGGTGCAGCCAGTCGAGCATCGAAAGCCCCTCGATGCCGGACAGTCTGCCTCCGGCTCGTGCGATAGCGATCAGCGCGTTCGCGACGCCCTGCTTGTCGGCAAGCGAAAGGCCACTGAACAGCAGAAACGATGGCGCCATGTGCAGCGGCGGCGGCAACGGCGAAGACTCAATCGTCGAAAGCCGGCCCTGCGCGTCGACGAAATGCAGACGGTCGTAAAAACGGATCTTCTCTTCCGCGCCGACGCGGCGATAAAAGTCCGCGAGATTCGTGCAGCATCCGAGCGTAACGTGCTGGCAATTGTCAACTTCGCTTCCGTCGGGCAGCGTGTAAGACGTAGCACGACCGCCCAGGTGGGGACGCTTCTCGAGCAGGCAAACGCGCCAGCCTGCGTCAGCCAGCGCGACGGCGCAGGACAGTCCCGCCAGTCCGCCGCCGATCACCAGAACGCTTTGCGAGGGCATCCTTTTTCCACCAGCCACGCATACCTGCCGTGAAGAGATACTGAACCTTTTCTGCGCCTGAAAGCGAAACGCGCGACGAAAACACGTCGAAATCGCGCTCTTCGATGCGAGCGAGAACGCCGCTGTAGGTGCGAATCAGCGCCCATAGCGTGGCGCGGCTGTCGGCATCCACCTTCTCGATCAGCACGGCTCCCTCCCGGTAGAACTGCCAGGCGCGATTCGCCTCGAACTCGAGGAGTTCGCGCAATTGGGGAGTAATTGGCCCGCGCAAATCCTCCGACGCGCAATGGAAGCGGTGCAGATCTTCTTGCGGCAAGTAGATGCGGTCCATTTCGAAATCGCTGCGCACGTCGCGAATGATGTTGGTGAGCTGAAAAGCGAGCCCGAGGCGTTCGGCCAAATCGGGGGCCTTCGGATCGCTGAAGCCGAAAACGTGCAAGCACGTCAGGCCGACAGTGCCGGCGACGCGATAGCAATATTCCGACAGCCGGTCGAAGGTGGCATAAGAAGGGTGCGTCAAATCCATTTCCGCGCCGAGAATCAAATCGTGGAAGTGGCGCGCGGGAATCGAATAACGCGAAATCGTGTCGGCGAGCGCGGGAAGGATCGCATGACCGTCGGTTTTGCCGATCGCCAGTTCGTCGAGCAGCGCGCGCCAACGCGCCAGGCCGCGACGCTTCGATTCGAGGTCACCTGGCTCGTCGGAAACGTTGTCGACGAGGCGATTGAAGGCATACAACGCGCAGAGGGCATTGCGTTTCGGGCGCGGCAATCCGAAGAACGCAAGATAAAAATTGCTGTGCGCCAGCCGCGCGATTCGATTGCACTCGGCGTAGGACGCGCGAATCTGCGCTTCGGCGGTCGGGATTCCGGAGGGCTGCTCCGGTGGTGGCACTGATTCGTCGCGCTCGGAAAGCACCGCGCCTGACGCGTCCGCCGATTGGGCGCCGGTGCTTTGCGCCAGTGAAACAACGCGCATGCCCAACGCGCGCGTGAGCAATCGCGCTTGCTTCCATTTGCTGAGTGCCGGACGCCGATGCAGCGTGCCGTGGCCTTGCCCTTCGATCGCATCCAAAACCGCCAGACCGCCGCGGCTGAAAAGCTCGATGTCGACACAAAGAGCCGGATCGACGCGCTGGGCGAGCGGCAGTCCCGCAGCAAATAAGGCGCGCGTGCGGGTGATAAGGTCCCTCATCAGCGCAACGTAGCGCGCATCGAAACGCCGTTCGACGATGTCAGCTTCGCCGAGCCCGTGTGCCGCCAGCGCATCGAGCGGAATGTAGATGCGGCCCTTGTCGAGATCGCGCGAAACATCTTGCCAGAAATTGGCGAGCTGCAAAGCCGTGCAGGTGTAATCGGACAGGCGCTGGCGCTCTTCGTCGCGATAGCCGCATACGTACAGCACTAGCCGCCCGACCGGATTTGCGGAATACACACAATAATCGAGAACGTCGTCCCATGTGGCATAGCGCTGCACGCGCTGGTCCTGTCGAAACGCGCGCAGCAAGTTGCTGAATGGCTCGGCTGGAATATTCTTCGCGCGAATGGTTTCACGCAAGGCGATCAGAACGGGATGCGCCGGAGACTTGCCGTGAAAATAGCAGAGGCGCAGCTCGTCTTCCCAGGCGTCGAGAAGTTGAAGCGCCCGCGCGCGATCCGGAATTTCGTCGCCAAGATCGTCGGCCCAGCGGCAATAGGCGTAGATGTTGTAGAAATGCTGGTGCAGATGCCGCGGAAGGAGCCATGAAACAACGTTGAAATTTTCGTAGTGATGCGTCGCCAGCCAGCGGGTGTAGCGCTGCGCCGCGTCAGGCGAGCACCCGTCCTCTGCGGGGAGATTGCGTGCAATTTCCAGTTCGGGTGTGGGCAACATAGAAACAGCGTTCGCGGCGATTCGTGCCGCTATCCTGGTTCAGGCAAGGAACTCCTGTGACGCGTCCTTCACGCTGGAAGTGAATCTCGGGTTCGCTCGCAGGCTGTGCTCAGGCCCGCGTCATGGAATAACGGCGGTCTTCAATTCGCCGTTGCGATGCTTCATGTGTTCGAAAACGCTGGGCAGTTCCGTCAACGGAACCTCGCCCGTGATGAAATCAGTGGCGCAAATCTCGCCGCGCACAATGGTGTCGAGCGCCTCGCGGATAAACCGGGGCGTGTGATGGAACGTCGACTTGATGGTGATCTCGGAGTAGTGCAACGCCGCCGGATCGAAATTCACTTGCGTTCCGCGCGGGCACCCGCCGAAGAGGTTCACCGTGCCACCCTTGCGCACCATTTGCAGAGCCCACTGCCACGTAGTTGCGGAGCCCACCGCCTCGACGACCGCATCGGCGCCGCGTCCGCCATCGGTCAACTGGCGCACCAGGTTGACCGGATTCTCGATTTGCGACACATCAAACGCAGCGATCGCGCCCAGGCGTTCCGCCGCATGAATTTGGCTCTTGCGTTTACCCAGCGCAATCACGCGAGCACCGCGGCCCGCCAGGATGCGAATAAACTTCAGCCCAATCGGGCCGCATCCAACGACGACCGCCGTGTCGCCCGGCTGAATGCCTGTCTCATGAATTCCGCGCAGGACGCAGGCAAGGGGCTCAACCATGGCGGCGTCGACGAAAGGAACCTGAGCGGGAATCTCCAGCATGTTCTGGCGCACGATCCGGCCCGGAATACGAATGTATTCGGCATACGCGCCATTGTTGAACAGCAAATCTTCGCAGAGGTTGGGCTGGCCCTTGCGGCAGAACACGCAAACGTTACAGGGCGCCGAATTTGACGGTACCACGCGCATGCCACGCCGCACGCCGCCGTTCACCGCTTCGCCCTTCAGCTCGACGACGCCCGCCAACTCATGCCCGAACAACGCCGGCGGTTCAATCATGCGCGGGTGCGAACCCTGCTTCCACACCTTCAAATCGGTGCCGCAGGTCAGCGCGACTTCCACCTTGACGAGTACCTCGTCTTCGCCAACGGATGGAATGTCCACCCGCTCGATCTTCATGTCTTCACGGCCGTACAGGACGGCGGCCGTCATGTGTCCATTCGTTCTCATTCGTGAGTAATCACCACTTTTAAAGTATTATCCGCCGGACGCGCGGCCATTTCCAGTGCATCCGCGATTCGCTCGAGCGGAAACCGGTGCGAGATCAATTCCCTCACCGGGAGCCTGCGCTCGAAGACAAGCGCCGCTGCCTCCCGTTGGTCGTCCACCGAAGCGCTGTAGCTGCCGAGAATCTCTTTTTCCTCAATCCCCACCGCGGCAGCCGGAAAACTCAGTTGCAGGACCGGATCGTTATGCGCAAACAGTAGCACGCGCCCGCCTGGCCGCGCGAGCGCTAAAGCTTCGGGGACCAATGACGGGTTGGGCACAGCGACCAAGACCGCATCCGCGCCTCTCCCGTCCGTCTTGCCGCGGATTTCGTCCAGCAGGCTAACCACGGCCGGATCATAGGATTTGGATGCGCCAAAGCGTTCGCTTGCCGCCCGGCGACCGAGCATTGGGTCGCTGGTGAAGACTTCGGCGCCCTCGTACTTCGAAAGCAGCATCAATAACATGCCGATCGGTCCCTGGCCCATTACCAGAACTTTTTCGCCGGGCGCGACGCGAGCCTTGCGCACAGCTTTCAGGCAGGTATTCACGGGCTCAACGAACGTCGCGTCCTCGAAGGTCGTGTCGGGCGGAAGCAGCAGCATACCCCGCTCGACGATCCAGGGCATCGCGCGCACATATTGCGCAAACCCGCCGCCATTCGGGTCAAATCCGGCCGTCAGCCCGACTTTCCTGTATCCGGCGCATTGCGAGAACAGCTTGTGCTCGCAATAAAAGCAATGGCCGCAGGGAATGTGATGGAAGGCGACGACGCGGTCGCCTGCCTTGAATCTTGTCACGCCGCGGCCAGCCTTGATCACCGTGCCCGCAAGCTCGTGTCCCAAAATCTGCGGCGGTTTGACGAAGCCGTGCTGAATTTTCTTGATGTCAGTGCCGCAGATGCCGCAAGCCGCCACGCGGAACAAAATTTCGCCTTCGCCAATCTCCGGGACCGGCACAGTCTCCACTACCACGCGTCCCTTGCCGCGATACACGCCCGCGCGCATGCGGACGGAGTGCTGGTGCTCGGTTTGCTGCATCCCGATTTGTGCGACGGTTTCGCTCATAGCGCGGCTGCACGGACCTCAAGATTTCTCGCTCGTTCTGCGAGCGTTGCGACGTAGCGATCCAGAAATTGCGCAAGCGACTCCGCGGCGCGCTTGCTTTGCTGACCCAATTTCACCAACCCCGGCACAGCTCCAGGATGAAGGGTCACTTGTCCCAAGACTCGCGGAACGCTTACCTCGCCGTTGTTTGTGAAAACCCGATTCAAATCGAGAGGCAAATCCTCACCTGCCGTGTCGCTGATCGCTCGAATCGCGATTGCCGGGACCCCCGAGCTCGAGGCTCCGTGCAACACCTCAAAGCTTTCCATGTCCACGGCCTCGGCCATCTCGCTCAGCGCGCGCTTCTCCTCTGAAGTCGTAATCACGCGCGAGGCCGTATAGAACCGATCGACGATGGTCGCACCGCAATCACCCGCGAAAGAGACCAGCGCTCCACTGGATTTCAGCAGGCCGCGTGTGAGTTCCTCCGCGCGTTCCGACAAAACGGCCCTTGCGGCCAGCACTTGCCCAATGCCAAATTCGCCTTTCAGCGCACCGGCAAGTCCCGACGAAATGCAGACGCTGAGTGCATCAGTTTCGTTCCGCATGACCTCCAACAATCGCCGCGCGATCTGGCCCGATCCGGCGCCCGTCAGAATCACCCCTACTTCTGATCCGCCAATTTCCGCGAATTGAACCTCGGTTCGCCCCCAAAAGCCGCGGCGAAACTTGCGCATGGCGCGCCAGGGAGCGAATTCGTTTTCGAGAGCGAATGTGACGAGTATTCTCATGCGCTTGCAAAGACCCAATTCTTATGCGGCAGCAGCGTGCGCGACCGTCTTGCCGGCCGCACGACTTCGAACGTAGCCGTGCTCTTCATACCAGCGCACCGAGCGTTCGAGCGCGGCCTCGACCGGAGTCGCGGCATAGCCAAGCTCCCGCTGCGCTTTGTCACTCTCGACGAACATGCGATGGCGCGACATCTTCACGCCTTCCACGGGGATCCTCGGCTCGCGGCGTGCCAAGCGCGAGAACCATAGGTCGGCGTAAGCTGCTCCCAGCGCAACCGCGTGCGGCATCTTGATTCGCGGCGCGGGACGGCCGGCAATCTTGGCCAGCGCATCGAGTATCTCCTTGAGGGTCATATTGCGCCCGCCCAGGATGTACCGTTCTCCGATACGCCCCTTCTCCGCGGCTAGCATGTGACCCGCCGCAACATCTTCGACGGCAACGACGTTCAGGCCGGTATCGACATAGGCCGGCATCTTGCCCTTAAGAAAATCCAAAATGATCTTGCCCGTCGGCGTCGGTTTCCAATCGCCGGGCCCGACAGGCGCAGTCGGATTGACGATGACCACGGGCACGCCTGCGTCCGCCGCCTTCATCGCCTCAAGTTCCGCCAGAAACTTCGAGCGCTTGTAGTGCCCGATCATCTGCTCGAGAGTGCCGCGCGTATCTTCATTAGGAAGCGCGCCATCATGCGTCGAAACAGCGATTGTGGCCACTGTGCTCGTATAGACGATGCGCTCGACTCCCGCGCGCTTCGCCGCATCGAGCAAAAGACGTGTGCCTTCTACATTGCTGCGGTAGATCTCGTCCGGATTTCGTGCCCACAAGCGGTAGTCGGCAGCAACATGAAAGACGCGCCGTACACCATTCATCGCACGCGCGAGCGAAGCCCCATCGCGCAAATCGCCTTCGGCGCGCTCGACCGCAAGGCCTTCCAGGACGCACAAATCGCTGCTTCGGCGAACCAGGACTCGGACGGAATGTCCCGCGGCGACAAGTTGCCGGGCGACGTGGCTCCCCACGAACCCCGTAGCACCCGTAACGAGTATGGTCATAAAATGCGGAAAACTTCCTCGCGCTCCGGCGAAGCCGGAGCAGGGCGGTGCGAGTCTATATACCCGTTGCCATTACCCGCAGAATGGCCGTTTCCGTTGCGTCCGTTTCCAGCCCCTGAGCCATCATCCTTCAGGATCCCGCCCATTTTCCCGGAGAAGGTCCAGTGCAACATTTTCCAGGTGTCGCCTAGTTTCTTGTTGCCGCCCAGAACCGCTGACGCCTCATAACCCGCGTGCACCATGCAATCTTCGCAACGAGGATCGCGGCCGCGCCCGTATTTGTCCCACGGCACTTTCTCGATGAACTCCTTGAATGTCGGATAGTGCGCATCCGTCATCAGGTAGCAGGGGCCCTTCCAGCCGCGCGGGTTGTAGGTGGGATTGCCCCATGCAGTGCACATCAGTTCGCGGTCGCCGCGCAGGTACTCCATGTAGATCGGCGAAGTGACGATGTTGTAGCGTTCGAGAAGTTGGCTGGCCTTCCGGAATTTCGCGCGAATCTCGTCACGCGACATGAAGATTTCCTTCGTCATCACGGCCGCGTAGGAATACGCAGGCGAGAGCATGTGGCCGTCAACGCCCATGGTTTGCAAATATGCGAACAACTCCGCGATTTCCTCGATGTCCGTTTCCTTGTAAATCGTGGTGTTCGAGGTGACCAGGAATCCGGCGGCTTTGGCGGCCTTGATGCCGTCGATTGCTTCGCGGAAAACGCCGTCGCGCTCCACACAAATGTCGTGCGTTTTCTCGAGCCCATCCAGGTGAACGTTGAAGAAGAGGCGCGAAGTGGGCTTGAAGTCGGCCATGCGCTTGCGAATGAACATGCCATTCGTGCAAAGGTAAATGTGTTTTTTGCGGGCAAGGATTTCGCCGGCCAAACGGCCGATTTCAGGGTAAATCAGCGGCTCGCCCCCGCAAATGGAAACGATGGGTGCGCCGCATTCGTCGACTGCTTTGAGGCACTCCTCGACACTCAACAGTTCATCGATCGTCGATTTGTACTCGCGAATGCGACCGCAGCCGGTGCAGGTCAAATTGCACGCGTGCAGTGGTTCAAGCATCATCACTAATGGAAACCTGGCCTCGCCGCTCATTTTTTTGCGAGCGAGGTAACCGGTCATGCTCGCCGTCAAACTGATAGGAACCCTCATCCATTACCCCCGTTTTCGTTAGGGTTTCAAATTCCGCCGCGATTTCCAATCCCCCGCGACAGCCGCACGAACCCTCAAATTAGTTTTGATGCCGCATTTCGTCGGCCGGGATCTGCAGTCCTACAAACCCGTTCCGGCCTTTTCGCATATTTTGGTACCGTGCCAAAGCGTATAAGGGGAAGGAATTTCGGTAAAAGTGATATTTCAGGTAAAAGACGCACGGAAAACCCGTGCCCGTAAATTCGGCTTCATCCCACGAACCATCCGAGTTCTGATGGTTGACGAGCCAGCCCACCGCCCGTTCCACGGCAGCATCGTTCGCCCCCACTACGGCGAGCAGCCCGATTAGCCCCCAGGCCGTTTGCGAAGCCGTGCTCTTGCCGTTCCCCTTCACCGACGCGTCGTAATAAGACAGGATGCTTTCGCCGAAGCCACCGTCCGCGTTTTGCACGGAACGCAGCCAATGCGCAGCGTTTTGGCAACGTCCATCGCGCGACAGCCCGATCTTCTCCAGCGCGCGCAACACTCCGCTCGTGCCATAAACGTAGTTCACACCCCAGCGGCCAAACCAGGAGCCGTCCGGTGTCTGATCGTGCTGCAAGAACGCGCGAGCGCGCATCAGTACCGGGTGATTCGCCGGCCAGCCCATCTGCCCAAGGCACTCCACGACGCGAGCCGTTACGTCCGCCGTCGACGGGTCGAGCATGGCATTGTGATCGGCGAAGGGGATGTGATTTAGAAACTGCAGATTGTTTTCGTGATCGAACGCGCCCCAGCCGCCGTTTCTATTCTGCATGCTCAGCAACCATTCGAGACCTCGGGCGATCGCGGCGCGCAAGCGAGTCTGCTCCGGAAGGGCGACGCGGCCGAGGGCCATGAGCACGAAGGCGGTGTCGTCCACGTCCGGGTAAAAGTCATTGCGAAATTCGAAAGCCCACCCGCCCGGCTCGGATCTCCGGTTCTTCACTTGCCAGTCGCCGGAACCCAGAATCTGGTTTTCCAGCAACCAACGCCCCGCGGTGACCAACGCTGGATGCGCTGGATCGAGCCCTGCTTCCTCCAGCGAGACCATCGCAATCGCCGTGTCCCACACAGGCGAAATGCAAGGTTGAACCCGAATGGTGCCACGCTCCTCTATCTCATAGCGCTCGAGGAAACGAATTTCGCGCGACGTCAGCGGATCGTCAGGATCATTGTTGAACGCGAGCAGCGCGTAGACCGAATTCATCATCGCGGGATAAATGGTCCCGAGACCTTCGCTGCGTTCCAGGCGTTCAACCATCCATTGACGCGCGCGAGCCAGTGCAATTCTGCGCGTGGGCTTCCAGGGTGAGCGGTCGTAGAGCTTGAAGGCGCGGTCCAGCACGAGAAAGAAGTTCTTCCAGGACACGACGCGCTTGTCCCAATGAAACGAGCGAGGCTTCGCGCCAGGCTCCTTGAACAGCTCGTCGAAAGTGATTCCCGCAGGCAATCGCCAGTTGGGCTTCAGCGCGGAAACAATCGCCATGGGAATCACAATTCCGCGCGTCCAGGAAGACATCTCGTACAAATTCACCGGGAACCAGGTGGGCAACAACATCAGTTCCGGCGGAATGGCGGGGACATAACTCCAGCCGATCGCCCCTACCGCAGCGAGATAAAAGCGCACGTAAGAATTCGTCGCTTCCAAACCGCCAAGTTCGTGGATCCTGTTCTTGGCAGCTTCCATATGAGGGGAAGACGGCGAATCCCCCGCCAAACGCAACCCGACGTACGCCTTGACGCTTGCGTTCAGTTCCGCAGGGCCGCCATAAAAGATATTCCAGCCGCCGTCGGGAAGCTGACGATCCCGCACGTATTTCGCGAGCTTTGGAGTTTTATCGCACTGAACCTGACCCAAAACTTGGAGATACAGGATGTAATCGGACTCCAGCGTGGTGTCTGCTTCGAGTTCGGCCCACCAGTACCCTTCGCGGTCCTGGGCGCCAAGCAAGTGGTGGGCGGCGCGCTCGATCGCGCGTTCGACCCGCAACTCCGGCGATTCGGCCGTATCCCGATCCTGAACCGTGCTGGTCGCATGGGTCGACCCCGCGGCCGCAGATTCCAGGCGCAGCTTTGACTCTGGCATCATCCCCCTCAAGGACTCCGGTCTTCAGGTCTGAATTCGCAACCGCATGGTCCTCGCCCACGCGGATATGAGAGACACTGGCACTTTGGTCGTATTGCACCGGGCAACCACCAGTGCCTGGGATTCGGTATTCGGTTCGTTTTCGGCTCGGGCGGCCTTCTCGGCCCCAAGACACACGGTCTGCGCCTCAGGGCGCTCCAGGCGGATAGCTATCAGCCAATCCCCCGGAACTGCAGATACTTACAGCCTCCCGCCTATTATCTTTACTATACGGGTCAGGGTCAACAGGTAAAACTGCGGGCAAATTGTGTCA
>Ga0187815_10000783_pt1 | contig 15206 bp, 13 predicted proteins | sample NC_S_5_FD_132962 | JGI IMG/M metagenome (GOLD analysis project Ga0187815, IMG submission 132962) | Wetland sediment microbial communities from Neuse River Estuary, North Carolina, USA - ASW-S_5 | ecosystem: Environmental > Aquatic > Freshwater > Wetlands > Sediment | place: USA: North Carolina...
GCCGCTGTCGGTACTGTCGACGTAGTCCCCGACCACGAGGCAGCGGGCGGCCGCGAGGCCGCATGCCACGCCCAGCAGCTGGCCGGCCGCGCCGCTGCCCGCCGCGGCCGCGGCCCCGCCGGGCGACCCGCCGGCCACGCCGCCGCGTATGTCGATGCCCACGCCGAGGCCCAGGCCGGCGGTCACCGGGTTGCCGAACGGCAGCAGCCGCCACGCCTTGCCGTCCCATTCCTCGGTCAGCATCCGCAGGCCGGGAACCGTGCCATCCTGGCTCACCCCGCTCGCGGGGGGCGACGACGGATAGGAGTAACCGGTAGCGACGCACCGCGCCGGCCCGGCACACGAGATGTCGACGAGGTTGCTGCGCTCGACCGGCGGCGTGGGCAGCACGCGCCACTGCCTGCCGTCCCACAGCGCCGCGAAGGTGCGGGGCGTCCCGTCGGCCGCGTCCAGGCTGCCGACGGCCAGGCAGCGCGCCGGCGACGGGCAGGCGACCGCGTTCAGCGCGCCGGAACCCCCGGGAGCGGGCGACGGCAGCTCCCGCCACGTGTCTCCGTCCCATTGTTCGGCGAGCGGTTCGTAGCCGCTGGCCAGCGTCGCGCCGACGGCGACGCAGTCGTCGCGGCGCGGGCAGGCGATGCCGCCAAGCTGGTCGTCGGCGCCGGGGCTTGCCGGGCTGAGCAGGCGCCAGGCCGTGCCGTTCCACTCGGCCGCCAGCGTGACGCCGACGCCGGCGGCGTCGAAGTACGTGCCCACGGTCACGCAGCGGCCGATCGCGTAGCACGCCACGTCCCACAGCGTCTCGGGCGTTCCCGGATCCGGCGCGGGGATCTCCCGCCAGGCGCGTCCGTCCCACAGCTCGGCGAAGGTGCGGCCGTGCGTCACGTCCTGGCCGACGGCGACGCAGTAATCGGGGCTGGCGCACGCCACGCTGTTCAGCTTGAGGATGACCGGCTGCGCGGGAGCGGGAGCGGCGGAGATCGCGCCCGCCGGGACGATGATCACGGCTGCGATCGCGGCCACCAGCGATCGGACGGCGTCGATCACGTCAGCCCCACCTCCAGCCCGCCGTCGCGACTAAGGGGCGACTAAGGGGCGACTAAGAGGGCTCCTCACCGCGAGTATTGACCGGGCGCGCGACCCCGGGCAATAGTCGGAATTCGCCGGTACCCCCGGGCAACCCGCCGCCCGGCCGCGCACATCAGGTGGGTATGGAGCATCCGAGGAACGCCCGGTGAGACCTTCCCGGGAAGCCGAATACACCGACTACATCCAGGGTCGCCTGCCCTGGCTGCGCCGGGTGGCTTACCTGCTGTGCCAGGACTGGCAGCACGCGGACGACCTCGTGCAGACGGCGATCACCCGGCTGTACACCCACTGGGGCCGCGCGCGGAACGCCGCCAGCATCGACGCCTACACCCGGACGATCCTCATCCGCACGTTCCTCGCCGAGCGCCGGTCCGCCTGGACCCGCCGGGTGTCGCTGTTCGCGGCATATCCGGAACTGCCCGTAGCGCCGGCCGCCGACCCCGACACGCGGCTTGACGTGCGCGCCGCGCTGGCGAGCCTGCCGCCCCGGCAGCGCGCCACCCTGGTGCTCCGATTCTACTGTGACCTGCCCGTCGACGGGACCGCGGCGGAACTCGGCTGCACGCCGGGCACCGTGAAGAGCCAGACCGCCAAGGCCCTGACCGCGCTCCGCCGCGCGCTCGATCCGGTACCGGCCGAGGAGGCGTGACCATGGACACCCGCGACGAGCACACCGTCCGCACCCTGCTGCGCGCGATCGCGAGCACCCCCGAGCCCCCGGCCGCCGTCGACCTGACCGCGGCCCGCCGTCGCGGCAGCCGCCGGCTCTGGATCCGGCGCGCTGCCCTCCCCGCCCTCGCGCTGGTGGCGCTGGCCGTGGCGCTGACCGTCCCGCGCTCGCTTGTTTTCAATCATTCCGAACGTACGCTCACGACTCCGCGCCCGCCCGCCTCCTCCCCGGTCGCGGACGCGCCCTGGCAGTTCGATCCGCTGGTGCCCTATGCCTCGTTCGGCTGGCTGCCCCCGGATTTCTCGGAGAGCGCCGCGAACGCCATCTACCTGAACCAGGGGGTCACCTCGGCCACGGACTTCGTGAGCAGGGAAGCCGCGGCGCCCGCGGCGGGCCACCTGCTCTACCTTCAGGTGAACGCGCGAGGCACGTGCCCGGTTTTCGCGGCCGGCGCGCAGGCGGACATCCGCGCCCGGGGGACGGACCAGGTGACCTGCACCGACGACAGCTTCGCCGTGACCGGCACCGCCCCCGACATCAACGGGCGGCCGGCGTTCTGGACCGATCACGGATCCGGCGTCGTCTGGGAGTACGCGCCCGGCGCGTGGGCCGAGCTTTCCGCGGCTATCACGCCGGCGGCCGGCGGACCGCACTCCCGGCGCTATGCCGCCGAGGCCGGCTGGGTGACGCACCCGCGCCCGGGCGTGCCGGCGGCCAGCGTCAGCGGCGGGGCGGCGCTCGAGGCCGGGATCCGCGACGGCAAGGTGCTCTTGCCGTCGGCGGCAACCGAGGAGCTGCTGCTGAAGGTGGCCGCCCGCGTGGTGTACGGCGGGTCGACGCCGCTCGCCTTCCCGTTCCGGCTCACCGGGGGGCTGCCCGCCGGCTGGCGGCTGCGGCAGGCGGGGTTCGCCGTGTCCGGCGGCCGGATGCTCGGGACTAGCATCACGGCCGGCCCGGCCGCGGACACCTCCGCCTTCTCGATCGGCGCCTCCACCGCAGCCGCGCAGGGCGGCTGCGACTTCGTCACCGGCCAGTCGTCCTACGTGACCCGGCTCGGCCTTCAGTGGATCTACCGTGTGCTCAGCGAGCCGGACAAGAACTGGCAGCGGCTGTGCGCGACCGGTCCGGTCGACGGGCTGACCGGGGTCAGCATAGCCATGGACATGAACGTTCCCGGCTTCAGCACCCCGCTGCCCGGTGCCGCCACACTCGGCGGCACGCAGGGCGTCCTGACCCGCCTCCGCCTCCTCGGTCCCAATCCAAACTCCTGGACCACAAGTCCGCTGGGTTAGGGCACCCAGACCGCCGGCCCGCCTCCGGGCAGCCTCGTATTCCATGATCGCGTAAACCGTTGGCTGCTATAACGACCACAACTCTTCGTGATCATGAGATTGCGCGTCGTGGCCTGAGTTGGGAGTTAATTAACGTAACTAACGGTATGGGATGGCCGCCGGCGGGGAACTGCTCCTTTAGGTCGTTATCAAGCCTTCGAACGGTGTGGTGACGTATGGGCAGCGGGCGGTGGCAACGACGGCGCAGGAAGATCATCATCTGGGGCTCGGCCAGCCTCGCCGTGCTGCTCATCGCGGTCGTAGGGACCGGCTACACACTGCTGCGGCACTTCAACGGGAACATCGAGCAGGACGACATCAAGGGCCTGCTCGGCAACCAGCCGGTCGACCTGCACCCGCGGGCGGAGAACATCCTGGTCCTGGGCTCTGACACCCGCTTCGGCCAGGGCAGCGGCTACGGCACGGGCCTGATCACCGACCAGTCCGACACGCTGATGATCATCCACATCCCGGCCGGCCGGCAGTGGGCCGAGGTCATGTCCATCCCGCGCGACTCCTGGGTGAACATCCCGGCCTGCACGATGGGCGACGGCCAGCAGTCGGCGCCCACCCAGTTCAAGATCAACGAGGCGTTCGCGATCGGCAACCTGGACGGGAACCACACCGCGCTCGGCGTCGCGTGCACGGTGAAGACCATCGAGCAGGACACCGGCATCTACATCGACCACTTCGTGGTGGTCAACTTCACCGGGTTCAAGGATATGGTCGCGGCCCTCGGCGGCGTCGAGGAGTGCAACCCGGCGCCGGTCGACGACCCGCTTTCCGGGCTGCACCTGTCGGCCGGCTACCACATGCTGACGCCCTCCCAGGCGCTCGCCTACGTGCGGGCCAGGTACACGCTCGGCGACGGCAGCGACCTGGAGCGGATCGGCCGTCAGCAGGCGTTCATGTCGTCGCTGATCAGCCGGGTGAAAAGCGAGCTGTTCAACCCCGTCGCGATCTACCGGTTCCTTGACGCGGCCACCCGCTCGCTGACCATCGACAGCCAGCTCGGCGGCATCACCGGGCTGTACGACCTCGGGCAGTCGCTGCGCGGCCTGCCGCCGGACAAGATCGCCTTCTTCACGCTGCCCACCTTCCCGCGCGGCGAGGTGGTTCCCGGAGATAACGCCAACGTGCTGTGGACGCAGCCAGAAGACAACCAGGTCTTCGCCTCCTTCCGCGACGACGTGCCCGCCAGCAGCTCCCTGTTCGCCGCTCCGCACACGAGCGCCCCGGCGAGCCTGACCGTCGGCGCGCACGAGAAGGCCGCCGGCGGTTCCCCGTCTTCCGCCGCCACGTCCGCGGCGAGCAGCACCCCCGCGGCGAGCGCGAGCGCCACCACGAGCCCGGTCCCGCTCCAGGCACGCACCGCCAACCAGAACATCTGCGCCGGCTGAGACGGATACCGTTGACGAGGTGAAGACGGCGTTGCGAGCGGCGCGCCTGGCGGCCGCCTGCGCCGCACTGTGCGCGGCGCTCGGTGTGGGGCTGCTCGCGGCGCGCCCGCCCGCCGCGCTGGCGGACACGCGTCCCGTCCGGCACGTCGTGATCGTGGGGATATCGGGCCTGCGCTGGACGTTCGCCACCCCGGCGAGCACTCCCTCGCTATGGCGGCTGGCGAGCGGCGGCTCGGTCGGCTCCCTCGTCGACTACGCGCAGCAGCCAGTGGCCTGCCCGGACGACGGCTGGCTGACCCTCAACAGCGGCGCTCGCGCGCAGGGGCCGCGCCCCTGCGCGGCGCTCCCCCCGGTGATCAGGGACGGGGCCGGCGCCCGCATACCTGCGATGCCCGAGATCGTCCGCTACAACGAGCAGTTCCACGAGGGCCCGGACTGGGGACTGCTCGGCTCACTGGCGAGCTGCGTGACCGCCGCCGGGCCCGGCGCCGCGCTCGCGGCCGTCACGCCGTCCGGCGCTGTCTCGGCCTACCTGCCGTCGGCTGGCCAGCTCACCGCCGCGGCGCTGGCCCGCTGCCCGCTGACCGTAGTCGACCTGGGCGCCCTGAGCTATCCAGAACGGGCCTCGGCCTCCGCCGCCGATCACCAGCTCGCCCGCATCGAGGCCGACCTGCCCCCGGACACCATGCTGCTGGTCACCGCGCCAGGCGCCGCGCTCGGCGGGCTTCCGCACCTGCGGTCCGTGGTGGTCAGCGGGCCCGGCTTCGCCGACGGCCTGCTGAACGCCGCGTCCACCAGGCAGCCGGGGATCGTGACGCTCACCGACCTCACCCCGACGATCGCCAGCTGGCTCGGCCACCCGGTGCCGGCCGGGCTCAGCGGGTCGCTGCTGACCCGGGGTGACCGGGGAAGCCTCGCCGCGGCGATCCGGGTGCTCGCCGGCCGGGACACCGCGGAACAGGTCTGGATGAGCACCCACGGCTGGTTCTTCACCGCGTACGCAGTGGCTGGCGCGGTGCTGCTCATCGCGCCAGCGGTGCTGCTGCGGGGCAGCGCTCCCGAGCGCGCGCGGCGCCGGGCCCGGTGGTGGCGGACGGCAGGGGTGTTCGCCGCCGCCGTCCCCGTCGGCACCTTCCTCGCCAACCTGGTGCCGTGGTGGCTGCACGTCCACCCCGCGGTGTGGCTGTACGGGATGGCGGCGGTGTGGACGCTGGCCGTGGGCGCGGCGGCCGCGGCGGGACCGTGGCGGCGGCGGCCGCTCGGCCCGTTCGGCGTGCTCTGCCTGTTCACCCTGGCGGTGCTCGGCGTCGACGTGATGACCGGGTCCCGGCTGCAGCTCGAGGTGCCGTTCGGGCTCTCCCTGCTCGAGGGCGGCCGGTTCTACGGAATCGGCAACGAGGCGCTCGGTGTCTACTGTGTCTGCGCGATTGTCGGCGCGGCCTGGGCAGGGCTGCTCGCGACACGCCGGTTTCCTGACCGGCGGGGAGCGCCGGTGCTCGCCGCCGGACTTGTCGGCTTGTTCGCGGTGGTGGCGTCCGGCTGGCCGGGGTTCGGCGCCAAGGTCGGCGGCACGATCGCGCTCGTGCCCTGCCTCCTGCTGCTGATCGCCTGGCTCGCGCGCGTCCGGCTGCGGTGGCGGTTCGCGGTGCCGATAGCGCTCAGCGGGCTCGCGCTGTTCCTCGTGTTCGCCTTGATCAGCTACTTCTTCCCGGCGGCCGGCGTATCCGACGTGGGGACGTTCGCGGGGAACCTGCTGCACGGCCGCGGCGGGGACCTGCTCGAGCGCAAGGTCAGCTCCAACGTGGGCACGCTCACGGTGAGCGTCTTCAGCTGGCTGATCCCCGTTGTCGCGGTTGCGGCCGCCGCCGCGCTGTGGCGGCCCGCGGCGCTGCGGCTGTGGATGCTGAGGCGGGCGTTCGGGGAAGAGCCGCTGCTGCGCGTCGTCGCGTGGCTGGTCTGGCTAGTCCTGGTGATCGGCTGGTTCGCCGACGACTCCGGGGTCATCGTGCCAGCTGCGGCGCTGCCGTTCGCGCTGCCGCTGGTGATCTCGATGGCCGCCTCCGTTTCCGGTGCGGTCAGTGGGGCACGCTATTTTGGTACCGCCTTCGCCGGGTCTTCCGTCGCAGGCCAGACCCCGAGGTAAGGCAGGACACCCCCAAGTGCAGTACCGGCTTTCGCGTGTCGTGATAGGCCCCTTCCTGCATGCGCTAGGGCGGCCGAAGGTCACCGGACTCGAGAACATCCCGGCGACCGGGGCGGCGATCCTCGCGTCCAACCACCTGTCGTTTATCGACTCCATGTACCTGCCGCTGGTGATCGACCGGCCGGTGGTGTTCCCGGCCAAGGCAGAGTACTTCGCGGCCCGTGGCCCGCTCGGCCGGCTGTGGGCGGCCTACCTGCGGTCCACGAACCAGCTTCAGATGGACAGGGAGGGGGCGCGCTCCGCGCAAGCCACCCTGGAGGCGGCGCTCGAACTGCTGCGCGCGGGCGAGCTGTTCGGGTTCTACCCGGAGGGCACCAGATCGCCCGACGGGCGGCTCTACCGGGGCAGGTCGGGGCTCGGCTACCTGGCGCTCAACTCGGGCGCCCCGGTAGTTCCGGTGGCGATGATGGGCACGAGGAAGATGCTGCCGCCTGGCGCGCCGCTGCCCAGGCCGACCCGGGTCGAGATCCGCATCGGCAAGCGGATGGAGTTCGGTCATCTGGCGGGCGAACCGCCGGCGCGGGCGCGCCGCATGGTCGCCGACGAAGTGATGCGGGCGATCGCGGAGCTGTCCGGCCAGGAGTACGTGCACCTGTACGCGTCCGACGTTAAGGCGAAGCTCTCCGGCGAAGAAGCCTAGCCGCGCGGCGGCGGCTGTTCCTCCGGCTCATCCTCGTTGAGGATGGGCAGCGGGCCGGACGCCGAAGGATTCCACACGTACATCGGGCCCGTGTTAGACACCGGCAGGTCGGGGATCTCCATGGGGACCGGCGCCGCGGCCAGCTCGCCGCCCGCCAGCTCCCATGGCGGCACGGGCGCGTCGGCGGCGTGCCGCCCGCGGCCAGCCGGGGACGCCGGGGGAAGCGCCGCGCGGGCCGGCGTCCACGGGTCAGCCGGCCGCGCCTCCCGCGCCTCCCCCGGCGGGGCGGCGGGCTCCCACGGCGGTTCCACTGCCTCGCCCTGCCTCCGGCGGCGCGCCCGGCTCGCTGACCCGAACGAACCCGGGGCCGGCGGCGGACCGAGCCGCGGGCCGCCGGCGCCGCCTGGCACGCGCGGTCTGCCCCAGGGGTCGAGGGGTACGGCGGGCGGCGCGGCAGGCAGTGCCGCCCGGGGCCGCCGGGCGTGCACGCCAGCCTGCCCGGCACGTGCCGACGCGGTCCGCGCGGCCGCGGCTCGCCGCCGCCGGGCGCTGTGCAACGCGAGCGCGCCCCCCAAAGCCACGATCAGCACGCCGGCCGCGATCACCGCGTCCTCGAGCAACGAGCCGGCCAGCGTCCCCGCGCCGGATCGCCGTGCGGTCGCCTGCGGTGCGGGCTTCGTCCGCGGCTGGCTTGCCGCCGGCTGCGGCGCCGCGGGCGTCGGCGTCGCCGCGGGCGCCCGCTGGGCGGCGATGGCGGCCGCCGCGGTCAGCGCGCTCACCGCGTCCAGGGCGCCATGACCGGTGCCTGGCCTCGCCCGGCCGCCGGGCGGCGCGGTGACTCCGCGCTCCATGGCTCGCACTACTTCAGCGGCGGTGAGAGTCGGGAACCGGGAGCGGATCAGCGCGGCGACCCCGGCGGCCAGCGCCGCGGACATGTCGGTGCTCGCGAGGTTGTCGTACCCGCCGCCCGGGGCGGCGAGCGTAAGACCGCTGCCGGGTGCGGTCAGCGCCACGTAAGAGCCGGTATTCGTGAACGGCGCGAGCTGGCCGTCCCGCGTGGTCGCGCCGACCGCGAGCACGCCCGGATAAGCGGCCGGGTAGTCGATCGCGTCCGAACCCGCGCCGTTATCGCCCGCGGGCGCGACGAGCACCGCGTCATGGGCGGCGGCGTAGCTGACCGCCGCGCGCTCGGCCGTGCTGCCGCCCGCGGCGGCCGGATCGCCGCCGGCGAAACCGAGCGTGCCCGGGTCAAGCGGCAGGGCGATCACGCGCGCGCCGTGGTCGACGGCGTACCTGATCCCGGCCGCGATCGCGTCCGGCAGCCGCTTGGTGATCGTCGTGTCGGAGTTCAGCGGGTCATCGTATTCGAGCGTCACCCGCAGGGACAGGACCCGCGCCCGCGGAGCGACTCCCATGCTGCCGGTGGCGCCGCCTTCGCCGTGCCCGTGCCCGGCGATCAGTCCGGCCACTGCCGTGCCCTCGAAGCCCCAGTACGGTCCGCCGGGGGTGCGGCCCGAGCCGCTGTAATCGGGCCCGGTCTGCACCGCGCCCGACAAGTCCAGGTGGCTGGCGTCGACTCCGGTGGACAGTACCGCGACGGTGATGCCCGCGCCTTCCGCCGGGGCGGCCTGCCAGGCCTGCGGAACGTGCAGGCCGGCCAGCCACCATTGTGCGGCGCGGGCGGGACCGCTGGCCGGCTGCGTCGCGCGGCCGAGCGGCGTGGCGTTCGCGGGCAGCGCGAAAGACGCCACGACGGCGAACGGCACCAGCGCCGGCAGCGCGCGGCGGAGCAGACGGGACACCTGGGTCACGTCCTGCCCTCCAGAACCGGGGGGAGGGGGCTATATGCGGGAAATTTCAGGCCCTTATGGTGTCATGCGGCCGCGGGGAACGGAACGCCGGGTTAGCTAACTATTTCGTGACAGTAAGGGTCACCCGCGTGCCTGGGCCCAGCCCGAGCCGCCGGGCGGCGCTGCCGCCGTTGACGGCGATCGCGACGTAGCCCGCGCTGTCTTCATAGCCGACGAGTTCGCCGGCCGCGACCTCGCCGAAGGTCGAGCCGAATGCCACGGCCTGCTCGCGGCCCTCCCACGCCAGCGTGGCGCGCACGCCGGGGACGAGCCCGGCCCGCGCGGCATCCGCTCCGGTGACCGAGAGCTGCGCGTTGCCGAACCTGTCGACGGTGACCACCTCCGCTTCGGTACTGTCGTCCCCGACGCGGCTTTCCGGCCTGGGCAGCGTGACCAGGCTGGCCACGTCGAGCGGGTCGCCCGCCCGCGCCAGCGGTGTGCCCGCCGCCAGGTGGGCCGCTACCGGCATGAAGATGTCGCGGCCATGGAAGGTCGCGGTCACAGTGTCCAGCCACAGCGCCCTGTTGCTGAGGCTGACGGCCTCGGTGGCGCCGCCAGCCTCGGCCACCGTCCAGGAGAGCAGGCCGTTGTCCGGGCCGACGAAGACGGAGCCGCCGGCCGCGACCGCCACCCCGCGCCGCGCGGTGCCGACGCCGGGATCCACGACGGCCACGTGCACCGCCGGCGGGAGATACCTGACGGTCTGCGCGAGAACCGCGGCGCCGCGTCGTATGTCCCCCGGGGGCACTAGGTGTGTAATGTCGATGATGCGGGCATCTGGCGCGATCTGGACGGCGACCCCGTGGCAGGCGGCCACGAAACCGTCTTCCAGCCCGTAGTCGGTCAGGAACGTGAGACAGTGAAACGGAGCCACGCCCTGCGAGCCTACTGAAGGGAGCGGCGGATGTCGGCGTTGTCCGAGCTCGACATGCGGCTGCTCGCCTTCGAGCGGGGTACCTGGCGCACCGCCGGGGCCAAGGAGCAGGCCATCGCGGAAGCGCTCGGCATCTCCGCGACCAGGTACTACCAGCTGCTCAACGAGCTGATCGACAGTCCGGAAGCGCTCAAGTTCGATCCGGTCCTCGTCAAGCGGCTGCGCGCGCAGCGCGCCCGGCGGCAGCGCATGCGCTCACCGCAGCCGGGTAGCAGCCAACGGTGACCCGCGCACCCGTGCCCGTGCCGCGGGCCGGCACGGCCGAGGGCCAGGCTGGGCTCGACGCCATCGCGGCCGACCCGGGGCACGCCCTGATCGCGATGGACTTCGACGGCACGCTCGCGCCGATCGTCGCCGACCCGGCCACCGCCGCCCCGTCGCCCGGCGCGGCCGATGCGCTGGCGCGGCTGGCGGCGTCCGCGGGCACCGTGGCGATCATCACCGGCCGCCGCGCCGCCGACGCGATCGCGCTCGGCGGTTTCGGCGACATCAAGGACCTGATCGTGCTCGGGCATTACGGCGGGGAGCGCTGGCAGGGGGGTGAGCTGACCGCGGCGGCGGCGCCGGAGGGCGTGGCCCGGGTCAGGCGGGAACTGCCCGGTGTGCTCGTGGCGGCGGGCGCGCCCGCGGGGACCAGGATCGAGGACAAGGGCACGGCGCTGGCGGTGCACACCAGGCAGACGGCCGGCCCGGAGGCGGCGCTGGCCCGGCTACGTGGGCCGCTCGCCGCGCTGGCGGCGGAAGCTGGGCTGGCGCTGGAACCCGGCCGCTTCGTGCTGGAGCTGCGCCCGCCCGGCACCGACAAGGGAACCGCGCTGCGGCAGCTCGCCGCCGAGCGCGCGGCGCGTGCCGTGCTGTTCTGCGGCGACGACCTCGGCGACTTGGCCGCCTTCGCGACGGTCCGCGCGCTGCGCGCGGACGGCGTGCCGGGCTGCACGGTCTGCAGCCTTAGCCCGGAGACACCGCAGGTAGCCGAGGCCGCCGACCTGGTCGTAGACGGCCCCGCCGGGGTGGTGGACCTGCTGCGGGCGCTGGCCAGCGCCACCGCTGGCCCGGGCGCGAGCACGCCGTAAAGCCTGCTGGCCCGGCTCCCGCTAGGCGGGAGCCGGGCCAGCCACCGGCAGTTACCCGGCGATGTTCAGGACTTCGCACGGCGAAGCCGAAGGGCTAGGAGACGATGGTGACCTTTTCAGCCTGCTGTCCCCGGTCGCTCTGCGTGATTTCGAATTCGACCCGCTGGCCCTCGTCGAGGGTCTTGTAGCCGTCCTGGATGATCGCTGAGTAGTGGACGAAGACGTCCTTGCCACCGTCGACGGCGATGAAGCCGTAGCCCTTGTCCGGGTTAAACCACTTGACGGTGCCCTGAGCCATTCCAAACAACTCCCTAACTGCTGCTCGGGCTTCGAGCCCCGCCCTTTCAACCGCGGAACTCGTCGATCGCGGCCTGACGAGATGTATCGCGCGCGCTCACGCTCGCATCATTCTCGCCGGCAGCGATCGGAAACGACCTTACCCTGTGCGCGGCGTTCATGGCGCCAGATAGCCGCCAATCGCGTCAACGCGCACCGCATTGGTCACCGGCAGTATCGCCTGCTGAGACTCCGGCAGGTCATTTCGGTCATTCCTGCCAGCAGCGGCGCGCGATTCAGCCGCCGGCCACCGCGGGAATGACCGATATCTGGGCCCCCGCGGGCACCGGCGTGTCGAGGCCGTCGGCGAAGCGCACATCCTCCTCGTCGACGTAGACGTTGACGAACCGGCGCAGCCGGCCGCTGTCGTCCAGCAGCCGGCCGCCGATGCCCGGATACGAGGCGTCCAGGTGGCCGATGACCTCGCGCAGGGTGCCGGGCTCGGCCGTGACCTCGGGCACGCCGCCGGTGTAGGCGCGCAGGATCGTCGGGATCCGGACCGAGACGCTCACGCGACACCTGCCCCGTCGAATCCGGCCGCCTGGAAGGCTGTCAGCGTCGGCTTGATGGCCGCGGGAACCGACACGGCCGGCTGCACCGCGTCCAGCGTCTTGAGGCCGTCACCTGAGTTGATGATCACGGTCTCCGCATCCGGGTCGAGCTGGCCGGCGGCGAGCAGCTTGCGCAGCACGCCGACGGTGACCCCGCCCGCGGTCTCGCCGAAGATGCCCTGGGTGCGCGCAAGCAGCTTGATCGAGTCCACGATCTCGGCATCGGAGACATCCTCGACCGCGCCGCCGGTGCGGCGGACCACGTCGAGCACGTACGGGCCGTCCGCCGGGTTCCCGATCGCCAGGGACTTGGCGATCGTGGACGGCCGCACCGGCCGCACCACGTCCCAGCCGTTCGCGAAGGCCGCGGAGACCGGCGCGCATCCGGTCGCCTGCGCGCCGAACACCCGCCATGGCTTGTCTTCGACGAGGCCGAGCCCGGCGAGCTCGGTGAACCCCTTGTCGATCTTCACCAGCTGCGCGCCGGAGGCGATCGGGACCACGACCTGGTCCGGGAGCCGCCAGCCGAGCTGCTCGGCGATCTCGAACCCGAGCGTCTTCGAGCCTTCGGCGTAGTACGGGCGCACGTTCACGTTGACGAACGCCCAGTCCTCGTGCTCCCCGGCCAGTTCCGAGGCCAGCCTGTTCACGTCGTCGTACGTCCCGTCCACGGTCACGAACGTGCCGCCGTACACCGCCGTGGTGAGGATCTTCTGCTCTTCGAGGTTCGCCGGGACCATGACGACCGACCGGATGCCGGCCCGCGCGGCGGCTGCCGCCACCGCGTTGGCGAGGTTGCCCGTCGATGGGCAGGCGAGCACCTTGAACCCCATCTCCGTCGCCGCGGCCAGCGCCACCGCGACCACGCGATCCTTGAACGAGTGCGTGGGGTTGCCGCTGTCGTCCTTGATCCACAGCCGCCGCATGCCGAGTTCGGCCGCCAGCCCGTCGGCGCGGACCAGCCTGGTGTAGCCGGGCTCGGTGGTGGGCCGGCTCGCGATGTCCCGCGGCACGGGCAGCAGCGGGGCGTACCGCCAGATACTGTGCGGGCCGGACTCGATGTCGGCCCTGGTCAGCCGCGGGAAGTCATAGCAGACTTCCAGCGGCCCGAAACACTCTTCGCACGCGTAGTGCGGACCAAGCGGGAAGGTGTTGCCACACTCCCGGCAGGACAGGCCAGTCGCGTTGCCGAGTCGCGGGGCTTCGGGCGCGCGGGAGCCTGCGGTCTGTGTCGTCATGGGGCGAGGCCTCTCTCTCCCATCTTTCCCAGCGATCACCCTGACCGCGGGCCGGACTTGGCACCAGTCGCGCGCTCGCCTCGCCTTACTGAGGTGCGTATCCGCGATGGTTGCCGGGGCTTCACAGGGCCGATCCCTCCACCCCTCTGGATGAGGTATTCAGTTGTCATGTCGCTGTTCCGGGCCGGAGAATGGCCGGGTAACAAGCGCCAGCAAATACTGTATCCGATCGGGTAACGGTCCCAGCAACCCGGTTGGTGATCGTTTCAACTAGTCTTGAGCCATATGACTAATGACCAGAGTCAGCTGGTCCTTGTCGCGTCCAACCGGGGGCCCGTGTCGTTCGGCTTCGCTGCTGACGGGTCGCTCGCGGCCCGGCGCGGCGGCGGCGGGATGGTTTCCGGGCTGACGTCTGGCCTGGCCGGGGTCTCCGCCGACGGGGGAGTGCTGTGGCTGTGCGCCGCGCTCAGCGACGCCGACCGCGAGGCCGCCCGGCGCGGCGAGCAAGCCCGTGGCGCGCCGGGCGAAGCCCCGGTGCGGATGCTCGACATTCCCCTGGACACGTTCGACGCGGCCTACAACGGCATCGCCAACTCGGTCCTGTGGTTCGTCCACCACCTGCTGTTCGACACGCCCAACCAGCCGCGTTTCGGCGCGGAGTTCCGCCGTGAGTGGGCTGCCTACGTCGCCTACAACCAGGCGTTCGCGGACGCACTGGCGGAAGAGTCCGTGACCGGGACGCGGGTGCTCATCCAGGACTACCACCTGGCGCTGGCCCCGCGGCTGCTGCGGGACCGCCAGCCCGGGGCGCGGATCGCGCACTTCGAGCACACCCCGTGGGCGCCGCCGGACTATTACCGCATTCTGCCGGACGATGTGGCCGCCGCGATCCTGGACGGGATGCTCGGCGCCGACCACGCGGGTTTTCTCGCGGAGCGCTGGGCGGAGGCGTTCCTCGACTGCTGCGCGGCGGTCCTCGGCGACAGCGGCGCCCGGGTCAGCCGGACCGGCCCGGGCGCCGGCCGGGTCAGTTACCGCGGACGCGTCACCGAGGTCGCGGTGCACCCGCTCGGCGTCGAAGCCGAGGCGTTGCGCGCCCGCGGCGAGCAGGCCGACGTCCTGGCGGCGGCCGAATCGATGACGGCCATGACAGAGGGGCGCCAGGTCATCGTCAGGGTCGACCGCACGGAGCTGTCCAAGAACATCGTGCGCGGGCTGGCCGCCTACCGGGAACTGCTCGCCACCCGGCCGCAGTGGCGCGGCCGCGTGGTGCACCTGGCACTGGCCTACCCGTCCCGGTCCGGCCTGGCCGAGTACCGCGCGTACGGCGCGCGCGTGTACGAACTGGCCGGGCAGATCAACACCGAGTTCGGCACCGATGACTGGGATCCGCTGATCCTCGACGTCAAGGACGACTATCCGCGCTCGCTGGCCGCCTGCGGGCTCGCCGACGTGCTGCTCGTCAACCCGATCAGGGACGGCATGAACCTGGTCGCCGAGGAGGGCCCGATCCTGAGCCAGCGCGGCTGCGCGCTGGTGCTCTCGCGTGAGGCGGGCGCCGCGGCGCTGATCGGCGACAGCGCGCTGGTCGTCAACCCGTTCGACGTGACCGCCACCGCCGATGCCCTGCACGCTGGCCTGTGCATGACCGCCGCCGAACGGCAGGAGCGCAGCGCCGCGATCGCCGCCGCCGCGTCGGCCCGGGCGCCGCGCCGGTGGCTCGCTGAACAGCTCGAGGCGCTGGGTTGAACCCGCCCTTACCGGCCGAGAAACGCCTTGTGCGCCGTCACGCCGTTTGCACTCTCAACCCGAGAGTGCTAAACATGGCGTTGGCACTCTCCCCGCGAGAGTGACAGCCAAAACGGCGGGATCGGGCGATGAGGCATTGCCC
>Ga0187815_10000784_pt1 | contig 15200 bp, 10 predicted proteins | sample NC_S_5_FD_132962 | JGI IMG/M metagenome (GOLD analysis project Ga0187815, IMG submission 132962) | Wetland sediment microbial communities from Neuse River Estuary, North Carolina, USA - ASW-S_5 | ecosystem: Environmental > Aquatic > Freshwater > Wetlands > Sediment | place: USA: North Carolina...
GCGTCCTTCATGACGATGCTGCCGCCGGTGACCGCGGCGGCAAAGCGCGGCGCCGGGCCGAGCTCGCCGAGGCTGACCGCGCTGGTCTCCAGCGTGGCGACGCAGCCGGCGCCGATCAGCAGGTCCGCCTGCAGGCTCGAGGTCGGCAGCGCGACGAGATGCAGGTCCCTGACGCCGCGGCGGATCAAGGCCCGCGTCGCCGCCATCGGCACGCCGGAGACCTCGCGCGGCACCACCAGGAGACAGCCGTCTCGGATGACGGCCAGCGCCTCGTCGAGCGAAGTGATGTGGGCCATGTGGGCAATCCCGGATTGCGACGGCGTCAAAACCGCGTCGGCAATGTGTCTCGTCGGGCTTGCCAGGTCCACCGGATTTTGCGACGGGAGTTCCTGTATGACGCTGGAAGACAAATTGCGTGGCGGGCGCTTCGTCCTCACCGCCGAAGTGACGCCGCCGGTCTCCGTCGACCGCGCCGACCTGATGGCCAAGGCGCTGCCGCTCAAGGGCCTCGCCGATGCCGTCAACGTCACCGACGGCGCCGGCGCGCGCGCACACATGTCGGCCTTGACCGCGGCGATGCTGCTCAACGAGGCCGGCATCGAACCGATCCTTCAGCTCACCTGTCGCGACCGCAACCGCATCGCCTTGCAGAGCGACCTGCTCGGCGCGGCGGCATCCGGCCTGCGCAATCTGCTGACGCTGCGCGGCGACGATCCCTCCGCCGGCGACCAGCCGGACGCCAAGGCGGTGTTCGATCTCGATGCGCGCCAGTTGCTCGCCACCGCACGGCGCCTGCGCGATGCCGGCGAACTGCCGACCGGGCGCAAGGTCGGCGGCAAGGCCGCATTCTTTCTCGGCGGCGCCGACAATCCGATCGATCCGCCGCCGGGCTGGGAGCCGAAGAGCCTCGCCGCCAAGGCCGAAGCCGGCGCGCAATTCGTGCAGACGCAGTTCTGCATGGATGTCGATTTGCTGCGCCGCTACATGGCCCGCCTCGACGCCTGCGGTCTCGGCGGCAAATTGTTCTTCATCATCGGCGTGGCGCCGTTGCGCTCGGCGCAGTCGACGCGCTGGATGAAGGAGAAGCTTTACGGCACCGTCATCCCGGACGCTTTCGTCGCGCGCATGGAACAGGCGACCGATCCGCTGGCCGAAGGCCGCCGCATCTGCCTCGAGACCATCTCCGCGCTCGCCGAGATTCCGCAGGTTGCCGGTTGCCACATCATGGCGCCGAACAACGACGCCGCCGTGCCGATGGTGATCGAAGCCGCGCGCAGAACGATCAAGCGGCTCTCTTAAATCAGCGCATCGATTGCGGCGAACAGCGCGCGCACCTTCGCCTCCGCAATGCCGCGCGTGATGAACACGACGCGGCTCGTGCGCGCGCCGTCGGGCCAGGCCGCGAGCTCGACCGGCGGCGGCGCGAGATGCTGCACGAACTGCACCAGCACGGGGCCCTGACAGCCTTCGACGGCGAGGAAGCCCTTCACGCGCAAGAGGTCCGGCCCGCGCAGCGCGATCAGCGTGTCCATGCTGCGCGCGAATACCGGCCATGCGATCGCCGTGTCGAACGTCAGTACGAAACTGCCGATGCCGTCGGAATGCGCCGCCTCGGCGACGAAGGCGTTGCGCGGCGCGGTCGCGGGCTCGATCAACCGTGCCGGGTCGAGCGCGCCGTTTTCGGCGACGTCTATCGAAGCGCGCGGATTGAGCGCGCGCAGGCGCGTCGCGAGCGCCTCGCCCGCGGCGCTGCCGGCGACGTCGGTCTTGGTGATGACGAGGCGGTCGGCGAGGATCACCTGCCTGCGCGCCTCCGCCGACCACTCGAGCGTGCCGAGCCCGGTCGCTGCGTCGGCGACCGTCACCATCACCTCGACATGGAACGTGTCGCCGAGCGCACGGTCGGTGGCGAAGGTCTGCAGGATCGGCGAGGGGTCGGCGAGTCCGCTCGTCTCGATGACGACGCGGTGGAAATCCGGGATGTCGCCGCGCGCCCGCTCGATGACGAGCCTGCGCAAGGTCTCCTGCAGGTCGCTGCGCGCGACGCAGCACAGGCAGCCATTGCCGATGAGCACCGTCTCGTCGGCGCTCGCGCGCAGGAGCGCGTCGTCGACCGCCGCGGCGCCGAATTCGTTGACGACGACCGCCGTGCCGCGGCCCTCCGGCGAGGCGAGGAAGCGGTTGAGCAATGTCGTCTTGCCGGCGCCGAGGAAGCCGGTGAGCACCGTCACCGGCACGCGCGCGCCGCGCTCGCGCTTGAGACGCCGGCCGAAGGGGCCGGCGGCGGGGGAGGAGAAGGGGCAGTTCATCCCATACCGTCATCGCCCGCGAAAGCGGGCGATCCAGTAAACACGGAGCTGGCCGTCAGGCCAAGCGGCGGCACAAGGTTGCCGTCGCTGCGGCGTACTGGATGCCCGCTTTCGCGGGCATGACAGCGGTCAGAACTCCATCTCCAGCACATAGAGTCCGCCGGAGAAGCGGTCGACCGTGTAGACGATGCCGCGTTCGTCGACATAGACGTCGTTGAGCTGCGCCGCGCCGACCGGCGAGCCCGTGGGCGCCGGTGGCACGAAGGTCGCGACTTCTTTCGGCTGGTACGGATTGGAAATGTCGTAGGCGCGCAGGCCGCCGTTGAAGAAGGTGCCGAACACGATCTGGTCCGACTGGAACGACGTCGGCATCGGGACATTCTCGTGGATGTTGTGCGCGCCGAAACGACCGCCGCGAGCCTTGTAGGCGTCGACGGGCGGCAGCGGGCAGGTGGCGATCGGGATGAGATGTTCCTCGTCGCGCGCGTCGAGCACCCAGATCAGCTTCGGCCAGTCGCGCGCGTTGTCCTCGGTCGATTCGTCGGTGACCAGCATCAGGTCGCGGTCGAACAGCGGCATGGCGGTGTGCATGAAGCCGGTGTAGGGCGGCGAATTGGTCCAGTGCGAGACGACTTTCGGATTGGCCTTGTCCTTGATGTCCATGACGAACATGCCGCCGTCGATGTAGCAGAGATAGAGGCGGTCGCCGCGCCGCGGATAGACATTGGTGTTGTGCGCGCGATAGCCCTTGTCGAGCGGATGGCGCGGCGGCGGCGCGACGTTGTCGGTCGCGGCGGTGCCGGGCATCCACCAGCGGCCGACCTCGACGGGCTTCGCCGGATTGCGCACGTCGATGCAGCGGTAGAACTGGTCGTCGTTCGGATGGCTCGGCGTGAAGTCGGGCGCGCCCGAGGCGCAGTGCACGTATTCGCCATCGCAGAACCACAATTGATGAACGCCGCGCGAATGCGCGCCCGAACAGTCGAAGAACGCGATCGACCGCGGTCGTTCCGGCACCGAGATGTCGAACAGTTCGAGCCCGGCGGGCTTTTGCCCAACCTTCTTCGTCTGGTAGGCCACCGCCATGACGTCGCCGGAGACGTCGAGCGAATTCGAGCGCATATGGGTCTGCGGCAGCTCGGTCTGCACCACCACCTTCGGGTTGCGCGGATCGGTGACGTCGACGGCGGTGAAGTTCTTCGGCGCGCTCTCGTGCGCGAGCCAGGCGATGCGGCGGCCGTCCTTGGCGAGTTGCACCGCGATGCCTTCGCCCATGCCGCCGAAGCCGCCGAGGTCGTTGTGGGCGAGGAGCTTGAAATTCCAGGTGATGGGCTCGCCGCTCGTCCTGAGCGGGTGGGTGGCGGCGGACATTCGCGTCTCCGATCCTCTGGCGCCCGTGCGTGGCGTCGCAATGCGAAGGGCAGGGTGGGATGCGCAATTTGGCATAGGCCGCGCAACGCCGGAACGGTGTTTCGTCGACGCGACGGTTTCACCACTGGCGTCGCTCGTTGAGACCGGCTAAAGGCCAGCCATCCGGCCCGAGATCACGAGGCCGTTGAAGGGAGGTTTCGGGATGTCGAAGAACGGGCAGAAGATCGGCTGGATCGGCGTCGGTCGCATGGGCTACCAGATGGCCGAGCGCCTGATCGGAGCGGGCCATGACGTTTCGATCTGGAACCGGACCAGGTCGAAGGCCGAGCCTCTTGCCGCGCTTGGCGGCAAGGTCGTCGACACGCTCGCCGATCTGTCCGCCGTCGACGTGCTGTTCGCCATCGTGTCGGAGGGCAAGGACCTCGAAGAGGTCTATTTCGGCAAGGACGGCGTCGTCACCAACGCCAGGGGCAAGCTGCCGAAGACCTTCGTCGACTGCTCGTCCATCTCGGTCGAGGATTCGGTGCGCATCCGCGGGCGCCTGAAGGAGCACGGCGTCGATTTCGTCTGCGCGCCGGTGTCCGGCAACGCGCTCGTCATCAAGGCCGGCAAGCTCTCCTCGGTCGTCTCGGGGCCGGAAGCGGCGGCGAAAGCGGCGATGCCGCTGATCGAGGTGTTCGCGCCGCGCGGCGTCTCATACGTGGGCGACGGCGAGCTCGCGCGCATCTGCAAGATCGCGCACAACGTCATGCTCGGCGTCGTCATCGAGAACCTGATCGAAATCACGCTGCTCGCCAACAAGATGGGCGTGCCGCGCCACGCCTTCCTCGCCTTCATGAACAACGGCGTCATGGGCTCGATGTTCACGGCCTACAAGACGCCGGCGCTGGTCAATCTCGACTGGTCGACGACGTTCACGCCGGAATTGCTGCGCAAGGACCTCGACCTCGGCCTCGAGCTCGGCCGCGAATGGGACGTGCCGATGCCGGTCACGGCGGCGACCCGCGAGGTGATCCAGCAGCACATCGGCAAGGCGCTGTCGCAGCCGAACGCCAAGGAGATTTTGGCGCAGGACTTCGCGAAGATGGCGGAGACCATGGCCGAGCTCTCCGGCATGACGCTCACCAGCGAGAACAAGAACGTCGGCACCGGCCTCTGAGCCGTTCGTCGGACGCGAGCGCCGCCGGTTTCGTCCGGCGGCGTTTTCTTTCGGTCGCGCAATGGCCGGCCGCCGATACAAAAAAAGAGGGCCGCTTTCGCGGCCCTGTGTGCATAAGGTGGAGGATTCACGCCGTCGCTAGCCTAAGGGAGGAAGAGCGACGGCTGCGCACGTGAACAATCAAGCCTTCATCGGCATCAATCACAAGTAAAATGGCTGTAAACTTGCGGCTGGCGTTCTGCCGCCACCCTGCCCATGATCGCACGCGTGGAACGTCGCCGAGGGATCAGAAGCATGGGCTTTACACTTTATAACGCGCCGCAGTCGACCTGCAGCCAGCGGGTCCGCTTCGTGTTGAACGCCAAGGCATTGCCCTTCGCCGAAGTCAGACTGAACCTGCTCGAAGGCGATCAGCTCAGGCCGAGTTATCTCAAGCTCAATCCGAATGGGGTTGTGCCCACGCTCGACGACAATGGCGCCATCGTCATCGATTCCCTCGTCATCGCCGAATATCTCGACGAGATCGCGCCGCAGACGAGCTTCACGCCGAAGGATCCGGTGCGGCGTGCCGGCATGCGCGCGCTGATGCACTTCTTCGACGAGATGCCGGCGGCCGCGGTGCGCGTGCCGACCTTCAATCTGGCCTTCCTGCCGACATTCCAGACGATGAGCCGCGAGGATTTCATCGCGCATGCGGAGTCCAAGCCGATCCGCCGCGAGTTCCTGCTCGCCATGGGCCAGACCGGATTTCCGCAGGCGGAGATGGACAACGCGCTCCGCCGGCTGCGCCGCTCCTGGGAGCGCATGGATGCCGAGATCGAAGCGAGCGGCGGCCCCTGGCTGCTCGGCCGCGACATCAGCCTCGCCGATGTCGCGGTGATGCCGGCGTTGGTGCGCATGCACGATCTCGGCATGCCGGAGTGGCAGGACCTGCCGCGCGTCGCCGCCTGGTTCGATTTGATCCGCGCCCAGCCGGCGTTCGAGCCGACCTATTATCACGGCTCGCTGCTGTCCGAGCGCTTCCCGCACTTGCGGAGACCTCGCGGCTAGATAGGGGGGCGCTTCGGCGGCGCCGCCCGCACCGGCACGAGACGGCGGCGGAAAAGGCGTAAGCTGACGCGGGGGCCGCGGCGATGGCCGCCGCCGCGCAGCAAGGGAGCCGCCTGATGAATCCGATCACCGTCCTCGTCACCGTCGTCCTCGGCGCGATCGCGGCCGGGCTCTTCATGGTGCAGCAGGTGCCGGCCGCCGCCGCGGTAGCGGCGCTCGCCGTGTTCGTGTTCTTTGCGCTCAAGATGGCGAACAACTGGGAGCGCTTCGTCATCCTGCGTGCCGGCCGACTGTCGAGCGTGAAGGGTCCCGGCCTGTTCATCATGATCCCGGTCGTCGACAGCGTGGCGGCGGTGATCGACGAGCGCATCCAGACGACCGGCTTCAACGCCGAGCAGGCGCTCACGCGCGACACTGTGCCGGTCAATGTCGACGCCATCGTGTTCTGGCACGTGCACGACGCGCAGAGCGCCGCGCTCAACATCACCAATTATCGCGAGGCGATCGACCGGGTGGCGCAGACCTCGCTGCGCGAGACCATCGGTTCCTCGATGCTCTCCGCGCTGCTCGCCGAGCGCCGGCAGGCGGACGAGATCCTGCGCGGCGAGATCGCGCGCAAGACGGCCGACTGGGGCATCTCGGTCAATTCGGTGGAGATCAGGGACGTCGCCATTCCCGTCGCGCTGCAGGACGCGATGTCACGGCAGGCGCAGGCCGAACGCGAGAAGGAGGCGCGCGTCATTCTCGGCAGCGCCGAGGCCGAGATCGCGGCGAAGTTCGTCGAGGCGGCGAGGACCTACGGCAACGACCCGGCGGCGTTGCACCTGCGGGCGATGAACATCATCTACGAGACGACCAAGGAGCGCGGCGCCACCATCCTGATGCCGACGACGATGGTCGATTCGATGAGCGTCGCGTTGCCCGCCGCCTTCGGCCAGGTCGCGCCGCGGCCGCAAGGCTGACGCCGGTTCGCCTTCCGTGCCCGCCGGTTTGTGACGGCTCTGTTACAGCCGTGTGACGCGGCTTTTAAGCAAATGCCAAGGAGTTCTGCTTAGTGGTGCACCGCACAACAACGTGTATAGCCCGCGGTCCATGCCCTCCCGCATACGCTTCCGACCCAAGATGTCTGCCAAGGCCGTGGTGCTCATTGCCGCTCTCGGCATCATGTCGGCCCTGGCAAACTGGTTCTGCCTGCGCAGCCTGCATGAGATCGACCGCATCAATGCGACGGTCACGCAGCAGATCGAGCCGCTCCGGGTGATGCTGACCCAAGCCAAGATCGCCGTCGGCTGGATCGGTCTCGCGACCTACAAGATGGCCGCCACCCACGATCCCGACACGATACGCGAGGCCAATGACGAGCGCGCCGGCCAGCTCGCGGCGGCCAAGACCTGGCTCAAGAGCGTAGCTGGGAGTCTGCCTCGGCATCACGACGACATCGAGGGCATGCTGACCCGGCTCGATACCGTCAACACGATTGCCGAGTCCGTCGACGCGCTGGGCAAATCGGGCGAGCGCGACCAGGCCCGGTTCATTCTCGAATTCAAATTCGAACCGGCATTGGTCGATGCGCAAACCAGCATGAACCGGCTGATCGATATCCTCGGCGGGGAAAACAAGGTCACGACGGAGGCGGCCGCCGAGACCAAGGCCTTGACCTACCGGCTGCTGATGGCGGTGCTGGTCGGCGGCACATTGGCGACCGTCCTGGTCGCGATGGCGCTCACCCAACGCACGATAGCGCTGCCGCTGCAGCGCCTCGCCGAGGTCATGCGGCAGATCGCGCAGGGCGAGTTCGGCGCGCCCATCGAGGGCCTGAGGCGCGGCGACGAGGTCGGCACGATGGCGCGCGCCGTGCTGGTGTTCCGCGACAACGGCATTGCATTGCGCGAGGCGCAGACGGCGCGCGCGCGGGCCCGCGAGCAGGCGGCCGCGGAGAAGCGCGCTGCGCTCGAGCAGTTCGCCGCGAGCTTTGAAAGCCGCATTCTCACCGTGGCCGAGGCGCTCGCGCAATCGGCCGCCGCGCTCGATGCTTCGGCGCGGTCGATGAGCGAGATGGCGGAGGAATCCGGCCGCCATGCCCAGACGGCGGCGGCGGTGGCGGAGGACTCGAATGCCGTCGCCGATACCGTGGCGCAGGCGATCGACGAATTGTCAATGTCGATGCATGACATCGACGCGCAATTGCGTAACGCCGCCGCTGTCGTCGAGGAGGCGACCCGCCGCGCCGACGTCGCGGTCGCCAATGCCGACGGGCTGACGCCGGCCGTGAACGATATCGAAAAGGTCGCGGCGACGATCAACGCCATCGCCGGGCAAACCAATCTGCTGGCGCTCAATGCCACCATCGAGGCGGCGCGCGCCGGCGAAGCGGGCCGCGGCTTCGCCGTGGTGGCGCAGGAGGTCAAGACGCTCGCCGCGCGCACGACGCAGGCGCTCGCCAACATTCAGGATCGGACCGGGTCGATGGGTCAAATCATCGGCGGCGTGCGCGGCGCCACGCTGTCGATGTCGAGCGTGATCGCGCAGGTCGAACAGGTGGCGCGCGCCATCACCGGCTCCGTGCGCCAGCAGAGCGAGGCGACGCAGAAGATCGCGGAGAGTGTCGACGGCGCCGCGGTGCGCACGCGCCAGGTGATGTCGACGATCGCGGGGGTGAGCCAATTCGCCAGCCGCACGCGCGGCGGCGCGCAGCAAATCCTCGCGGCCGTCGCCGACCTGAACCGTCAGGCGGCGGCGCTGCAGCAGGAGGCGCAGGACTTCGTCGCGCGCGTGCGCGCGGCCTAGTTGGCGGCGGAAACGGCGATCGGCACCGGCTTGCGGCGGCCCTTGGAGTCCTCGAAGCCGTGCATGCCGATGAACCACTGCATCGCCACCACGGCGCCCTTGATCGGCTGCAACAGGCCGAGCGTCGCGATCAGCGCGATCAGCGGCCACACCGTCATGCTCAGCCACATCGGCGGCGCGATCTCGGTCTCCACCGCCAGCACGATCGGCACCAGCACGTGGCCGACGATGACGATGTCGAGATAGGCCGGGAAGTCGTCGGCGCGGTGGTGATGCAGCTCCTCGCCGCATGTCGAGCAGGAGTCGGCGACCTTGAGGAACTTGCGGAACATGCGGCCCTCGCCACAGGCGGGGCAGCGGCTGCGAAAGCCGCGCCAGAGGGGCTCGCTCGCTTTCGCGGCCTGGGTAGCGGAAACGGTCTGGGTCATGGAGTTGGCGGTCCGGACAGGAGGCGTCACCGCGGATACATAGAAGCTGCGCATCGCGGCCGCCAGCGACGGATTCGCACACCTGCTTTGCGAGGCGCGAAAAAAGAGGGGCCCCGAAGGGCCCCTGCGTCAATGTGCCGTGGCGGCGTCCGCCCGATACGGGCGGAACCCGCGGTCCCGCTCAATAGCGGTTGGCGATCGGCAGTTCCTCGGCCGGGAACAATGTGATGACGCGGCAGCCTTTGTCGGTCACCACCACCTCCTCCTCGATGCGCGCGCCGGAATAGCCGTCGGTCGCCGGGCAATAGGTTTCGATGGCGAAGACCATGCCCTCCTTGATCTCGGTCGGATGGTCCATCGACACGACGCGCGAGATGATCGGCCGCTCGTGCAAAGCGAGGCCGAGGCCGTGCGCGAACTGCAGGCCGAAGGCCGAGGTCTCGTCCGGGAAGCCGAACTCCTGCGCCTTCGGGAACGCTTCGGCGATGTGTGAGGTCGTCGCGCCCGGCTTGATGCGCTCCATCGCGTTGTCCAGCCACTCGCGCGCCTTCTTGTAGGCGTCGTGCTGGGCCGGCGTCGCGCGGCCGACGTTGAAGGTGCGGTAGTAGCAGGTGCGATAGCCCATGAACGACTGCAGGATGTCGAAGAAGGCCTGGTCGCCCGGCCGCAGCATGCGGTCGGTGAAGTTGTGCGGGTGCGGATTGCAGCGCTCGCCGGAGATGGCGTTCACCGCCTCCACGTCGTCCGAGCCGTGCCGATAGAGGAACTCGTTGACCTTGGCGACGATGTCGTTCTCGCGCACGCCGGGCTTGAGCTCCTCGTTGATGAGGTGATAGGCGCCGTCGACCATCGCCGCGGCGCGATTGAGCAGCGCGATCTCGTCCTGCGACTTCACCTCGCGCGCTTCCAGCATCACCTGCTGGCCGTCGACGATGTTGAGGCCCGCCTTCTGCAATTCGAACATCATCGGCGGCTCGATGATGTCGACGCCGATCGGCATCTTGTCGCAGCCGGCCTCCTTGATCAACGCGGCGATTTCCTTCGCATGCTTGGCCATCAGGCCGAAGGCCGGATCGACCATGCCGCGCATGCCGATGATGCCGGCCTTGCAGTTCTCCGGCTTCAGCCACGGCGTGTAGAGCTTGTGGTGCACGGCGGCGGAGCCGAAGTCCCACAGGATCGGATCGCCGGTGCGCGTCAGCAGCGCCCAGCGGCAAAGCTTGTCGCGCTCCCATTCGCCGATCTTGGTCGAGGTGATGTAGCGGATGTTGTTGACGTCGAAGACGAGCAGCGCGCCGAGCTCGGAGTTCTCCAGCGCCTGCTTGACGCGGCCGAGCCGGTAGCGGTGCAGGCGCCGGTAGTCGACGCGCTCTTCGAAGTCGACGCCCATGATCCCGAGCGAGGGCAGGGCACGGCCCCAGTTGTAGCGCGGGTTGATGTCCTCGGCGCGGATCTGCAGCGGGTCGCGCGTTCTCTCGTCCATGGGGCTCCTCCTGCCGTCTCTCGCGGCTTGTCCGATGTGGCTGGGGTGAGCTTATACACCCCGGCACCGGGGCCGTCATGCGCCGCAAAATCCGGCGCCGCCTTGGCTATTCCGCCGGCTGCGGGCGCGGCGGTGGGCGATGTAGAAAAGTGGGACGGGCGCCACCGAGCCTGCGATGCAGGCGGTCGAGCATGAGATAGATCACCGGCGTCGTGTAGAGCGTGAGCACCTGCGAGACGAGGAGTCCGCCGATGATGGTGATGCCGAGCGGCCGGCGCAGTTCCGAGCCCGGGCCGAGGGCGATGACCAGCGGCACGGCGCCGAGCATCGCCGCCATCGTGGTCATCAGGATGGGCCGGAAGCGCGCGAGGCAGGCCTCGTGGATGGCCTGCTCCGGCGTGAGTCCGCGCCGCCGCTCGCCGTCGAGGGCGAAGTCGACCATCATGATCCCGTTCTTTTTCACGATGCCGATAAGCAGGATGATGCCGATGAAGGCGATCACCGTCAGCTCGGTGCCGGACACCTGCAATGCGAGCAGCGCGCCGAGACCGGCCGACGGCAACGTCGAGATGATGGTCAACGGATGGGCGAGGCTCTCGTAGAGCACGCCGAGCACGATGTAGACCGCGATCAGCGCCGCGAACAACAGCAGCGGCTGCGCGCCGGCGGACTGCTGAAACTGCTGCACGTCGCCGGCGAAATCGGTGTGGATCGCGTCGGGAATGTGCATTTCGGCGACCGCCTGGGTGATGGCGGCGGTGGCGTCCTGGATCGTGGTCCCGGCGGCGAGATTGTAGGTGATGGTGGTCGACGGGAACTGGCCCTGGTGGTTGACCACCAGGGGTGCGATGCCGCGCTCGACCTTGGCGACCGTCGATAGCGGCACCTGCGCGTCGCCGTTGCCGGGAACGTGGATGTAGCTCAGGTCGTTCGGGTCGCGCTGAAAGTTGCGGTCGACCTCGAGAATGACGCGGTACTGGTTGCGCGGCCCGTAGATCGTCGAGATCTGCCGCTGCGAGAAGGCGTTGTTGAGCGCGCTGTCGATGTCCTGGATGCGCACGCCGAGCCGCGAGGCCATGGTGCGGTCGATCTTCACCATCGCCTGCAGTCCGCCCTGTTCGCGGTCGGTGGTGACGTCGACGATGCCCGGGATCTGCTTCACGCGGTCGAGCACCTTCGGCACCCAGGCCTGGAGCTGGTCGATGTCCGAGCTCCACAGCGTGAATTGATATTGCGAGTTGCTCTGGCGGCCGCCGGCGCGGATGTCCTGCGCCGGCACCATGAAGACGCGGATGCCGGGGACGTGGTTGAGCCGGTTGCGCAGGCGGTTGACCACCTGCTGCGTCGAGACGTTGTCGCGTTCGGCGAGCGGCTTCAGGCTGATGAACAGGCGGCCGCGGTTGACCGAGGCGTTGAAGCCGGACGCGCCGACCGAGGAGCCGACGCCGGCGACCGCCGGATCGGCGAGCACGATGTCGGTCGCCTGCTGCTGCAGCTTCTCCATCGCCTCGAACGAGATGTCGGTCGAGGCCTCGGTGCCGCCGAAGATGAGACCCGTGTCGTCCTGCGGGAAATAGCCCTTCGGCACCTTGATGTAGAGGCCGACGGTGAGCGCGATGGTGGCGACGAAGACGATCAGCGTCAGCGCCCGGCGCTGGATGGTGAGGGCCAGCGTGCGGTCGTAGAAGCGCGTCAGCGCCGTCAGCACGCGCTCGACCGCGCGGTCGAGCCAGGTGGCGTCGGGGCTCGGTCCCTGCCGCACGAAATAGGCGCAGATCATCGGCGTCACCGACAGCGACACAACGGTCGAGACGGCGATGGCGAAGGCGAGCGTCACCGAGAATTCGCGGAAGAAGCGGCCGACGATGCCGCCCATGAACAGGAGCGGGATGAAGGCGGCGACCAGCGACACCGAGATCGAGACGACGGTGAAGCCGATCTGCCGCGCGCCGGCGAGTGCGGCACGCATCGGCGAGTGTCCCGCCTCGATGTTGCGGAACACGTTCTCGATCATGACGATCGCGTCGTCGACGACGAAGCCGACGGAGACGGCGAGCGCCATCAGCGAGAGATTGTTGATCGAGAAGCCGGCCGCCCACATCAGCGCGCAGGTGCCGGCGAGCGACAGCGGCACGGTGATGCCGGCGGCGATGGTCGGCGGGCCGCGACGCAGGAAGAGGAAGACGACCAGCATCACCAGCACGGCCGTGGCGGCGAGCGTGAGCTGCATGTCGTGCACGCTGGCGCGGATGGTCTGCGTCCGGTCGGTCAGGACCGAGATGTCGAGCCCGGCCGGGATCCATTGGCGCAGCTCCGGCAGCAGCGCGTAGATGCGGTCGACCGTGTCGATGACGTTGGCGTCGCCCTGCTTGGTGATGATCAGGAGCACGGAAGGGTCGCGGTTGAACCAGCCGGCCGAGCGGCTGTTGCGGACGCCGGGGCGGATCGAGGCGATGTCGGAGAGGCGCACGACGTTGCCGTTGACGGTCTTGACCACCAGCGTGCTGTAATCCGGCGCGGCCTTGAGCTGGTCGTTGATGCCGATGGTGGTGGCGCGGTCGCGGCCGTCGAACGAGCCGAGCGGGCCCATCGCATTGGCGTTCGAGATGGCGGTGCGCACGTCCTCGAGCGCCACGCCCATGCTGGCGAGCCGGGTCGGGTCGACGCGCACGCGCAGGGCCGGCTGCTCGGAGCCGGCGACGGTGACGTCGGCGACGCCCTCGACCTGCGACAGGCGCTGGGCGATGACGCTGTCGGCGGCATCGTAGATGGCGCTGCCCTGCATGGTCTTGGACGTGAGCGCGAGGATCAGCACCGGCGCAGCCGACGGGTTGAACTTGCGGAAGGTCGGCAGCGTCGGCATGTCGCCGGGCAGGTCGGAGAGCGCGGCGTTGAGCGCCGCCTGCACGTCGCGCGCGGCGCCGTCGACGCTGCGCGACAGATCGAACTGCACGACGATGCGCGTCGAGCCGAGCGAGGACACCGAGGTCAGCTCGGTGACGCCGGCGATCTCGCCGAGGCGGCGCTCGAGCGGCGCCGCCACCGTCGCCGCCATGATGTTCGGGTCGGCGCCGGGCCGGCTCGCCGACACGCTGATGGTCGGCAGCTCGACGTTCGGCAGGCTCGCCACCGGCAGGAACACGTAGGCGACGGCGCCGATCATGAACAGGCCGATCGCCATCAGCGTGGTGCCGATCGGCCGCCGGATGAAGGGCAGGGAGAAGTTCATGCGACCTCCACCGCCGGCGCGTGAAGGTGCCAAGCATGTGGCGCGCCCCCTCTCCCCGTTGGGGAGAGGGTGGGGGTGAGGGGGTTCCTCGCTCTCGACGTCTGTAACCCCTCACCCGACGCGCTGACGCGCGTCGACCTCTCCCTATGGGAGAGGTGAAGAAAAGAGTGCGTTGCCGGCCGCATCCGCCTCACTCCGCCGGCAGCGCGCGCGAGGCGGCGCTCCCAGACAGCCGCAGGCGCAGCCGCTCCATGTAGAGATAGATCACCGGCGTCGTGTAGAGCGTCAGCAGCTGGCTGAGGATGAGGCCGCCGATGATGGTGATGCCGAGCGGGTTGCGCAGCTCCGAGCCGGTGCCCGACTCGAGCGCCAGCGGCAGCGCGCCGAACAGCGCCGCGAGCGTCGTCATCATGATCGGGCGGAAGCGCAGGAGCGCCGCCTGCACGATCGACTCCTCCGGCGAGAGGCCCTGATGCCTCTCCGCCTCGATGGCGAAATCGATCATCAAAATCGCGTTCTTCTTCACGATGCCCATCAGCAGCACGATGCCGATCAGCGCGATCACGGACAGGTCGTAGCCGGTGAGCATCAGCGCCAGCAGCGCGCCGACGCCGGCCGAAGGCAGTGTCGACAGGATCGTCAGCGGGTGGATGAAGCTCTCGTACAGGACGCCGAGCACGATGTAGATGGTGATGGCGGCGGCGAGGATCAGCCACGGCTCGCCGGCGAGCGAACGGGCGAATTCGGAGGCGTCGCCGGAATAGCTCCCGGTCACCGAGCGCGGCATGCCGAGCTCGTTCTGCGCCTTGCCGATGGCCGCGACCGCATCCGACAGCGCGTAGCCGGAGGCGAGATCGAAGCTGATCGTCACCGAGGGGAACTGCTCCTGATGCGCGATGGCGAGCGGCGCCGTCGTGTGCACGAAGCGGGCGAAGGCAGAGAGCGGCACCTGGTTCGAGCCGGTCACGGTGTTCGGCGTGGCCGTGGTGTTGGTGTTGGTGGTGCCGGCGGCGGTGTTGCCGGCGGTGGCGGCGGTGCCGGTCGACGTCGTCGAGCCGGTCACGTAGAGCTTCGACAGCGACGAGGGATCCTGCTGGTAGCGCGGCTGCGCCTCGAGGATGACGCGGTACTGGTTGGCCTGGCCGTAGATGGTCGAGACCTGCCGCTGGCCGAAGGCGTCGTAGAGCGTGTCGGTGACGCTCTGCATCGACACGCCGAGGCGGCCGGCCTGCTCGCGGTCGACCTCGACATTGACGCGCGGGCCGCCCTCCTGCGCCTCCGATGCCACCTCGCGGAACGCCGGGTCGCCGCGCAGATGCTGCACCAGCCTGTCGGCCCATTCGACCACTTCGTTGCGGTCGGTCGAGACCAGCGTGTACTGGTA
>Ga0187815_10000786_pt1 | contig 15147 bp, 12 predicted proteins | sample NC_S_5_FD_132962 | JGI IMG/M metagenome (GOLD analysis project Ga0187815, IMG submission 132962) | Wetland sediment microbial communities from Neuse River Estuary, North Carolina, USA - ASW-S_5 | ecosystem: Environmental > Aquatic > Freshwater > Wetlands > Sediment | place: USA: North Carolina...
CTCGGGCGGCGACCTCACTGCCGAGGTCTATCCGAACTCCTCGCTGATCAAGACCAACGCGCAATTCTCCGCGATGCGCAAGGGCGCGCTCGACATCAGCCTCTATCCGCTGCCCTATGCCGGCGGCGAAGTGCCGGAAACCAATATCGGCCTGATGCCCGGGCTGGTCTCGACCTACGACCAGGGCCTGAAGTGGAAGACGTCGCCGGTCGGCAAGGCGCTGACCGACTTCCTCGCCGACAAGGGCATCGTCATCCTCACCTGGGTCTGGCAGGCCGGCGGCGTCGCCAGCCGCAGCAAGCCGATCGTGGCGCCGGAAGACGCCAAGGGCTTCAAGGTGCGCGGCGGCTCGCGCGAGATGGACATGGTGCTGCAGACGGCGGGCGCCGCCGTGCTCTCGGTGCCTTCCAACGAACTGTATGCGGCGATGCAGACCGGCGCCTGCGATGCCGGCATCACCTCCTCCACCAGCCTGATCTCGTTCCGCCTGGAGGAAGTCGCAAAGTGCCTGACCTCGGGCGCGGACGCCTCCTACTGGTTCATGATGGAGCCGCTTCTGATGTCCAAGGCGATCTTCGACAAGCTGCCGAAGAATCACCAGGACGTCATCCTTTCCGTCGGCGCCGAGCTCGAGGCCTTCGGCAAGAAGGGCGCGCAGGAAGACGACGTTGAAGTTGCCAAGGTCTACGAGAAGGCCGGCGCCAAGGTCAGCAAGCTCGACGTCGCCACCGTCAACAAGTGGCGCGACATCGCGCGCGATACCGCCTGGAAGGACTACAGCGCCAAGACCGCGACCGCGGCCAACCTGTTGAAGCTCGCAAGCGACGTCACCGCATGATGCATGGTCCGATTACGGATCAAGGTGCGCTGAAAGCTGCCGCCCCGAGCAATCCGCTCGTGGCGGCACTGGCGCGCGCGCTTGATGTTTGCAACCGCATCGTCCTCATCCTCTCCGGCATCGCGCTGGTCGCCGCCTGCGTGATCCTGAGCTACAGCGTGCTTGGCCGCGCGCTGTTCAAGAGCCCGAACTACTGGCAGGACGAGGCCGCGGTGTTCCTGCTGGTCGGCGCCACCTTCATGACGGCGGCCTATGTGCAGAGCCAGCGCGGCCATGTCGCGATCGAGGCCTTCACCGGCCTGATGTCGCCGCTGGCGAACCGCATCCGGCTGTGGCTGGTCGACGTCGCGAGCTTTGCCTTCTGTGCCTTCTTCACCTGGAAGTCCTACACCCTGGCGCACGAGGCCTATGTCGACGGCCAGGTCTCCAACTCGATGTGGTCGCCGCCGCTTGCCATTCCCTACACGCTGATGGCGCTCGGCATGTCGCTGCTGTGCATCCAGCTTCTCCTGCAAATCATTCTTCCCCTGACCGGAGCGCAACGCCGATGACGATGGGTGTTCTCGGCATCGGCATCAGCTATGGCGTGGCTACCCTGTTTGCGATGTTTTCGGGCATGCCCATCGCGTTTGCGCTGGGCGCCGTCGCCGTCGTGTTCATGGCGATCTTCATGCCGGCGGCCTCGCTCGATACGGTGACGCAGAATGTGTACGAGGAAATGGCCTCGATCACGCTGCTGTCGATCCCGCTGTTCATCCTCAAGGGCGCGGCGATCGGCCAGTCGCGCGCCGGCCAGGACCTCTATTCCGCGCTGCATGCCTGGCTGCACCGCATTCCCGGCGGGCTGGGCGTAGCCAACGTCTTTGCCTGTGCGCTGTTTGCGGCAATGGCCGGCTCTTCGCCCGCAACCTGCGCTGCAATCGGCTCGGCCGGCATTCCCGAGATGCGCAAGCGCGGCTATTCCGGCGGCCTGGCTGCCGGCATCATCGCCGCCGGCGGCACGCTCGGCATCCTGCTGCCGCCCTCGATCACCATGATCCTGTTCGCGGTCGCCGCGGAAAAATCGCTCGGCCGCCTGTTCCTCGCCGGCATCGGCCCGGGACTGCTGCTGGTCTCCTTGTTCGGGCTCTACGCCGTGTTCCGCTTCCGCAAGGAATTCGCGCTGGCGCAAGCGCTTTACGAAAAGACCGGCAAGGAATCGGCGATCCTGCAGCGCGACGAATTCACCATGGCCGAGCGCTTCACCATGCTGCCGCGGGTGATCCCGTTCGTGCTGCTGCTGACCGGCGTCATGGTGGCGCTCTATGGCGGCTACGCCACGCCGTCGGAGACTGCGGGCCTCGGCGGACTGCTCGCGCTGTTCCTGATTGCGGCGATCTACGCCGTCTGGAAGCCGAGCGACCTCTCGCCGATCATCAAGGCGACGATCCGGGATTCCACCATGCTGATGATGATCATCGGCATGTCGCTGCTCTATTCCTACGTGATGAGCTATCTGCACATCTCACAGTCGGCGGCACAGGCGATCATCGACATGCACCTGCCGCGCTGGGAGCTGCTCGCCGCGATCCTGCTCATGGTGGTCGTGCTTGGCTTCTTCCTGCCGCCGGTGTCGATCATCCTGATGACGGCGCCGATCATCCTGCCGCCGCTCCGCGCCGCCAATTTCGACATCATCTGGTTCGGCGTCGTCATGACGATCGTGATGGAGATGGGCCTGATCCACCCGCCGGTGGGCCTCAACATCTTCGTCATCCGCAACGTCGCGCCGGATATCTCCTTGCGCGAGGTGATCTGGGGCACGCTGCCCTTCGTGCTGCTGATGATGCTGGCCGTGCTGCTGCTGTGCTTTGTCCCGGAAATCTCGACCTGGCTGCCGGACCTCGTGATGGGCCCGGACGGGGGACGGTGAGTTGAGCGAATGGCGAGTAGCGAATGGCGAAAGGAAATCGCCCTATTCGCTACTCCCTATTCGCCATTCGTCCCTTCGCATTCAGCGCTGACACCACACGGCTGACTGGCGGGCGGCCGATCAGCTTGCTGATCGCATTGGTCGCCGCCAGCAGCTTCGTCATGTCGACGCTCGTCTTAATTCCCATGCCCTCGAGCATGTAGACGACATCTTCGGTCGCGACATTGCCGGTCGCGCCGGGCGCATAGGGGCAGCCGCCGAGGCCGCCGGCGGCGGAATCGATCACGCGGCAGCCTTCCTCCATCCCCGCATAGAGATTGGCGAGCGCCTGGCCGTAGGTGTCGTGGAAATGCATCGCGAGATTTGCCATCGGCACCTCGCCCGCGACGGCGCGCAACAACTGCCGCGCCTTAGCCGGCGTGCCCACGCCGATGGTGTCGCCGAGCGAGATTTCGTAGCAACCGAGGTCGAACAACGTTTTGGCGACATCAACCACGGCCTGCGGCCTGACTTCGCCGTCAAAGGGGCAGCCGAGCACGCAGGAGATATAGCCGCGCACCTTGATGCGATCGGCCTTGGCGCGCGCCAGCACTGGCTTGAACCGCTCGATCGATTCGGCGACCGTGCAGTTGATGTTGGCGCGCGAAAATCCTTCCGATGCGGACGCGAACACCGCGATCACCTTGGCGCCGGCGGCTTGCGAGGCCTCATAGCCCTTTTCGTTGGGCACCAGCGCATGGAATTCCGTACCGGTGTGACCACTCACGGCGCGCAGCACCTCGGCCGAGCCGACCATCTGCGGGATCGCCTTGGGCGAGACGAACGCGCCGACCTCGATCGGGTTCAGCCCTGCGCCGATCAACGCTTCGATGAAAGCGATGCGATCGGCGACGCTGACGGGAGTCTTCTCGTTCTGAAGTCCGTCGCGCGGACCGACCTCGACGATGCGGACGGTCTCGGCCATGGTCAGGAGGCCTTCTCGACTTCGGCAAGCTCAACGCCCTCGCCGACGATGTCGCCGACCTTGCATTTGAGCTTCTTCAAGACGCCGGCATAGGGCGCCCGCAAGGTCTGCTCCATCTTCATGACCTCGAGGGTGAGGATCGCCGCGCCCTTCTCCAGCTTGGCGCCTTCCTGCGCCAGCAATGCGACGACGGTGCCCGGCAACGGCGCCACGATCTTGTCTTCGCCGATCTGCTCCTCGGTCTCGCCGCCGAACGGATCGACCCAATGCAGCTCGAAGCGGCCATTGCGGGTGCGCAAATAGAGCTCGTGGCCTTCGACGACCGACGCCACGCGCGACTTCACGCCGTCGAGCGTCATGTCGAAACCGTCATCGACCGGCGCGAACGTCAGCGCAATCTCGTGCTTGCCGACCGAGACGGTCGGCGTGCCCCCGCCATAATGCAGCGTCACCTTGTGCTCGGCGCCCTGCCCTTGCCGGAACGAGAATAGGCGCTGCCGGCGGCCGACCGGCTGCCAGCCAAATGTCTGCCACGGCGAATGCGCCTCCGACTGCGCCGCCTTCTGCTCGTCGGTCAGGATCGCCGCGACCGCCGCGCAGAGCTCGAGATCGCCTGCCGGCGGCGAGGTCTCGGTCAGGGGCTTCAGCTCGCGCTCGATGAAGCCGGTGTCGATATGGTTGGAGCGCACCTTGGGGTGCGTCACCAGCGCCGACAGGAACGGAATGTTGGTGACGATGCCGCGGACATCGGTCTCCTCAAGTCCGCGATTGAGCTTGTCGATGGCGACATCGCGGGTCGGCGCCCAGGCGATCACCTTGGCGAGCATGGCGTCATAATAAGGCGAGACCGCATCGCCGCCGCGGTAGCCCGCGTCGATGCGCAGGCCGTCGCCCTCCGCCGGCGTGCGCCAGGTCTTGATGCGGCCGACCGAGGGCATGAAGTTCTTCTGCGGATTCTCGGCGTAGACCCGCGCCTCGATGGCGTGGCCATTGAGCCTGATCTGGTCCTGCGTCAGTGGCAGCTTCTCGCCGAAGGCGACGCGCAGCTGCCATTCCACGAGATCGATGCCGGTGATCAGTTCGGTCACGGGATGCTCGACCTGCAGGCGCGTGTTCATCTCGATGAAGAACACGTCCTTGCCGTCGGAAACGAACTCGATGGTGCCGGCGCCGACATAGTTCACCGCGCCCGCCGCCTTCCGCGCCGCCTCGCAGACGGCCTCGCGCTGCCTGGCATTGAGCGTCGGCGATGGCGCTTCCTCGATCACCTTCTGGTGCCGCCGCTGCAAGGTGCATTCGCGCTCGAACAGCGACAGCAGATTGCCGTGGCTGTCGCCGATGATCTGCACCTCGATATGCCGGGGATTATCGACATATTTTTCGATCAGCATGCGGTCGTCGCCGAAGGCAGCCTTGGCCTCGCGCTTGGCGCTGACGATCGCCGGTCCCAGCTCTTCCTTGGAACGGACCACGCGCATGCCGCGGCCGCCGCCGCCGGCGGAGGCCTTCACCAACACGGGAAAGCCGACCTTTCCGGCAGCCTCCAAAAGCGTTGCCTCGTCCTGGTCCTCGCCATGATAGCCCGGCACCAGCGGAACGCCCGCCTTCTCCATCAGCGCCTTAGAGCCGGATTTCGAGCCCATCGCGGTCATCATCTCGGCGGTCGGGCCGACGAAGACGATGCCGGCCTTGGCGCAGGCCTCGGCGAATTCGGCATTTTCGGACAAAAAGCCGTAGCCGGGATGGATCGCCTCGGCGCCGGTCTTTTTCGCAGCGTCAAGGACGGCTTCGATGTTGAGATAGGAATCGCGCGCCCGCGCCGGGCCGAGCAGCACGGCGGCGTCAGCCATCGCGACATGCATCGCGCCAGCGTCGGCCTCGGAATAAACGGCAACCGTGCGCAGGCCCATGGCGCGCGCGGTGCGGATGACGCGGCAGGCGATCTCGCCGCGGTTGGCGATCAGGAGCGTGCGGAAGCGGCGGTACATCTTGCTCTTCATCGTCACATCCTGAACAGGCCGAATTTCGTCGGCTCGATCGGCGCATTGGCTGCGGCGGACAGACCAAGCCCGAGCACGAGGCGCGTATCGGCCGGATCGATCACGCCGTCGTCCCACAGCCGCGCAGTGGCGTAATAGGGATTGCCCTGCTTCTCGTATTGGGCGCGGATCGGCTCGCGGAATTTTTCCTCTTCTTCCGCCGACCAGGTCTCGCCCTTGGCCTCGATGCCGTCGCGCCGCACCTGGCTCAGCACCATCGAGGCCTGCTCGCCGCCCATCACGGAGATGCGCGCATTCGGCCATAGCCAGAGGAAGCGCGGGCTATAGGCGCGGCCGCACATGCCGTAATTACCGGCGCCATAGGAGCCGCCGATCACGACGGTGAATTTCGGCACGCCGGCGGTCGCCACCGCCGTCACCAGCTTGGCGCCATCGCGGGCAATGCCGCCGGCCTCGTATTTCTTGCCGACCATGAAGCCGGTGATGTTCTGCAGGAACACCAGCGGAATGCCGCGCTGGCAGCACAGCTCGATGAAATGGGCGCCCTTCAGCGAGCTCTCGCTGAACAGAATGCCGTTATTGGCGATGATGCCGACCGGATAGCCCCAGATATGGGCGAAGCCGCAGATCAGCGTCGTGCCATAGAGCTTCTTGAACTCGTCGAATTCCGACCCATCGACGATGCGCGCGATGATGTCGTGCACGTCAAACGGCTTTCGTCCGTCGGAGGAAACCACGCCGTAGATTTCCTCGACCGGGAACAACGGCTCGCGCGGCTCGCGCATGTTCAGGACCGCCGGCGCCGGCTTCTTCAAGGTCGCGACGATGCGCCGGGCGATACCGATCGCATGCGCGTCGTTCTGGGCATAGTGGTCGGTGACGCCGGAGTGGCGCGAATGCACGTCTGCGCCGCCGAGTTCTTCCGCCGTCACCACCTCGCCGGTTGCAGCCTTCACCAGCGGCGGGCCGCCGAGGAAGATCGTGCCCTGGTTGCGCACGATGATGCTCTCGTCGGACATCGCCGGCACATAGGCCCCGCCGGCGGTGCAGGAACCCATCACGATCGCGATCTGGGGGATGCCGAGTGAGGACATCTGCGCCTGGTTGTAGAAGATGCGGCCGAAATGCCGCTCGTCCGGAAAGATCTCGTCCTGCAACGGCAGGAACGCGCCGCCGGAATCCACCATGTAGACACAGGGCAGATTGTTCTGCCGCGCGATGTCCTGCGCGCGCAGATGCTTCTTCACCGTCATCGGATAATAGGTGCCGCCCTTGATGGTGGCGTCGTTGGCGACGATCACGCACTCGCGACCGGAAATCCGTCCCACGCCCGTAATGACGCTCGCCGAATGCACGTCCCCGCCATAGAGGCCGTTGGCCGCGAGCGGCGACAGTTCCAGAAAGGCCGTACCGGGATCGACCAGGAGGTCGACGCGGTCGCGGGCCAGCATCTTGCCGCGCGCGGTGTGGCGCTTGCGAGAAACTTCCCCGCCGCCGCCGGAGACTTCCTTCAGCTTGTCGCGCAGCTCGGCGACAAGGCCGCGCATGACCTCGGCATTGCCTGCGAATTCGGACGAGGATGGATCGATGGTGGAATGAAGCGGCATGGTCGGCGCTTTTCTTTATCTGCTACGGAGGCCATTGGCTGGCTTCAGGAAAGCGGGCGCGAAACGCCTCGCCCGGCCGTGCGACTGGCTGTACCATCTTTGCCGCGCGCCGTCCCCGAGGCCATTGCCTCCTCCCTGTAATTAAACGATCATACGTTTTTTAATCGCAAGCTCAAGGGGATCGTTTCACGCGCCAAATCTCGCACAGGTCATTGAAATACTGATGTTTTCATGCCACAAACATACGGCCGTTCGCTTTTTTCGGCCTTCCGCCCGGAGCACCAGATGGCGCGCACGATCGGCTCGTACGGCCCCAAGACCATGGAGGCGATCCGCAAGGCGGGGCTGCGCCTGATCTTCGAACATGGCTATGAGGCGATGAGCCTGCGCCAGCTCGCCGCCGAGGTCGGCATCCAGGCCGGATCGCTCTACAATCATATCTCGACCAAGCAGGAACTGCTGTTCGATCTGATCCAGGATCATATCAACGAGCTGATCCGCCAGCTCGATCGCGCGCTGCAAGGCAAGGAGGATCCGCTGGAAAAGCTCCGCGCCTTCGTCGCCTTCCATGTCACCTATCACATGAGCCGGAAGCGGGAGGTCTTCATCGCCAATTCAGAGCTGCGCAGCCTCGAGCCGAAGAACTACGAGGCGGTCGTGGCCCTGCGCGGCGCCTATGAGCAGCGGTTGGCCGGCATTCTCGCCGACGGCGTGGCGAAAGACGTTTTCGAGGTTGCCGACGTCCAGGTCGCAACCTTTGCCATTATCGCCCTCCTCACCGGCCTCTGCACCTGGTATCGGCCGGGCGGTCGGCTGACGAGGGAAGCCATCGTGGACGCCCATGAGAAGCTCGTGCTTTCGGGCGTCATGCCGGCGCCCGCAACACCCGTCCGCGGCAGGCGCAAGTCGCTCCGCACCGTCGCCGCCTGAGGCTGACCCATGCCCGTCATCGACGACGAGCCGCTCGATGACATCGACCTGAAGATATTGTCCGAGCTTCAGAAGGATGGACGCATCCGTAACAACGAGCTGGCCGAGCGGGTCGGCATCTCGCCTCCTCCGTGCCTGCGCCGGATGAAATCCCTGCGCCGCCGCGGCTTTGTCCGGGCGATCCGGGCAACCCTCGACGAACGGCTCCTCGGCTTCGAGGTGACGTGCTTCGTGCTGATCCAGCTGAAGAGCCAGGCGCGAACGGCGGTGCAGGCATTCGAAGCGTCGATTGCGGCGCTGCCGCATGTCCAGCAGTGCTCGCAGATCTCGGGGGACGCCGATTTCATGCTCAAGTGCCTGGCGCAGAATGTGGAGGCCATGCACCGGCAGTTGCTGCAGTTCGCGGCCATGCCGGAGGTCCAGACCATCCGGACCTACCCCGTGCTCGGGATTTCAAAGGATGCGCCGCTGCCCTTGCCCGGCGCGCCGCACCCTCGCCCGGCCGGCTAGCGCCCGATGCAACCAGCTGAACTGGCGAGGCGCATCGGGAAGCACCTCCCTTGGGAGAAATGAACTGTGTCCGCGGATGCGCGTTGCCCTGGCGCGCCGGCGGTCCAACCGGGATCAGTGGGTCCAGGGCTCGCGGCGGCGGAAAGCGAAATTGTCGGCATAAGCCATCTGACGATAGGCTACGGCCTTCGGCTCGATCACCTGATAGGGAATGCCCTTGCGCTCGCAATAGGCAATCGCATCTTCCTTGGTGTCGAACTGGATGGTGAGCTGCTGCTTCATGTCGCCCGACGAGGTCCAGCCCATCAGCGGCTCGACCGAGCGTGGCTGTTCCGGCTCGTAGTCAAGCCGCCATTCCTTGGTCGTGGCCTTGCCCGATTGCATCGCGTTCTTGGCGGGCTTGTAGATGCGTGCAGTCATGGATGGTCAGCCCCGTGAGATCGAAGGGTTGCAGGCGTTTGGCGGAAGCCGCCGGGATAGTATAGAGACACCTTTCAGGGATTTGATCGGTGATTCCCACCCCTACGTCATCGCTTTTCCGGATGGGTATAGTCATTATGCTGCGCTGTGACAATCTGCCATCCGGGCCGGACCGGCGGGGTCCGTGCTACCTTTCCGAACGCATCATTTCGAAGCGGCACCTATGAAAATCAACGCCATCCTGCCCGACAAAGGACGTGACCTCCGGCTCGACCTGTTCCGCGGGGTCGCGAACTGGGCGATCTATCTCGACCATATCCCCGACAACGTCGTGAACTGGATCACGACCCGCAACTACGGTTTTTCGGACGCCGCCGACCTCTTCGTCTTCATCTCCGGCTACACCGCCTCCTTCGTCTATGCGCGGATGATGCTCGACCGCGGCTTCGTTGTCGGCGCCACGCGCCTGACCAAGCGCGTCTGGCAGCTCTATGTCGCCCATATCATCCTGTTCGTGATCTACATCGCCTCGATCACCTATCTGGCGCTGCGCTTCGGCGACTCCGAGATGATCAACGAGTTCAACGTCGCCGGCCTCGTCGACAACGCCACCGAGACGCTGCGGCAGGGCCTGTTGTTGAAATTCAAACCGGTCAATCTCGACGTGCTGCCGCTCTATATCGTGCTGATGGGCCTGTTCCCGCCAGTGCTCTGGTTCATGCTGCGCCAGCCCAACCTCACCATGATTGCTTCCATCGCGCTGTGGCTGGTCGCACGCCACATGGGCTGGAACCTGCCGGCCTATCCCGTCGGCACCTGGTACTTCAATCCGCTTGCCTGGCAGGTGTTGTTCGTGTTCGGCGCCTGGTGTGCGATGGGCGGCGCACGCAAGTCGATGGCGATCATCAATTCGAAATACACGTTATGGTTCTGCATCGCCTATCTGCTATTCGCGCTGGTCATGACCATGGCCGGCAAGTTCCCGGATTTCGGCGCGCTGTTCCCGCAGTGGCTCTATTCGACCTTCAATCCGAACGACAAGACCTTCCTGGCGCCCTACCGCTTCATCCATTTCGTCGTCATCGTGATCTTGACGATCCGCTTCGTGCCGAAGGACTGGCCCGGGCTGGAATGGAAGGTGTTCGATCCGCTTGTGGTCTGCGGCCAGCAATCGCTCGCGGTGTTCTGCGTCGGCGTGTTCCTGTCCTTCGTGGCGCACTTCCTGCTGTCGCTGAGCTCGGGTTCCCTCCTGGTGCAGGTTCTCGTCAGCGTCGCCGGCATCTCGATCATGACGCTGGTCGCCTATTACATCTCCTGGTCGAAGAGACAGGACAAGCCGACGCCGAAGAATCCCGCCCCCAAGCCGTCGACAGCACCCGCGGCTTGATCCGGGCCTTGCTTGGGCCAGCCGCGGCTTGGCTCCTCATCCTGAGGAGCCGCCAACGGGTCCGCGCGTAGCGCGGCCCGATGATAAACGCCGCGGCGTCTCGAAGGATGCAGGCCCGTCTGCGGCCTAATGGTTCGCCCGGCGATGCAAAGCGTCGTCCGGAGACGCGCGAAGACGCGCTCCTCACCATGAGGGTCTCTTAACTCATCAAGGCGAAAGTGAGCGCAGCTACGCCGGCTGCGTGCTCTGCGCCACCACGGCGCCGACATCGGTGAAGACCTTCACGATCGGCGCGACGATGCGGTGCATCGCGTTCTTCGATATCAGGGTGTCGTGCAGCACCAGGTGGTCGATGCCGGTCGTGAGGAAGCAGATCATGGCATCTTGCGGCGTTTCCACGATCGGCTCGCCCTTGACGTTGAACGACGTGTTGATCAGCACGGGCACGCCGGTAAGCTGGTCGAATTCCTTCAGCAGCCGATAGAGCCTTGGATTGGTCGCTTCGCGCACCGTCTGCACCCGCGCGGTGCCGTCGACATGCACGATGCCCGGAATCCTGTCGCGCCATTCGGGGCGCACGGATTTTGCAATCAGCATAAACGGCGAGTCCTCCTCGCCTTCGAAAATATCCTTCATCCGCTCGGCCAGCACGATCGGCGCGAACGGCCGGAACGCCTGCCGGTGCTTGACGCGGCTGTTGAGGATGTCCTTCATCTCCGCCTTTCGCGGGTCGGCAAGCAGGCTGCGATTGCCTAGCGCGCGCGGCCCGAACTCGGACGGGCCCTGAAACCAGCCGATCACCTTCTGGTCGACGAGCAATTTTGCGGTATCGCGGCAGATGTCGTCGCTGCGCACCGGAGTGATCTGGATACGCACGAGAGGCTTTTGCTGCGCGTTGACGATCTCGTGCTCGCCGTAGACGCGCCCGGTGTAGGCATGCTCCATCACGGAAGTGCGGCGCTGCTTCAGCGCTTCGAGCCAGCCGTAAAAGGCGCAGCCGATCGCAATCCCGTCGTCGCCGGCTGCGGGCTGGATCCAGACATTGTCAAAGCCGCCTTCGCGCGCGATCCGGCCGTTGGCCACACAGTTCAGCGCCACGCCGCCGGCGATACACAGGTTCTTCGCTCCCGTCGTCTCGCGCAGCCAGCGCGTCCGCGCCAGCAGCACGTTCTCCGTGTCATCCTGCACCCGCCAGGCGAGATCCTCCCAATGCCGCATCGCCGGGTGTTTTTCCCAGTCGCCTGAGCCGAGCAGGAAGGGCTGCTTGAATTCCGCGTTCCACGACGGCACCCGCAGTTCGCCATCCTTGAGCTCGAGCAGCTGCTTGAACTGCTCGCGGCCATAGGGTGCAAGCCCCATCAGCTCGCCGCACTTGTTCCAGTCGCCGAACACGTAGGTCGAGGCGCGGCTGTAGAGGGCGCCGAGCCCGGGCATGCTGTAGAACTCCTCGTTGAGCATGCCGCGCGAAGGCTCGAGCCAGACCTTCTTCAGGCATTCAAGCTGCGTGCCGGAGAAGCGGTAGTAGCTCTCGGACTCCCGGGCGAGCGGATTGCCTGCATCATCAGCCGGCAGTTTCTCCATCGCATCGGAGCGATAGCTGCCGACGCCGTCGACGATCATCACCACGCCTTCCTCGAACGGCGAGGCGGCAAACGCGCTGTAGGCGTGCGCCAGATGGTGCGAGATCGAAACCACCCTGTCGGAGGAGCTGCGGAAGTACGGATGCTGCACGGCCTGCTCGCGCTCGGGCGGCGGCAGGAAGCCCGGCATGTCCTGATAGGTGAGCCGCTGCTCCATGTCGGGCACCGGCATAATGTAGCAATTGCGCACGACCAGATCGACGTCGGCGAGCGTGATGCCTTCGGCATCGAGGCAATAGTCGATCACCTCCTTGTAGAAGCCGGTCGCGTGCTTCTCGCGCGTCAACCGCTCCTTGCTGATCGCGAATGCGATCACCCCGTCGCGCAACAGGCACGCGCTGACGTCATGGTCATAGGTGTTGAGACCAAGAACATAAGTATGTTTTTTCGGCATCGGCACTTTCGCGAAGGGAAACGTTTGTCGGGCTCAAGCTTACGATGATGTCGAGACTAGGGTTGCACGACGGCATTCTCCGGCAGCAGCTTTCACAACGTGCAGCCGTTCATCTGCCGTTCATCGTCAAAGCGAAATTTGCAATGCAGATGAACACGTTGCTGGCTTGACCATACTCTGACGTCTCAATAATTTCTCGCGCAACTCGAAGAACCTTCGTGAAAATATTGTCGTTGCGCATGTGAACCGAATCCCGATCTCGCGCGTATCAGTGGGATCGCATCATGCGGTTTGATGCGTTGGAAATGCCGGATTTGTTTTGCGGCGAGGCCTGCTCAGGCGGGCTTCTCGCCGTCGGTCACCGGCGAGGTGATCACGAGGAAGACGAGATCGACCAACCCGGAATTCGAGATCGCGTGCTCGACGCCCGGCGGCAGGAAGATGAAGTCGTGCTTGCGCACGACATGGTTCTTCCCGGCGATCTCCATCAGCCCCTCGCCCTCCAGCACGTGATAGATCTGCTCCTGGACCTGATGCTTGTGGCGCGCGACATGCGCCATCGGCTGGTACATCGAAATGCGGTAGTCGATGTGCCGCGAGCCCGCGGTCTCCGGCATGACCAGCGGTTTTGAAAGCGCGCCGCCAAAGTGGTTGGGAAATTCGCGCCAGGGCACTTCGGCGATGTTGCGAATGAACGCGCCGGTCTCAGAAGCCATGTTCCCGCTCCTCTCGCACGCTGCTCAACTCGCCAGCGCACCACCGTCGATATAGACGATCGATCCCGTGGCGAAGCCGTTGGCCATGAAGGCGAGGATTTGCCGCGCGATGTCCTCGCCCTGCCCGACCCGGCCGACCGGCAGGCTAGCCGCCGTCTTCGCCAGCATGTCGCGCCGCGCCGCCTCCGGCATGGCGGCGCGGATCGGCGTGTCGATTATGCCCGGCGAGACCGCATTGACCCGCACCGGCGCCAGTTCGAGCGCGAGCGAGCGCGCCAGCGATTCCAGCGCGCCATTGGCCGAGCCGACGATGGCCGAATTCGGCCGCGGACGCACGCTGAGAAATCCCGAGACCAGCGTCAGCGATCCGCCTGGGCGGATCTCTGCCGACCGCGCCACACGCCACGCGCCCCAGAACTTGCTTTCCATGGTCGCGCGGACGTCGTCCATCGAAACCGTCTTGAACGGCCCGGTGCGCAACTGCGCCGCCGTCACCACGACATGGTCGACCGCTCCGCAGCGGCGAAACAAGTCGGCCACGCTGGCGTCGCTGGTGACGTCGGCGGGGATCGAGACCGCGTTGAGCTTTTCCGCCACCGCGTCGAGCCGCGCCACGTTGCGCGAGGCAACGATAACTTCGGCGCCTTCGCGCTTTGCCACCTCCGCGGTGGCGAGCCCAATTCCCGAGGAGCCGCCGACCACCACGACCTTCTTGCCCTTCAACTCCATGCTGTCCCCCAAAACGCCGATCACGCCGGCTGATAGCGCGTGCCGATGCCGGCCTTGCTTTGGCCGAGGCCCGGCAATTCCCATACGCCGGCGCCTGCCGGATTGATGTCGGCGGCGATGTCGACGTCGATCAGATACGGCTTATTGGCGGCAATGCCCTTTCGGATGGCCTCACCGATATCGCCGGCGCGATCGACCCGCACGCCCTCGACGCCGCAGGAGCGCGCCATCGCGGCGAAATCCGGATTGTAGCGCTCGCCGGTCCTGGGATCGTGGAAGTCGGTGGCGAGCTCCCGCCCGCCGAGATAGCCGCGCTGCAGGCCCCGGATCGAGGCATAAGCGTAGTTATTCCAGACAACCCAGACCACGGGCAGATCGTATTCGACGGCCGTGCCCAGCACGTTGGCGTGCATGAAGAAGGCGCCGTCGCCGCAGACGGAAACGCAGGGCCGGTCGGGCGCGGCGAATTTCGCGCCCATGACGCCGGCGACGCCAAAGCCCATCGGGCCAAAGCCCATCGAGCCGATCAGGGAGTCCGGCCGACGCGGCTTGCAGAAGCCGAGCAGCCAGTTGTGGTGCACGCCGATGTCGCTGACGAGGATGGCGTCCTCCGGCAGCGCCTTGTCGATCTCGAGCGCGGCGCGCTGCGGATTGACCGGCGTGGAATCGTCGGAAAAGCCCGGCGCGACGAAGCGGTCCCATTCCTTCCGGTAGACATCGATCTGCGCCAGCCATCTTTGCCGCGCATCCGCCTTGCCGTTGAGATCGGCGCGCCGGTCAAGCTCGGCATGGACCTGACGCAGGAAGGTGCGCACGTCGGCCATCAGCCCCAGCGCGACCGGATAGTTGCGGCCGATCTCTTCGGGATCGATGTCGACATGAATGAGTTTCGTCGGCGGTATCGTGAAGGAGTAACCAGGAATCCAGGAGCTCGAGGTGCGGTCGTCGAAGCGCACGCCGAGCGCCAGCAGCACATCGGCCTGCCGTGCCGCATGATTGGCCTGGTAGTGGCCGGCGCGCGCGACCAGCCCCAGCGCCAGCGGATGGTTGCAGTCGAGCGCGCCGAGGCCGGAGGCCGACGCCGCCACCGGAATCTGCAA
>Ga0187815_10000787_pt1 | contig 15138 bp, 12 predicted proteins | sample NC_S_5_FD_132962 | JGI IMG/M metagenome (GOLD analysis project Ga0187815, IMG submission 132962) | Wetland sediment microbial communities from Neuse River Estuary, North Carolina, USA - ASW-S_5 | ecosystem: Environmental > Aquatic > Freshwater > Wetlands > Sediment | place: USA: North Carolina...
GACCAGGATCTGCCGCCCGGCGCCGGATTCGTCGATATTAAGCAACGCGGCAAGGAAATTCCCGCGCTCGTGGCCATCGGCAAGACCGGCCTGATGTTCATCCTCAATCGCGAAACCGGCAAGCCGATATTCGGCGTCGAGGAACGCCCCGTGCCCAAAGGCGATGTCCCCGGCGAGTGGTATTCACCCACCCAGCCATTTCCCTTGAAGCCCCCTCCGCTCGCTCGCATGAGCTACAAGCCCGAGGACATGGTGACGGCTGAAGACACAACTCCTGAGCACGTAAAGGCTTGCCAGGCAATTCTCGCCAAGAACGGCGGAAGCTTCCACAACGCAGGCCCCTTCACCGGCTGGCTCTATCATGCGGACGGCGCGCCACCCAACCCGACAATCCAATTCCCGGGAGGAACCGGCGGCACGAACTGGGGCGGCGTCGCGGTCGACCCGACAACTAGGTACGTGTTCGTCCAAACGCACGACATGTCCCTTATCGGCTGGCTCGAGAAGAGAAAGGCTGGCGGAGCCTATGGCCGGGGCAACGCAGATTCCACGCAGCTCTATGACCGTGGAGGAGTCGACGGCCCCGGCCCCTATTTCAGTTTCAGCGCCGTCATGAAAGACAAGGAAGGCCACGTCATCGGCACCTGGCCCTGCCAGAAACCGCCCTGGGGCCGCCTCTACGCGATTAACGCCAATACCGGCGACATCGCCTGGCAGTCCATAATCGGCATTACTCCCGGACTGCCCCCGGACAAGCAGAATACCGGCGGCGGTGGCAACGCCGGCCCCATCGCGACGGCGGGCGGCCTGGTGTTCATCGGCGCGACCCCGGACAACCGCCTCCGTGCCATCGATTCGAAAACAGGCAAGGAGCTATGGGTCACCGACCTCGGCAGACTCGCCAACGCCGATCCGATGACCTATCAAGGCAAGAGTGGTAAGCAATACGTGGCGATCGTAGCCACGGACACCGTCTACGTCTTCGCGCTGCCGGACGCCCCTGCTGGAAATCCCGCCGGCGGAGGTCTGCGAAACTAGCTTTCGCCGAGGGCCGCGCGGCAGGGTGTATGATCGATATGGTGAAGTGAGATGAGGGGTATCAAACACCTCGCGCTGGTTCCCTTGCTCTCGGCCCTCGCCGTCACGGCGCCCGCATCGGCATTCGAGTATCCTTTGTCCGGAACCGCAATCCGCGAAGCCTTCCTGACCGGAAACGCCAACAACGACCGGACCACTGAATTCTTCCTGAAATATGCCCACAGCCTGCCGGCGCCGGAGACTGGGCCGCATGTGGCGATCATCAGCCTCCGGACGCCGTACGAACAGGTCGTCGAGCGCGGCGCGTCCGTTACGGATTACCATGCGCAGGAGGCCGAACAGGAATTCCTCGGAAAGCCTTTGCCATTCTTCGTCCGCGTGCAAATCGATTTTACGCCGACGTACCCCATCTATCCCGCGCCGGGTCCTGACGGCGCTAACTCGCTCCTGCAGCCGCTGCCGAACTTGGAGCGGGATTTCAAAATAGAGGTGATCCAGGATAAGAAGATTTCTCCCAGATCGACGAATACGTATCTCGTCTATTCCGACGAATCCTACAATATCTTCGGTACTTCGGGCGTCGTCATCGAACAGGAATACGATCCCGAGCAAATCAATTCGTCCGAGATCACGGTCAAGGTCCGCACCCCTGACGGCCAGGATGTCGAAACCACGTTCGATCTGGACCAGCTTCAGTAACCCGTCTCGCCTGCCTCGGGCTTTCCCTTTGCGACAATCCTTCGAATGCCTCGATTGACTCAATGGGCGACCCCCCGTAGGCTTGAATCTCGCCCTTTTTCGGATTCCTATGGCCACCGTCGACGACGATTTGAACCAGATCGAGCGTGACATCCGCACGCTCAAGATCGAATACGAGCAATTCTTCGGCGGCGGGCGCAAACGGCCTCCTACCGACACGCAGTGGCGCGTCGATTCGCTCGTGCGCCGCTTGAATGAGCGCATCAACGAGTTCAACTTCGCGCAGCGTTTTCGCCTCAACAATTTGACCCAAACCTACGCTAAGTATCAGGACATGTGGCGGAAGAAGACGACGCAGAAAGAAACCGGGGCCACACAGCACCATTTCGGCGCGGCCGCCAAAGCCATTGAGTCCGAGCGCGCCAGGAAAGCAGCGGTCGAAGTCAGCATGCGAGCCATCCCGCGCGCTGGGTCCATCGGTGACGCCTCCCGGCGCGAGCCCCGCCCGCAGGAGCCCGCCGCGTTTGCCCTGGCCCTGTCGAGCCCGGAACATGAAAAAGAAAAAATATACACCCTCTACGAAAAACTGATCGAGGCTCGCGGCGAAACCGGCGAAAAAGCCAACGCGCCAAGCCTCAAGGATTTCGAGCGTTTCGTGAAGAAAAAGACGAAAGAGCTTCAGGACAAGGGCGGCCACGAAGTCGAATACAGCGTCGGCATCGAAGGCGGCCGCGTCCGTCTGAAAGCACGCATTTCCCGCTGACCCCGTTCCCGCATTCCGTAGAACTCCTCTTCCGAAATCTTTTGCAAGCGCATACACTGGCTCACGGCTTCTCTTCAAATCTATTTTCCTGTCGGAGGCATTTTCCGTGCCCATCGAGCGCGCGCTCATCAGCGTTTACGACAAGACCGGCGTCGTCGAATTCGCCCGCGAACTCGCGTCGCTGGAGATCGAAATCGTCTCGACCGGCGGAACCGCCAAGCTTTTGCGCGATGCAGGAATCCCCGTGCGCGACGTGTCCGATCTCACCGGCTGGCCCGAAATGCTCGGCGGGCGCGTCAAGACCCTGCATCCCAAAGTTCACGGCGGAATTCTTTTTCAGCGCGGCAAGCCGGAAGACCGCAAACAGGCTGCCGAGCACTCGATCGTTCCAATCGATCTCGTTATCGTGAATCTGTATCCCTTTTCGGCGACGGCGGCCAAGCCCGGCGTCACAGCCGGCGAGCTGATCGAAAATATCGATATCGGCGGCCCGGCTATGGTCCGTTCGGCGGCGAAGAATTTTCAGAGCGTGGGAGTTGTAACCGATCCGGATGACTACGCCGCGATCGCCGTCGAGCTTCGCGAGAGACACGAACTCAGCCTCGCAACGCGCCTTTCGCTCGCGCGCAAAGCCTACGCGCGCACCGCGCGTTACGACGGCGAAATCGCAACGGAGCTCGAGCGCCTCGCGGCCGGCGCCGGCGGCGTCAGCATCGGCCCGCTCGAAAAATTGCCCGAGCGAATTCACATTGCGCTCGAACGCCGCCAGTCGATGCGCTATGGCGAGAATCCGCATCAGGCCGCCGCGCTTTACGTTCCCGCCGGGCGCCCCGCAGCGGGTCTTGCCGGCGCGAAACAGCTCCAGGGCAAGGAGCTTTCCTACAACAATCTCGTCGATCTCGACGCGGCATGGGCGCTGGTTCAGGAATTCAAGCTGCCCGCCGTCGCCATCATCAAGCACAATAATCCCTGCGGCGCAGCCGAACAGGATTCTCTTCGCGACGCCTACCTGAAAGCTCTAGCGTGCGATCCTGTGTCGGCGTACGGCAGCGTGCTGGCTTTCAATCGAACGCTCGACATCGCGACCGCCGACGAAGTTGTAAGACTGTTTGTCGAATGCATCGTCGCGCCGGGTTATCAGCCGGCCGCTCTCGCGGCGTTCGCCTCGAAGAAGAATCTGCGCCTGCTTGAGCTCGAAACTTCCGCTTCGTCCGCGCCCGCTGCGCTCGACGACCTTATGCTCAAGCCCATCTCCGGCGGCATGCTCGTGCAGGAAGCCGATCGCCACGAGCTGACGCAAGCCGAATTGAAAGTCGTCACCGGGCGCGCGCCAACCGAATCCGAGCTGCGCGGCCTGCTCTTCGGATGGAAAGTCGCCAAGCACGTGAAATCCAACGCCATCGTTTTCGCGCGCGAAGGGCAGACCGTCGGCATCGGCGCCGGCCAGATGAGCCGCGTCGATTCCGTGAAAATCGCGGTGATGAAAGCGGCGACGGCGAACCTTTCTCTCGCCGGCAGCGTCGTCGCCTCCGACGCATTCTTCCCGTTCGCCGACGGCGTCGAAGAGGCAGGAAAGGCCGGCGCGACCGCCGTGATCCAGCCCGGCGGCTCGGTCCACGATGCCGATGTGATCGCCGCCGCAAACAAACTCGGCATGGCGATGGTTTTCACTGGCGTGCGCCATTTCCGGCATTAGACTGAAACAATGACAGAGCAAACCAAGCCCACCGGACTCACCGGCCTGCGCGTCCTCGCGCTCGAAAGCCGCCGCGCAGGAGAAATGGCAAAACTGATCGCAGCGTACGGCGGCAAGGGCACCGTCGCGCCATCCATGCGCGAAATCCCGCTCGAATCGAATACGGAGGCGATCGCCTTCGCGCGCACGCTGGCCGCGAACGGCTTCGATATGATGATCTTTCTCACCGGCGTCGGTACGCGTGCGCTCGCGCGCGTCGTGCAAACGATTTATCCGATCGAGCAGTTCGCCGAAGCGCTTCGCCGCATCCCGACCGTCGCGCGCGGTCCCAAGCCCGTCGCCGCTCTCAAGGAACTCGGCGTGCCCGTCACTCTCGCCGTGCCGGAACCAAACACCTGGCGCGATCTGCTCCGCGCTCTCGACGAAAGATCTGATTCGCTTCCGCTCGCCGGCCGCCGCGTCGCTGTCCAGGAATACGGCGTATCGAATCCCGAACTCCTCGCCGGCCTCGCCGAACGCGGCGCACAGGTCACGCGCGTCCCCGTCTATCAATGGGCGCTGCCTGAGGATACCGGCTCGCTCCGCGCGGCAGTCAACGCAATCGTCAATGGCGAATTCGACGTCGCCGTCTTCACCACGTCCGTTCAGATCGTCCACCTGCTTCAGATCGCGCGCGAGATGAATCTCGAGCAGCAGGTTCGCGAAGGCCTCGCGCGCATCGTGGTCGGCTCGATCGGCCCGGTCACCTCGGAAGAACTTCGCGAGCAGGGCATCACGCCGGATTTCGAACCGGTGCATCCCAAAATGGGCTTCCTCTTGAACGAAGCAGGCCAGCGGGGAAGGTTGCTACTCGACGAGAAGCGCCGGTTGGCTTCCGGTTAGTTCTCCGGAAGTTTCGGCGAGCGGTCGGGCGACGGAAGGTTTGGGTGGGGGGGAATGCCGCGGCCCGACCGCTTCGGCGAATGCGCAAATACTAGCAGGCCTTCTCGAAATCCGGTTCGTCGATTTATGGATTGAACCTATCGGCGATCCCGATTTACGCAGAATTCACGCTGTATCTATCCGTTAGACACGCGATTTTCGCTGCTTTCGTCCCAGGAATTCCTGGAACGAAGCCTCGCTCGCAAGCCCGTGAAGCAGCGCGCGCCGCCGTTCTGGCGTGACTTTTTTCGCGAAGAGCCGCTTCCGAATTTTCCCCAATTCTTTCAGCCACTCTTTGTACTCCGCGCCGAATTTCTTTTCCATTTCCTTGCGTAATCGCTGCGCGAGCGCGGGACTGTGCCCTCCAGTCGAGATCGCGATCTGCAATTCGCCGCGCCGCACCACCGACCCGTAATAAAAATCGCAGTGCTCGGGATCGTCGACCACATTGCACAGCACGCCGCGCCGCTGCGCCAGCCTGTAGATTTGTGCGTGAAGTGAAGGAGAAGATGTCGCAGCCACCACGAGGAGTGCACCGCCGAGATCCGGCGCGCGAAACACGCGCTCATGCCAGTGAATCTTTCTCTTGCGAGCGAGTTCGCGAATCCGGCGCGTGGCTGACGGCGCCACCACTCGCACCTCTGCTCCGGCGCGCAGCAACCCTTCGATCTTTTCCTCCGCCACCGGCCCTGCGCCCACCACCAGGCATCGCCGTCCGGCAAGCTTCAGAAAGGCCGGAAAGAGTATCATCGCAGCCGCACCTACACCGTTTCGCCGCGCACGAGATCGTCGTACGTCTCGCGCCGCCGCGCCACGCGAAAACGCCGCCCCTCCACCAGCACTTCGGCCGCCCGCCGCCGCGCGTTGTAATTCGACGACTGCACGAACCCATACGCGCCCGCCGTCCACACGATCAACAGATCGCCCGCCTTCGCGGGAACGAGCGGCAAGTCCCGCGCCAGAAAATCCGCGGATTCGCACACGGGCCCCACAATGTCCACTCGCTTCTTCGGCCCGGCCGCCGCCTCACCGCGCAGCGCTGGCGTAATCGCATGCTTCGCCGAGTACAACACCGGCCGGATCAAATCGTTCATCGCTGCATCCACGATCACGAATGTCTTCCCGCCATTCTCTTTCACGTAAAGGACGCGCGTCAGCAGCACGCCCGCGGGCCCCACGATCGCGCGCCCCGGCTCGATCAGCAGCCGGCATCTGAGTGGCCGCACGATCTCCGCCAGCGCTCGCGCGAAAGCCCCCGGCACCACCGCCGCCTCGTTCGTGTAGCGCACGCCGAATCCGCCGCCGATATCCACGTGCTCGAGCCGAATCCCTTCGCGCGCGAGCTCTCGCACGTACGACGCAAGCCGCGTCAGCGCCCGCCGGTAAGGCGCGACGCTCAAAATCTGCGAGCCGATGTGCGAAGTGATCCCGCGCCACTCAATCCAGCGCGAATTCTTGTGCGCGAGATACAGCCGCCGCGCCTCCGCCCAATCGACGCCAAATTTGTGATGGTGGTGTCCCGTCGAAATGTGCGGATGCCCGCCCGCAAGCACGTCCGGATTCACGCGGATCGCAAGCGAGGGCCGCGCGCCGCCCGCCGCCACATGCCGCGCCGCTTCGCTCATCAGCACCTCGAGCTCCGCGCCCGATTCGATGTTGAACGCCAGAATCCCGCCGCGCGCCCCCGGATACCTCAGCGCCTCGCGAATCTCGTCGCGCGTTTTCCCCACTCCCGAAAACACAATGTGCTTGCCGGGAACGCGCAGCCGCCGCAGCCGGTCCAGCTCGCCGCCCGAAACGATATCGAAGCTGCTCCCGAGCCCCGCGAGAATCCGCAGCACCGCGAGATTCGAATTCGCCTTCACCGCGTAGCACAGGGTGTGCGGCAGCGCGCCAAACGCGCGATCGAGCTTCCGGTACGCGCCTTCGATGCTCGCGCGGCTGTAGACGTACGCGGGCGTGCCTGCCGCTGCGGCAATCCGCGAGAGCGCCACATCTTCGCAGTAAGCTTCGGATTCCCCGCGCGTTCCGCGATACGCGTAGCTCGGCGTGTACCCCGTCGGATCAGCGCCCGCCGCGGTCTTCGCGCGCCGCGAATTCTTTCGCGCGGCCGTCATCGCCGCCCGCGCACACACTTCTCAGAATGTCCCGGGAAAAACATGGTCCACCATCATACAAATTCTGGAGGGAAAAGCCACGCGGCCCGTTCGCGCGAATTAATGCCCCATTGGGGCGCGAGGTTCAAATCGATGGCGGGAAAAATCGAGCCCTGAGGTTCCCGAACGCGCTTGCCCCACATTCTCCACGCTTCTTATGCGTGCGGATGCGCCTTGTCGTACACGTCCATCAGCTGCCGGATGCTGGCCTGCGTGTACCGCTGCGTCGTCGAAAGCGAGACGTGCCCCAGCAGTTCCTGAATCGCGCGCAGGTCCGCGCCGTCCGCCAACAGGTGGGTCGCAAACGCGTGCCGCAGCGAATGCGGGTGCAGGTCCCAGTTGACGTTCGCCAGCCGCGAGTATTTCTTCACCAGGTGCCGCACCGACCGGTCCGTCAGCCGCCCGCCGAAATGGTTCAGGAACACAGCCTCGGGATTCACCTCCACTCGCGCGGTCGTCACAAGCTCCTCGCGCACCGGCCAGTACGCATCGAGCGCCTCCTGCGCCTTCCTGCCGTACGGCACCACGCGCTCCTTGTTTCCCTTGCCCAGCACGCGCAGCATCTGCCCGGCCTGGTCGATCTCGCCGAGATCGAGCCCGACGAGTTCGCTCACGCGCAGTCCCGAGGCGTAGAGCAATTCGAGGATCGCGCGGTCGCGCTTCAGCACCACTTTCGCTTCTTGCTCGGATTGCGCCGTCGGAGGCCGCTTGCGCTGCGATTTCTTCCCGCCGGTTTTCTGTCCAAGCGTGTCGAGGAAGTCGTTCAATTCTTCCGCCGTCAGCACGCGCGGCACTCGCCTCGCCAGCTTCGGCGTTTTCACCAGCCGCGCCGGGTTCTGCTTCGTATATCCCTCGCGCACGCAGAATTTGAAAAAACTCCGCAGCGACGCGAGCCGCCGCGCCACCGACGCCCTCTCGAGCCCCCGGTCGTACATCATCCCCACGTATTCGCGCACCACCCGGTGATCGATCATGCTCAGATCCGGCGCGTCCTGATCCGGCGGCGTCACGAACGCCGCAAATTGCTGCGTGTCCCGCCGGTATTCCCGGATCGTCTGCGGAGAAGCATTGCGCTCGTAGCGCAGGTACAGGATGAATCTCTCGATTGCCCGTTTCATCTCGCCCACAATCAACCCGCCGCAATTATATGCCGATGCGCCACATTATGGCCTGGAGACTGTCGCAATCGTATAAGTGGCACAGACAATCCCTGTCTGTGTTCCGAGCGCCAGGGTCCCGCGCGCGAATTCGCGAAAGGTGCAAATCAGTTAAGCTTTTTGCTCAAAAGATTCATGGCTCAATCCCTATACCCTATGCTTGAGCGGCTCATGGTATTAAAACCGTAATTTTCAAATTTTCATGAAAACGTGAAAATGTATCTTGACATGACTGGCGGCATGACTATAATGTCTTTATGGCGTTCGAGATAAGGTTCAAGGACGCACAACTTGAGAGACTTGAGAAGAGCACCAAATACGACGGTGCCTATCAAATTGGCATCGGCACGATTTTTCGCAAACGGATGCAATTTATCCGGGACGCCGCCGATGAGCGCGACTTCTACGCCATGAAATCTTTGCACTGCGAAAAGCTAAAAGGGAAAAGGGAGCACCAGCGCTCAATGAAACTTAACGACCAATGGAGATTGATAATCGAGATCGTGGAGGGGAATCCGAACAAGATCGTTTGGCTTGTTGGAATCGAAGACTACCACTAAAGGAGGGCGAGAATGGAAAACACAAACGTAGCGCAAGCCTTCCCTCCGGGGGAATTCATCAAGGAAGAACTCGAGGCTAGGGGATGGACCCAGGGCGATCTGGCTAGGGTCATGGGTCGGCAAGATTCAGTCATCAGCGCTCTTATCAATGGCAAGAGGTCGGTCTCTTCGGAGATTGCGGACGAATTGGCATCAGCCTTTGGTACGAGTGCCGCTCTATGGGCAAATCTGCAAGCATCCTATGACCGATACGCGAAGGCAGAAGAAAAGCCGGATGTCTCTAGGCGAGCAAAGCTATTTGAGATGGCTCCGATCAAAGACATGATTCGACGGGGATGGATTCGAGATTCTGATGATCTCGACGTTTTGGAAAAACAGGTGGTCGATTTCATGAACGAACCAATAGGGGCTGTCTCCTTCCACAAGTTTGGAGCAGATGCTCATTTGACTCCAGCCCAGAAAGCGTGGCTATGCCAAGCTAGGAAGCTTGCACGCGCTATCCAAGCAGCCAAATTCTCTCAATCCCTCTTTGCAAAGGCGTTGGAAACTCTTAAAAGGCTTCTCATGAATCCCGAAGATACTAGACATGTTGCTCGCGTTCTTGCCGAAGGGGGCGTGCGGTTTATTATCATTGAAAGCCTGCCGCACGCCAAAATAGATGGGGCATGTTTTTGGCTAGATGAGTTTTCGCCCGTCATTGCCATGACGATGCGATATGACCGCCTAGACAACTTCTGGTACATCTTGACGCATGAATGTGGACATGTGAAGAACGAGGATGGCAGAGACGGAGTTGATATTCTGGACTTGAATCTTGTAGGGGAAGAACGGATTCCGTTCCGGGACAAGTCGGAAAAGGAAAAACTCGCTGACTTATTCGCCGAAGATTTCCTAATCAGACAGAGCGAGATGGACGATTTTGTTAATCGCCTTAGACCATTATTCTCTAAACAAAGAATCAGGGGCTTCGCAATTAAGATGCAGGTTCATCCCGCAATCGTTTTGGGACAGCTACAGTTCCGAGAAGAGGTCGGCTATTTCCATAGTCGAGAAATGTTAGTCAAGGTTCGTGACATCGTAACCAAAACTGTGTTAACGGATGGTTTTGGTCAAATCGCTTCGACCAATTGAGAAGGAGTCCCATGAGCTACAAAGAGCAAATACAGAGAATCGAACAGCGATATAAAGAAGCTGGCGGAAAGTGGCCAGCTCAGGCTATGGATGTCGCGGCTTGGGCAATCAAAAAGGGACTGTACCAAATGTCCCATGCTGCGGTTGTAAGGCAATTCGCTGAGCAAATTGCTCAAGTCTGGCGCGACGAATACATGAACGATCCACAGGGCCGCAGGGTTCGCCTAAAGCACGCCGCACGATACTCCATCGATGGTGTGCAAACATGGCTTTGGGACAACATGCCTAACGCCACACACAAGCACATGGAATTGTCGTTCCAAAACAAGAGACAGTTGATTGTCATGGATTGCCATCAACTTAAACTAGATGTCGATAGCTATAACGAGAACTTCAACAAGGGGCGGAAGATTCAGATGGTATTCGACTTCCGCAACGACCTAGAGGAACTTGATCTTGCCTCTAGCCGTCGGCCCGCTGCTTAGCCCATCGTGATTGTGAGGCCTTACGGGCAATTTCTGAACGTTTTTGGGCGGTTAGCTTCTTTGCTCTAGCGGTGCCTCCTTTAAGACCACCTTTGCGTCCTATACGCGTCAAGTATTCTTTGACTGTCTCTGGTTTCTCGCGTTCTTCAGTGGACAGCCGCACTATCTCGGCGGCTAATTGGTTCGGGTCTTTTGGCAGGGGCTTGCTTGAGCGCCTCACGCACCCAATTATGGCAGGGGTAGCGGCAATCGTCCAACCCTCCGGCTCAAAATGAGTCACTACCAATTTACGCCCAATCGAACTCCTCATGCGGCGGATTCGGCTTTGAAAACCGAGTCTCGGAAGGCATCATGCTAAAGCTGCATAGGGAGGCATGATGGGTCTAGGCGACCGGAGTGGGAGCTCGAGGGTGAAAAGGCGGTCTGCGCGCCGCCGATCAGGTGGCCGCATGGCGACTGCTCTGCGCCTCGCTTTCTGCGTCGCATTCGCTGTGGCGGCCACCGCAATCGTCACCCCGGCGCGCCCCGGCGGCTCGAAAATGCTCACGGTCGAGCGCATCTACAGTGCGCCGAGCCTCAGCGGCAATCTCACCGAAGGGCTCGAATGGACGCCGGACAGCAAGCGCGTCTCCTATTTCGGACGTGACCGCTCCGGCATCGAACTCTGGACCACCGACGCCGCCACCGGCCAGAGCAAAATCCTCGTGAACGCGAATCTCCTCAAGTCCGCGATGCCGCCTGAAAAAATCGAGGCGATTCAGTCCACCGGCCTCGGCCGCGTCGAAGCCGCCAACTACATCTGGTCGCCATCGGGCAATTCGCTGCTCCTGATCGGCGGCAGCAGCCTCGTTCTTTTCGATCTCGATACGATGATGCCGAAGACGCTCGTTTCCGGCGCGTTCGATATCGACGATCCGAAGTTCTCGCCAGACGGCAAATGGGTGAGCTTCGTGCGCGAATCGAATCTCTGGGTCGCAAATGTTGCGACCGGCGACGCAAAGCCGCTCACCACAGGCGGCAGCGAGGAAGTTCTAAAAGGCAAGCTCGATTGGGTCTACCCCGAAGAACTCGAAACCTCGACCGCCTACTGGTGGTCGCCCGACTCCTCGAAAGTCGCTTACTACCAAATGGACGAGCGCCCCGTCACGCGCTACCCGATCGTGGACATGAGTTCGCCTCTCGGCGCAATCGAGTACGAGCGCTACCCGCAGGCGGGCGAAGAGAATCCCATCGTGCACGTAGGTGTCGTCCCGGTCTCCGGCGGCGCTACTACGTGGATGGATACCGGCGCGGATACGGACGTCTACCTCGCGCGCGTCCAATGGCTCCCCGACAGTAGCCGCATCGCGATCCAGCGCCTCAATCGCGCGCAAAATGAACTCGACCTGCTTCTGTGCGATGCCGCGACCGGCGCGTCATCGGAAATTCTCACGGAAACGGACAAATTCTGGATCAACATCGCGGACGATCTCTATTTCTTCTCCGACGGCAAGCGCTTCCTCTGGTCGAGCGAGCGCACCGGCTTCCGCCACTACTATCTCTACGATCTCGCAGGCCACGAACTCGAGCAGCTCACCAGCGGCCAGTGGGGGATTAGCGGCAACGGCGGCTTTGGCCCGGGCGCGTCCAGCCATCCAGCCGTTGATGAGGCGCGCGGCTACATCTATTTCGTCTCGAATAGAGACAACGTTATCGACTCCGAGCTCTACCGCCTTTCGCTCGCGGATAAAAGCATCACGCGAGTCACTCGCGCCGACGGCTGGCACGATCCGCTCATCGCGCCCGACGCCTCGGCCTTCGTCGACACCTACACGAATGCGATGACTCCGCCGCGCCAGGATCTATATCGCATGGATGGCTCGCGCGCAGCCGTGATCAACGATGACCGCGTGCCCGAACTCGCCGATTACGCCATTTCTCCCGTCGAGTTTCTGACCGTTAAGGCCAACGACGGCGCCCAGCTCGACGCCAAAATGATCAAGCCGCCCGATTTCGATCCCTCGAGGAAATATCCCGTCATCGTCAATGTCTATGGCGGCCCGCAGGATCAGCAAGTGGAGGACGATTGGGGCAATACGGATTTTCTCTGGTTCGAGATGATGGCCGAAAAGGGCTTCATCGTCTTCACGCTGGATAATCGCGGCTCCTATCGGCGCGGCCATAATTTCGAAGTGTCCATCTACCATCATCTCGGGAAGGTCGAGCTCTCAGACCAGCTGACCGGCGTGCGATATCTGAAATCTCTGCCTTACGTCGACGGTTCGCGGATCGGCATCTGGGGATGGAGCTACGGCGGCACGATGGTCCTCAATGCGCTCTTCAACGCTCCCGATGTATTCAAGGCGGGCATCGCCGTCGCGCCTGTCACAGATTGGCGCCTCTACGATACGATCTACACCGAGCGCTACATGGGCCGCCCGCAGGATAATCCCGAAGGCTACATGGATTCGTCGCCCGTGCACCAGGCCGGGCAGCTTCGTGCCAGGCTCATGATTGCCCACGGCACCGGCGACGACAACGTACACTTCGCCAACACTTCGGAACTGATCAACGAACTCATTCTCGTTGGCGCCTATCCCGATGATTTGATGATTCTTCCGGGCCGCGGCCACGGCATGACCGATTGGCCTGCTCGAGTGCAGTTGTATCAGCGAATCACCGATTTCTTGGTCAGAAACCTTTAGAGCACACTCGCGTGGAGCAACCTCGCGAGGCTTCAAGCAGTCGAATAAACTGGCAGACACAACAGTAGACACGGTAAGCGGATGGAGTAGAATCGGCATCCCGGGTTGGTCGCTGGAGATTAGAAGAGAAGATGCGCAACAACAGACAGGCATGGAGGCGGCGGAACGAGCTCGCGATCCAGGTCGCGACGGTCTGCGCCCTGTGCTTCCTCGTTGCTGTCTCGGTGCGCGCGCAGGATGAACCCGCCGCGCAGGCGGGCGTCACTGTCGAAGCCGACCCTGCCGACGCCCTCCTCGAAGCCGGATTTCACCAGCTTTACGAACTGAATTTTACGGGCGCTCGCGAGCATTTCCTCTCCTACCAGAAAATGAAGCCCGGCGACCCGATGGGCAAAGCTGCCGAAGCGGCCAGCTACCTGTACGAAGAATTCAACGCCAAGGGCGTGTTCACCTCCGAGTTTTTCCTGAACGACAACAAACTTCTCGGCGGCGTCGAAGGAAAGGCTTCCGCGAACCGCAACGATGCATTCGTCGACAGCAACCGCGAAGCTCGCGAGATGGCCAAGGAATGGTTGAAGACAAAACCTAACGACCCGCACGGACTTCTCGTTCTCACGCTTACCGATGGGATGGAATCCGACTACGACGGGATCATCGAAAAGAAGCAGCTCCCGGCCCTGAACATGATGCGCCAGGCCGAGCGTGAAGCGAATGCGCTCCTGGCGATCGACCCCGACGCGCAGGATGCCTACGTGGCGCTCGGCGCGAGCAGCTACATCATCGGCTGCATGCCGGGGTTCAAACGCGCGTTCCTCTGGTTTGGCGGCGTCCACGGCGACCGCACGAAGGGCATGGACGAAATGCAAATGGCCGCCGATCACGGCCACTATCTCCGGCCGTTCGCGAAAATTCTGCTGGCGCTGGCCTGCGAGCGCGAACATCAGATGGACCGCGCCCGCAAGCTCCTCACCGAACTCGCCGCCGAATTCCCCGCGAACCCGCTCTACGCGCACGAAATCGAGTTGCTCGATCATCGCGTCGCTGCCGCGGCGAGCTGATTTTTTCTTCCGGCATTACCATTTCACTCGCACGCGATAGTCGAGAGTGGATGTTCCGTCCTTATCGACCGGAACTTCGAATCCGATCGTCGTCGCATCGAGCTTCGTCCACTTGTAGTTTGAGTTGAGCACGTCCCAATCGCCTCCGATTGGCTCGCGCACTTCCACCGTCACTGGTCCGTCCTTGTGGTTCCGCAGCGCGATCTGGTACTCCATCTCGAAAAGATCGGGCGCGAGCCGCTTGAAGTCCGTCTGCTTGCGCTCGCACACAACGTCGAATGCGTTGCCCACGTAGATCCGCAGCGTCTCGTCCTTTGGCGTGTGGTCGATCGTGTCCTCGCCGGCAAACTGCGTGCCGCCCTTGGAATCCGCCTGATACACGCGCACCGTTCCCGCGGGCAGCGGCATTCCGAGCCCCGACTTCTCGTCGTTCTTGAATCGGTAGAAGACTTTCACCGGCTGCGGGATCGGATTCCCGATTCCCTGCGGGTTTCGGTAGTAGTAGGGCTGTCCTTCGACCTCGAGGTATTTCTCCACCGGAATATTGCTGCCTGTGAGCAGGCTGATCTGCTTCGACTCGTTGTTCTGGATCGACGTCCGCCGCTCGAGCGTGTACAGGTGGTATTCGGAGAATCCTTCCTGCTGGAATTGTGGCGCGGCCGCTTCTGCGGCCTTGTTCATCGCCATTCCGGCGACAAAACCCCGTGTCTCGTTGGTGCGGTGGACTTCGCCGGCAACGAGCTGCAGCTTTGCGTTCTCGTAGGCGGTGCCGCTGTTGTTCACGAGCGTC
>Ga0187815_10000788_pt1 | contig 15112 bp, 13 predicted proteins | sample NC_S_5_FD_132962 | JGI IMG/M metagenome (GOLD analysis project Ga0187815, IMG submission 132962) | Wetland sediment microbial communities from Neuse River Estuary, North Carolina, USA - ASW-S_5 | ecosystem: Environmental > Aquatic > Freshwater > Wetlands > Sediment | place: USA: North Carolina...
GCGTCGACGCCGGGTCGCTGGGCGCGCTGCCCGGCATTGCGCTGGCGCACATGGCGTCGATCGATTTCCGGCATGGCCTCTATCCGCATGCGGATGCCCGCGCCGCGGTGCTGGAAGGTGGGGGGCGCAGCCGGCTGCTGCGCATGGCAGCAGCCATGCCGGGTGCGACGTCCCGCTGCGTGGTCGTGAACAGCCTCGGCCTGCCGGTCGGCGTCGCTGCGACGCCCCCTGCGGAGGGTGGTGTAGGGCTGGAGCGCGTCCTTAGCCTCGACGAGGGGCACGAGCATTTGCCGGCCGGGCAACTCGACGCCATCCGCAGCGCGTACGGCGTACCTGTCGCAAGCATCGCCATCGACAACCAGCGTTCGACCTTCGCCGGCGTCGAATCGATGATCCATGCCGGCGCCGGCGTGATCTTCGCGCAGCCGGCCTACACCGGACGCCCCGACCGGCAATTCGACACGCACCACGACGACACCGGGACGCTGGCGCGCGACATCATGGCGCCCATCACGCCCTCGCTGATCACCTTCCTCGATCGCGTGATGGCCCTGCCGCGGCGCAACGTGGTGACACTGCTGACCGGCGAATTCAGCCGGACCCTGCCGGGTTCGGACCATGCGCCGGGCGGCACGGCCACGGTCATCGGCAAGTACGTCAAGACCGGCACCGCGGGACGGCAAGGCCGCGCCGGCGCGCCACCCGAGCATGCTGCGCCGCCCGAAGGCCTCTGGGCCTACCTCGCGGCAGCCCTGCGCCTGGACAGCACGAACCCGTTTGGCCGCAATCCGCACCGCGAGCTGATCACCTGAACCGGGCACGCCCTGGAGCGTGGCCCGACGGCTGCCGGCCACGATGCCCGCGCCCTGCCGCGGCAGGCGGCGGGAGCAGGCGTCCCGATCACGCCGATTCGTCCTCCACCGCCACGAAGCCTCCGGTCTGGCGCTTCCACAAGCGTGCGTAGAGCCCGTTGCTGGCGACCAGTTCGGCGTGCGTTCCGGTTTCCACGATGCGCCCCTTGTCCAGCACCACCAGGCGATCCATGCGCGCGATGGTGGAAAGGCGATGGGCGATGGCGATCACCGTCTTGCCCTGCATCAGCAGGTCCAGGCTGTCCTGGATCGCCGCTTCTGCCTCGGAATCGAGCGCACTGGTGGCCTCGTCCAGCACGAGGATCGGCGCGTCCTTCAACAGCACGCGGGCGATGGCGATGCGCTGGCGCTGGCCGCCGCTGAGCTTCACGCCGCGCTCGCCCACCAGCGCCTCGTAGCCTGCGTGGCCCTCGCCGTCGAGCAGCATCGGGATGAACTCATCGGCGCGCGCCTTGCGCACCGCATCGGCAAGCTGCGCTTCGCTGGCGTCGGGCCGGCCATAGAGGATGTTGTCGCGGATCGAACGGTGCAGCAGCGAGGTATCCTGGGTCACCACGCCGATCTGCGACCGCAGGCTTTCCTGGGTCACCTGGGCCACGTCCTGGCCGTCGATGGTGATCTGGCCGCCTTCGAGGTCGTACAGGCGCAGCAGCACGTTGACCAGGGTGGACTTGCCCGCGCCGCTCGGCCCCACGAGGCCGATCTTCTCGCCCGCGCGCACGGTCAGGTCCAGTCCCGCGATCACGCCGCCTTTCTTGCCGTAGTGGAAATGAATGTCGCGGAAGTGCACGGCGCCGCGGGTCACTTCCAGCGGCATCGCACCCTCGCGGTCCTGCACCGCGCGCGGCTGCGCGATGGTGGTGATGCCGTCCTGCACCGTGCCCACGTCCTCGAAAATGCCGTTGACCACCCACATGATCCAGCCGGACATGTTGCTGATGCGGATTACCAGGCCGGTGGACAGCGCGATCGCGCCCACCGTCACCCTGCCCTCGCTCCACAGCCACAGCGCCAGCGCCGAGGTGCCGGCGATCAGCAGGCCGTTCAACGTGGTGATGCTGGCGTCCATCACGGTGGTGACACGGGTCATGCGCTGGGTCTTTTCGGTCTGCTCGGCCATCGCCTCGGCCACGTAGGCTTCTTCGCGGCGACCGTGCGCGAACAGTTTCAGCGTGAGCACGTTGCCGTAGCCATCCACGATGCGGCCCATCAGCTTCGAACGCGCCGCCGACGCCAGCCACGAGCGCTGCTTGACGCGCGGGATGAACAGCGCCAGCGCGCCCACGTACAGCACCACCCAGCCCAGCAGCGGCAAGGCCAGCCACGCATTGGCATGCGCGAAAAGCGCCGCCGCGCTGCCGGTGTAGACCACCACGTACCAGATCGCGTCCACGATCTGCACCGCCGACTGCCGCAGGGAACTGCCGGTCTGCATGATGCGGTTGGCGATGCGTCCGGCGTAGTCGTTCTGGAAGAAGCCCAGGCTCTGCCGGATCACATAGCGATGGTTCTGCCAGCGGATGCGGGTGGTGAGGCTGGGCACGATGGCCTGGTTCACCAGCAGGTCGTGCAGCGCGTTGAAGATCGGCCGCGCCACCACGATCACCACCGCCATCCACAGCAGCTCGCGCCCGTGGCGCTGGAAGAAATCCACGGACGGCGCTTCCTTCGCCAGATCCACCACGCGACCGATGAAGCCGAACAGCGACACCTCGATGCCCGCCACCATGAGGCCCACCACCACCACGGCGAGGAACACCGGCCACACCTGGCGCAGGTAGAACGCGTAGAAGCGCCCCACCGAGGCCGGCGGCATGCCGTCGACGGGTTCCTTGAACGCGTCGATCAGGGATTCGAACCAGCGGAAGATCATGGGGCGCACGCCATGCCGGGGAGCCCCTAGCGTGGGTGCACGCCCACCGCTTCGCAAGGGCCGGCTTTATTTCTTCGTCCGCTTCCGGTAGCTGGCATACGCAACGACGAAAATGACGATGAAAATGGCGGCGATGGCACCCGACATGGACTGGCTTCCCTGGGTTGATGGATCGAAAAAGCGGGCGACAGCCGCCCTACTTCCGCCTGGCCGGGACGTTGGGCGCAGGCAGCTCCTGCACCACCATCGCAAGGCTCTGCCGGTAGTCGGCCAGCGCCTTGCGGCCGGCGGCGGTGATGCGCAACTCGGTGAGCGGGCGCTTGCCGCGGAACCTCTTCTTCACCTCGACCAGGCCGCCCGCTTCCAGCTTGCCCATGTGGCTGGAAAGGTTGCCCTTGCTGAGCCCGCTGACCTGTTAGAGGAAACTGAACTCCACTTCCTTCGCATTGACCAGCACGGCGAGGATCAGCAGCCGCGCCGGCTCGTGCACCAGCCGATCCAGCGCCATCACCGTGCCGATGCGCGACGGCGCGTTCATGCTTCGCCTGCCTTGCGGCGGAGCTGCAGCAACCGCTCGTACAGTGACCGGAAACGGCGATGGTCGGTCGCGCCGCGCGCAATCAGCAGCAGTGCGGCCAGCGGAAACAACAGGGCCAGCAATGCCATCGGCGGATTCGCAACTGCCGCGGCAGTGCCTATCACCGGGTATGCGAAACCCGCGCATGACACTGCCGCCTGGCAGAACAGGAACGTGCCCACCACGAAGTCCAGCGGGTTGCCCAGCCAGCGCCACCCGGCCAGCACCAGCAGCCAGACCAGGGCGAGATACCCGAGCGTGGCCGCCGGCAGAGGCAGCCCATGCGACAGCGCAGAGACCGTCACCGACACGGTCACCAGCAAGGCCACGGCAACGCATGAGCGATGGACACGACGCTCGACCGTGCCCTCCTGTTCTTCGACGCGACCGAAGCGCTGGTAATAGCGCTGCGCCATGCCCTGCCTGGCCAGCAGCCAGGCGAATGGCATCGCCGCCAGCACGGCGCGCAGCACCGGCGTCAAAGGCAGCAGGCCGCCGAGCAGATACGAGAGCAGGCAGAACAGGCCGCCCAGCACCGATGCCAGGCCGCCCGCGCTGCGCGAATAGCTCGCGTACTCGCGGGTCAGTGATTCCAGCTCCCGCAACCGCTTCTGCATCCCGTCTGGCATGCGAGCCCCCATGGATCGATATGCAAATATGTCTGCATCACAAACTTATCTGCGTCAATGGTGGTGCACGATACGTGCCGGCGGCGACTCGACCACTGCGCAGACCACCCGCCGCTGAACGACTGCCATGTCGAGCCGCGGCCACCGATTGACCGCCTGCGCCGCGGCTCGGATCATGCCGGGATGCCCATCCTGCCCCGTCGCCTTCCGGTCTTTCCTGCCCTCCTGCTGGCCCTGGTGCTGGCCTGCGGCGTCACCCCTGCCCGGGCGCACGCCGACGCGGACACCAGCACCCCCGCCGCCACGCCGGCGCAAACCCTGCAGCAGCTCGGCGACCAGCTCGACAAAGTCAAGGCCGGGTTGAAGGATGCGCAGGACGGCAAGGCCGGCAGCACGCCGCTGGCCGACCTGCGCACCAGCGCGATGCAGGTGCAGGACCAGGCACGCCAGCTGGCCGACAGCCTCGCGCCGCAGATGACCGCCTTGCAGGCCCAGCTCACCGTGCTGGGACCGCCGCCGGCCAAGGGCGCGCCGCCGGAGGCACCGGAGGTGGCCGCGCAACGACGCCAGCTGGACAAGGCGCAGGCCGGCCTCAACGCGCAGATCGTGCAGGCGAAGTCGCTGGGCCTCGACGCCCTGCAACTGGTGGCGCAGATCACGGGCCTGCGCAACGACCAGTTCCAGGCCCGGCTTGCGGCCCGCACGGATACGCCGCTCGGCCACGCGTTCTGGTCAGAGCAGTCGCGCTCGCTTCCGAATGACCTGGCCCGCTTCCAGCGCCTTTCCGCGCGCTGGTCCGCGGCCTGGGCCGACGCGTGGCAGCCGCCGAACCGGCAGCCGCTGCTGCTGTGCCTGGCGGCGGCCGCGTTGCTGCTCGCCGGCGGACGCTGGACGCTGCAACGGCTGTGGCAACTCGTCGCCGCACGCTGGCTGCCGGACGGCCGCCTGCGCCGCAGTGCGATGGCGACGGTGATGGCGCTGTCCACCACGCTGGTGATCGGGCTGGCCGCCGCGCTGGTGCACGCGGGCGTCGCGTGGAACGACACGCTGGACAGCGACCTGGACGCGATGGCCGCGTCGATGGTGCGCGCCGTCTGCTTCTCCGCCTTGATGGCCGGACTCGGCAGCGCCTTGTTGTCGACCGCGCGCGCATCGTGGCGACTGCTGCCACTGTCGGATGCCGCAGCGACGCGACTGCGGCCTTTTCCGTGGCTGCTGGGCGGCGCCTCGCTGCTGGTGTGGCTGACGGAACGGATCATCCGCAGCATCGGCTCCAGCCTGCCGACCACGGTGCTGTTGCATGCGCTGCTGGCCCTGCTGGTCAGCGCGCTGGTCGGCATGATGCTGCTGCACCTGCGCCGCGCGCGGCGCGAGGCCGACGCCACGGGCGGCCCGCAGCCACGTCGGCCGCTGTGGGTCGGCCTGCTCAGCTTCGCCGCTGCACTGGGCGTGGCGGTGTGTTGGCTCGCGGTCTGCACCGGCTTCATCGCGCTGGCCTTCTTCGTGGCCTGGCAGATGCTGTGGACAGGTCTGGTGGCTGCCTGCCTGTATCTGCTGATGCAGCTGGTGCGCGACCTGTTCGAAACGCTGCTGTCACCGCACGGCCGCAGCGGCAAGCATCTGCAGGCCGGATTCGACCTCGCCGGCGGCACGCTGGAACAGGCCGCCACCGTGCTTACAGGCATCACCCGGGTGCTGCTGGCGCTGGCCGCCCTGGCGCTGGTGCTGGCACCCTTCGATGCCGGTCCCACGGAGCTGGCGCAGCGCACGCTGCAGCTGTTCAGCGGACTCAAGCTGGGCCAGCTCAACATCGAGCCCGGCACGGTGCTGGGTGCGATCGCGGTGTTCGTGCTGGGTCTGGTGGCGCTGCGCATGCTCAAGCGCTGGCTGCGGGACCAGTTGCTGCCCACCACCGCGATGGACCCGGGCATGCGCGACTCCATCGTCACCCTGCTCGGCTACCTGGGCGGCGTGCTGGTGTTCGCGCTGGCGCTGGCTGCCCTCAACGTGAGCCTGCAGAGCATCGCCTGGATCGCCAGCGCGCTGTCGGTGGGTATCGGCTTCGGCCTGCAGGCGGTGGTGCAGAACTTCATCTCCGGGCTGATCCTGCTGGTGGAACGGCCGGTGAAAGTGGGCGACTGGGTGAGCCTGTCCAGCGAAGTCGAGGGCGACATCCGCCGCATCAACGTGCGCGCCACCGAGATCCAGCTGTGGGACCGCTCCACCGTGATCGTGCCGAATTCGCAGCTGATCACCCAGAACGTGCGCAACGTGACCCACGCCAGCGCGCAGGGCCGCGTGCGCATCCTGCTGCCGATGCCGCTGGACACCGACGCGGCGCGTGCGCGCCAGTTGATGCAGGAGGCGCTGAAGGCACACCCCGCCACGCTGAACACTCCGCCGCCGGTGGTGCGGCTGGACAACATCAACGCCAGCTCGATGACCTTCAGCATCACCTCCTACGTGCACAGCCCGCGCGATGTGGGTGCGGTGAAGAGCGAGATCCTGTTCGACATCCTCGCCCGCCTGCGCGAGGCGCAGTTGCCGCTGTCCACGCCGCAGAGCATGGTGGTGCGCACGCTTGGACCACTGGGCGAGGACAGCCCCGCCGTGCCGTCCCAGGCCTCGTGACGGCGGCACGCGGAAAGCTTGCGGGCGCCGGGACCTCGGTCGCCCGCTTAGCTGCGCGTCTCCAGTCTCGAACGGCATGTAGTGCAAGACAGCGACGAAGCCGGCGGCATCGCGCACGCCCGACCCGCGCACGGCCAAGGCCCCTGACGCCGGGCAGCGTGAGCAGCGACGCGCGCGGGCCGCGCCCGCCCGAAGAGGCCAATCGCCACCGAACCCGGTGCAGCGGCGTGTTAGTCGGCTAATGCAAAGCTTGCTGCGGGCAAGCCTGCGGCCGCCCAGATCCGTTTCTGCGAATTTTGTCAGGGCCTGGCTCCGCGACGGGCACCGCCGTGCCGATCGCGTCGATCCGCCCATGGATCGCCGGCACGCTGGCGGCATCGTGAAACGACGAAGGCCGGCTTGCGCCGGCCTTCGCCAGGTTCCTGCGGCCGCGGCCTACGGCTTGCAGGCCTTGCCGTGCTCGGGATGGTTGCCCTTGGCCTTGGCATCGGCCTCGCTCATGTATTCGCCGTGCTTGGTCTTGCCGTACCACTTGTCGCCGGGGCAGTGGTAGACCTTGCTGCTGTCGTTGACCCAGACCATGCCCGGGCCACCGCCCGGGGCCGCGGTGGCGGCCGGCTTGGTCCAGGCCATGGACTTCTTCGGGGCGGCAGCCGGCGCGGCGGCGGCAGCGGGGGTTGCGGCTTCCGCGGCGGCCGCCTTCTTCGACGCCTTGGCCGGGGCGGCGCCGGCGGCATACCACTCCTTCACGCCCTTGTGGCCTTTGCAGGAACCACGCTTGGTGGCATTGCTGGTGTAGCTGCCGTCCTTGCACTGGCCGGTGGAACCGGCGGGCGCGGCGGACTGCTGCGCCTGGACGGCCGGCATGGCCAGCAGGCAGCCCAAGGCCAAGGAAAACACGATGGACGCTTTCATCTTCAGACTCCCTCCCACGCGATGTTTGGTTCTTGCGGCGACCGACGCCCTCCTCGCAGCGGGCCCCGTGCCACCGCCCATGCGCGCCCGCCCTGTCCCTCTCGGCGGGACCGGACCGTGCGCCATGGCAGCCCAAGCGCCAGTGATCCCCGCGCTTGCCGCGCGACTATGCTGCAAAACCACGTGAGCGCGATGCGATGACGTGCACGCCGTTCATCCCGCAGTCTGCCTCACCCCGCTCGCCGGAGCAGATCGGGCCAACGCCATGCCAACGGGTTGTGCCGGGGCGCCGCTTCCGCCCCGCGGATCGCCGTGGCGGCATGGCGCAGGTCGGGGACCCGCACCCCGCCGCCGCCCGCTCAGGGCGCCGTGGCGGCCGCCGGTTTCAGCGTCGAATGCGGCCGCGCCACCGCATACATCTGCCAGCTGATTTCCTTCAGCAGCCCCTGGCGATCCTTGCCGACGGCGTACAGGTCGAAATGCGTGCGGCCCGGAATGAAGCGGATGTCGGATTTCGCGTGCAGGCCATCGAGCACCACCTTCAACCTGTGCGCTGCGCCGTCGAGATAGAAGGTATCGGCGGTGCCCACGTAGAGGTGGATCTTGCCGTCCAGGTCGCCCTTCAGCTCCGGCCAGCGCTGCTGCAGGCGGTGTGCGATGTCGTAGTGGTCGCGCCAGTAGGCCACCACGGCGGGATCGACGTCCCCGGTGTCACGATTGAACATCGGCTCGGGGCGGCCGTCCTTGCCCTTGGGTGAGAACACCCAGTCGAACGAAGCCATCTGGCCACCGTAGGGGCCAAGCACGCGTTCCAGCCGGGCGAACTGCTGGAAGGTGGCCAACACCTTGCCCTTGTCGCGCACCAGCGGGTAGGCCGTGCCGTCGCTCTTGCGGTAGACGTTGGCGTGCGGCGCGTACAGGTCGACACCGGTGAAGTCGTGGAAATCGCTGGGGTCGGGCGAGGTGGACCAGGTGCCGCCGAAGATCTTCGGATAACGCGTCTGCAGCCACAGCGTGGCCCAGCCACCCGACGAATGGCCTTGCAGGAAACGGCCGCTGGGCTTCGCGTCCATGCGGTAGGTCTTCTCCAGCTGCGGGATCAACTCGGTGGTGAGCGCCACGCCCCACGGGCCGTTGTTGACCGAATCGGCGAACTCCGTGGTGCCGGTGGGGCTGGACTGGTCGAGGAACACCCAGATCATCGGCGGCATCTGCTTTTCCGCCGTGGCGCCATAGACCATGGCGGCACTGCCCGCCAGCGTGTCCGCATCGCCACCGTAGCCATGGGTGAAGTACACGGTGGGATAGGTCGCGGCCGCCTTGGGATCGTAGCCCGGCGGCAGCATCACCCAGCCGCGAATGTGGATGGGCCGGCCCCAGAATGCGCTCAACGCGGGGCTGACGAAGTCGATGGCCTGCGTGTGCCGGCGTGCCTCGTCGAAATGCTTGAGCGTGGTCTCGCTCATGTAGCGCTTCGGGATGTCCCACGCCTTGCGTTCCGGCAGCGTGTCGGTGAGCGTCAGGCCGGGCGTGGCGGCCATGGGCAGGTGCAGCTTCACCACCTTGCTCGCCAGATCACCGCCGTCGCGGCCGTGGTAGTTGTAATCGTGGTGCACGTCGAGCACGGCCTGCACGTAGTAGTCGCCCGCCGGCAGCTGCGACCAGCCTTGCGGGAACGCGATCTCGTCGGCATCGATGTCGACGACCTGCCCCGGCGCCAGCTGGTTCAACTCGCGCGCGGCCACCGCGGTCTGGGTTGGGAAGAACGGGCTGGTGTCCACCTCCTCCACCTTGCCGTCGCCGCCATGCTCCTTCGCCGCGGCCTCGGCATCCTTCGCGTCGATCGCGAACAGCAGCAGGCGGCCGGACACCGGCTGCGTCTGGGTGCCGCCCAGTTGCACGTGGAAGAAACGATGCGCGGGTACGGCGGGCGCCGTGTCGCGCGCGAGTGTGGCGACGGAGAACAGCAGGCCGCAGCTCAGCAACGCGGCGGCGACGGGACGACTTGGACGCATGGTGATCCCCTTTGGTGTGGCAACGTGGTGGTGCGACTCCACTTCTCCCTCCGGGAGACAAATCGGCAGGATGCCGATTTGCACGGCGAAGCCGCCGCAGGTGGGGCACATGGATGTGCCGAATTAAAGTACCCGAATGGCGGATGAAGCTTCGCTGCCGACGCGCATTCCGCTTCGACCGGACCCCTCACCTCACCCCCTCTTCCTCGCTCCTCCGGGCAGGACCATCCATGGCCCTTCCCAGCGTCCAGCGGGAGAGGCGCTCAAGCCATCAATCCGGCTTCCCGGCAGCCTTCACCGGTACCGGCCGCAGGTCCTGGAAGTCGAAGCTGAAGTCGGTCATGGGCGAGATCGGCTGGATGCGCATCTCGCGCACGTGGCCGTCGTCGTCCAGTGCGAAATTGACGAAGGCGTCGGCGTTGAGCGAACGGTCGTCCCAGCGCACGATGAAGGTGTCGTGCTGCCACGGTGTCATCGTGCCGACCAGCTGTTTCGTCTTGCTGAAGCGCAGGCGCAGCTTGCCGCCTTCGTTGCTGACGATGATGTCGCCGTACCACGGATCGCGGTAGGTGCCGGCGTAACCGGACAGCGGCAGCGACGGCCTGGCGTTCTTGTCGCGTGCGGCCTCGTGCTTCGCCCAGCTGTCGTCGGCGCGGGCCTCGCTCTTCTTCACCGACTTGTCGTAGGCCGCCACCCAGTCGGTCTTGTGCGCGGGGTTCAGGTACGCGTCGAGCACGCGGTAGGTGACAGCATTGAACGCGGCGCCGGATTGCTGGTTGGTGAGCACCACCACGCCGAGGTGCCGGCCCGGCACCAGGGTGAGGCGCGAGACGAAGCCCGGCCAGCCGCCGGTGTGCCAGGCGAGTTTCTGGCCCATGTAGTCGCTGAGGAACCAGCCCTCGCCGTAGCCGTAGAACTGCGGCACCAGCGGCGCCAGCTCGGGGATCGACGGCTTGCCGATCGGGATCGGCGTCAGCATCGACCACATCTCGCGGTGCGCCTTCTCGGAGAACAGGCGCTTGCCGTCCGGCAGCTCGCCACCGGCCAGCTGCACGTTCATCCACTTGGCGAGGTCGTCGACGCTGGCGTAGATGCCGCCCGCGCCGGGGTCGTTGAGCCAGGCCATCGGCGGCACCGGCTTCACGTCCTTGAAGTCGTACGGCGCGTGGCCGGTGGCCACGTCCATGCCGGGCTTCAGGTAGGTCATGTCGATCAGCGACTCGTCCATGCCCACCGGCTGGAAGATGTGCTGGCGGATGAAGTCGGCGTAGCTCTGGCCGGAGACCTTTTCGATCACCCGGGTCGCCACCGCGAACAGGATGTTGTCGTAGGCGTAGTGGCCGCGGAAACTGTTCTTGATCGGCACGTCGGCGAGGCGCTTCACCACATCCTCGGTGGTGTAGCTGGTGGGCGGCCAGTAGAGGAGGTCACCGGCGCCCAGGCTGAGGCCGCTGCGGTGCGCCAGCAGGTCGCGGATGCGCATCTCGTGCGTCACGTAGGGGTCGCTCATGCGAAACCCCGGCAGGTAGTCGATCACCCGGCCGTCCATGTCCAGCTTGCCCTGGTCGGCCAGCATCTGCAGCGCGGCGGCGGTGAACGCCTTGGTGTTGGAGGCGATGGCGAACAGCGTGTCCGCATCCACCTTCGCTGGCTTGCCCAGCTCGCGCACACCGTAGCCCCTGGCCAGCACCACCTTGCCGTCCTTCACGATGGCCACCGCGATGCCGGGCACCTTGAAGGTCTTCAGCGTGTCGGCCATGTAGGCGTCGAAATCCTGCAACTGGGCCGGCAGTGCCGGCTGCGCGACAGCCGCGGCGGTCGTTGGCATCGGCGCCGCCGGTGCCGCTGCAACCTGGGCCGACGCCGCGGAGGCAAGGGTGAGCAGTGCGCTGCACACGGCAAGACGCAGGGAAAGCTGACGCTGGAACATCGCGGACTCCGGTGGCGTTAACCGCGCCACTATCGCGGCAAAGCCGCGGCAGGGCCAGCGCTGGAAGTCACGACCGCCATCCGGCAAGCTTCGCCGTCACCCGGAAGCTGCCGGAGCCCCATGGACGCCCTCTCCCTCTGGACCAGCCAGCACGCCCTGGCGCTCTTGGCCGTCGTGCTGATCCTGGCCTTGCTCGCCGGCGATCTAGGCTGGCGCCGTGCGCGCCGCCGCAGGCTGGCGGCGACCGGCCGGAACGGCTACCTTGCGCTGCGTCCGGGCACGGCCGCGATCCTGCTGGTGCTGCTGGCGGCCCTGTTCGGCCTGCTGGCCTGGGCGGTGTGGACGCAAACCGCGCTGGTGCGCTTCGACACGGAGCTGGCGCAGCACCTGCGCGAAAGGCTCTCGCCGGGAGTGCTGCAGCCCTTCGACGTCGTCACCCAGCTGGGCGATCCCGTGCTGATCGCGTTGGCCGCCGGCGTGGTCGCCCTGGTGCTGGCGCTGCGCCGCCGCTGGCGGCTGTTCCTGCCCTGGTGCATCGCGCTCGGCGGCACCGCGGGCAGCGGCCACTTCGTCAAGCAGCTCGTGCAGCGTCCGCGTCCGTTCGGCGGCCACGGATTCACCGTCGAGACCGGCTTCAGCTTCCCCAGCGGCCACGCCGCGGGATCGATGGTGTTCTTCGGCCTGCTCGCCTACCTGCTGCTGCGCCTGTGGCCGCCGCCTCGCCATCGGGACACGGTCGCCGCTGCGGTGGCGCTGATCACCATCGTCGGCTTCAGCCGCGTGCTGCTGCAGGCGCATTACCTCAGCGACGTGCTGGCCGGCTACGCGCTGGGCGGGTTCTGGCTGATCATCGGCATCGCCCTGGGCGAGCTGCTGCGGCGCGGCGCTCAGGCGCGGTAATCGTCCTGCTCGCGATGGCGCCGCGCATACAGGACGAAGGCCAGCGCGGTCAGGCCCAAGCCCACGTAGAAGCCGCTGCGGTGGTGCCCGAACAGCGCCTGGCGCAGATGGCCACGTGCGCGCAAATTCCTGCGCACGGGGAAGCCAGGCCGTCGAAGCCGGTGCCGTTTGTGCAGAATGGATCGGATCATCCCTATACTCGCCGCCCGCTCCCCACCGGTCGCCCGCATGCGCTACTGGAAGCCCTTGCTCGCACTCGCGGTGCTCGCCATCGCATTCGCGTGGACCCGGCAGGCGCAGACCCCGGGATTGGCCTCCCCGACGACCGCGACGCAGGGAAGCGGCGACGTCGCGTGGCCGGCGTTCCTGCCGCCCGAGGCGCACGACACGCTGGCGCTGATCGCGCGTGGCGGCCCTTTCCCGCACCGGCAGGACGGCGTGGTGTTCGGCAACTACGAGGGTCTCCTGCCGAAGCAGCCGCGCGGCTACTACCACGAATACACGGTGGACACGCCCGGTGCGCACAACCGCGGCGCACGTCGCATCATCACCGGCGGGATACCGCCCGAGGTGTACTACTACACCGACGATCATTACCGCAGCTTCCGCCGGTTCGCGCCACCCCGATGAACACGTCGCCGCTCGACCCCGACCTCACCCGCCCCAGCCAGAACGGCGTGTATTTCGTGGGCGACGCCGACCTTGCCCGGCTCGCCGCGAACGCCAGGCGCGACGAGCTGGCCGTCTGCCGCGCCGACCTCGCCGGCTGCCGCGACAAGGCCGCACTGCTGCAGCGCCTCGCCGCGTCGCTGGGGCTGCCCGCCGATTTCGGCCACAACTGGGACGCGCTGGCCGACTGCCTGCGCGACCCCGGCTGGCTGCCGGCCTGGGGCCACGTGCTGTTGCTCGAACACACCGAAGAACTGCAGCGCAGCGCCGATCGCGACTACGGCGTGCTGCTCGGCATCCTCGACGATGCCGCCACCTTCGCCCAGGAGATGGACCGCCCGTTCTTCGCCTTCGTGGCCTGGGCGTCCGTCCATGAACGCGACAGTCAAACGGACGGCCATCCCTGGTCGCCCCCTTCACATACTTCGCCAGGCGAGAACCCATGATCCACCGCTTCGAACTCGACCGCGACCACGTCAAGCTCGACAACCTGCTGAAGCTGGTTGGCCTGTGCGACAGCGGCGGCGCCGGCAAGCACCTGGTCGCCAGCGGCGTGGTGACGGTGGACGGCGCCACCGAACTGCGCAAGACCTGCAAGATCCACGCGGGCCAGGTGGTCCGGGTGGATGGCGTGGAGATACACGTGGTAGCCACGGGCTGAGGCTTTGGCAGGAGCGCACCCCGTGCGCGAATGCCTCGGGCGCCGATCCGGGCGACAGCCTCCGCGCAGGTGCGCTCCTACGCGCGAGCGGGCGACACCTGGCCATCCGCCGGCAGCGCATCCAGCCGCCGCAGCAGCGCGGGGCGATCCGGCAAGCGCAGCCCGAACTCCTGCTCCAGCACCCGGCAGATTGCCTCGCCATCGCGCAGCGTGCGCCGCTCCGGCTCCGCGCCGGGCCGGCGCACGGTGAACTCGCGGTCGCGCAGGGTCAGGCGGCCGTCGCGGGTGGTGCGCGCCGCAATCAGGTGCTGCACGAAGTTCGACGCCGGGTAGGTGGAGACGTAGTGGTTCGCCACCACGTAGTCGATCAGCTCGCGCGGCTGCAGGTCGAAGCGGTACAACGTGAACCACTCGCCGCGCACGCAGGCCTGCATGCGCCACTCGCCGCCCTGCTCCAGCAGCCGGAACGGCTCCAGTCCGGTGGCCTGCGCCACGCCGGCTTCCAGCTGCAGCGCGCCGGCCAGGTTCATGCTGCCGAAGCCCACGTCGGTCAGCCAGCTGCCGCCATCCGCCTCCACCCGGAGCAGCATGTGGGATTGCGGGGTGACGGCGTCCTCCGGCTGGTTCCACAGCACGCGCGCGATCAGTCCGCGCACCTGGAAGCCGATGGTGCGCAGCGCAGCGGCGAACAGCAGGTTCTGCTCGAAGCAGTAGCCGCCGCGGCCTTCGTGCAGCAGCTTGCGTTCGAGCGCATCGTGCTCCAGCCGCACCGGCACGCCGCACAGCGGATCGAGGTTCTCGAACGGGATCGCCGCCGCGTGCGCCACCGCCAGCGCGCGCAGCGTCGGCGGATCGGGCCTGGGCGTATCGCGATAGCCGATGCGTTGCAGGTAGGCGGCCAGGTCGATCGCGTCGGACATGCAAGGGGCTCCGGGTAGAGGTGCCCACGGTAACATCGGGCAAGCGCAGGTAACCGACCCGACGACGCCGGCGAATAGCGATCGAAGCATCCTCAGCGAGGTCCGCCATGTCCGCCTGCCGTCCTACCCTACGCACCCTGGTCGCCGCGCTCGCCCTGGGCCTGCTCGGCGCCTGCGCACTGCCGCCCGCGGCCACGGCCGCCACGAAACTGCCGCCGCCGGCGCTGGATGCGTCGCCTGCCGCCGCGCACGGAGAGGAAGTCGCGGTGTTCGCCGGCGGCTGCTTCTGGGGGGTGCAGGAGGTGTTCGAGCACGTCAAGGGCGTGCGCAAGACCTGGGCCGGCTACAGCGGCGGCGACGCCACCACCGCGCACTACGACCAGGTCAGCGAGGGCGGCACAGGCCACGCCGAATCGGTGAAGCTGCTGTTCGACCCGGCCCAGGTCAGCTACGGCCAGCTGCTGCAGGTGTTCTTCTCGGCCGCCACCAACCCCACCGAGCTCAACCGCCAGGGGCCGGA
>Ga0187815_10000789_pt1 | contig 15110 bp, 13 predicted proteins | sample NC_S_5_FD_132962 | JGI IMG/M metagenome (GOLD analysis project Ga0187815, IMG submission 132962) | Wetland sediment microbial communities from Neuse River Estuary, North Carolina, USA - ASW-S_5 | ecosystem: Environmental > Aquatic > Freshwater > Wetlands > Sediment | place: USA: North Carolina...
GCGAACGGATTCTTGTTCTTCCACTTGGGAGCACAAATCACCGCGACGATGGGCCTGCTTGGGCTGATTTTGGCTGTTGTGGGAGTCTACAGCGTCGTCTCTTACGCCGCCGCGCAGCGAACGCACGAAATCGGCATCCGTATGGCCCTGGGCGCCGAGCCGCGCGACGTCCTCAGGCTCGTATTGAATCAGGGGCTTGTCGTCGTGGGAATTGGCGTGGCGCTTGGCTTGGCGGTGACTTTCGCCGGCACGCGAGCCGTGGCGAGCTTGCTTATCGGCATAAGCCCGACGGATCCCGTGACCTATGTCGCCGTTGTGGCCCTGCTCGCGTCCGTGGCGCTCCTCGCCTGCTGGATACCGGCCCGGCGCGCGATGCGCGTAGACCCGCTGGTCGCCTTGCGTTACGAATAGCCTCCCGGCCGAAGAAGTCACGCTGGGATAGCGGCAGCCGTCATTGCCATTGCTGCAGTACGGCCAATGCGCTCCTCATCTTTCGGCTTCACTATCAGCTTCGTCCCTTGCGCAAATTGCAGATTCATCTCCTGTCTGCCTGCGTCATCCGCGAAAACGACGGCGAATATGCCGTTGGCCTGAAGCGAGGTCCTCCCTTGTCGCCAAGGGACGACTGAGCAGACAAATGTCATTACGATTCGGTCCCCAAATGAGTGGTAAATTCGCTCGGACGGGCTGTTAAGAAATCCCCTCCCGGAACGTCTATAGGTCAGGAGTTGGGAGGGAGCAGTTGGCGACAGCAGTTGAACTTCCGAAGGTAGCTGCCGTGGCCCTGCAATTGGAAGAGATCTTTCGAACGCACTACGCGTCCGTGCTGCGGGTCGCTTTCCGCATCACCGGGAGCATGGCTGACGCCGAGGACGTCGCCCAAGCCGTGTTTCTCCGGCTGGCGCGGGGCGACCTCAAGGACCACGCCATCCGCGACACCCGCAGCTATGTCCGCCGGGCCGCTGTGAATGGAGCGCTTGACCTTCTGCGCGCGCGCAGCGTTCAGGCGCAAGTGCCGATCGAAGAAGCTTCGTTCCCTTCCTGCTCCCAGGCCTCTCCCGAGCAGGCGCAATCGTCTGCCGAGCTTCGGCATCGGCTTCGCCAGGCGCTGGCGAAGCTGCATCCGCGCACGGGGGAGATGTTCGCGCTGCGTTACGTGGAGGGGCTCGACAATCCTGAGGTCGCGCGCATCATGCAAACGTCGCAGGCTGTTGTCGCCGTGACGCTGTACCGCGCGCGGTCGCGATTGCGCAAAGAACTGCGCGCATTCTCGGCAAGTGAGGAACGGCTATGTTTGGAGAAAAGCACGACCAACAGCTCGATCACCTGATTTCCGAAATCCGAGCCCAAGATATTCCCCCGGCTGCACTGGAGGATTCGGCGCGCCGCGTCTGGCAACGGCTCGAAGCCGCCAGTGCGACGATTCCCGCAAGCGAAGCGGCGGGTGGGTGCGCCACAATCCGCGCCTACCTCTCGCTCCTGCGACGGCGAGAACTGTCGCCAGCCCGACGTCTCATCGTCGAGGATCACTTGCGCGAATGCCCTTCTTGCCGCGCGTACGCCGCCGGTGCGCCGGATCCCGTTGCGGCTGCTGAGAATTGGCGGCTTCCGCGTCCGGCCGGCAATGCGTCCGCATGGAGCCTCGCTAGATATGTTTGGGCTGCAGCCGCAGTTGTGCTGCTCGCAGTGGCGCCGTGGATCGGGGTGCATTACCTTGCCGTGCCCGCAGGCAGCCGCGCCCAAATTGAATCCATCGCGGGCCGTGTCTATCTGGTTTCGTCCGTAAATGAAAGCCCACTAAAGGCAGGAGAACAGATTGGCCAAGGCGAGATGGTTCGCACGGCATCCGACTCACACGCCATTCTGCGGCTGTTAGACGGAAGTCGCGTGGAGATGAACCAGCGGACCGAATTGTCAGTGGCCGCAGGCTTCTTCCGCAACACCACGATTCACCTGGACGAGGGTGACATCATCGTCCAGGCGCGCCATCGCAACACAGGCCGTCTGTACGTGCGCACCCCCGATTGCACCGTCTCCGACACGGGGACCATTTTCTCCATCGAGTCGGGCACAAAAGGCTCGCGTGTAGGTGTGGTCGAGGGTACGGTAAGCGTGGGGCACGATGGAAAAAAATCCGTGCTGCACGCAGGTCAATCGGTTTCGACCGCGCAGAGCATGAACACCGTCCCCGTTAGCGGCCAGATCGCCTGGAGCGAAAACCGCCAGCAGTACCTCGCTCTGCTGGATGAGTTTTCACGCCTCGGCCATCGCTTCGAACAGATTCCATCTCCCCAGCCGCGCTACCAGAGCCAAATCCTGCCGCTGGTCCCCGAGAATAGCGTGCTCTACCTGAGTGTCCCAAACCTCGGGAACATGTTCGCGCAGGGCGATCGCATTTTCCGCAATGAACTTCAGCGCAGTCCTGTCCTGCGTGACTGGTGGACTCGCGTGACGACTCCGCAGCAAGACGCGTCCCTCGAGCAGGCCATCGGCAAGATCGAAACGGCCAGCGAGTACCTCGGCGACGAAATGGTCCTGGTGAGTGGTCTCGATGGCAAAGACGGTCCGGTTCTGCTGGCGCCGATCAAGAATCCGGGGCTGGCGGATTTTCTACAGCAACAGGTTTCTTCGTTGGGCGGCGGCGACTCGCAGCCGCCCGTGCGCATTGTCGATGAGAAATCGCTTGCTTCGGTTTCGCCAGCTAGGAAAGAGCTAATCGCGCTCGTGCGTCCAGATCTGCTTGTGGTCGGGACTCTCGAAGCAGTGTTGCACATGAATACAGCACTCGCCCATGGCCCGTCCGGATTCGTCAACACGGATTTTGGCAAGCAGGTTCAGAGCGTGTATAACCAGGGGGCGCAAGTGCTCTTTGCCGCCGATCTGCAGCACATCATGGCCCATGCGCAGCAAACCGAGCAGGCCAAGAGCGGCTCCGGTGCAGAAGCGACCGGTAACAGCGTGCTTGATACCTTGGGCTTCGGCGATATGAAATATCTGATCGCGACTCATGGCGATGCTTCCGGCCAGACGGAAAATCGAGCCATGCTCGGATTCGAACGCGAGCGTGGCGGGCTCGCTTCCTGGCTGGGCGCGCCATCGCCAATGGGTTCGCTCGACTTCGTCTCCGCCAATGCCAGCGAGGCGGTTTCAGTGGTCACCAAAGAGCCAGCCAAGATGTTCGACGACGTGGCGCGCATGGTGCAGCAGCACAATCAGACGAACGTGAGCGCGGAACTGGAGCAAGAGGAGGACCAAATCGGCATGGGTTTTCGCAACAATCTGGCCGGAGCGCTGGGCGGCGAGATGACATTCGCGCTGGATGGCCCAATCCTCCCGAAACCCGCGTGGAAACTGATCGCAGAGGTGAATGAACCCACTGTCCTGCAGCAGTCGATTTCCACTCTCGTCCAGCTCACAGGCCAGCACGTAATGATATCAGGCAGGCCTGCGGTCGCGATCGAGCAGCAACAGAGCGGCGACCGCACCTTCTACAGGATCACCTTCGCCCAGGCGCAGGACCTGGCGGAAATTGATTACACCTTTGCCGACGGGTACCTCGTGGCTGGCTCGTCCCGCGCCGTCGTGTTGAATGCCCTCGACACCCGCGCAAACGGGGATTCGCTGGCGTCTTCCGGCTCCTTCCGCTCGCTGCTTCCCCGCGATTCTTATGCGAACTTCTCGGCGCTGATGTATTGGAATCTTGGACCCGTCGTGCGGTCCCTGGTGGCGCAGTTCGGTTCGGCGGACCAGGGCATCCTCCAGCATTTCGCCGCCGATGCCAAGCCCGCCGTGATTTGCGCCTATGGCGGGACAAACACCATCGAACTCGCGAGCACGACCAACCTGCTCGATTTGCAGCCCGATACGCTGAGTCTGCTCGGCTTGCTCAAGCAAGGCGTGCCTGGAACTTCTCGCGGCTCCAACCCGTAATGTAGACAGATGACGCCCACTATCGAGCTCTGCGCGTTGGAAGTCCACCTTGGCGGCCGAAAGATTCTTCACGGCCTCGAAGGAACGGCGCATTCGCGGGCGATCGGCCTGCTCGGCCCGAATGGCGCGGGGAAATCGACGCTGATCAATACCTTGCTCGGATTCCACCCGCCTTCGAGCGGCACTGCGCGCGTCCTGGGCCTGGACATTCGTGCCGCCAGCAGCGAACTACGATCCCTGGTCGGCTACATGCCGGAGAATGATGCCTTCATCGCGCGCACGACGGGCATTCGCTTCGTTCGCTACATGGCCGAAATTTCCGGCCTCCCGCCCGGCTTGGCTCTCGAGCGCGCTCACGAAGCCTTCGTTTATGTTGGTTTAGGCGAAGCCCGCTATCGCAAACTCGGCACCTATTCCCTTGGCATGAAGCAGCTCGCCAAGCTCGCGCAGGCCATCGTGCATGGCCCGCGCCTGTTGATTCTCGACGAGCCCACCAACGGCCTCGATCCGCCCGGCCGCAAGCGCTTGATTGCCCTCATTCGAGAAATTCGCCAGGCTGGCGACACGCATCTGCTGCTCTCCTCCCATCTGCTTCACGATGTCGAGCAAGCCTGCGACGAGGTGCTCATTCTCCGCGACGGCCGCATCGCTGGCATCATCAACCTCGAGGAAGAACGCAAAGCGAATCGCCGCTTCCTCGAAATGGAGGTCATGGGCTCGGGAGCAGGTTTCAGTGCCGGACTTGGCGCCCTGGGCTGTGAGTGCGTAACATTTGGGGCTTCGCGCTTGAAAGTCGTTCTCCCGCCCGGGATTGAGATTCATGATGTGTACCGTCTCGCCGCGCAACAAAATGTCCGAATCCGGCGCCTGAATTACCGCCGCGATTCCTTGGAAGACATTTTCCTGAACGCGATGGGGCAAGCAGGAGTGTCGAATGGCCGTCTATAAACGCCATTACGAACCCTACGCCGGCCCGCTGACGAAGCGCTGGTCGCGCCCCCTTGTTCTCACCCGCTACGCCGTTCGCGAGCTGTTCCGCTCCCGCTTCTTCACCGGCTTCTTCATCCTCTCGCTCGTCCCCGTCTTGGGTTTCGCCGGCTACATTTTCATCGCCAACAACAGCTTTCTCCACACGCTGCTTTCGCTCCGGGCGAGATCAGCGACGTTTCCGGTGGAATCGCAATTTTTCGCGATATTTTTAGAAGTTCAGACCTCCCTCGCCTTTTTGCTGACCTGCTGGGCAGCCCCCACTCTCGTCTCCGGCGATCTGACCAACGGAGCGTTACCTCTCTTCCTCAGCCGGCCTTTGAATCGCGCGGAATACGTCGCCGGAAAATTCGCTGTCCTGGGAGTTTTGCTCTCGTTCATGACCTGGATTCCCGCGCTGCTCTTGCTCCTCCTCGAAACCGGACTCGGTCCCGGCCGCTGGCTCATCCCCCACTTGTGGCTGATCGGACCAATTCTCTGGTGCAGCATTCTTTGGATCGTTCTGCTTTCGCTGATTGCTCTTGCCGCCTCCGCCTGGGTGAAATGGCGCATTATCGCCATGGCATCCATTTTCGGAGTCTTCCTGATTCCAGCCGGCTTCGGGCAGGTCCTGAACGCCACGATGCGCACCAACTGGGGCAGCCTCCTGGACATTTCCCGCATGTTTCAGGAAATTCTCTGGGCCGGCTTCCATTCGTCATATCAGGGCGGTGAAGGTGCGATTCCGCGTCCGGCCACATGGGCCGGTCTGGCGGTAGTCTGCTTGATTTGTTTGCGTTTGCTTCACGCGCGGCTGCGCGCCTTCGAAGTGGTGCGCGGATGATCCCCGAGGACGGCAAAATCGTTTTCGACGGCGTCTCGAAATTCTACGGCGAGATTCTCGGCGTGAATCGCGTCAGTTTCTCTCTGGACCCGGGCATCACCGCGCTCGTCGGCCCCAACGGATCGGGGAAAACAACCCTGATGAACCTGATGACGGGCTTGATCCACCCGACTCACGGCACGGTGCTCGTGCGCGGACTCTCTCCTGCGCAGCCCGAGGAATTCTTCCGTCAAGTCGGCTATTGCACGCAGTTCGACTCCTTCCCGCGCGGCGTGAAGGGCTACGATTTCATCTATTGGCCGTTGCGCCTGGGCGGATTCTCTCCTGCGCAGGCGGCGGACCTCGCGCGCGAAGCCCTCGCGCGTGTAGGAATGCAGGAAGTCTCCGGCCGCCGCGTCGCCGGGTACAGCAAGGGCATGCGCCAGCGAATCCGGCTGGCTCAGGCCATTGCGCACCATCCCTCCGTTTTGATTTTCGACGAGCCGTTGAACGGCCTCGATCCCATCGCCCGCGCGGAGATGCTGACGCTCTTCCGTGCCCTCGCCGATCAGGGACTTCATCTGATCATTTCCAGTCACATCCTCGAAGATGTGGACCGCATTTCCGATTGTGTGATCCTCATGAGCAGCGGCTTCATCGTCGCGGAGGGCCGCATTCAGGAAGTTCGCAACGAAGTCCAGGACCAACCCATTCAAATCCTGGTGCGCTGCTCCAATCCCAAGCGGCTCGCCGCCGAAGCGTTTTCCCTCGACCATGTCGTCGAAGCCGCCGTTCAGCATGACGGCGCCGGTGTTCTGGTGCGCACCACCAACGCCGAGGAGTTTTTCCTGATGCTCAACCGCGTAGTCGTCGCTGGCCTCGTCGAAATCGAAGCCGTCGCGCCGGCTGACGAGGACGTGAACTCGATCTATCAGTATCTGATCGGCTCGGACGGGAACCTCGCATGAACGTTCGCGAATTATCGGCGGAAGCCCTCGCTCGCACGCGGGAGCAGCCCTGGCGTGCCTGGCGCAACCAGATCGGAATCCTGATCCAGCAGGAGTTGCGCGGCGGCCTGTTCACTCGCCGCCGCCTTTGGATCTATCTGTTGGCCTTTGCGCCTACCTTCATGACTTTCGTGAACCGCTTCACCCACTTTTCTGGATCCGCGGACGCTTCCGCGTTCCAGGAACACACGGACGTTCTGGACGGCATCATCCAACTCTACTACGTGAGGCTAGGACTCTTTTTCGCCTGCATGGGCATTTTCAGTTGGCTGTTTCGCGGCGAGATGGTCGAGCGCACACTCCATTTCGCGTTCCTGTCGCCTGTGCGGCGCGAAGTCCTCGTCGTTGGCAAATTCCTGGCGGGCGCGATTACCGCCATCATTTTCTTCGAGACGGCCCTTCTCGGATGCTCTTATTTCGTCTACAGCCGCTTCGGCGCGATGGGCACGTCCTATATGTTTCACGGTCCCGGCCTGCACCAACTCGGATCCTACATGCTGGTCATGGCGCTTGGCGTGCTCGGCTACGGCGCCGTATTTCTTGGCTTGAGCCTCGTGTTCAAGAATCCAATCGTTCCCGGTGCCGTGTTCTTCGGCTGGGAAATGATCACTCCCATCCTGCCTCGCACCCTTCAAATCCTGAGCATCACGTTCTACCTGAAACAGCTCTACCCCGTTCCCGTTACCACTTCGGGCATCCTGTCGCTCTTCACCGTGGTTCCCGAACCCCTTTCCTCCTTCACCGCGATTTTCGGCCTGCTCTGCTTCACCGCTGCCGTGCTCGTCTTCTGCTGCTACCGGATTCGCAAAGTCGAAATCACCTATACGACCGATTGAGTCCCGGCCAAATCCAGCAATTCCGCACGATTTGTCTAACTCGTGATAACCGGGCATTTGGTGCTGGATCGGGGAGAAACCACCAAGACTATTCATTCAAGGAGCGTCCATGTCGATCTTCATATCGAAGCGCAGTTTTCTGTTGCTGCTGGCGGCCTGCGCTGTTACAGGCGCGGTATGGGCGGCGCAGGATCCGTTTTGGGTGAATGGAAACTCAACCCGTCGAGAAGCAAACTCACCGACCAGATGAAGGTTCAGAGCCTCGGCGGCAACAAGTACACGTTTGATTTTGGCGGCGGCGCGGAGAGGATTGTGGCCGATGGTACGGATCAGCGCGGAATTTACGGGACCATGCTGTCCGTGACCGTTGAGGGGCCTGACATCTGGAAGGTGGTGCGCAAGAAAGACGGCCGCATGCTGCTCACTGGGACGTGGAAGCTTTCCCAAGACGGCAACATCCTCAGAGACAACTACACAGAATTCGAGCCGAACGGGTCTCCGTTCACGGTGAACTACCTGTACAAGCGAACGGCAGCCGGGCCAGCTTTTGCGGGGCCTGGGAAAGCACGATCGCGATGGTGAACTCGGCGTTTGTGCTTCAGATCCGGCCCTATGAACGGAACGGGCTTTCGTTCATCCATTCCTCGGAAGAAGTTACCCGAAACGTGAAATTCGACGGCAAAGATTATCCGAATGTGGGCCGCGGCGTTGCCCAAGGCTCGACGTCGTCAGCGCGCCGGTTGGATGAGCGCACTCTGGAAATCACCGACAAGATCAAGGGCAAGATCACGGGGACCGAGCAGATCGAGCTTTCCCCCGAACTCAAGACGTTGACCAGGACCGTGCGCCCGGTCGGCCAGCGTGAGCCGAACACCTTCGTGTTTGAACGCCAGTAGGCGGCTGCTGCCGACTTCCATCTGTAGTCTCAGAGAAGGGATTTTGATGCCACACTCAACCCAATTCAAAAACCGCACTTCCAACTTATCTGGGGATTCTAGAACCTCAAAGCCATCGTAGACCAGAGCACGCGCGGGACCCGCTATAAGGGCAAGTTCAGTCTGCAACGCACTCAACACAAATGAGTCGAGTGCCGCGGACATCCGAGTCGAGGCCAACTCAGTGTCGAACCGGGCATCGATGGCAACTCGCCAGAATAGGTCTACGCTAGTCGCCAAGGGGCGACTGATGCGCTCTCGCCTGGGTTTACACCCGGTGTCCACTGCCAACTCGCCCCTCCGGCGTCCGGGAGGACTAGTCCTCGCGGGGGTGCGCTAGCACCCAAACCCAACTTCTGGATTGCTGTCATGCGCTCAGAACTGACGGCATGGCTAGTTCGGGGCCAATATGGAGCTTGGCATTGACCTTCCAAATTCCCAACCTATAGGCGCACGTTCGACCGAGGAATGAGAGGACGTCGGTGCCGGTGAATTCCGTCAACTGCTACGAGGATGCCGACCGTGCCAACGCGTACGCCACGCTTGAGTTTGCCAACACCTATTACCTGGCATTCCGTGACCTGCCAAGGATCCTGACCGAGCATGTGACTGGAACGAGAGCTCTCGATTTTGGTTGTGGCACCGGGAGATCGACACGTTTGCTGCGGAAACTCGGCTTCCATGTGACCGGAATCGACATCTCGGAGGACATGCTGCGGATCGCGCGCGCCGCCGATCTCTCTGGTGATTACCGATTCGTGCCCGGCGACAACCTCAGCCAGTTTGCCGCTGCGTCCTTTGATCTCGTGCTCTGCGCTTTCCCGTTCGACAACATTCTCGAGGAGAAGAAGGCAAGAATTTTTTGCGACCTTGCAAAACTGCTCGTGCCCAGCGGAACTGTCATCAACCTGGTGTCCTCGCCGCAGATTTACACGCACGATTGGGCTTCCTTCACGACCAGGGATTTCCCAGAGAACGCTGCTGCGCGCAGCGGCGATGTCGTGCGCATCGTCACTACCGACCACCACGATCGCAGGCCTGTCGAGGATTTCCTCTGCACCGACGAGGTGTATCGAGCGGTATACCGGGAAGCAGGCCTCGAAGTAATCGGGGTGTTTGCGCCTCTCGCCAAAGGCGACGAGCCTTATTCCTGGGTGAGCGAAACGCAGATTGGTCCCTGGGTGATCTACGTGTTGAAGCGTGCCGCGCAATCCCAGTGAAACATTTCATTCCCCATCGAACTGCATCACTCCAAGATAGGCGAATAGGCCAGCCAAATCGAATTACTTCCGACTTGCCCGTGATAGTGGCGGGGCTGCAGCCTTCTTAGCGTCGTGCAAGGCCGCATGAGCTTGCGCATGGCGGCCACATTAGCCTGATACGTGAGAAGATGGGCCATGTTTCAAGCCTTGTCACTGACGGATGCCGGGCGGGCGTCACGCGCATTCCGTAAACTCGCGCGGCACGATATTCAGACTTGGGCTCTGACCGGCGGGCTTGCTGTCGAGTTCTACTGCTTACACTTCGGGCTTCAGCCTCGCGTTCGCAGTCTGAACGACTTCGATTTCGTCGCGGAGTGCTTCGACAATATTCCGGCGACGCTGTCCAGGGACTTCCTCTTCCGGCACATTCATCCGTCAGACCCGCCTGGAAAGACCATGATGCAGTGCATCGACGCCGATAGTGCGTTGCGTATCGACGTTTTTCGTACGTGCGGCGCAACCATGATTAGGAGTCGCGTCATAGAACTCTCGTGCGGCACAATCCGCGTGGTCTCCCCCGAAGACTTGGTTGCAAGGCTGGCGAGACTCACTATGGACTTGACCGAGGGGGTTCCCACACCCTTGAAACACGCCGAAGACTTCTTACGCCTAGACGGATTGATAGCTTGTGAGGAGATGGAGTCCGTATGGAGGGAACACCGGAAAGCTGAGCACCCGGAGAGCTTTGCAGAGGTCCGAAGCACTCTCCGTGTTGCTATCCCGGCACATCCCGAGCTGCTTGTCCCTTCCACGTACTCCCGCGACGTGTATGAATTGTGTCCCAGATGTGTGTCAACCTCTAGCTTCCGATTGGCCGACCTGAGCGCAGTACTTGCCCTTTTAGGGTATTGCTAGTCTTGTCGGCCCACACTGCGGAACACTGAGGAGGAGGATCGAACCGCTTTCTTTCCGATTTGTCGGCAATCCCGACACGATCCCAGTCGTAATGCTCGCTACTCACCAGTAGTCGCCAAGGGTTTACCCAACCGACGACAGCCGATTGGTTGTCACTGCGGCGTTAGGTGGGACTGATCCTCGTTGAGGTTCCAGCCGGGCCCAACTTCCGGGAGGCGGAGGAGAGTTGTGGTCTGTCGATGCGGCGGTGTTCTCGTGTCAGCCGATAAATCAAGGGCGGATAAGAGCGTGCCGTCCGTTGCGTGCGCGGCACGCTTCAGGGCGAGAGGTGGATGCGGCGGAGGAGAGCCTGGTAGCGCGGGTCGGAGTGCAACGAGTCGAAGGCGGGGTTGGTTTTTAGCTGGACCAGCATGGCGTCGTGTTGCGGGTATGATTTTTCGATGAGCCGGATGGCTTCGTTGGATTCGCCGGCGAGGGCATAGGGCTGGGCGAGGCAGAACGAACACAAGGGACGTTCTTTTTCGACCTGCTTGAGTCCGCGCAAGGCTTTTTCGCGCTCGCCGACGGTTGCAAACACGATGGCTTTGTGGATTATATCTATGGAGTCGTCGAGCTGAGCTAACGCCTCGTTTTTCTTTCCTTGAAGCGCCAAGGCCCAAGCGACATCCCATTTTGCGATTGTGCTCGTGGGGCGAGTTCCAGAGTCGCGCGGGCCTGCGCTTCATACTCGGGGAATTTGTGCGCGAGCTGATAAGCAAAGGCCAAGCTGCGATTCATCAAGATGGATACGGGGTCCAGCTCGACAGCCGTCTTGCCTTCGCGAATCGCATCATCGGCGCGGCCTGTAAAAGCAAAGTAATTGGAATAGGCCATATGCGAAAAGGCGCGATTCGGATTTAGCTCGATAGCTTTGCGAAAGTTCCGCTCCGCTGCAGGCCAATCCCACTCATAAAACATGTTGACGGCGCCCAAGGCGGCGTAGGCTTCCGCCTGGTTTGGGTCGAGCGTCAGCGCTTGTTGCGCGGCTTTCTTGGCTCTCGGGAGGACATCGTTAGGGTCGTGGGTCCAGGGCATAGCCGAATAGCAGGTCGCTAGGCCAGAGTAAGCGTCAGCGAAGTTTGGTTCCTTTCCGATGGCCTGCTGAAAAGCTTCGGTGCAGTGCTCGGATTCCGCTTCCGGCCAGCGATTCACGTAATAGCGGCCCTTAAGGTAGGCCTCGTGCGCATCGGGGCTGAGCGGTATTGCGGAGGCAAGCAGTTGCTGCTCTTCGGGGGCGACAGTGACTTTGACTTGAGCAGCGATGGCTTTGGCAACGTCGTCTTGCAAAGACAGGATGCTGCGCAATTCCCGTTGGTAATTGTCAGCCCAGAGGTGGCGATCGGTTCGACCATCGATCAACTGGACCGAAATGCGCACCTGGTCGCCAGCGCGGATGATCGAGCCTTCCACGATCGCGTCGACATTCAACTCACGAGCGATCTGCGGAACGGATTTGTTGGTGCCCTTGTACTGCATCACGGACTGATGCGAAATCACGCGAAGAGCGCTGATCTTGCCGAGTTCTGTGATCAGGGCTTCGGTCATGCCCTCCGTGAAGTAGCCCTGTCCTTGGTCGCCGGAAAGGCTGATGAGAGGCAGGACGGCGAGGGAGTGGATCTGAGGCTGAGGAGCGGAACCGGAGAAAAGCTTTGCCCGGACCCCACCAGCGTTAACGATGAAAGGAAACGCCGCCGTCAGGAGGAGCGCCACGACCGAGAGCAGGATCCAGCGCCCGGAGGGGCGCTTCTTTCGCGGCTTTTCTTCTCTTCGGGGTTCTTCGGGCACGATCGGGAAAATAAAGCGGTAACCGCGGCGGGGCACGGTTTCGATGTAGCGAGGATTGCTGGGGTCGTCGCCAAGGGCTTCGCGAAGCTTGTTGACCGCTTTGTTGAGGCCGTGCTCGAAACGGCGGGACATTCGTTTCATCTCCCCTCCATTGATTTTCGTCTGCCAGGCGCACGAAAGTCGGCACACGGCGTGAATAGGAAGGCACGGAAACACGCTGAGTCGCCGGAGCCGGTCGGTTAGGCCCGAGATCGCCCTGTATTCAGCGGAGGAGTTATGAATTCACACACAGAAACCGGAAACGCACGAGAGGAGAAACAGACAATGAAAGCGCGCGTGATTGCTGCGATTGCGCTCGCCCTACTAGGGGGACCGTTAATGATCGCCAGTGCTCAACAAAGCGACCGTTGCGTGCCCGGCAAACCGGAGCCGGTATTTTCCGTCCCCCCAGGGCAGGACACTGATAGCGTAGCCGTAGCGGACAATGGCGATGTGTTCACGCTCGAAGTGTACTCCGGCACGGTCTATCGCGTAGACGCCGATGGGAAAACGAAGGTCATCGCCGCACTCTTTCCAGCGGGAAAGTACCCCTCTCTCACAGCGCTGGGATTATTGCTCGGAGACGATGGGAGCATCTACGTTCTTGCAAACACGTGGGACCCAGCAACCCACGGAGTTTGGCAGGTCTATCTAGACGGCCGTGTCCGGCTGGTTGCCGCTATCCCTACACAGGGCTTTCTGAATGGGCAACCTACAAATGGGCTTCTCAATGGGCAAGCCCTTGATCCTCAGGGCAATCGGTTCGTGACAGATAGCCCGCTCGGGGCCATTTGGAAGGTGTCCCGCGAGGGTAAAGTAGAGCTCTGGGTTCAGAGCGACCTCCTCATTTGGGCGACAGATCCTACGGGTCCTTTTGGGGCGGCTGGCATCGCCTATCGCGATGGCACCCTCTATGTGGCTAACGTCGACACGGGAGCTGGCTTGTTGCCAAATGTGCGCGGCAGCAACTACCCTGTGGTGTCGGTTCCGATTGAGCGCGACGGAAGTGCGGGCCCCGTTCAGGTCTCGGTTGTTGGTGATATTCGGGTCGCGGACGGCGTCGCCTTTGACCACCAGGGGAACATGTATGTCGCAGATTTTGGTGGTGAGCCGGCGTGGGGACCATGGGCTCTCCCGTACGCCGGTCCGGCTCGGCTCCTTCGCTTCGACCCGGATGGAAATAACGAGACGGTCATAGCAGAGGCCGGTCTATGTAATTCATCCAAGGTGGCGATTCGCGGTAACACGGCGTACGTCACCAATCTGTACGTGGCTGGGGGCGGGGCGTTCGGGTTCGCCGGCTGCCTGCCGGAAGTCGTGCCAAACATTGTCAAGGTCGAGCTCTGCCCGAACCACTGAAATGTCGTGGGTAATACGAAGGAGCCCGAAGAAGAAAAAAATCAAATCGCGGCGTCGCCGCTCACTCGCCGATAGCGCTCCTTCTATTCTGACGCTCTCACTTTTGTCCAACGTGCTTTTGCGCGCTATGACACGACAACCTCAAAGCCCTGGTAGACCAGAGCACGCGCGCGATTCGCGACGAGAGCAAGTTCAGTCTGCAACGCACTGAGCACAAATGAGTCGAGTGCCACGGACATCCGAGTCGAGGCCAACTCACTGTCGAACCCGGCATCGATGGCAACTCGCCGGAATAGGTCTACACTAGTCGCCAAGGGGCGACTTTATGCTCCGTCGGTGCCTACCACCAGCTTGCCCCTTCGGCGTTAATCAGGAGGTACTCTCTCATTTCGCGTTCCAGAATGCCGCCGCAAATCGCTTCCAGGGTCAATCGAGGCCGTCCAGAACCTAGCCACACCCAGGCCGAATACAGGACTTGGCAGTCCCAGAGGCTTGTCGTGAAATTCATTGAAACATTTTGGGCACTGCTATCGTATTCCGATAAGAGGACGCCATGGGTGAAAAGAGAACCGATCTTCTGCGTGGAACACTCGACCTGCTGATCCTGAAAGCCCTGTCGCTAGAACCGTTGCATGGAGTCGGTGTCTCCCGACGCATCACACAGATCACTAAGGGAGCCTTTCAAGTGAGCTTTGGCTCGCTTTTCCCCTCGCTGCACCGCATGGAAGAGAAGGGATGGTTGGAAGCCGAATGGCACGCCTCGGAAAACAATCGCCGGGCCAAATACTACCGGCTGACTTCCTCCGGCCGAGCACGGCTAAAGGCCGAGGAACGGGATTGGAAGGAATTGGTCAAGATCATGAGGGCGGCGGTGGAATCCGCCTGAGTTGGGACGGGAGGGGTCATGGCAGGTCGAATCGTTAGTCTGTTTCGGAACCTCTTGCGCAAACGCGCGGTCGAGCAAGCCCTCGACGACGAGCTGCAATCTTCGGTGGAACTGTTGACCCAGGAGAAAATGAAAGAGGGGCTTTCGCATTCAGAAGCGCGGCGACAAGCGCTCATCGAGCTAGGCGGCATCGAGCAGGTGAAAGAAGAGGTTCGTAACGTTCGTCTGGGCCGTTTCCTCGATAACCTGGCCCGGGACCTGCGTTTTGCGGTGCGCCAGCTAAGGCGTAATTCCGGATTTACCGTGACGGTCATCGTCACGCTAGCGCTCGCCATCGGTGCGAATACCGCGATCTTCTCGGTCATAAATGTGCTGATGCTGAAGAGCC
>Ga0187815_10000790_pt1 | contig 15096 bp, 15 predicted proteins | sample NC_S_5_FD_132962 | JGI IMG/M metagenome (GOLD analysis project Ga0187815, IMG submission 132962) | Wetland sediment microbial communities from Neuse River Estuary, North Carolina, USA - ASW-S_5 | ecosystem: Environmental > Aquatic > Freshwater > Wetlands > Sediment | place: USA: North Carolina...
ACAGGACATCGATCGCGTATTCGCGGCGCCGTCGGTCGAAGCGATCATGGCGGCGCTGGAGTGCGCGACCGATGATTGGGCAAAGGAGGCGCACGCGGCGATGGCGCAAGCATCGCCGTTGTCGCTCAAGGTCACGTTCCGCCAGTTGGGCCTTGGCCGCGGCATGAGCGTCGAAGCGGCGCTCATGCTCGAATACCGACTGACGCAGCATGTGCTCGCCGGCCACGACTTCTTCGAAGGGATTCGCGCGGCGCTCGTCGATAAGGACAACGCGCCGCGCTGGCAGCCCAACTGTCTCGAAGGTGTGACACCAAGTGCGGTCGATTCTTATTTCGCGTCGCTTGGCGAACGCGAATTGCAGTTCGCTTGAATTTTAGGAATATCCGCGAAGTATCGGATCTGCGCGCAGTCCAGCCTCGACTCGGTGATTACTTTCGGTGCGACCGGCTTGCTTTGTGGTTTTTCTGTGATCGATAAGTTTCGCCGAGATGCTGCGCAATGTTTCGCTTAAATGATGTATTAACCTGGAGAGCCATAAAATCTGCGCAACGATTCGCACACACTCAAGCTGAGGCCGCTATGCAAACCGCCTACATGGATCTCATCGCGTTGGTCGAGCGTCTTCATCGCCAATTCCTCGAAGTGGTGAAGCTCGAGCTCGACACCAACAGCGTGCACGACATCAACAACGTGCAGGCGATGATCCTCTACAACATCGGCGACATGGAAATGACCGTCGGCGAGTTGACGCTGCGCGGCTGCTATCTCGGCTCGAACGTCTCGTACAATGTGAAGAAAATGCTCGAGAACGGCTACATCGTGCAGGAGCGTTCGCCGCACGACCGCCGCTCGGTCCGCGTCCGCCTCACCGACAAGGGCTTGGCCCTTCACCAGAAGCTCAACGCGATGCACGAGCGGCATATCGCAGCGCTCGGCCAGGGCGTGCTGTCGGCCGAGGAGTTGACACAGGCGCACAAGACTCTCCGCCGTCTCGAGCGCTTCTGGACCCAGGCCGTCGAACTCGGCGCGCGCAATCTGGCGTTCACTTCCGCCGCCTGAACCGAATACAAGCTGTTTGCGAATGCGGCCGGTCCTGTTTGGACCGGCCGTTTTCTTTTTCGGGGAACTCCGAGTCCATCGAACAATTGACCCCTGGGCATTTCGCGCCATGCTGACGGCATGAGTCGCCGAGCCGAATTGCGGGCTTCGTCTGACCCGAAACGCCGCATCTGGCAAATTCTCGGACCAGGTCTAATCACTGGCGCCTCCGACGACGATCCCAGCGGCATCGCCGCCTATTCACAGGTCGGCGCAGAGTTCGGCAACTCGGCGTGCTGGGTGATGCTGTTCAGCTTTCCGCTGATGGCTGCAATACAGGAAATTTGCGCCCGCATCGGTAGCGTCACCGGCAACGGCATCGCCGGCAATATCCGGCGGCACTATCCGCCGTATCTGTTGCAAGGCACGGTATTAATCCTGCTCACTGCCAACATCATCAACCTCGGCGCCGATCTTGGCGCGATGGCCGACGCTCTTGGCCTCTTCGTTGGCGGACCGCACCTGCTGTATGTCGTCGCGTTCGGTGCGCTGTGCGTGCTTCTCGAAGTGTTCATGCGCTATCGACGCTACATCGATCTGCTGAAGTGGTCGACACTGGCGCTGTTCGCCTATGTCGCCACAGCGCTCGTGGTCAAGGTCGATTGGGCCGATGTCACGTACCGCACGTTGGTGCCGTTTTTCCAGTTCGACAGCGCCTATACGGTCGCCATCGTCGCGGTTTTCGGTACGACGATCAGTCCATATCTGTTCTTTTGGCAGTCTTCGCAGGAAGCCGAAGACGAATATGAGAACCACCAAAGTCCGCTGCGGCTCGCCCCCATGCGCGCGCCGAGGGAGCTCAAACGGATCCGCATCGACACTTACCTCGGCATGTTCTTCTCGAATGCGATCAGCTGGTTCATCATCGTCACGGTCGCCGCGACGTTGCACACCCACGGCATCACCAATGTCGAGACGTCGGCGCAGGCTGCCGAAGCATTGCGCCCAATCGCGGGGCCTTTCGCCTTTGCGCTGTTCGGGCTCGGAATCATCGGCACGGGTATGTTAGCGGTGCCGGTCTTGGCCGGATCGGCCGCTTATGCGCTGGCTGAAGCGCTCGAATGGCCGGTCGGACTAGCGCGGCTGCCGTTCGATGCCAAGGCTTTCTATGCGACAATCGGCGTCGCAACCGGCATCGGCATGCTGATCAACATCATGCCGATCGATCCTATCAAGGCGCTGTTCTGGGCCGCCGTGCTCAATGGCGTGTGCGCGGTACCATTGATGGCGGTGGCAATGCTGATGGCGCGCAATCCTCGCGTCATGGGCCGTTTTACTTTGCCGATGCCACTCACAGTGATGGGCTGGCTGGCGACCGGGGTGATGGCCGTGGTCGTGATCGCGATGTTCGCGACCTGGAACAGTTAGGTCGCACTCGCCGCTGCTACGCCAGACCTGCGCGCCCTAAAATGCCGCGATGCCGGTCTGGGCGCGGCCGAGGATGAGGGCGTGAATGTCGTGCGTGCCCTCGTAGGTGTTGACCGTCTCCAGATTCATCATATGGCGGATGACGTGATACTCGTCGACGATCCCGTTGCCGCCGTGCATGTCGCGCGCCATGCGCGCGATCTCGAGCGCCTTGCCACATGAATTGCGCTTCAGCAGCGAAACCATCTCGGGCGTCGAGCGGCCTTCATCCTTGAGTCGACCGAGCCTGAGGCAGGAATGCAGGCCGAGCGTAACTTCGGTCTGCATGTCGGCGAGCTTTTTCTGAATGAGCTGATTTGCGGCAAGAGGCTTGCCGAAAGCGGTACGCGACAACGTGTAGTCGCGCGCCGCGTACCAGCAGAACTCGGCGGCACCGAGCGCGCCCCAGGCGATGCCGTAGCGCGCATTGTCGAGGCACGAGAATGGACCTTTGAGTCCGCTGACGCCGGGCAGACGATTGGCCTCGGGCACGTGCACGTCGTCCATGACGATTTCGCCGGTGGCGGAAGCACGCAAACTGAACTTGCCTTCGATCTTCGGCGTCGACAGGCCTTTCATGCCGCGTTCGAGGATGAACCCGGTGATGGCGTCGCCTTGGCCTTCGTCCAGCTTGGCCCACACCACCATGACGTCGGCGAAGGGCGCGTTGCTGATCCACATCTTGCTGCCCTTGAGCACGTAGCCGCCGTCGATTTTGCGAGCGCGCGTCTTCATGCCCATCACGTCCGAGCCGACATCGGGCTCGGTCAGACCGAAGCAGCCGGCAAACTCCCCAGTCGCGAGCTTGGGCAGAAATTTCTTCCGCTGATCTTCGCTGCCGAACGCAAAGATCGGATACATGACCAGCGACGATTGCACGCTCATTGCCGACCGGAAGCCGCTGTCGACGCGTTCGATCTCGCGCGCCACCAGGCCGTAGGCGACATAGCTCGCACCGGCGCAGCCGTAGCCATGGATGGTGGAGCCGAGGAAGCCGAGCCCACCCATCTCGTTCAAGATCGCGCGGTCGAAATGCTCCTCGCGGAAGGCCTTGAGCACACGCGGCATAAGCTTGCCCTGAGCGTACCCGCGTGCGGCGTCGCGCACCAAGCGCTCGTCTTCGGACAGCAGATCGTTGAAGCGCAGCGGATCCTGCCAGTCGAACATGGCTTTGCCGCCGGCTTTCGGCTTGGACGATGTCTCCCGGCGGGCGGGCGTGGACGTCATGCGTCCGTCTTAATTTGAATTCAGCTTGCTGACAACTGGCAGTCAGGCCGGCTTCAGGCTCGGCCGGCGCAGCGCGGCGCGCGCAAGGGCGATGCCGGTTACTGCCGCGACGATGCCGAACACGACCCAGGCCGGCCGGACGCCGGTTTCGAGCGACAGGTCGGCCATCAGCACGCGTGCCACCGTCACGTGATAAGCGAAATGGAAATAGACGGCTTCGAGCAGCGCGATAAACGGTCCGGCAGCGAGGCTCAGCAGCACGATCTTCCACAACGGTACCGGCTGGCGATTGTGAAACCAGGCGAGTGCGCGCCAGCCCATCAGCCATGCGAACAGGCCGATCATTACCGTCGGCTGCCATTCATCGAGCTTCGATTGCAGGAAGAAGTGCACGAGGCCGAAGACACCGATGAGATAGACGAAGCGATGCAACACCTGCCAGCGCCGTGCTCCCATGCGCCGGACCATGCCATCGGTCGAAGTCGCGGCAAGCGCGGCGAGGCCCAACAGCGCGACGAAGCCGATCGACAGATAGACCCGTTTCAGGATCTCGCTGGCGACCGTGCTGAGATTGTAGGACTCGCTGACGATAAAGAGGCTGAAATGTGTCGCGATATAGGCGAATGCGCCGACGCCTAACATGCGCCGAACCAGATTGAGCCGTGGCCAGGCGAGCATCCGCGACAATGGGCTCACGGTGAGCGCGAGAAACAGGATGCGCAGGGTCCATTGGCCGATTTCCAGCAACGCCTCGTCCAGTGGCCGCGCGCCGAGCCGATGGGTGGCAAAGCGATACGCCACCCACAAGGCTGGAAAGAACAGCGCGACAAAGACCGTGGTCTTGAGCGGCGAGATCCTGCCGCTGTAATCGCGCCAAGGGCGCTTCAAGGCTTGCATGGGCGTCTATCTAATCCCTCTGGGCCCCGCCGCCCAGGCACTTTCGATCACAAATGCCGGAGCGTTGTGGGCTTGCCCCGGCCACGGCCGCGCCTTTAACTTGAGGCTGCCGTCGCGGCGGCGCCGAAGTCCGCCGAGCGGGGGAGGGGCATGGGTTATTTCGTCCAGCAGCTCGTCAATGGGCTGACGCTCGGCGCGATCTACGCGCTCATCGCCATCGGCTACACGATGGTTTATGGCATCGTCGGCATGATCAATTTCGCACACGGCGAAATTTTCATGATCGGCGCGTTCATTTCGCTGATTTTCTTCGTCGTGCTTGGCGCGCTCGGCATTACCTGGATTCCGTTGGCGCTGTTTCTGGTGCTGGTGATCGCCATGGCGCTGACGGCGGTCTACGGCTGGGCCGTCGAACGCATCGCCTATCGTCGGCTGCGCGGCTCGTTCCGCCTGGCGCCGCTGATCTCGGCGATCGGCATGTCGATCTTTCTGCAGAATTACGTACTCCTGGTGCAGGGCGCGCACGAGAAGACGCTGCCACCGATGATCACCGGCGGCTTCGAGCTGATGCGCAGCAGCGGCTTCACCGTCGATATCAGCTGGCTGCAGTTGATCATCGTCGGCGTGACGCTCGTGCTGATGGCCGTGTTCACGGCCGTCATCCAGCTGACGTCGCTCGGCCGCGCGCAACGCGCCAGCGAGCAGGACATGACCATGGCGGCGCTGCTCGGCATCGACGTCGATCGCACCATTTCGCTCACCTTCGTGATCGGCGCGGCGCTTGCGGCGGTCGCGGGCCTGATGGTGACGCTGCAATACGGCGTCATCGATTTCTTCATCGGCTTCCTCGCCGGCATAAAGGCGTTCACCGCCGCGGTGTTGGGCGGCATCGGCTCGCTGCCCGGCGCGGTCCTCGGCGGATTGCTGATCGGCCTGATCGAGGCGTTCTGGTCCGCTTATTGCCCGTCCGAATACAAAGACGTCGCCGTGTTCGCCGTACTCATCCTGGTGCTGATGTTCCGGCCGACCGGTCTGCTCGGCCGACCGGAGGTCGAGAAGGTTTGATGGGCGCGGCGCAGCGGTTCAAGGATGCAGGCTTCACTGCGCTGATTGCTCTGGCTCTCGCATTTCCATTGCTGGGATTTCAGACCACCGACACTGGCGACGGATACATCACGCGTTTCAATTGGGTCGCAATCGCCACAGCCGCTGCCTTCGTAGTCCGGTTGCTGCTCAGTCTCGTGCCGCAGCGGTTCCGGCTGCATCAATATGCAACCCGCTACACGGCGCTGCCCCAAGGCAAGATCATCACCTTGGTCGCCGGTGCATTGATCTTATTCTCTATTCTATTGCCGATTTCGCCGCTTGGGTCGCGGCGCACTATCGATCTGGCAACGCTCGCGCTGATCTACGTCATTCTCGGCTGGGGCCTAAACATTGTGGTCGGCCTCGCCGGCCTGCTCGACCTCGGCTACGTCGCCTTTTACGCCGTTGGCGCCTATTCCTTCGCTTTGGCGGCCGAGTGGTACGGGCTTTCGTTCTGGGAAATGCTGCCGTTCGCCGGCCTGATCGCATCGGCGGCGGGATTTCTATTGGGCTTGCCGGTGTTACGGCTCCGCGGGGATTATCTCGCCATTGTCACGCTCGGCTTCGGCGAGATCGTGCGCATCGTGCTCAACAATTGGAGCCCGGTGACCGGCGGTCCGAACGGGATCGGCGACATACCGCGGCCGACCGTCTTTGGCATGCCGATCTCGCCTGGTGCGCCGGAAGGGGTGACAACCTTCAACCACTTTTTCGGCATCGCCTACGATCCGCTGCAGCGGCTTATCTGGCTCTACTACGTCTGTTTGGCGGCGGCGTTGGTCATCAACTGGTTCAGCCTGCGCATCCGACGTCTGCCAGTTGGACGCGCCTGGGAAGCGCTGCGCGAAGACGAAATCGCCTGCCGCGCCCTAGGTTTGAACCCGCACACAATCAAGCTTACGGCGTTCGCAACCGGCGCCATGATCGGCGGCTTTGCCGGCGCCATGTTCGCCGCCAAACAAGGCTTCATTAGTCCGGAGAGCTTCAACTTCCAGGAATCCGCGACCGTGCTTTCGATCGTCGTGCTCGGCGGCATGGGTAGCCAGCTCGGCGTCGCAATCGCCGCTGTGATCCTGGCGACGTTGCCGGAATTCGGCCGCGAGTTTGCGCAGTACCGCATGTTGTTGTTCGGCGCGGCGATGGTCGCGATCATGATCTGGCGGCCGCGCGGGCTGTTCACCGTGCGTGCGCCGTCGGTGCGTCTCGACCAGCCATGAACCGCGAAGCGCTGCTTGAGGTCGAGAACCTTTCCATGCGCTTCGGCGGTGTGGTGGCGGTCGACGGCATCTCGTTCACCGCCTACGGGCGCGAAATTACCGCCATCATCGGGCCCAACGGCGCCGGCAAGACGACGGTGTTCAACTGTCTGACAGGGTTTTATCGGCCAACCGGCGGTAGTCTCGTCCTGACGTATGACGGCAAGACCTTCCGGCTCGAACGGTTGCGCGGCCACCGCATCGCGCGCGACGCCGGCGTGGCGCGAACGTTCCAGAACGTACGGCTGTTCGCCGGCATGACCGTGCTCGAGAATCTGATGGTGGCGCAGCACGCTGTGCTGACACGCGCCAGCTATTACAATTTTGGCGGCTTGCTCGGGCTCAAACGCCACCACGACGCCGAGCGCGCCGCGATCGCACGCGCGCGCGAGTGGCTCGACATGATTGGCCTTACGGACCGTGCCGACGAGGTCGCCGGCAATCTGCCGTATGGCGCGCAGCGGCGGCTCGAAATCGTGCGCGCAATGTGTACTGGCCCGCGGCTTCTGTGTGTCGATGAGCCCGCTGCCGGGCTCAACCCGCACGAAAGCGCCGATCTCGCGCGTTTCCTGGTTACGATCCGCGACCGGTTCGGCATCGGCGTGCTACTGATCGAGCACGACATGAGCGTGGTGATGGGAATTTCCGACCATGTCATCGTCCTCAACCATGGACAGAAGATTGCCGATGGTTCCGCCGGCGAGGTGCGCAACGATCCGACGGTGATCGCCGCCTACCTTGGCGAAGAGGAAGCTGCATGAACGCGCTGCTCGAGATTTCCCGTTTGCGCGCTGCCTATGGCCGGATCGAGGCGTTGAAGGGCGTCGACCTGACAGTCGGTGCGGGTGAGATCGTGACATTGATCGGCGCCAACGGCGCCGGCAAGTCGACGCTGCTGATGACGATCTGCGGCCGGCCGCGGGCGGCGGAGGGCCGCATCGTGTTCGACGGCCGCGACATCACGCAGCTGCCGACCTTCGCCATCGTTCGCCTCGGCATTTCCCAGGTGCCGGAAGGGCGGCGCATCTTTCCGCGGATGACAGTGCTCGAAAATCTCCAGATCGGCGCGACCACCGCGGCGCCGGACAGTTTCGAGCGCGATCTCGCGCGCGCCTTCGAGCTGTTCCCGATACTAGGAGAACGCCGCCACCAGCGCGGTGGCACGCTGTCCGGCGGCGAGCAGCAGATGCTGGCGATTGCCCGCGCGCTAATGAGCCGGCCGCGGTTGCTGCTATTGGATGAGCCGTCGCTCGGCCTTGCGCCGCTCATCGCCAAGCAGATATTCACGGTGATCCAGGCGATCAACTCCGAAGAGCGGATCACGGTTCTGCTGGTCGAACAAAATGCGCACCATGCACTTAGGCTGGCGCACCGCGCTTACGTGTTGCAGACCGGGACCATCGTCCTGTCAGGCACCGGTGCCGAGCTTTTGGCCAACAAGGACGTGCGGGCGGCCTATCTCGAAGGCGGCGCGCGCGGCGCCGCTTAACCAAAGTCCGGTCTTTTGCTAAGCTGCCGGAAACCAGGGGAGGTTTGTATGCGTTGGACAGTTCGGATTTTGCTCGCTGCGGCCATGGCCGCAGCTTCGGCAAGTGCCTACGCCCAGGACATCAAGATCGCGACTGTCGGGCCGATGACGGGCGCCGATGCGGCGGTCGGCGAACAGATGCGGCGTGGTGCCGAGATGGCGGTCAAGGACATCAACGCGCATGGCGGCGTGCTCGGCCGCAAGCTGGTGCTGACTGTCGGCGACGACGCCTGCGATCCGAAACAGGCGGTGAGCGTCGCCAATCAGCTCGCGAACGCCGGTGTTGTATTCGTCGCCGGGCATTATTGCTCAAGCACCTCGATCCCGGCATCGGCCGTCTATGCCGATAGCAACATCCTCGAGATCAGCCCGGCTTCGACCAATCCGGCGTATACCGACGACGCGTTCAAAAAGGGCTGGATCAATGTCTTCCGCGTGTGTGGCCGAGACGACAGCCAAGGCAAGATCGCCGGCAATTACATCGCGTCGCGCTTCAAGGGACAGCCAGTGGCGGTGATCGACGACAAGTCGACCTATGGCAAGGGCCTAGCGGATGAGACCATCAAGGCGCTCGCGGCGCGCGGGATAAAGCCTGCGGTGCATGATTCGATCAATCAGGGCGACAGCGACTTCTCCGCGCTGATCTCCAAGATGAAGCAAGCCAATATCAAGGCGATCTATTTCGGCGGCTATTACCGCGAGGCCGGCCTCATCGTCCGTCAGTCGAAGGAACAGGGACTCAATGCCGTGTTGATGGGTGGTGACGCGCTTGTGACGACCGACTTGTGGAAGATCACCGGCCTTGCGGGCACCGGAACGCTGATGACGTTCCCGCCGGATCCGCGCAATCTCGCAGTGGCGCAACCGGTGGTGAAAGAGTTTAAGGCGGGCGGATACGACCCCGAGGGCTATACGCTGTACACCTACGCGACGATCCAAGTGTTCGCCGACGCCGCGGCGAAGACGCATTCGATCAAGGTCGCGGATCTGTCGAAGACGATGAAGGCCAACAAGTTCAATACCGTGATCGGCACTATCGGCTTCGACAAAAAAGGCGACGTCGTAGGGCCGGACTATGTCGTCTACGCCTGGAACAACAGCGGGAACTATGCCGAGCTGAAGCGCTAGGCGCCGCAGGCGGATTAGAAGGGCGACGGTGGGCTAGTCGCCCTTCTTTTTGCCTGCGCCCCTGCCAAGGCCGATCTCTTTGGCGAAGGCCGAACGCTGCTTGGCGTAATTCGGCGCGACCATCGGATAGTCGGCGGACAGCCCCCATTTCTGGCGGTACTGCTCGGGTGTCATGCCATAATCGGTACGCAGATGGCGCTTGAGCATCTTCAGTTTGCGCCCGTCCTCGAGGCAAATAATGTACTCTGGCGTGACCGATTTCTTGATTGGCACCGCTGGCTTGAGGTCGGCCGCCTTCGGCGCATTGGCCCGTCCGTCAATCGATCTCAGCGAACCATAGACCGAGTTGATCACCTCGGTGATTTGGGCTGTCGGCACGCTATTCTTGCGCAAGTAGGCGGCAACCATCTGCGCCGTCATCCGCAGTAAATCGTCGCTGCTGGGCTTGGGCGCATCGTCGGCCATGGCGGTTCTGCCTCGATAGGGGAAAGGTCGGGCTGATATAGGCGGAAGGCCGAGTTTCTGTCAAACCACCCCAGTATTCGCGGCGCGAATTACTGCAAAAATCCGATCGCAATCGCACACGGCGCCCACCAGCATTTGGCCTTCGGCTTGTGGGTTATGGGGATAACGCGACGGATGGTATGCGGCTGACTTTACGGACCGATATCTGGTAGATTTGTCTTAGGTTCCGTGACTACTTTCCAAGGCCCATGACCGAGACTGTCGCCGTCGCCGCCGACCACGGCGGATTTGATCTGAAAACTGTTCTCCTGCCCGAGTTGCAGGCGCTCGGCTTTGGCATCCTCGATCTCGGCACCGACAACCATCAATCTGTCGATTATCCGGATTTCGCCGACGCGGTCGCGCGCGCGGTCGAAGAAGGATGCGCGGGCTGGGGCTTGCTCATCTGCGGCACGGGCATCGGCATGTCGATGGCCGCCAACCGTCATCGCGGCGTGCGCGCCGCGTTGGTGCACGACGGGCTGACGGCGCGCCTCGCGCGTCAGCACAACGACGCCAACGTGCTGGTGCTCGGCGGCCGCGTCCTCGGACCCGAACTCGCCCGAGATTGCGTCAAAATCTTCTTCGCGACGCCATTCGAAGGCGGCCGTCACGCGCGTCGCGTCGCTAAGTTCTCACCAGCAAAGGCGCAGGCATGACGGCTTCGAAGCCCGCGCCAGCAACCGACCGGTTTTTTGCCGCTACGCTGCCCGAGGCCGATCCCGAGATTGCCGCTGCCGTTGGCCGCGAGCTCAAACGCCAACAGGAACAGATCGAGCTGATTGCCTCTGAGAATATCGTGTCGCGCGCGGTGCTCGAAGCGCAGGGCTCGGTGCTGACGAACAAATACGCCGAAGGTTATCCCGGCCGCCGCTATTACGGTGGCTGCGAATTCGTCGACCAGGTCGAGCAACTGGCGATCGACCGCGCGAAAAAACTTTTCAACTGCAGCTTCGCCAATGTGCAGGCCCATTCTGGCTCGCAAGCGAACCAGGCCGTGTTCCTGGCGCTGCTGCAGCCCGGCGACGTTTTTATGGGGATGTCGCTCGCCGCCGGCGGCCACCTGACGCACGGCTCGCCGGTCAATCTGTCGGGCAAATGGTTCCGGCCGATCCATTACGGCGTCCGGCGCGACAACGCGCGCATCGACATGGATGAAGTCGAGCGGTTGGCGCAGGAGCAGCAGCCGAAATTGATCATCGCCGGCGGTTCGGCCTTTCCGCGTGTCATTGATTTCGCGCGCTTCCGCAAGATCGCGGAGTCCGTGGGCGCGTATCTCATGGTCGACATGGCGCATTTCGCCGGCTTGGTCGCTGGCGGTGCGCATCCGTCACCGATGCCGCATGCGCACGTGGTTACGACGACGACGCACAAGACACTACGCGGTCCGCGCGGCGGCATGATCCTGGCGAACGACGAGGAGATCGGGCGCAAGATCAACTCGGCGATCTTTCCGGGCCTGCAAGGCGGTCCGCTGATGCATGCCATCGCGGCAAAAGCGGCGATGCTGGGCGAATGTCTCCGGCCCGAGTTCAAGACCTACGCCCGCGCCGTCGTCGACAATGCCCGCATCCTCGCCGCGACGCTGTCGGAGCGGCAGCTCGCTATCGTCTCGGGCGGCACCGACACGCACCTGATGCTGGTTGACCTGCGGCCGAAGAAACTGACCGGGCGCGCCGCCGAAATCGCGCTCGAACGCGCCGGCATCACTTGCAATAAGAACGGGATTCCATTCGATCCCGAGAAGCCGGCCGTTACGTCGGGTATTCGCCTCGGCAGCCCGGCGGGCACGACGCGTGGCTTCGGCCAGGCCGAATTCCGGCTCATCGGCGAGCTGATCGTCGAGGTGCTCGATGGTCTCGCGGCCAATGGCGACGCCGACAACGGCGCGATCGAGGCATCGGTCAAGAAACGGGTCCAGGCGCTGTGCGCGCGCTTCCCGGTCTACCCCTAGGAGAGGAAAACGATGCGCTGTCCGTTCTGCGGATGCGAAGACACACAGGTCAAGGACTCGCGGCCGACCGATGATCGGGCCTCGATCCGGCGGCGGCGGCTCTGCCCGAACTGCGCTGCGCGTTTCACGACCTTCGAGCGCGTGCAACTGCGCGAACTCACGGTGATCAAGAAGAACAACCAGCGCGAGCCGTTCGAGCGCGACAAGCTGGCGCGTTCGATCCAGATTGCGCTGCGCAAGCGGCCGGTCGAAGGCGAGCGCGTCGAACGTGCGATCAACTCGATCGTCCGCCAGCTCGAAAGCTCCGGCGAGACCGAAATCAAGAGCGACATGATCGGCGAATTGGTCATGGAGATGCTGGCGACGCTCGACCCGGTCGCTTATGTGCGCTTCGCTTCGGTTTACCGTAATTTCCGCGAGGCCAAGGATTTCGGCGAGTTCATCGATCGCCTGACGTCCGATCGCGACTGAAGGATTGGAGAATGAGCGACGCCCGCTTCATGCGCGCGGCGCTGGCGTTGGCGCGCCGCGGTCTCGGCCGGACTTGGCCCAATCCCAGCGTCGGCTGCCTCATCGTGAAGGATGGCATCGTCGTCGGCCGCGGCTGGACCCAGCCGGGCGGGCGGCCGCATGCCGAGACCGAGGCGCTCGCCCGCGCCAGACACAACGCCAAAGGCGCCGACGCATATGTCACGCTCGAACCGTGCTGCCATCACGGTAAAACGGCGCCGTGCACCGATGCGTTGATCGCTGCCGGTATCCGGCGCGCAATCGTTGCCGTCGAAGATCCCGATCCGCGCGTCGCCGGGAAAGGTGTCACCGCGTTGCGCGCCGCCGATATTGTCGTCGAACTCGGCCTCGCTTCCGACGAAGCGTGCGAGCTCAATGCCGGGTTCATGTCATCGATCACGCGTGGCCGGCCGCTCGTCACGTTGAAGCTCGCGACTTCCCTCGACGGCCGTCTGGCCGTCGCGTCGGGCGAGAGCCGGTGGATCACGGGCGAGGCGGCGCGCGCGCGCGGCCATCTGTTGCGCGCAACCCACGACGCCGTCATGGTCGGCAGCGGCACGGTACTCGTCGACGATCCGGAGCTGACGTGCCGGCTGCCTGGCCTGAGCGATCGCAATCCTGTGCGTATCGTGATCGATGGCAGCTTGCGCGTGCCGCTGACGGCACGTGTCGTCGCCGACGCCCGACAGACGCAGACATGGTTCGTCGTGCGTCACGGAATTGCCGGCGAACGCCGCGCGGCCCTCGTGAGCAGCGGCGTCGAGGTTATCGACGTGCCAGCGACGGTGACCGGTGAAACCGACCTCGCGGCGGCTTTGGCTGCACTCGCGGGCAGGGGCATTACGCGTGTCTTGGTGGAGGGTGGCGCGCGGCTCGCGGCGACACTCGTACGCGCCGATCTGGTCGACCGCATCGCATGGTTCCGCGCGCCGTCGCTGATCGGCGGCGACGGGCGGGCGGCGCTGGACGCGTTTGGCGTTGCCGCGCCCGGCGAGGCACCGCGGTTTATCCGTACCGGTATCGAGCCGATCGGCGATGATGTGCTGGAAACGCTCGAACGCGCGGTTTAAGGTGACGCCCTAAGGTATTGCCATGTTTACCGGAATCATTGCCGAACGCGGCATCATCCGCGCCGTGAGGCCGGGCGCCGACAGCGTCCTCGAGATCGCGACCCCGCTCGATCTCGATGATCTGGCGCTTGGCGCATCGGTTGCCTGCGCCGGCGTCTGCCTATCGGTGATTGAGAAGGGCGCGGGGTGGTTTGCGGTGCAGATTTCGGCCGAAACCCGCGCGCGCTCGACCGCCGGCGCGTGGCGTGAGGGAACGCACCTAAACCTTGAACGCTCGTTACGCCTTGGCGACGAGCTTGGCGGCCATATCGTGCTCGGTCACGTCGATGCGATGGCAGAACTGGTCGCGCGCCGGCCGGACGGTGACTCGCTGCGACTGACGTTCGAAGTGCCGCGCGGCTGCGAGTTGTCGATCGCGCCCAAGGGTTCGGTGGCGCTCGACGGGGTATCGCTGACGGTCAACGAGGTCGAAGGCCGTCGTTTCGGCGTCAATCTCATTTCGATCACACGCGCCAAGACGACGCTGGGTGCGTTGCAGCCCGGCGAAAAGGTCAATCTCGAACTCGACGTCATCGCGCGCTACGTCGCGCGCCTGTTGGCGCGGGAGCCGGCATGAGCTTCGTCGAAGTTGCTTCGCCGATCGAGGAGATCATCGACGCCGCGCGCAACGGCAAGATGTTCATCCTGGTCGACGACGAGGATCGCGAGAACGAGGGTGACCTCGTGATTCCGGCGCAGATGGCGACGCCGGATGCGATCAACTTCATGGCCAAGCACGGCCGTGGTCTGGTCTGCCTTGCAATGGGCCGTGAGCGCGTCGAACAGCTTAAGCTGCCGCTGATGGCGCAGCACAACGAATCACGTTTGCAAACCGCATTCACGGTGTCCATCGAGGCGCGCGACGGCATCACGACAGGAATTTCCGCATCGGATCGTGCGCGCACCATCGCGGTCGCCATTGATGCCACCAAGGGGCCGCAGGACATCGTCACACCGGGTCATATTTTTCCGCTGATGGCGCGCGATGGTGGCGTGCTGGTGCGCACCGGCCATACCGAGGCGGCAGTCGACATCGCGCGGCTCGCCGGCCTCATTCCTGCCGGCGTGATCTGCGAGATCATGAACGACGACGGCAGCATGGCGCGGCGCGCCGATCTGATCGCCTTCGCACAACACCACGGGCTCAAGGTCGCCACGATCACCGACCTGATCGCTTATCGCCGGCGCCATGACCGCATTGTCGAGCGGCAGGTCTCTGCCGATTTTGTCAGCGCGCATGGCGGTAACTGGGATATGCACATTTACGTGAACAAGATCGCCTACGCCGAGCACATTGCGCTGGTGAAAGGCGACGTGCGAACGCCAGAGCCGGTGCTGGTGCGCATGCACGCTGTCAACGTCCTGGACGACGCGCTCGGCAATCTGAGCAGC
>Ga0187815_10000791_pt1 | contig 15091 bp, 15 predicted proteins | sample NC_S_5_FD_132962 | JGI IMG/M metagenome (GOLD analysis project Ga0187815, IMG submission 132962) | Wetland sediment microbial communities from Neuse River Estuary, North Carolina, USA - ASW-S_5 | ecosystem: Environmental > Aquatic > Freshwater > Wetlands > Sediment | place: USA: North Carolina...
CGACAGCCAGCGCGCGGCAAAGCAGAGGATGACGAAATGGCGTTCGACGCGGCCCTGGGCATCGCGGAGAATGACCTCGCGGTGCCCGGCGAGGCTGACCGGCGCGATCTCCAGCGCCGTTTCCTCGCGCACCTCGCGCTTGACCGCCTCCTCCAGCGTCTCGCCGGCCTCCACCGCGCCGCCGGGCAGGGTGTAGACACCGAGCGCCGGCTTGCGGGCGCGGCGCACCACGAGCACCTTGCCGCCGCGCAGGATGGCGGCGCTGACGGCGAGATAGGGGCGTTGCGGGTAGAGGCGCTCGTCGGCCACGGCGGCAGGTCCGGGAAGGTCCGCCCGCTCTAGCACGGGCGGCGCCCGGGCGGCCAGCTTGCGCCGCGCGGCGCCAGGGCCGATATCTGGCGCATGTGCGGCCGCTACACCATCACCTCGGCGCCGGAGGCGCTGCGGGCGCTGTTCCGCTACGAGGAGCAGCCGAATTTCCCGCCGCGATTCAACATTGCGCCGACGCAGCCGATGCCCATCGTCCGTCTCGTCGACGGGCGGCGCGAATTCGCGCTGGTGCGCTGGGGCTTTCTGCCGTCCTGGGTGAAAGACCCGAACCGGTTCTCGCTGATCATCAATGCGCGCGGCGAATCCGTGTGCGAGAAGCCGGCCTTCCGCGCCGCGATGAAGCGGCGGCGCTGCCTGATCCCGGCCGACGGCTTCTACGAATGGCAGGCGACCGGCGGCCGCAAGCAGCCCTACTACATCCATGCCCGATCAGGCGAGCCGCTGGCCTTCGCCGGCCTGTGGGAGGCCTGGGAGGGTCCGAACGGCGAAGAGGTCGAGACGGCGGCGATCGTGACCACGCGCGCCAATGCGCTGCTGACGCCCCTGCACGACCGCATGCCGGTGATCGTGGCGCCCGACGCCTTCGACCTCTGGCTCAATTGCGGCGCGGTCGACGCGCGCACGGCCGAGGCGCTGATCGCGCCGGCACCGGAGGGGCTGCTCGAGGCCCACCCGGTATCGACCGCGGTCAACCGCACGGCCAACGACAATGCCGAGTTGATCCTGCCGCTCGATCTGACGGCAGTGCAGGAAAAGCCGCCGAAGCCGGCCCGGGCCGCGGCAGCCGCATCGCGTCCGCGGGCAAAGCCCGCAAAGCCGGCGGCGAGCGACGACGGGCAGGGCGCGCTGTTCTGAAAAATCCGGGAACCTCCGGACTGCGCCGGCATCCAAGGGGTTGAATTCGGAGGATCCCATGTCTGTGCTCCACCATAGCCCCCCGGCGCAGCCGGCCCGCGATCTCGATGCGCTCGACGACGCGGCGCTGGTCGATCTCGCCCGGGATCGCGACGAGATGGCCGTCCGGGCGCTGACGCGCCGCTACAACCGCCGTCTCTTTCGTCTCGCGCGCGGCGTCCTGCGCAACGATGCCGAGGCCGAGGACGTCGTGCAGGAGGCCTGGGTGCGCGCCTTCACCGCGCTCGACGGTTTCCGCGGCGAGGCCGCCTTCTCGACCTGGCTCACCCGCATCGCCCTCAACGAGGCGCTCGGCCGGCTTCGCCGGCAACGGCCGACGCTCGATTGGGAGACCTACGGCGACATGGCCAGTCAGGCCGAGATCATCAATTTCCCGGTGTCGGCGATGGTGAGCGATCCGGAGCGGACGATGGCCCGCAGCGAAATCCGCGACGTCCTCGAGCGTTCGATCGACGAACTGCCGGACGCATTCCGCGCGGTGTTCATCGCGCGCATCATCGAAGGCATGTCGGTCGAGGAAACGGCCGAGCTGTTCGCACTCAAGCCCGAGACCGTAAAGACGCGGCTGCACCGCGCGCGCGTGTTGCTGCGCGAGGCGCTCGACCGGCAGCTCGGCCCGGCGCTGACCGAGACCTTCCCCTTCGGCGGGCGCCGCTGCGAGCGCATGACCGAAGCGGTCCTGCAGCGGCTGCGCAGCCGCTGCTGAGCCGGGAACCTCCGGCGCGCCGCTGCATCCAATGGTCACCGATGCAGCACAACGGAGGTTTCCATGCGTGTCACCCTTTACGCGGCGATCGCCGCGCTCTGCCTGTCGCCGCTGCCGGCGCTGGCGCAGAATGCCAAGCCCACCGATCCGCAGATCGCGCACATCGCCTACACCGCAGGCCAGCTCGACATCGAGGCGGCCAAGCAGGCGCTTTCGAAGTCGAAGAACAAGGAAGTGCGCGACTTCGCCGATAACATGGTCAAGGACCACAGCGCAGTGAACAAGCAGGCGCTGGCGCTGGTGAAGAAGCTGAAGGTGACGCCACAGGACAATCCGACCAGCCAGGCGCTGACCAAGCAGGCGGCGGCCAAGCGCGCCGAGCTCGCCAAGCTGTCGGGCGCGGCCTTCGACAAGGCCTATGTCGATAACGAGGTCGCCTTTCACAAGACGGTGAACAGCGCGCTCGAGACGCAGCTCATCCCCTCGGCGAGCAATCCGGAGCTCAAGAGCCTGCTCGAGACCGGCCTGAAGGTCTTCCAGGGCCACGAGCAGCACGCCGAGCACGTCGACGCGGCGCTCAAGTAAGCGGGAGGACACCGATGCAGCCGGGACGGATCGCCGTCATCGCCGCGTTCTGCGGCTTCGTCTGTGCCGTCCCGGCGCAGGCGGACACGATCACCGTGGTCATCAAGGATCTCGTCTTCACGCCGGCCGCGGTGACCGCCAAGGCCGGCGACACGATCCGCTGGGACAACCGCGATATTCTCGCGCACACCGCAACGGCGACGGCCGGCGGCTTCGATGTGATGCTGCCGGCCGGCAAGTCGGCCAGCACCGTCGTGACGAAGGCCGGGACCATCGCCTATTTCTGCAAATTCCACCCGAACATGAAGGGCACGGTGACGGTGACGCCGTGAGGCGTCACGGCGTCGGCTCGCGCCCGTCGAGCCATTTGGCGAACACCGCGCGCGGCTGCTCGAAATAGCCGGCGGCCTTGTAGAAGTCGTGCACTTTGGTGTTGTCCGGACGGACCATCAGCATGACCTTCTCGCAGCCGCGCGCCCTGAGCCAGGCTTCGCCCGCCTGCGTCATGGCGCGGCCGTGGCCTTTGCCCTGCAGCGCCGGGTCGACCGCGAGATAATAGAACCAGCCGCGGTGGCCGTCGTCGCCGACCATCACCGCGGCGATGATGCGGCCCGCCGTGCGGCCGACGAGGATCGCGGCGCAGCCGCTCGCGCGCGCGCGGGCGATGTCGGCGTGCGCGTCGTTCCACGGCCGCACCAGATCGCAGCGCGTCCACAGCTCGACCAGCGCGGCGTCGTCGGCGCGGACTGCTTCGGCAATCGACAACATGGTTTGCCGGTCCTTCTGTCGTCATCGTCCGCGAACGCGGACGATCCAGTACCCCGGCCGTCGCGTTTCGTGCGAGTAGCGGCGGCGTACCGGATTGCCCGCCTTCGCGGGCACTGACGCGCGGGGAATTCAGAGCACCTTGCCGGGATTCAAAATCCCGTTCGGATCGAGCATCCTCTTGATGCCGCGCATGAGGTCGAGCGCCACCGGGTCCTTGTATTCGGGCAGGAGGTCGCGCTTCATGACGCCGACGCCGTGCTCGGCCGAGATCGAGCCGCCGTATTTCTTCACCACGGCGAACACGACCTTGTTCACGTCGCCCCAGCGCGCCAGGAACGCCGCCTTGTCCATGCCTTCCGGCTGGTTGATGTTGTAGTGGATGTTGCCGTCGCCGACATGGCCGAAGGGCATCGGCCGTGCGCCGGGAATGAGCTTCGTGGCGGCGGCATTGGCCTCCTCGATGAAGGCGGGGATCGCGGCGATCGGCACCGAGATGTCGTGCTTGATCGAGCCGCCCATGTGCCGCTGCACCTCGCCGAACATCTCGCGGATGCGCCAGAAGGCCTTCGCCTGGTCGAGGCTGTCGGCGATGGTCGCGTCGGTGACGAGGCCGCGCTCCATGCCTTCGGTCAGAATGCCTTCCATCGTCTCGCGCAGGCCCGAGCGCGCCTGCGACGACAGTTCGATGAGCACGTACCAGGGCGACGGCGTCGCCAGCGGATCGCGGCTGACGGAATCGTGCTTGATCACCGCCTCGACGCCGGCGCGCAGCATCATCTCGAACGAGGTGATGTCGCCGCCGGCGCGGTCCTTGGCGATGCCGAGCAGGTCGACGGCGGCCTGCGGCGAGGTGACGGCGGCATAAGCCGTCTCTACCGAGTTCGGCCGCGGCACGAGCTTGAGCACCGCGGCGGTGATGATGCCGAGCGTGCCTTCGGCGCCGATGAACAGGTCGCGCAGGTCGTAGCCGGTATTGTCCTTCTTCAGCTTGTTCAGGACGTTCAGCACGCGCCCGTCGGCTAGCACCACCTCGAGGCCGAGCGCGTGCGAGCGCGAGATGCCGTGCGCGACGGCGGCGACGCCGCCGGCATTGGTCGAGAGATTGCCGCCGATGGTGCAGGTGCCTTCCGAAGGCAGGAGCTGCGGATAGAGGCGGCCGGCTGCGGCCGCCGCCTCGCGTGCGCGCTGCAGGGTGACGCCGGCTTCCACCGTCATGGTGTTGGAGACGGGGTCGACCTCGCGGATCTTGTCGAGGCGCGTCAGCGACAGCACGACTTCGTTGTGATGCGGCACCTGGCCGCCGACGAGGCCGGTATTGCCGCCCTGCGGCACGATCGCGGTCTTGGTCTCGTTGGCGAGCCTGACGATCGCCGCCACCTCGGCGACCGAGCCGGGGCGCAGGATCACCGGCGTCACGCCACGGAACAGGTCGCGCATCTCGACCAGATAAGGCTGCTGCATCTGCGGGTCGGTGATCGCGTATTTCTCGCCGACGATGGCGACGAAGCGCGTGAGCAGGTCGGGCGCGAGGGTCCGCTTGGGTTCATTCTTGACGAGAACGTTCATTTGCGAACCTCACGGTTTGGGGGCGGCTGCACGGGCCAGCCGATCGTTGATCGCCTCGCCGAGACCTTCGCGCGGGATCGGCATGACCGCAATGCGCCGCACGCCGGACGCATCGAGCGCGCGCAGGTGCGAGAACAGGTTGGCCGCGGCCTCGACGAGATCGCCGCGCGGCGACAGGTTGAGCGTGCGGCCGGCATGCGCCGGCGCCGCGCCGAAGGCGAGCAACGCTTCGCCGTCATGCGGCGTGTCGGCATTGAGCCGCAGTTCGGCCTTCGGCGCATAATGCGAACTGAGCATGCCGGGGGCGACCGGCGCATTGCCGGTCGGCGCCGTGGGCAGCGCGAGCGGCTGGCCGAGCACGCGCTCGATGGCCTCGCGCGGCAAGCCGCCGGGCCGCAGCAAGGCAGGCCGGCCGAGGCAGGAGACGATGGTCGACTCCACCCCGACCGTGCAGGGGCCGCCGTCGACGACGAGGTCGATGCGTCCGCGCAGATCGCCGATGACGTGCGCCGCACTGGTGGGCGAGACGTGCCCGGACCGGTTGGCCGACGGCGCCACCACCGGCCGGCCGAACGCTTTCAGGATTGCCCGCGCCACCGGATGCACCGGCACGCGGATGGCGACGCTGTCGAGGCCGGCGAGCGCCAGGTCGGAGACGCCGCAGGCCGGCTGCTTCGGCAGCACCAGCGTGACCGGCCCCGGCCAGAACGCGGCGGCAAGGCGCTCGGCGTCGGCGTTGAAGATGCCGACCTTGCGGGCCGCGGCGAGGTCCGCGACATGCGCGATCAGCGGGTTGAACGCGGGGCGGCCCTTGGCGGCATAGAGCCGGGCGACGGCCTCGCCGTTGCCGGCATCGGCGCCGAGGCCGTAGACGGTCTCGGTCGGGAAGGCGGCGAGCCCCCCGGCCGCGAGGCAGCGGACGGCGGCGGCGATGCCGGCGGCATCGGCGGCAAGGACCTGGGTACCCGGTTCGACGGTCATGGTTTTTCGATGGTCGCGCTTGCGTTTGAGGTTGCGCCGGTTATAAGACCGCGACCAGTCGGAGTGTAGCGCAGTCTGGTAGCGCACCACGTTCGGGACGTGGGGGTCGCAGGTTCAAATCCTGCCACTCCGACCATTTTTATCCCGCAAAAGTTCAGTGTCGGCCTGCCGCCTGACCGGCGGTGCGTTGCCCAATCCGATGCGGTGTGCCTTCCGAGTTCCCATACGCCTAGTTGCAATATTGACACATAGCGACACATTGCGCGCAAATTCCGCGATTCATGTGTTCATTGGCGTCCAGCGCGGTTGCGGTATCAAGGTCCGCCTTTTAGCATTTTATTAGTGCTAAATGGGGAGCGACAGTATGTGGACCAGGAATGCGTTGGCGTTTCTCGCCTTGATTGTTGCCGTCTCAACGATCGGTGCGGCTTCTGCGGCAGACATGCCGGCAAAGGTTCGAGGCCCGGTCGTTGATCAGAAGATGAGCTGGACCGGATTCTACCTCGGTCTTTTCGGAGGGTACCACGCTGGGAACATCACCCAATCTGGCTGTGTGGGCCTATGCCCGGTTGACCCGAAAATCGAGGGCGGACTTTTTGGCATTCAAGCTGGCTACGACTACGAGTTCAGCAATCATGTGGTGCTCGGTGCCTTCGGCTGGGTCCCGCTGACCCGTCCGAAATCCACCGTCAGTCTTGGACCGGGCCTCGACTTCCACGTCAATCCGACCTGGGCGGCTGTCATCGCGGGCCGCGTTGGCTACGCGTTCGACCGGTGGCTTCCATATGTGTTCGGTGGCGTCGGCTTCGCCCGTGTCGAGGTGCATTCCGACGTGACCGGGTTGACACCGAGCAACGACTTCACTGGCCCGGTCGTGGGCTTTGGCGTCGAATATGCCATTCTGCCCCACGTCTCCATCGACCTCCGGTACATGTACTCGACCGCGCCGAAGGCCGATTTCGACTTTGGCGGCGGCGTCGAGCAATACGGCGAGCGCGCGTCGAACTTCCTCGCCTCGGTGAACTATCGCTTCTGAGCCCGGTATTCCCTACTCTCGGCGAATATCCCCTTTGTGACGCTCGCGGGCTTCTGCTCGCGGGCGTCATGCTATGGAAACAAGTGGTTGGCGCAGATTGGCTATGGACGGCCGGCTCAAGAACAAGACCGCCATCGTGACGGGCGGCACAGGCGGAATTGGCCTCAAGATCGTCGAGGCGTTCACGCGCGAAGGCGCCCGGGTCATCTTCACCGGGCGGGACGTCGCGCGCGGCGAAGCCGTCATGTCAAAATTTGGCGGACGGTTTGTGCAGGCCGATGCGGCCGAATGCGGACATGCGGAAAAGCTGATCGGTTCTTTAGAGGATGGCGGCGGAATCGACATCCTGGTTAACAATGCGGGCGAGCCTGGACACCGGGGCGGCATCGAAACCACGTCACCGGAGTGTATCGATGAATCGATGTCCGTTCATTTGCGTGCTCCTTGGCTGCTGATTGCGGCCGTCGCGCCGCTGATGCGCTCCCGCAATGGCGGGACAATAATAAATATATGCTCGGTCGCCGGTCAGCGCGTCGGAGCGCCCTATTTGCCGTATTCGGTGGCCAAGGCGGCGCTGCTTCATCTGACGCGTTGCGCAGCGGCGGACCTGGGTCGCCACGGCATTCGCGTCAACTCGGTGTCGCCCGGCTTTATATCGACGTCAATTCACACCGCGTGCCTCGATGTCGACCCCGTTCGCGCCGGGCAGATTGCCGACATGATGAAACGCCTGTTCGTCTCGCGGCAATCGCTCTCGCGGACGGGCATGCCCGAAGAGGTTGCCGACGCCGTCCTGTATCTGGCCAGCGACGAGTCGCGGTTTGTCACGGGAACGGACCTGGTCGTCGACGGCGGTCTGATGTGGGGCCAGTACGGCCAGCGATGATCGGTGCGTGCCGGGGCGGTCCGCTGGCCGTCATGCCGGCTCGCCCTTCTCCGTAACATCTGCGGACTTGTGCGCCCCCGCGCCCCCCGCGTAACGTCTGAGCACGGAAAAACAACGGCCGGAGCCGTCCGGCCGCTTTGGGGGAATGCTCATGCGCCTGAAATCCGCGTTCGCGCAGCGCTTTGTCGCGGCGTTCGTCTGCCTTGCCGCATTCTCGGCCGCAGCGGCCCAGGCCGCCGATTATCCGACCCGGCCGGTCCGCATCATCGTCGGCTATCCGCCGGGCGGCTCGACCGACATCGTCGCGCGGCTGATCGGAAACTGGCTCAGCCAGCGCCTCGGCCAGCAGTTCATCGTCGAGAACCGCGCCGGCGCCGGCAACAATATCGGCACCGAGGCGGTCGTGAAGGCCGCGCCCGACGGCTACACGATGCTGCTCGTCAATCCGGCGAACACCATCAACGCCTCGCTCTACAAGCACCTCAATTTCGTCTTCCTGCGCGACATCGATCCCGTCGCCAACGTCATCCAGGTGCCCAACGTGATGGAGGTGAACCCGAGCGTGCCGGCCAAGACGGTGGCCGAGTTCATCGCCTACGCGAAGGCCAACCCGGACAAGGTCAACGTCGCCTCGTCGGGCAACGGCACCTCGATCCACCTGTCGGGCGAACTGTTCAAGATGATGACCGGCACCAAGATGACGCACGTGCCCTACAAGGGCTCGGCGCCGATGCTCACCGATCTCCTCGCCGGGCAGGTGCAGGTGACCTTCGACAACCTGCCGTCCTCGATCGGCCACATCAAGGCGGGCAAGCTGCGCGCGCTGGCGGTGACGACCTCGAAGCGTTCGCCGGAAATGCCGGACGTGCCGACCGTCGCCGAAACCGTGCCCGGCTACGAGGCGAGCGCCTTCTTCGGCTTCGGCGTTCCGCACGGCACGCCGAAGGAGATCGTCGACAAGCTCAACGCCGAGATCAATCTCGCGCTCAAGGACGCGACGATGCTCAAGAAGCTCGCCGACCTCGGCGGCATCCCGACGCCGGGCACCGCCGACGATTTCAAAAAGTTTCTCACCGCCGAGACGGCGAAATGGGAAAAGGTCGTGCACGCGGCGAACCTGTCGATCGACTGATCGCCCGCGTCGATCTCCGCATCCCGGGCGGTGACGCCCGGGATGATTGCTGTGACGATCTTGCAATGACGCGCAAGGTTCACGAGGACCTGCGCCGACCCTGTCGCACGCATCTGCGCGGGGCGCCGTTCCCGAGGCGGAGATCCACTAGACCACGAACGGCACGAGCGCTTTCACCCGTGCCCGGTAGCGGGCATAGGCATCGCCGAATTGTTCGCGCATGAACCGCTCCTCGACGGTGATCTTGTAGAGAATGCCAGCGAAGAGGAGTGGCAGCGCCGCGAGCGCGCGCCAGCGGTCGACGGCAATGGCGGTGCCGATGAGCGCGAGCAGGAGCCCCGTGTAGATCGGGTGTCGCACCAGGGCATAGGGGCCGCCCTGCACGAGCTCGTGGTTTTTCTTCAGCGTGACCGTTCCGCTCCAGTTGCCGCCGAGCCGCACGCGCGCGGCGACGGCGAAGCCGAGCCCCGCCGCGACGAGCCCGAGCCCTGCCAGGAACCAGCCGAAGGTATGGCTGTGGAAGCGTTGCTCCCAGTCCGGGCCCAGCACGTTCGGAAAGCCGAGCAGGACGCCGCCGGCAACGAGCGGCGTGTGGTGCAGCAGGCGCGACGGGGCGCTTTCCTGGCGCGCGGTCTCCTTGTTCCCGCGCGCGGCCAGCACCCAATAGATGAGCCAGGCGAGCCACAGGCCCGGAATGAGCGATTTGACCAATTCCTGCATCGGCGGCCGTCTAGCGAAAGACTGTGGCCGAAATCGACGGTCGGTTGCGGGCGATAGCCCTGCGTCGGGACGGCTGCCGCCCGCGGCGGAATAGTGCTAGGCCGTGCCGGCAATCCGGAGCCCGCATGTCCGAAGACATCCCCTTCAACAAGAAACTCGACCTCGCGCCCGACACGGTCGACGAGCCGGTCGCCGGCGTGCGCCGGGTGATGGCGAACAATCCCGGTCCTTTCACCTTCAAGGGCACGCTCAGCTACATCGTCGGCCGCGGCAAGGTGGCGATCGTCGATCCCGGCCCGGACGATCCGGCGCATATCGGTGCGCTGCTCGACGCCGTGCGCGGCGAGACGGTGACGCACATCTTCGTCACCCACACGCACCGCGACCATTCGCCGGCGGTGCCCGCGATCAAGGCGGCGACCGGCGCCACTGTCTATGCCGAAGGCCCGCATCGCGCAGCGCGGCCGCTGCACATCGGTGAGCACAATCCGCTCGATTCGAGCGGCGACCGCGACTTCCGCCCCGACGTGCGGTTGCGCGACGGCGAGGTGGTCGAGGGCGACGGCTGGGCGATCGAGGCGGTGACGACACCGGGCCACACCGCCAACCACATGTCCTTCGCGCTCAAGGGGCGCGGCATCCTCTTCGCCGGCGATCACGTGATGGGCTGGGCGACCTCGATCGTGGCGCCGCCCGACGGCGCCATGAGCGACTACATGCACTCGCTCGGCAAGCTCGCCCGCCGCGACGAGGAGCTCTACTTCCCCGGCCACGGCCCGGCGATCCCGGAGGCGAGGCGCTTCGTCAATTATTACATCCTGCACCGCAAGGCGCGCGAGGCCTCGATCCTGCATCGCCTCGGCAAGGGCGCGGCCGACATCCCGAGCATCGTGCGCGCGATCTATATCGGCATCGATCCGCGGCTCACCGGCGCGGCGGGCCTGTCGGTGCTGGCGCACATGGAGGACCTGGTGACGCGCGGTGTCGTCGAAACCGACGGCGCACCGGCGATCGACGGCGTCTACCGCTTGGCCGGCTGACGCCGCTGCGGCGACGGCTTCGGCGTCGGCGGCTCGTCCGAGCGCGCCGACTCCGGCGCGGTGCTCGCGGCGTCGTCGATCTCGGTCAGCAGCCCGACGATCCGGCGCGCATTGGTGCCGAAGTCGTGCAGGCCGTAGCGCGAGGCCGAACGCACGTCGACGCGCGAACTGTCCGCCGACAGCGGCATCACCCGCACCACGACGTCGTCGCGGAAGCCCATGATGGTGGTGCGCGCCACCGCCTCGATGACGCCCTCGCGACGCGCGCCGGCCGGCGCCCTGGCATCGACCACCAGCCACTTGTGCCTGGCGATCACCTTGAGGATGGTGTCGTAGGTGGCCCGCACCGGCAAATCGACCTGCAGCGGCGTGACGTCGGGATAGGCCTTGCGCTGCAATTCGGCAAAGCGCGCCGGATAGTCGATGCGGTCGCGCGGGCGCAGCCGCGACAGCACCTCGAAGCGCGGCGGATTGGCAAGATCGGTCGTGATGTCGTTGATCGCCGGCAGCTTGCTCGCGCGCAGGCCGAGATAGGCGGGATAGGCGAGCAGCGCGAGGCCGAGCAGCATGCCGCCCAGCGCCCGGCCGAGACCGCGGGCGCCGGTGCGCCAGATCGCGACGAAGCTCGCCAGCGCGAGCAGGATCGCGGCGCCCGCGAACACCAGCGCGGCGCCGAAGGTGGCGATGGCCGGGGCGATCTCGAGCAGCCCCGAGCGCACGATGATGATCGAGAGCGCTGCGACCGCGAGCGCGAACCAGGCGAGCCGCGCCGACCAGATGGCCAGCGACGACATCGGCTCCTCGAAGAAGGGGCGGCGCAACATGCGTGTGTTCTATCCTTTATCCGTCATCCCTTGCAGATGCCGCGCAGCGCTGTCCAGTCGGCGGGCGACAGCATAGCCTGACCCGGCGCGGCCGGGGCGAGGCGCTCGATCGTGGCGACGCGGGCCTTGGTGTCGGGATGGTCACGCAGGATCTTCATGCCCGGCTCGGTGGCGCCGCCGATGCGGGCGAGGATCGCGGCGAGCGCACGGCCGTTGCCGCCCACCTTCTGCATGAGGCCGACCGCGTAGGTGTCGGCGGCCGCCTCGACCTCGCGCGAATAGGACGACTGCAGCACCGATCGGGCGGCGATGACCACGGCGCCGCCGCCGACGAAATCGCCGAGCAGCATGCCGAACAGGAAGGAGAGTCCGGCGCCCTGCAGCACGGCGCGGGTGCCGTCGCGGTGGGCGACATGGCCGATCTCGTGCGCCAGCACGGCGGCGAGCTCGTCGGCATTCTCGGCGGCGTCGATCAGGCCCTCGAACACATAGATCTGGCCGCCGGGGATGGCGAGCGCGTTCGCCTCCTTGCGCCGCACGACCGTGAAGGTCAGCGGCAAAGGCAACGCGGCCGCGGCCTCGAGGCGCTGCGTGACGCGGGCGAGCGCGGCCCGCGCCTGCGCCTTGTCGTCGCCGCTGCCGCAGGCGAAGGCCGCGCCGGCATGCCGCGTGTCGAGCGCGTTGCGCACCTGCAGGTCGACGGCGGCGCCGAGCCTCTGCTCGACGGCGACCGGCAGAAGCGGCGCGACGCGCCCGGCGAGCGCCGGCACGCCGAGCCAGGCGACGAGGACGAGCGAGGCGACCGCCAGCATGCTGAAGCCGACGACGGCGAGGCGCTGGCGGTGCAGGAGCGCGCCGGTGCGATCGACATTGGCGGCGCGCGCGTCGACCGCCGCCGCGAAGGCGGCATCGAAGATCTCCAGCCGTTCGAGACGCACATGGCCGTGGCGGCCGAGCCGCAGCACGCCGTCCGGCGCCGGCAGGCCCTCGATCTCCTCATAGGGCCATTCGGCGAGCAGGTGGCCGTTCGTGTCGTCGATCTCGAGCAGGCGCGAACCGAGCGTGACGCGCACGTCGCGCCGCGTGCTGATGCGGCCGTCGAAGAAGACGCCGGTGCCGACATTCGTGCCGTTCGTCGCCTGGTCCATCAATAGCCGCCCACATTGAGCGCGTCGGCGAGGCCTTCGCCGAGCGGCGAGCTCGCACCGCCGGCGGCCTCGACGCGATCGAGCAGCGCGGCGCCGCTGAGCTGCAGCGCCTCGGCGCCGAGCTGCCACAGCGAGAGCATGACGGTGGCGCGATAGATGGTCGAATAGCCGAGCATGGCGACGACGTAGCCGCCGAGGCCGACCAGCGTCGCGGCGATGTCGCCGGCGCCGCTCTCCGGCATCCGGCCGGCGACGAAGCCGATCAGCATCAGCAACGGCACCGCGAGCACGCCGAGCGCAACGGTGAACAGGACGCTCCACCACAGGAAACGCATATAGGCGCCGTAGACCTGGCGGATGCGCAGCTTGGAGCGCGCCTCGACGGCGCCGAAGCGCAGGCCCGACGTCCACCAGCGCAAGACGACCGCCTGGAACACCGGATAGAGCAGGGCGGCCAGCACCGCCGAAACGGCGGTCATCAACATGGCGAAGACGATGACTTCGCCGAGCGCCGGATTGCCGCCTTCGACGTGGCTCATGAGGTCGTCGCCGCCCTGGCCGACGGCGTCGGCGAGCGCGCCCCAGTCAACCGCTTCGACGAAGGCCATCACCGACAGGGCGAGCGGGGCGACGACGAGCAGCCACATCGGCAGGCCGCGCAGCAGCAGCATCCAGCCGGCGCCGGCGAAGCGCCCGGGCAGCGTGCCGTAGAAGGTGTGGCGCATCTTGTAGCGCTCGAGGCTCGCAAGCTGGAACGGATAAGCGAGCCCGAAGGTCAGCGCGGTCACGATCCACCAGGTGACGGCGCGCAGGGCATAGACCCAGGCCGACCCGGTCTGTGTGAAGCGCAGGCCGCGGAAGATGGTGCGCGTCAGGCGATAGCGCCGCGCGCGGTAGATGGCGTACTGGCCGAGCACGCCGAGGCCGACGAAGGCAAGGAGGCCCGTCAGTTCGCCGAGGAGGCCGAGGTCGAGCGCGGCGAGGAAGAAGCCGGCATAGACCGGTACCAGCACGGCAATGGCGACGAGGAAGCCGAGCAGGAGCTCGATCGGCGTGCCGGCATATTCGAGCGTCTCGCCGTCGATCTCGGTATTGCACCAGAGGAAACGGCGCACGTCCGTCATCAGCCAGAAGCGGTAAATACCGAGCGTGGCCATCAGCAGCGCCGCACCGCGCGCGAGCAGGCGCGCATAGGCGCGGCGTCCCCCCAGGAACCGCACGCGCCCCGCGTCGCCGTCGCTTGCCTGAAGGCTCGTCATCGCCCGGAAAGGGATAGTGCGGGACGCCTCCGGCGGCAATGACCGCCGCCACAAGCGTTAACGGCGCGGTTCGGGCGGGCGAAAGGATCACGGTTCCGCGCGCGGCGAAACCTACGGGCGTTTAAGGCGTTGAGGCCCGTGCAACGCGCAGGAAGCGCGGGCGTGAGGTCGGATTTTGTGCAGGAAGGAGCCCGCCCGTGCGGACGAGAATTCGAATTGTGGCGCTGACGACGTGCGCGGCGATGCTCGGCGTGGGGGCGGCGCAGGCCCTGACGCCGATGGAATTCTGGCGCCAGGAGTGGTCGCGCCAGCAGCGCGCTCCCGTGCAGCAGGATTACCCCTATTACCAGCCGCGCGGCTGGTTCGGCGGCGACACCTACGGTTACGCCGACCCGGAGGACGGCATGCGCGAACAAGGATCGCGCGGTCCGATGCCGCAGGTGCGCGTCAGCAACCCGACCTTCTACGACTACAAGCCCGATGCGCTGAAGACGGTATCGATCGGCACGATCTGCGCGCAGCCGCAGCCGGCCGCGCCGACACCGGTGGCGGCGACGGCGGAGCCGGAGACGACCGGCGCGGCTGAACCGGCTGAGCCGGCCGTACCGCCACCGTTCGCACAGGCCTGTGCGGCCGACGGCGCGCAGAGCCTGCGCATGCTGCCGGAGGTCGCCGCGGCGCTCACGACCTGGTACGGCGCGCATCCGCAATTCGTCTGGAGCGACGGCGCGCGCGTCAGCGCCAAGGCGCTGGCCGCGATGGCCGCGCTCGCCGCCAGCGACAAGGTCGGCCTCGACCCGGCCGATTACCGCGTCGATGCGCCGAACCTCGACGGCCTCGACGATGCGGCGCGGCAGGCCGCGCTCGCCCGCTTCGACATCGCGCTCTCGGCCAAAACAATCACCTACGTGCTCGACGCCACCCGCGGCCGCATCGCTGCCGATCGGCTCTCCGGCTATCACGACCTGCCGCGCAAGAGCGTCGATCTCGCCGCCGCCATGCAGGCGATGGCGGGCCAGGACGACGTCGCGCAATGGCTCGCCGCGCAGAACCCGGACAACGCGCAATTCCGCGCGCTGGTCGCCGAGCTTGCGCGTCTGCGCGAGAAGGCTCCGGTGCAGCCGGTTCGGATCAGCGCCGAGACGCGCATCGTTCCGGGCGAGACCAATCCGCGCATCGGCGACGTGCTGACCGC
>Ga0187815_10000792_pt1 | contig 15086 bp, 12 predicted proteins | sample NC_S_5_FD_132962 | JGI IMG/M metagenome (GOLD analysis project Ga0187815, IMG submission 132962) | Wetland sediment microbial communities from Neuse River Estuary, North Carolina, USA - ASW-S_5 | ecosystem: Environmental > Aquatic > Freshwater > Wetlands > Sediment | place: USA: North Carolina...
AGCGGTCCATCCGGCGGGCCTGCACCCGGCCGACCACGGCCACCGGGTCCGCCGCGGCTGGCGCGGCGATCTTCACCGGCAGCGTGTCCACCCAGGACTCGGTGAGGCGGACCACTCCGCTTGTTCCGGCGAGCATCGCCGACCAGGTGGACGCGACATCACCGCCGAGCGGCGTGGTCGCGCCGAGCCCGGTGACGACGACGCTGACCTGATCGTTGCTGCTCACTGCAACCTCCGCGAAACGACTGAAAAACCACACTCCCCGGCGGGCGGACCGCCGTCAGGAGTTCTTGGACACGAAGTTGACGACGTCCTGGACCGTCTTGAGGTCCTTGAGCTGCTCGTCAGGGATCTCGACGCCGAACTTGTCCTGCGCGGCGACGGCGATCTCGACCATGGACAGCGAGTCGATGTCCAGGTCGTCGACGAAGTTCTTGTCCGGGGTCACCTCGTCGGCCGGGACACCGGCGATCTCGTCGATGATCTCGGCGAGTCCGGCCAGAATCTCCTGGTCAGTCACTTACTTTCTCCTTCGGTTGGGGTGTTGCACTGGCCGTCAGGGTAGCGTGATCACTTGCGCGGCGTAGGACAGCCCGGCGCCGAACCCGATCAGCAGCGCGGGCGTCCCCGGCTGCAGCCGGCCCTGCTCGGTCATCCGGGACAGCGCAAGCGGGATGGACGCCGATGAGGTGTTTCCCGCGTGCACGATGTCGTCGGCGACGCGCTCGCGCGGGATGCCCAGCTTCTTCGCGATCGCCTCGACGATCCGCAGGTTCGCCTGGTGCGGGACGAAGGCCGTGACGTCGGCGGGCGTCACCCCGGCCCGCGTGCACGCCTCGAGCGCCACCGGGGCCATCGCCGTGGTCGCCCACCGGAACACCGCCTGCCCGTCCTGCCGCATCGCCCCGGTCCGCCCGGTGACCGTGATCTTGTCCCCCAGGTCCCCGGCGCTGCCCCAGACGACCGGCCCGATGCCCGGCGCCTCGTCCGCCCCGGACGCCCCGACCACCACGGCCCCGGCGCCGTCGGCGAAGATGATGCACGTCGACCGGTCGGTCCAGTCGACCCACGAGCTCATCTTCTCCGCCCCGATCACCAGGACGTTCCGCGCGCTGCCCGCGCTGATCGCGTGCGCCGCCGTGCCGAGGGCGTAACAGAACCCGGCGCACGCCGCGTTCAGGTCGAACGCGCCGGGCGCGACGATGCCCAGGCGGTGGGCCACGATGGCGGCGACGCTCGGCATCGGCACGAGGGGGCTGCAGGTCGCCACGATCACCAGGTCGATGGCCGACGGCGCCAACCCGCTCGCCGCGAGGGCCTTGGCCCCCGCCGCCTCGGCCATGTCGGTGACGGTCTCGTCGTCCGCGGCGATCCGGCGGCTCTCGATGCCGACCCGCGACCTGATCCACTCGTCGCTGGTGTCGACGATCTTCGCCAGGTCGTCGTTGGTGACCACCCGGTCCGGCTGGTACCCGCCGAACGCCAGGATCCTCGCCGCGGTCATGCCGTCTCCTTCGGTTCTAGGCGGACAAGCGGCTGACCCTCACGGACCGGATCGCCGTCTTCTGCTAGCCACTCCACGAGCTCCGCGTCGAAGGCCGCGGTCACCGGCCGCTCTCCGCCTCGCCCGACGACGCGGCCGAGCACCGCGCCGGCTGAGATGGTCTCGCCGGCTGACGTCGCCGCCGCTCCTTCTCCCATTCCGGAACGGAAGGTGCCGCCTCCCGGAGCCACCACGATCCGCCACTCGGGCGAGCCGACAGGGGCCGCCTGGTACCCGTTCCTCGACGCCGCGTGCGCCGCGATCAGCGCGCGGGCCGCGTCGAGCTGGTCCGGGGTCTTGATCGCCAGCAGCTCGACACCGGGCAGCGCGCGCTTGGCCATTCCGGTCAGCGTGCCGCCGGGCGGCAGCTCGATCAGCGCGGTGACCCCGATGTCGGACATCGTGTCCATGCACAGGTCCCAGCGGACCGGGTTGGCGATCTGGTTGACGACCCGCTCTCCCCACGTGCGGCCCGATGTCACGACCGCGCCGTCGGCGTTGGACAGCAACGTGATCGCGGGGTCCTTGATCATGGTCGCGGCCGCCGCCTGCGCGAGCGCGTCGACCGCGGGCGCCATGTGCCTGGTGTGGAACGCGCCCGCCACGCGCAGCGGCCGCAGCCGCGCGCCCGCCGGCGGGTTCGCGGCGAACTCCGCCAGCTGCCCGAGGGTGCCGCCGGCCACGATCTGCCCGGCGCCGTTGACGTTCGCCGCGGTGAGCCCGGCTTCCGCGATGGCGGCGAGCACGGTGGCCCGGTCGCCGCCGAGCACGGCGATCATGCCGGTCGGCTCGGCCGCGGTGGCCGCTGCCATCGCGTCGCCGCGCACCTGGGTCAGCCGGATCGCGTCGCCCGCGCTCAGCACGCCGGCGATGGCGCCCGCCGCGAGCTCACCCACGCTGTGCCCGGCCGCCGCGTCGGGCTCGCCGAGCAGCCCGGCGACCGCGAGGGCCGCCGCCACGAGCAGCGGCTGCGCGACGGCTGTGTCGGTGATCTCTTCGGCGCCGCCGCTGGTGCCGAGCCGGATCAGGTCCCGCCCGGCGAGTTCGGACCAGCCGCCGATCTGCTCGGCGAAGCCGGGGAGTTCGAGCCAGGGCGAGAGGAAGCCGGGGGTCTGCGCGCCCTGCCCAGGCGCGGTGAAAATCAGCACGCTGTTAACCTTGCCCTGTAGATGTCCGCTACTCCGATAACGAACGTAACGAACTTCTAGCCGCAAGATTTGTAGGTTTCCTCCAAATAGAGTTCACCGGCCCGTCACCGCCCCGTCACCCCCGGCGTTCCGGCGGCGTTAGCCGTGGCGGGCGGCGAGACGGCCAAGGATGATCGCCGTCCAGAGGGTGTGGCCTTCGCGACCGTCCGCGGGGGTGTACCCGGTGAGCTCGGTGACCCGGCGCAGCCGGTAGCGGACGGTATTCGGGTGCACGAACAGCATCCGCGCCGTCGCCTCGAGCGATGATCCCTGCTCCAGGTAGGTGGTGAGCGTGTCGAGCAGCGCCGTGCCGCCGGACAGCAGCGGCTCGTACACGCCGTCCACGAGCGCGTCGACGGCGGCCGGGTCGCCGTCAAGCGCGCGCTCGGGCAGCAGTTCGTCCGCGCTGGCCGGGCGCGGCGCGTCCGGCCAGGCGGACGCCGCGCGCAGCCCGGCGAGCGCGGCGCGGGCGCTGGCCGACGCCGAGCGCAGGTCCCGGACCGGCGGCCCGACCACGACCGGGCCCGGGCCGAACCGGCCGGCCAGCCGTTCGGCGGCCGCCATCGGGTCCTGGGCGCCGCCGAGCACCACGATCAGCCTGCTGCCCTGCACGCCCGCGAGCAGGTCGAGCCGGGCCCGCCGGGCGATCGCGCGCAGTTCCTCGATGACCGGCTCGGCCTCCTCGCCGTCGATGGTGCCGGCGATGACCGAGACGGGGGACGACGACCAGTTCAGCGCGGACGCCCACGAGGGCAGCGACTCGGCCGCCTCGCCACGCACCAGCGAGTCGACGACGAGGGCCTCGAGCCGGGCGTCCCAGGCGCCGCGCGCCTCCGCCGTCCGCGCGTACACCTGCGCCGCGCTGAACGCGATCTCCCGCGCGTAGACGAGCACCGCCTCGCGCAGTTCGGCCTCGGCGCCGGGCGCGGCGAGCGTGTCCACCTGGGTCTCCACCACGTCGATGATCACCCGGACCATCTCGACCGCGTGCTGGAGCCTGACGGCCCGGGCCAGCTCCCTGGGGGCGGTGCCGAATACCTCCGTGGCGGCGGGACGGGCCCGTTCCGGATGCTGGATCCAGTCGACGAACGCGGCGATCCCGGCCTGCGCGACCAGGCCAAGCCACGACCTGTTCTCCGCCGACAGCTTGCGGAACCAGGGCAGCCGCTCGTCCATCGCCGCGATCGCCGCGGTGCTGAGCGCGCCCATCGACCGCTCGATCCGCCGCACGGTCTCAGGATGCACCCGCGCGGGCACCGCCTCCCCGTTGGCGCCCGGCCCGTTCGCGGCCGCACGCCGCTTCGCCTGCATCCCCCCAGCGTGCCACGCCGCCGCGGTTCCGCCCACTCACCGGCGCCGGTCCGCCCCCGACGTGCTCGATGGCCCATCCACTCCGCATCCCGTTCGCCGCCCGCTCGGGACCTTCGGGTCTACCCGGTAGCGGCCGGAACACGTTCATTGGGAGGAACACGGCAGCCACGACGAGGGGGCCCAGCATGAGCAACAGCATCGGAGGGCCGGCGTCCAGCGCGATCGTGAACGGCAAGACCTGCCAGCTGACCGGGCCGCCGGCGCGCACCCTGCTCGGGTTCCTGCGGTCCGGCCTGGGCCTCACCGGGGTAAAGCCGGGCTGCGGCGAGGGCGAGTGCGGCGCGTGCACCGTGCTCGTCGACGGGATCGCGGTGCTGGCCTGCCGGACGACGATCGGCGACGTCGCGGGCAAGTCGGTCACGACGATCGAGGGGCTGGCGGCAAACGGGCACCTGCACCCGGTGCAGCGGGCGCTCGCGGACGAGCGGGCCAGCCAGTGCGGCTACTGCACGCCGGGGATGGCGCTGCGGGCCGCGGCATTGCTCGCCGCGGAGCCGGATCCCTCCGGCGACCACATCAACGCGGCCATGCAGCCGAACATCTGCCGGTGCGGCTGCTACCCGCGGATAACGCGGGCCGTGCGCAGCGCCGCCCAGCCGCGTGCCGGACAACCTGGGGAACCCGAGGACGTCGCGCCCGCGAAGCCGCTGCCCCGCCCGAGGCATCCGTGGGACCTGGCTGACCCCGCCGACCGGGACTGGTTCGGCATCCTCGGCGACGGGCTGGTGGTGGTGTGGCCGCCGGCGGAGCCGGCGCCCGGAATGTGGGCGACTGGCGGCGGGGCCTGGATCCACCTCGCCCCCTCCGGCGCGGTGACGGCGTTCACCGGCAAGGTCGACATCGGCCAGGACAACCAGACGGCATTGCGCCTGCTCGTGGCGGAGGAACTGGCCGTGCCACTCGGCCAGGTCACGCTCGTGCAGGGCGACACCGATCTGTGCCCGTTCGACATCGGAACCTTCGGCAGCCGGTCGATGCCGGACGCCGGCCTGCCGCTGCGGCTCGCCGCCGCGGGGGCCCGCCAGGTGCTGACCGCCCTCGCCGCGAGCCGCTGGGGTGCTGCCCCGGCGCTGCTGGGAGCGCAGGACGGCGAGGTCACCGGCCCCGGCGGGGCGCGCCTGGCCTACGGCGAGCTCGTGGCCGGCCAGCGCCGGCTGGAGGTGCTGGCGGACGAGCCGCCGCTGACCGACCCGGCGGCCTGGCGGGTGGCGGGCCGCGAGGGGCACACCGCGTCCCGGTTCGACGTGGTCACCGGCGAGCGGGCCTACGGCTCGGATCTGCGGCTGCCCGGGATGCTCCACGGTGCCGTGCTCCGCCCGCCGCGACCGGGCGACAGGCTGCTCGCCGCCGATGCCAGCCGGGCCGAACGGCTGCCCGGAGTGACCGTGGTCCGCGACGGAGACTTCGTCGGGGTGACGGCGCCCGATCCCGCGACGGCCCGCCGGGCGGTGGCGATGATCACGGCGGACTGGGCGCCGCCAGCAGAACCGCCAGCGGAACCGGCGGCCGACATGGCCGGCTACCTGCGCGAGCATCCCGTGGCCTGCCAGGGCTGGGAACACCCGGTGGACCTGGAAGAGGGCGACGCCGCCGCGGCCCTGGCGAAGGCGGCGGTCACCGTGCGGGCCACCTACACCACCGCCTACCTGGCCCACGTGCCGCTGGAGACGTCGGCCGCCGTGGCCACCTGGGACGACCGCGGACGGCTGACCGTGCGGGCCGGGTGCAATGTCCCGTTCGCGGTGCGGTCACGGCTGGCCGCCGAGCTTGGCATCGCGGAGGCTGACGTGCGCGTGATCGTCCCGCCGACCGGAGGCGGATTCGGCGGCAAGCACGGCGATAACGCGATCGAGGCGGCCCGCCTGGCCCGGGCGGCGGGACGGCCGGTCAGCGTGCACTGGAGCCGGGCCGAGGAGTTCACCTGGGGGTACCTGCGGCCGATGGCCGTCATCGACGTCCGGGCCGGCGCGGACCAGGGCGGCGAGCTGGCCGCCTGGGACTTCACCGACATCAACGCCGGCGCGCAGGGAACGGCGTTCCCGTACCGCTGCGCCAACTGGCGGGTCAGGTATCAGCCCGCGGCGTCACCGCTGGCCCAGGGGCCGTACCGGGCGCTCGCGGCGACCGCGAACACCTTCGCCAGGGAGTCGTGCGTCGACGAGCTCGCGCACGCGACAGGCGCCGACCCGCTCGTCTTCCGGCTCAGCCACCTGGCCGACGAGCGGCTGGCCACCGTGCTGCGCGCGGCCGCCGCGCGCTCCGGCCGGGAGGCAGGCCCGCGCGAAGCGGCGCCCGGCCACGGCTGGGGGTGCGCGGTCGGGATGGAAAAGGGCGGCCGGGTCGCCACCTGCGCCGAGGTGTCGGTGAGTCCCGGCGGGGACGTCACCGTGACCAGGATCGTGACCGGCTACGAGTGCGGCGCCGTCGTCAACCCGGACACGGTCACCAGCCAGATCGAAGGCGGCACGGTCATGGCGCTCGGCGGCGCGCTGTTCGAGCAGGTCCGGCTCGACCACGGCAGGCTGGCCAGCCCGCAGCTCGCCGCGTACCGGGTGCCGCGGTTCAGTGACGTGCCAGCCATCGACGTGGTGCTGATCGACCGTCCGGACATCCCGTCCGCGGGGGCAGGGGAGACGCCGCTGATCGCCGTCGCGCCAGCCATCGGCAACGCGATCTTCGCCGCCACTGGCCGGCGGCTGCGGTCGCTTCCGCTGCTCCCCGCGGGGTCGCTGCAGTCTGCGGGCTAACGGGCTCAGCTGAGCGCCTCCGAGACGGGAAGGTCCAGCTTGTACTTGGCGATGGCCTGGGCGGGCAGCGACCGGTCCACCGCGCCGGACTGGGCCAGTTCCCACAGCACCGCCAGGGTGACCGACTCCGCGTCCACGTGGAAGAACCGGCGGGCGGCGGGCCGGGTGTCGGAGAAGCCGAACCCGTCGGTGCCCAGCGACGTGTACGGGCCGGGCACCCAGCGGGCGATCTGGTCCGGCACGGCGCGCATCCAGTCGGACACCGCCACGGTCGCCCCCGCCGCGTCCGACAGCGCGGTCGTGACGTACGGCACCCGCTCCGGGGCGTCCGGGTGCAGCAGGTTGTGCTCCTCGGCGGCCAGCGCGTCGCGGCGCAGCTCCGTCCACGAGGTCACCGACCACACGTCCGCGGCCACGCCCCAGTCCTCCGCGAGCAGCTTCTGAGCGGAAAGCGCCCACGGCATGGCCACCCCGGAGGCGAGGATGCGGGCCCCGGGGGCGGGGGCACCGGTCCGTTCCGAAGAAGAACCGGGAGCCGCCGCGTACCGGTACATGCCCCGCAAGATCCCCTCCTCGAGCCCTGGCACGGAAGGCGCCGGCGGCTGCGGGTACGGCTCGTTGTAGACGGTGAGGTAGTAGAAGATGTTCTCGCCGTCCGGGTGCTCTTCGGTCGCGTCGTACATCCGGCGCAGCGCGTCCTTCAGGATCACCGCGACCTCGTACGCCCACGCCGGGTCGTAGGACACGCACGCCTCCGACACCGAGGCGAGCAGCACCGAGTGGCCGTCGTTGTGCTGGAGCCCCTCGCCGGTCAGCGTCGTGCGGCCCGCGGTGGCCCCCAGCAGGAAGCCGCGGCCGAGCTGGTCGCCGAGCGCCCACATCTCGTCGCCTGTCCGCTGCCACCCGAACATCGAGTAGAACACGTACACCGGGATCATGTGCGTGCCGTGGGTGGCGTACGAGGTGCCGGCCGCGATCACCGAGCCCATCGCGCCGGCCTCGCTGATGCCCTCGTGCAGGATCTGGCCGCTCTGCGACTCCTTGTACGACAGCAGCAGGTTGCGGTCCACCGCCTCGTAGGTCTGGCCGAGCGGCGAGTAGATCTTCGCGGTCGGGAACAGCGAGTCCATGCCGAACGTGCGCGCCTCGTCCGGGATGACCGGCACGAACCGGTCGCCGATGACCGGGTCCTTCATGAGGTCCTTGAGGATGCGCACGAACGCCATCGTGGTCGCGACCGACTGCTTGCCCGACCCGTTCATGTAGTCGTCGTACACCGACGACGGCGGCTGCGGCAGCGGCTTGGCGCGGACCACCCGGCGGGGGAGCACCCCGCCGAGGGCGGCGCGCCGCTCCTTCATGTACCGGATCTCGTCGGAGCCGGGGCCGGGGTGGTAGTAGGGCGGGAGTTCGGACGACTCGAGGACCGAGTCGGGGATGGGCAGGTACAGCCGGTCCCTGAACTCCTTCAGCTCGGCGAGGGTGAGCTTCTTCATCTGGTGCGTCGCGTTGCGCGCCTCGAAGTCCTTGCCGAGCGTCCAGCCCTTGATCGTGTGCGTCAGGATGACGGTCGGCTGGCCGACGTGCTCACGCGCCGCCTTGAACGCCGCGTACACCTTCCGGTAGTCGTGCCCGCCGCGGGACAGGTTCCGCAGCTCGTCGTCGGACAGGTGCTCGACCATCTTGCGCAGCCGCGGGTCGGAGCCGAAGAAGTGCTCGCGGATGTAGGCGCCGGACTCGACCGAATAGGTCTGGAACTGCCCGTCCGGCGTGGTGTTCATCTTGTTGACCAGCACGCCGTCGGTGTCCTGTGCGAGCAGCGGGTCCCAGTCGCGGCCCCAGATGACCTTGATGACGTTCCACCCGGCGCCGCGGAAGTACGCCTCGAGCTCCTGGATGATCTTGCCGTTGCCGCGCACCGGCCCGTCGAGCCGCTGCAGGTTGCAGTTGATCACGAACGTGAGGTTGTCCAGCTCCTCGCGCGCGGCCAGCCCGATCGCGCCCATCGCCTCGGGCTCGTCCATCTCGCCGTCGCCGCAGAACGCCCACACGTGCGACCGGGACGTGTCGTGCAGTTCGCGGGCCAGCAGGTACCGGTTGAAGCGGGCCTGGTAAATGGCGTTCAGCGGGCCGAGGCCCATGGACACCGTGGGGAACTCCCAGAAGTCCGGCATCAGCCGCGGGTGCGGGTAGGACGGCAGCCCGCCGCCCGGGTGCGACAGCTCCTGCCGGAACCCGTCGAGCTGGGTCTCCGACAGCCGCCCCTCGAGGAACGCCCTGGCGTAGATGCCCGGCGCCGCGTGCCCCTGGAAGAACACCTGGTCGCCGGACTCGCCGTGGTCCTTGCCGCGGAAGAAGTGGTTGAACCCCACCTCGTACAGCGACGCCGCGGACGCGTAGGTCGCGATGTGCCCGCCCACGCCGAGGCCGGGGCGGTTGGCGCGGGACACCATGATCGCGGCGTTCCAGCGGATATACGCGCGGATGCGCCGTTCCACGTACTCGTCGCCCGGGAACCACGGCTCGCGCTCGGGCGGGATCGTGTTGATGTAATCGGTCGAGCGCAAGCCGGGCACCCCGACCTGCTGCTCGCGCGCCCGCTCGAGCAGGCGCAGCATGAGGTAGCGGGCCCGGCCGCGGCCGCGGGTGCGCGTGACCGAGTCGAAGGAGTCCATCCACTCCCGCGTCTCGTCCGGGTCGATGTCCGGGAGCTGCGTGGGCAGCCCGTCGCTGATGATGGAGTAACGCTGGCGTCCGGAAGCCACGGGGTAGCCTCGCCTTCCGCAGTTCGGCGGCTGTTGGCCGCGGTAGTTCGTCTCGCTTGTCCAGACCAATCGTCGTACGTCTTGGCCGGATTTTCATCTCTACCAAACGGTAACCCGCCCCGGCCGCCCAACGTGCATCAGGAGGTACCGTACCGGCGAACGGGCGGGGCGCGAACGGCCGCGGGCAGTAACACCGCGGCCCCCCGGGGAGATCAATAAATGGCGGCTGTTTTCCCCGCTGGGCGAATTGCCACTTGCGCGCAGGGCCGACCCAGTGTGAACTGTCCCAACAAGAAGTACTGACGCGGCCACTGACGCTTCCAAGCGGCTGGGGGGGCCGCGAGGAAGGATTTGGGAGGAACGTCAGTGAGCGCGACCGCGCGCCAGGCGCAGGATGAACGCGGCCAGGCCGAGCGGCTCGGCATCAAACCGGGCCAGGTGGTGCAAGAACTCGGCTATGACAACGATTGCGACGAGCAGCTGCGCGACGCGATCACGGCCATCGAGGGCGTCGAGCTCGTCGATGAGGACTTCGAAGACTTTGTCGACGTGGTGCTGATGTGGTGGCGGGAGGAGGACGGCGACCTCGTGGACGCGCTGGTCGACGCCGTGGCACCGCTGACCGATGGGGGGTACATCTGGCTCCTTACGCCCAAGGCGGGCCGCCCCGGCCACGTCGAGCCGAGCGACATCGGCGAGGCGGCGCCCACCGCGGGCCTCGCCCAGACGTCCAGCGTGAGCGCCGGGCGGGACTGGTCGGGTTCGCGGCTGGTGGCCCCGAAGGCGCGCCGCTGAGCCCCTTTCCCCCGCTGCGTCCCTGATTATCCCGAACGGGTGGTGGCGACTGTCACCGCGCCCGATGGCACACTTAGGCGTGACAGGCGCGAACGCGGGGTCTTTCCCCGCGGACCATCCGTTGAGAGGATTCAGGCATGGCAGTTGAGATCGGGGACGAGGCCCCGGACTTCGAGCTTCCGGACCAGCATGGCACGCCGGTGAAGCTGTCCAGCTTCCGCGGCGCCAAGAACGTGGTCCTGGTGTTCTACCCGCTGGCGTTCAGCCCGGTGTGCAGCGGCGAGCTGTGCGCCATCAGGGAGGACTTCCCCGAGGTCACCCGCGACGACGTGGAGCTGCTCACGGTGTCCGTGGACTCCTTCTTCTCGCACCGGGTCTGGGCCGAGCAGGAGAACTTCCAGTTCGAGCTGCTCGCCGACTTCTGGCCGCACGGAGCGGTCGCCAAGGCGTACGGGGTCTTCGACGAGGACCGCGGCGTGTCGCTGCGGGGCACGTTCGTCATCGACAAGGAAGGCGTCGTGCGCTGGAAGGTGGTCAACCCGATCCCGCAGGGACGCGACATCGCCGACTACCAGAAGGCACTCGCAGCGCTCGCGTAGCGAGCAAGAGATGCCCTGTTACCGGTGTGGCACGCGGCAGGGGGACCCCGAGCCGGGCAAGAGCAGCCCGTGGCGCCGGGGCGTGGTCCGCGAGCACCAGGTGCTGATCTGCCCCGCCTGCCAGCCGGCCGCGCTCGCGGAGCTGTCCCGCTGCCCCGGGTGCGGGAGCGCGCACCTGGTCAGGCGGCTCGACCAGGTGGAGTGCCTGGACTGCCGGCTGACCAGGGACGCGGACGACGAGGATCCCGCCTCCCGAGACGATCACCGGCGGGGCACAGCAGACAGCCAGGGCACGACAGACGGCAAGGGCACAGCAGACAACAAGGGCACGGCAGACAGCCGGGGCACAGCCCACGGCCAGGGCACAGCAGACAGCCAAGGCACAGCCCACCGCCAGGGCACAGCAGACATATCCGACATGTCCGGAATATCGGACGCCCCAGCGCCCGATATTCCGGACGAACCCAGGACTGGCGCCCCGCCGGCCGCCCGGGATCCCGGGCTGGCCGCCGAGGTCGCCCGGGCGCTCGCCAGGGTTCTCGGCCGCGGCTAGGGCGGCGGTTGCGTCACGCGGGCCAGGCGTCGGGCAGCGGCGGGACCACGTTCGCCCTGGCGACGTCCGCGTAGAAGGCGGAACTCGCCTTTGGGATCCTGCGCTGCGTGCCGAAGTCGACGAAGATGATCCCGAACCGCTTCTGGTACCCCCAGGCCCACTCGAAGTTGTCGAGCAGCGACCAGACGTAGTAGCCGGACAGGTTGGCCCCGTCCCTGATCGCGCGGGCCGCGGCGGCCAGGTGCAGGTGCAGGAACCTGACGCGCTCGACGTCGTTGACGGTCCCCTCCGGGTTCACGTAGTCCTCAGCGGCGCAGCCGTTCTCCGTGACGTACAGCGGCAGGCCCGGCGCGTCCTTGGATAGCCGCAGCAGCAGTTCGTAGAGTCCCTCGGGGTCGACCAGCCAGCCCATCGCGGTCCGCGCCATGCCGTCGGGCTGGTACTGGACGACGCCGCTGATCCCGGAGATCGGCGCGTCCTCGTTCCGCCTGAGGTTGTCCGGGTCACCGGGCCGCAGGTGGATGGGCTGGTAGTAGTTGACGCCGAGGAAGTCGAGCGGGGCGGCGATCGTCTCCATGTCGCCGGCCTCGATCAGCCGGCCGGGCGGCAGCAGGGCGCCCGCGGCGTGCTCGGGATACCTGGCGGACAGCACCGGTTCGAGGAACACGCCGTTGACGCACGCGTCGGTGACCTGCCTGGCCCGCTCGAGGGCCGCGCCCGCGCCGTCCGCGGGCGCCGCGACGCGCACCGGGCTCAGGTTCAGCGTGATGCCCACGTCGGCCGCGGACGGCAGCGCGGCGCGCAGCGCGGCGGCGGCCAGGCCGTGGCCGAGCAGCAGGTGGTGCGTCGCCGCCGCCGCCGCGCCGGCGTCCCGCAAGCCGGGTGCGTGCGCGCCGGTCCGGTAGCCGTTGTGGGCGACGACAGCGGGCTCGTTGAGCGTGATCCACCGCCCGATCCGGTCGCCGAGCGCCTCGCCCACGACCGCCGCGTAGTCGGCGAAGCGCAGCGCGACCTCGCGCGACGCCCAGCCGCCGCGGTCTTGCAGGGCCTGAGGAAGGTCCCAGTGGAAGAGCGTCGCCGTGCCGGCGATGCCGCGCTCGCCGAGCGCGTCGGCCAGCGCGCGGTAGTAGTCGAGGCCGGCCTGGTTGACCCGCCCTGTTCCGTCCGGGAACACCCGCGGCCAGGAGATCGAGAACCGGTAGGCGGACAGGCCGAGGTCGCGCAGCAGGCCGGCGTCCTCGCGGTAGCGATGGTAGGAGTCACAGGCGATGTCGCCGGTGTCGCCGCCGCGGACCTTGCCCGGCGTGTGGCTGAACGTGTCCCACACCGAGGGGCCCTTCCCGTCGGCGGTCGCCGCGCCCTCGATCTGGTACGCGGCCGTCGCCGCGCCCCAGACGAACCCCGGAGGGAACGGGAGCGGTTCACCTGGCGACGTTTCCATGCTCATGAATCCTCCTTGACGGCCTTGACGCGTCCCGCGGCGAGGTTTAGCGTAAGCGCTTACATCGAGGGTTGTAAACGCTTACATTCTGGGCAGGTTACGTCGTGGTAACCCTCTATGACGTCGCGCGCCATGCGGGCGTGTCGATCGCCACGGTGTCCCGGGTGCTGCACGGGCAGCAGCCGGTTCGCGACAGCACCCGGGCCCGGGTGCGGGCGGCGATCGAAGAGCTCGGCTACGTGCCCGACGGCGCCGCGCAGAGCCTGGCGCGCAGCCGCAAGGACGTGATCGGCCTGGTCGGCGTGGAGCACAACGGGCTCAAGCCGCCTGAGTACGACATCGAGTCGATGAGCCTGCTGTTCTACGACGAGGTGATGCGCGGCGTCGAGGCGCGCATCCGGGAGCGCAGCTGGTCGCTGATGATCACCTTCCTGCGCGAGGACGAGAACCTCGGCATCACGATGCCGGAGGACGAGCCGGTGCAGTCCCGGCTGCTCGCGCTGGCCGGCAAGGTGGATGGCCTGCTGATCGGCGAGGGCGTGGTGCCCGCGGCCACGGTGGCCAGGCTGGCCAGGCGGATGCCGGTGGTGGTCGTGGCAGGCGACACGAGCCAGCGGGGCGCGGACGTGGTCTCCGCGGACAACTGGTCAGGCGCGCACGCCCTCGTGGAGCACCTCGTGACCGGCCACGGCAGGCGGCGGCTGTACCTCGTGGACGGCCCGGCCACCGCGCCCGACGCCAAGGCGCGCCGGCTGGCCATGCAAGCGGTCATCGACGCGCACCCGGGCTCGGCGCTGACCGGCTCCTTCAACGGCCGGTTCACCGTGCGCAACGGCCAGGAGGCCGCCGAGCTGCTGCTCGCCACGACCCGCGAGGCGCCGTCGGGCGCCCTGCCCGACGCCATCATCTGCGCGAACGACCAGATGGCGATCGGACTGCTGCGCACCCTGACGGCGGGCGGCGCCCGGGTGCCCGCCGATGTGGCCGTGGTCGGCTTCGACGACATCTTCCCCGCCAGCCTGACCCACCCGCCGCTGACCACGGTGCACCAGCCGATGCGCGAGATCGGCGAGCGGGCCTGCGAGCGGCTGTTCGAGCGGATCGCCGACCCGGCGCTGCGGCCCAAGGTCGAGCTGCTGCCCACCGAGCTCGTGCTGCGGGAAAGCTGCGGCTGCCCGCCCGGCACCGTCACCCGCCAGCTCATCGGGCCGGCTCGCCCGATCAGCGGCCGCAGGCGGAATACACCGGATTGTCACGGGTAGTCCCCGGCCAGGAGGTCTCCGAAGGGAAGGCTGCCATGACTCTCCTCACCATCATTACCTGGCTGATCATCGGGCTGGTGATCGGCGCGGTGGCGCACCTGCTCGTGCCCGGGCGGCAGCGCATCGGGATCATCATGACGGTGCTCATCGGCATCGTGGGCGCCCTGGTCGGCGGCGTGATCACCGCCGCCATCCTCGGCGCCGGCCACGCGATCGTCACGTTCATCGTCTCGCTGATCGTCGCCGCGCTGCTGATCAGCGCCGTGAGCCACCCCCGCTCGCGGCTCTACTACCGGCGCCGCCGCCGCCTGCTGCGCTGACCGCGAAAATCCCCGCAGCACGCACATTCCGATCCCCCGGACGCCGCATGGCGCCGGGGGATCGGCGTTTAGCCACTACATGCGCCGGTAGCCCGTAGGCGAAGGAACGGAACAGGAGGGACACCATGGACAAGAAGGTCCGCGACATCATGACCCCCGACCCGGTCGGCGTCTACTACGACCAGACGATCGCCGACACGGCGCGAGTCATGCGCGACGCGGGCGTTGGCGCGGTCCTGGTGGTCAACGGCGACTCGCTCAGCGGCGTCGTGACCGACCGGGACCTGGTGGTCCGCGGCCTGGCCGAGGGCGCGGGCCCCGACTCGCCCGCGGGCCCGCTGTGCAGCGCCAAGCTGGTTGGCGTGGAAGCGGACGCGCACGCGGCTGAGGCTGAGCGGCTGATGGCGGAGAACGCCGTGCGCAGGCTCCCCGTCATCGACGCCGGGCAGATCGTCGGCATGGTGTCGCTTGGCGATGTCGCCGCCTCCGCTGACGGAGACTCG
>Ga0187815_10000793_pt1 | contig 15074 bp, 18 predicted proteins | sample NC_S_5_FD_132962 | JGI IMG/M metagenome (GOLD analysis project Ga0187815, IMG submission 132962) | Wetland sediment microbial communities from Neuse River Estuary, North Carolina, USA - ASW-S_5 | ecosystem: Environmental > Aquatic > Freshwater > Wetlands > Sediment | place: USA: North Carolina...
CGGCCCGGCACACGGCCGGCGAGCGCGAACACCAGACCGCCGAGCGTGTCGATGCCTTCGGCGCGATCCGGCGGCAGCAGCGGCACATTGACGCGCGCCGCGAGCTCGGACAGCGGCGCGCGCGCATCGGCGATCAGCGTGCCGTCGGGCCGCGCCACGACGCGCGGCCGGGCAACCTCGTGGTGCTCGTCCTCGATTTCGCCGACGATCTCTTCGATCACGTCTTCGATCGTAATCAACCCGTCGACGCCGCCGAATTCGTCAACCACCAGCGCCAAATGAATGCGCGACGCCCGCATCTGCTTGAGCAGTTCGAGCACGGGCAACGTCGGCGCCGCGAACAGCGCCTTGCGTGCGATCTTGTCGAGCGCAACCGGCGTGCCGGCAGCGACATGCGGAAGCAAGTCCTTGATGTGCAGCACACCGACCACATCGTCGAGCGTTTCGCGATAGAGCGGCAGGCGCGAATGGCCGTGCTCGGCCATCCGCTTCGCGGCTTCGGCGAAGGGCATATCGACCGGCAAGGCGACGATATCGATGCGCGGCACCATGATGTCGGCCGCAGCGACTTCGTGCAACCGCAGAATGTTGGTCAGAAGCGCGCGCTCCTCGGGATCGATCGGCTCGGCCTCGCCGTGCTCTTCGATCAGCTCCTCAAGTTCATCGCGCAGGCTCGCCGGCGGCTCGTCGCCGTCGCCGCGCAGGCGCCGGAGCCAGCCGCGCAACCCGCCGCGCCGTGCCGGCGCGTCAACCATTCGCCGCCTCGCGCGTACGATAGGGATCGGCAATGCCGAGCCCTGCGAGAATCGTCACCTCCAACGCCTCCATCCGCCGCGCCTCGGCCGCGCGTTCGTGATCAAAACCCAATAGATGCAATACGCCGTGAACGACGAGATGCGCCAGATGGTCCGCCAGCGTCTTGCCCTGGGCACGCGCTTCGCGCGCGATCGTTCCGTGGGCGACGACGACGTCGCCTAAGAGCCGTAGCGGTGCGCGCCGGCGCTTGGGCTCGGCGCTCGCGAACGACAGCACGTTGGTGGGCTTGGCGATGCCGCGATAGGTCCGGTTGAGCTTGGCGACCAGCGCGTCGTCGGCCAGCACGATCGACAGCTCGGCGCCGGCCGCACCGATGGCCGCACGCGCCAGCGCCGCGGCGGCAGCGGTCCGACAAAGCGCCGGCGCATCCGGCAGCGCACGCCGCCAGGCGGCGGCACGTTCGATGACGTCGATGGTGACCGGCGTTCGTTTAGTCCGTGCGCTCATCGGTTTTCGGGCGCTTGGCGCGTTGATCGTGCCGGTCATAGGCGGCAACGATGCGCGACACCAGCGGATGGCGAACTACGTCGGCTTCGGTGAAACGGATCATGGCAACGCCATCGACGCCGGCGAGGGTTTCGACGGCATCGGTCAGGCCCGAGCGCGTGCCCTTGGGCAGATCGATCTGCGACAGATCGCCGGTGACGGCCATGCGCGCGTTTTCACCTAAGCGCGTCAGGAACATCTTCATCTGCACCGGTGTCGTGTTCTGCGCCTCGTCGAGGATGACAAACGCGTTCGACAGCGTGCGACCGCGCATGAAGGCGAGTGGCGCGATCTCGATATCGCCAAGCGACAGACGCTTCATGACCTGCTCGCCGGGGATCATGTCGTGCAGCGCGTCGTAGAGCGGCCGCAGATAGGGATCGACCTTTTCGCGCAGATCGCCGGGCAGGAAACCGAGGCGCTCGCCGGCCTCGACTGCTGGCCGCGACAGCACGATGCGGTCGACCTTTCCGGCCATCAGCTGATCGACCGCCATGGCGACCGCGAGATAGGTTTTGCCGGTGCCAGCGGGACCGAGGCCGAAAACGAGTTCGTGCGTGCGTAGTGCCTTGATATAGGCAGCCTGCGCCGGGCCGCGCGGCGTGATACGGCGCTTGCGCGTGCGAATTTCCTCGCCTTCGCCGGACAAATCGCCGCGATTGGCGCCGCGATGCTGCGCCATGCGCAAAGCTGCATCGACGGCATGGGCGTCGATCTCCTCGCCGCGCTTGAGCCGATCGTAGAGCGCGGTGAGCGTAGCGCGCGCGATGTCAGCGGCGGACTCCGGCCCGGAGATCGCCAGCCGGTTACCGCGCGACACCAGGGCGACGCCCAGCGCACGCTCGATGCGCTCGAGATGCTTGTCGTGTTCGCCGAAGAGCTGCGGCAACAGGGCGTTGTCGGCAAAGTGCAGGTTGAAGCGCGCCTCAGCGTCGCGGGCGGTGTCGCGCGGCGTCAAGCGGCAGCCTCCGGCAGCACAGCGGCCAGGCTGTTGGGCTCGACCGTGGCGACGCGCACGGTGGCGATCGAACCCAGGAGCGCGTCGGGTGCTGCGGCATGGACCGGCTGGAGCCACGGGCTGCGTCCGGCGAGCTGTCCTGGATGGCGGCCGCGCTTCTCGAACAGCACGTCGACAGCGCGGCCAGCAAAGGCGGCGTTGAAGCGCTCCTGTTGTTCGCTCAGCAGGGTTTGAAGCGCCGCGAGTCGCTCGACCTTGACCGGCTCCGGCACCTGATCGTCGCTGGCCGCGGCGGGCGTACCGGGCCGGGCGCTATATTTGAATGAGAAGGCCTGGGCGAAACCGACGGTGCGTACCAGCGCCAGCGTCGCGGCGAAGTCGTCGTCGGTCTCGCCGGGGAAACCGACAATGAAATCCGACGATAATGCGATGTCTGGCCGCACCGCGCGCAACCGGTCGATGATGCGACGATAATCGTCGGCGCGATGCCGGCGGTTCATCGCCTGCAGCACGCGATCCGAGCCCGACTGCACCGGCAGATGCAGGAACGGCATCAGCTTGGGCTCGTCGCGGTGTGCGGCAATGAGCCCGTCGTCCATGTCGGCTGGATGCGAGGTGGTGTAGCGCAGGCGCAAAAGCCCTGGCATTTCAGCAAGCGTGCGGATCAGCCGGCCGAGGCCCCAAACGGCGCCGTCGGATGCGACGCCGTGATAGGCGTTGACGTTCTGGCCCAGCAACGTCAGCTCGCGCGCGCCGTGCGCGACCAGATCCTCGGCCTCGGCGAGCACCGCCTGCACCGGACGCGAAAACTCGGCGCCGCGGGTATAGGGCACGACGCAGAAGGTGCAGAACTTATTGCAGCCCTCCTGGATCGAAAGAAAGGCGCTGACGCTGGCACGGCTGCGTTCCGGCAGCTGATCGAATTTCGATTCGGCGGGAAATTCGGTTTCGACCGGCCGATCGCCGTTCTCGGCGGCTTCGACCAGCGCCGGCAGCCGGTGATAGCTTTGCGGACCGACGACAAGATCAACGCTCTTGGCACGGCGCAAAATCTCGGCGCCTTCTGCCTGGGCGACGCAACCGGAGACCGCGACGACCATTTTTCCGCCCTGGCGCCGCTTGCGCGCCTTGAACGGCGCGAGCCGGCCGAGATCGGAGAAAAGCTTCTCCGCCGCCTTCTCGCGGATATGGCAGGTGTTGAGCAGGATCATGTCGGCATCGGCCGGCGACGCGGCCGGCGTGTAACCCGACGGCGCCAGCGCTTCGGCCATACGATCGGAATCGTAGACGTTCATCTGGCAGCCATAGGTTTTGACAAACAGCTTTTTCACATCCGCCTCATCGTGTCGGCAGCGCATCGGCCAAGACCGGCGCCGGCGCCGTTGGGATCGTCACCGGCAGCGGCATGGGCGCCTTGCGCCCGCTCAACGCCACCGACAAGCCGGCTGCGATCACCGCTGCGCAATGGTCTGCCAGCGCCTTGCGCGAAGCGAAATCGGCGGCGCGCACCGCCGGATGGAAGGTTACGCTGACGCTGAGATGGCCGAGCCCGAGCATGGTCCACAGATGCGGTGCCAAGTCCATGTCGCCGTACCAGGCGAACAGCGGACGATAGGACCGTCCGAGCGGCATGCCGTCAAGCCGGAGATAAGCGACCGAAACCGGCTGCACGGCGATGTCGCCGGCGCCGTCCGACTCCATGACAGCGGCGAACAGGGCGCTCTTGAAAGGCAGCAGGTGCTGACCATCGCCGCTGGTGCCTTCCGGAAAAAGGACCAGCTGGTCGCCCTCGTGCAGCCGGGTGCTCAACGCGTCACGTTGCCGCGTCACGCTGCGGCGTTTGCGATCGATGAACACCGTGCGCTGCAGCCGGGCCAGCCAACCGAACAGCGGCCAGCCGTCGACGTCAGCCTTGGAGACGAACGAGCCCGGAATCGCGGCGCCGAGAATCTCAATGTCGAGATACGAAGTATGATTCACAACAAAGAGCGTCGGCCGGGCCGGCGACGGCGCGCCGTGCAGCTCGATCGTGATACCGAGGATGCGGCACACCAGGCGGTGGTAGAGGCGCGGCAGCCGCTTGGCCAACGGGCTGTGCAGCGCCAGCAGCACCGCCTGGACCGGCATCAGCGGAAAGGTCAGCGCGCAATAGACGATGGCGCGCACCAGGCGCAGCGCGGAACCTTGCGGCAGCATCAGACGACAGCAACCGCGCGCGCGCGGCGTTCGTAATGGCGGTAATATTTCTCGGTCACCAAGTCGGTCTTCACCACGATGCAGACGTCAGTGGTATTGAACTGCTGATCGATCACCGCGCCATCGCCGATGAAGCCACCAAGACGCAGATAGCCTTTGAGCAGCGGCGGCAGATGATTCAGCGCCTCGGCCGGATCGAAGGTGCCGGGCTGGAGCCGGTTCATGTCCAGATAACGGTCGGTGAGGGCGCGCGGCCGCAGTGCCGGCGGCGCCAGATGATGGTGATAGAGATACGACAGCGGTACCGCCAGCGCACCGGGTTCGGTGCCAGGCAGGCTGGCGCAGCCGAACATGAGCTCGATCCCATAGTCGAACACATAGGCGGCGATGCCGCGCCACAACAGCTGCATGGTCGGCCGGTTGCGCGCCTGCGCGTCGATGCACGACCGGCCGAGCTCGAGCACCGCGCCGGGATATTCGGCGATGCAGCGGACGTCATATTCCGCCGCGCTGTAAAAACGGCCGAGGCGCGACGCCGCTTCGCGGCGGATCAGCCGATAGGTCCCGACCACGGCGTCAGCGCCGGTGCCGCGCGAATGATCGATCACCAGCAGATGATCGCAGAAGGCGTCGAAATCGTCGAAGTCGCGCTGCGCCAGCGCCATCTCGACGGTCGGATGCGCGCCCATCTCCTGGTAGAAAACCCGATAGCGCAGTGCCTGGGCGGCGGCGATCTCGGCTTCGTCGCGCGCCAGCCGGACTTCGAGCGTGCCGGCGCGGACGACGAGCGCACCCGAAGGCTGCGGCGGTGCGGCAGACGCCGGAGACGGGGATTGCGCGGTCACTTCTTCGCGGCTGCCGCCGCGCTATCCAGCGGCACGGCAAACAATTCGAGGCGATGATCGACCAGCTTGTAACCCAGCCGCGACGCTACCTCGCGTTGCAGCTTTTCGATCGCCTCGTTGCGGAACTCGATCACCTTGCCGCTTTGCAGGTCTATCAGGTGGTCGTGGTGCTCGGTCGGCGCCTCTTCATAGCGCGCGCGGCCATCGCCGAAATCGTGGCGCTCGAGGATGCTAGCCTCCTGAAACAGACGCACGGTGCGGTAGACCGTGGCGATCGAGATCTTCGGGTCGATCGCGGCGGCGCGCCGGTGCACCGCCTCGACGTCAGGATGGTCGGCGGATTCCGAGAGCACGCGCGCGATAATGCGGCGCTGTTCGGTCATCTTGAGACCTTTGTCGAGACAGAGTTGTTCGATACGGGACGGCATTCGCGACGGTGTCCGCGCCTATTGCCCGAGGGCCGAAATTATAGCCCAAACCCAACAGCGAGCCTATAGCGGGTGCCGCGGCACGCGACCCCGCCGGCGCTTATTCGGACTTCGCTTGACGGCCGCGCGTACCGAGACCGATGTCCTTGGCGAGCTTGGAACGCTGCCGCGCGTAATTCGGCGCGACCATCGGATAGTCGGCGGACAGACCCCAGCGTTCGCGATAGGCCTCCGGCGTCATGTTGTACGCTGTCTTGAGGTGACGCTTGAGCATCTTCAGCTTTTTGCCGTCTTCGAGGCAGATGATGTAGTCGGGATGGACCGAGCGCTTGACGTTGACCGCCGGCTTGGGCCTGTCGCCGCCGGCCGCCGGGCCTTTGCCGATATTGGCCAGCGACTGATAGACCTGGTCGATCAGCTGCGGCAGATCGGTCGGCGCCACGTTGTTGTTGGAGACGTGCGCGGCAACGATTTCAGTGGTGAGCTCGAGCAGGCTGTTGGGCTGCGCTTTGTCAGTCATTCGACAGAGTTCCTACGGGTTCTTTGACCCAGCATATAAGTATATTGGGTGAATGGCGCAATAAGGATTGCGCGATTGTAAGGTTTTTCTTGGTCCTCGATAACGGTTTTACGGATAAGGGCACCGCGAATACACGGCTTACGCCAGCGGCCGTGCGAGGATCAGGGCATCGGCCGCGGCGGCATCGGGCCGCCGATAATAGAAAGGGCGGCGGCCAACCGCGCTGAATCCCTCGGCGGTATAGAGAGCGCGCGCGACGTCGTTGTCGGCGGCGACTTCGAGCACGATGCGCGACGAGCGCGCATCACGTGCGGCGGCGTAGAGATCGGCAAGCAACGCGCGGGCGACGCCGCGCCGGCGCGCTGCCGGATCGACGCACAGCGTCAAGATTTCGGCTTCGCCGCCGACCACCAGGGCAAGGATGAAGCCCGCGGTCTTGCCGCCGGTTTCAGCGAGCCGTGCATGCATCTTGGGCAAGCTCAATAGCCGCGACAGCGCGCCCTGTTCCCACGGATCGTCCGGGAACGCCAGCCCATGCAGCCGCGCCAACACATCGACGTCGGTATCCGCCGCCGTTCGCAATCGCAGCGCGCTCACGGTGCAGTTGCCCGCCGCGGCGCCGTGGTATCCGGTGCGCGCAGGTAGAACGGCCGCGGCGGCTCGATCACGCCGCCGTTCGCTTGTTGCCGGCCGAGACGCGCGACCCAAGTGGCGTCGACCGCATTCGTGCCCGGCGCGACGGCGATATCGCGTGCGGTCACTTTGGCGCGCAGACGTTCGGCGGCGTCGCCCGCCAGCAGCAACGGACCCGGCGGCAACCACGTGGCAAGATCGCGCGCATGAACTTGCGCCGGCGGCGCCAGCGCCGGACCGGCTGTTGTAAACGACTGGAGATAAAATTCCTCGCGTTTCGATTCGACAGCAACAACCAGCGCCCGTCCTTGCCGCGCCGCCGGTGGCACCGAGGCGGCATAGGCATCGAACACTCCGACGCCGATCGCGGTCCGGCCAGTTGCCAACGCCAGTCCACGCGCCGCCGCAAGGCCGATGCGGATGCCAGTGAAGCTGCCGGGACCGGTGGTCACCGCGATGAAGTCGAGTGCCGCCGGCGCGATGCCGGCCGCCGCCAAGGTTTCGGCAATCAACGGCACCAGCCGCTCGGCCTGACCGTGCGCCATCGCTTCGGCGCGCGCGGCGGCGACGCGGCCGCCGTCGAGGACGGCTATCGCGCATTGGCTGCCGGCGCTATCGAGACCCAAAACCTTCATGCGCGCGATCATAACGTGCTAGGAAAATCCGGTCATGAATCTGCAATTGATCACCGCCGCGAGCCACGACGTCGTCCTCGAGATTGCTTATGCCACGGCGGCGAATTTCACCGGCAAACCGGTCTATGCCCGTCCCGGCTGCTATCTCCATGCCGACGCCGCCGCGGCGCTGCGCCGCGCGGTCGATCTCGCCAAGCCACTGGGCCTGCGGCTCAAGATTTTCGACGCCTTCCGGCCGAGCGAGGCGCAATGGGCGCTGTGGAATTTTCGGCCCGATCCGGAATTCCTCGCCGATCCGCGCAAAGGCTCGCCGCACTCGCGCGGCGTCGCCGTCGACTTGACGCTGATTGACGCGCAGGGCAACGCCCTCGACATGGGCACCGGCTTCGACGCCTTCACGCCGCTGTCGCACCACGGCAGCACGGCGGTTTCCGAAACGGCGCAGCGCAACCGCTTCTTGCTGCTGGGATTGATGAGTGCGGCGGGTTGGGACTTCTACAAAAACGAATGGTGGCACTATCAGCTGTTCGATAGCAAAAAATATCCGCTGCTGTCGGACGCCGATATCGACGTGCCGATGATGGCTCTGGTTTAGATCGCGCTCGCAGCCACGCCGCCAACCCTGCGCGCGCGACCTTGGTTGGAGCCTAGGTCGCTGCCCCGCGAATTTGGCCCGGGTCTTAGACCGGGCGGACTTCGACGACTTCGGGAATGTAGTGGCGCAGCATGTTCTCAATGCCGGCCTTCAAGGTCGCGGTCGAGGACGGACAGCCCGAGCACGAGCCCTGCATGTGCAGATAGACGACGCCGTCGGCGTAGTGGTCGAAAATGATGTCGCCGCCGTCCTGCGCCACCGCCGGACGGACGCGGGTTTCGAGCAGTTCCTTGATCTGGGCCACGACCTCGTCGCTGTCCTCTTCCGCAGCGGCGGCGCCCGGCGTGTCGAGCACAATGGGTTCGCCAGCGGTGAAATGCTGCATGATCGCGCCCAGCACCTGGGACTTGAGCGCCAGCCAGTCGACATCATCGGCCTTGGCGACGGTGATGAAGTCGGAGCCGAAGAACACGCCGGCGACGCCGGTCAGGCCGAAGAGCCGCTTCGCCAGCGGTGAGCGCTGCGCGCTGGCAACGTCGGGAAAGTTCGCGGTGCCGTCGCCCATGACAGCGCGACCCGGCAGGAACTTGAGGGTCGCGGGGTTCGGCGTGGTTTCGGTCTGAATGAACATCTGATGATCTCCAACGGACGCGGGCCTAAACTTGGGCTTTGGCGGCGCCAAGTCAACCCCTTGCCGGGTAAGGCTAATGCCGTTCAGCGCCGGTCGCGCTTGGCGCGCCGCCGCGGCGTTTCCGCGCGGGACTTGGCCTTCGCCCGGCGGCGGGCACTGAATACGAAGACACCCGACGCCGCGAGTATCGCCGCCAGCGCGCCGATCCCGGCGTAGATCAACGGGTTCGGTCCCGCCGATCCTGAAACCGCTGTGCCGCTGCCGGCTGACGCGACGATCAGCGACATGGTCTGGCCGCCGACCAGCGCCTTGTCGTGCAACAACAGCGCCTCGATGAAATAAGTGCCGGATGGCGCGTCGGCCGGAAACGCCAGCGTGGCGCGAAACAGGTGATCGTTGACGAACGTGACCTTGCCGACGGTGGTCGCATAGACGCCGGCGGTTTGCCGCTGCGTGATCAGCGCCACGCGCGAGGCCTCGATCAGCGTCGGATCGGACTGCGGCGTCTGCAGTTGGAAGCGCAAATTGCCGATGCCGATCTGGTGCTGCACCTGGATCGGGGCCGGCACGATCGAATCGAGCGGCGCCGAGGCGTAGACCGCGTAATAATCCGGCACGCCGGCAAAAGCGATGCGATGGGCGGTAAGCGAGAAATCGCCGAAGGGACCGTGCCGCACGACAGCTTCGGCATCGGGGCCGCGCACCACGATGACGATGTCGCCGGGCGACTCGATGGTGCCGAACAAGGTGACGGAGCGGCTGGCGCCGTCGGAACCGAGCGTGATCTGGTGCGCCGAGAGATCGGCCAATAGCGGCGGCTCGGCTCGTGCCGCAGAGACGAGGCCGACAATGACGGCCAACGCCGCAAGCACGCGCCTGGTCGCAGCCGATGTGCAGCACGCCCGGGCGCGCATCAGCGCAATTCTACAAGCGCGCGCCGACGCCGACAACGCGCTTGGACCGGCGCGCGCAACCCTGTCGCGTCCGCCGCCGCGCCGGTTATGATCGCTATCCGCCTCGCAACGGAGATCCTGTATGGCCGACCTTGCCGACAAGAAAGCCCTCACCCTCGCCGCCGCGCGCGCCATCGTCGTCGCCGCCGAAACCGAGGCACATAAGCATGATCTTCATGTCACCATGTCGGTGGTCGACGAGGGCGGACATCTGCTGCATCTCGTCCGCATGGACGAGGCCGGACTCGCCAGCGTCGAGGTCTCCGTCGCCAAGGCGCGCGCCGCGGTGATGTTCAAGCGCCCGACTAAGTTCTGGGAGGACGCCTATGCCAGCGGCAAAACGCATCTCGCCAACTTGCCGGGCGTGCTGCCGATTGAAGGCGGCGTGCCGCTCACGGTCGGCGGTAAGGTGATCGGCGCGTTCGGCGTGTCGGGCGCCTCGTCGGCACAGGATGGCCAAGTGGCGGCGGCCGGCGTCGCGGCGCTCGGCGGCTGAGCCGGCTCAGGGCCGCAGCAGGCCCATGATGTCGAAGACTTCGGCCAGCACTGGCGCAGCGATGGCGTTGGCGCGTTCGGCGCCACGCTTCAGTACGCCATCGATATAGCCCGGATCGGCCATCAGCCGCTTCATCTCGACAGCAATCCGGCCGCAGACATCGGCCGCGAGATCGGCGAGCTCCGCCTTGAAGTCCGAGAAATTCCAACCGGCGAAGCGCTGCACGGCTTCGGCAAGTGACACGCCCGAAAGCGCGGCATAGATGCCGAGCAGGTTCGCTGCTTCGGGCCGCGCCTCGGCCTCTTTTTCGGTCGCCGGCAACGGCTCTGGATCGGTCTTGGCTTTGCGGATCTTGAGCGCGATCGCCGCCGCGTCGTCGGTCATGTTGAGACGCGAATAGTCCGAGCTGTCGGATTTGGACATCTTCTTGGTGCCGTCGCGCAGGCTCATCACGCGCGTGCCGGCGCCGAAGATCTGCGGCTCGGGCAGCGGGAAAAATTCGACGCCGTAGCGGCGGTTGAAAGCGCCGGCGATGTCGCGCGAAAGCTCCAAATGCTGCTTCTGGTCCTCGCCGACCGGCACGTGCGTCGCCTTGTAAAGCAGGATGTCGGCCGCCATCAGCACCGGATAGGAATAGAGGCCGAGTCCGGCCTCCTCGCGGTGCTTGCCCGCCTTCTCCTTGAATTGCGTCATGCGGTTGAGCCAGCCGAGGGGTGTCAAGCAGCCCAACAGCCAGGCGAGCTCGGCGTGGCCCGGCACCGTCGACTGGTTGAAGATGACGCAGCGTTCGGGATCGATGCCCGAGGCGATGTAGGCGGCGGTCACTTCGCGCGTCTGGGCGCGCAATTCCTTCGGGTCCTGCGGCACGGTGAGCGCATGCAGGTCGACGATGCAGAAGATGCAGTCGAAATCCTTCTGCAGCTGGATCCAGTTGCGGATCGCGCCGAGATAGTTGCCGAGGTGGAGGTTGCCGGTGGGCTGGACGCCCGAGAAGATGCGTTTCATGCCGTCGTCGCTGATGGAGGGCGCGGGCGCGACCGTTATCGCCGCCGGCGGGCCGCGAGGTCAAGCCCGAGACGCTGGCCAAGCTCGCTGCGGTCGGCGGCGCCGAGCATCAGTGCAAAGATAGCGAAGGCCGCAAGACCCGCGGCGATCAGCGCGACGAGCGCGACCAGCCGTGCCACGACGTGCGCGCCGATGTACGGCGCGAGGGGGATTTCGAGCGCGACCAGCACGACGCCCATCAGCAGCGAGGCCGCGAGAATCCGCGGAATCCGCGAACGCGAACGGGCGTCGAGCCGGAAATGCGCGCGCCGATGCAGCAACCAAAGCAGCGACAGCGCGTTGATCCAGCCGGCGGCCGAGGTGGCGGCGGCGATGCCGACATGCGCGAAAGGCAGCGCCACGCCGAGGGTCAGCGTCAGCACCAGATTGGCCGCGACCGCGACCATCGCGACCTTGACCGGCGTCTTGGTGTCGTGGCGCGCGAAGAACGCGGGCGCCAGCACCTTGACCAGCACGAAGGCCGGGAGGCCGGCGGCGTAGGCGGCGAGCGCGCCCGCCGTCGCCGTGACTTCGACCGGGCCGAAGGCGCCGCGCTCGAACAGCGCCGCCAAAATCGGCCGCGCCAATATGCCGAGCGCCACCGCAGCCGGCACCGTCAGCAACAGCGCCAGCTCGAGGCCCCGGTTCTGAGTCTGCACGGCGCCGGCTTCGTCGCCGGTGCGCACCTGGCGCGACAATGGCGGCAGGATGGCAGTGCTGACGGCAATGCCGACCACCGCCAGCGGCAGCTGATTGAGCCGGTCGGCGTAATAAAGATAGGACACCGCACCGGTCGGCAGCAGCGACGCGACTGCGGTCGAAACGACGAGATTGAGCTGCGTCACGCCAGCGCCGAAAATGCCGGGCCCCATCAAGCCGACCAGGTGCCGCAACGCCGGCGTCCACCGTGGCCGCGGAAAGCGCAGCGGCACACCCGCCTGCCGGCACGACGCCATCAGCCAGACGAACTGCGCAAAGCCGGCGGCGGTGACCGCCCAGCTCAGCGCCACGCCGCTCACCGGCCGCACCAACAACAGCGTGCCGATAAGGAAGATGTTGAGCAGTACCGGCGTCGCGGCCGTAGCGGCGAAGCGCTCGAGTGAATTGAGCACGCCGCCCTGCAGCGCCACCAGCGAGATGAACAGCAGATAAGGAAAGGTGATGCGCGTCAGCGTGACGGTGAGCGCGAATTTCTCCGGCTCGGCGGCGAAGCCCGGTGCCAAAACGTGCAGCAGCGCCGGCGTCGCGATCTCGCACACCAAAACGAAAACGAACAGCACCGTCGTCAGCGCCGCCATCGCCTCTTCGGCGAAGAGCCGCGCCGGCCGATGGCCTTCCTTGGCGATCATGCCGGCGAAGATCGGCACGAAAGCGGCACTGAACGCGCCTTCGGCGAAGAAGCTGCGGAACAGATTGGGTAGGCGCAAGGCGACGAAAAATGCGTCGGCCACCGGTCCGGCACCGAGGAACTGCGCCGTCAGCATGTCGCGGACGAAGCCCAGGACGCGGCTCATCATCGTGTAGCCGCCGACGGTCGCGACCGAGCGCAGAAGGGCCATGAAGCCGATTGTGTAGAGGATGCGGCGAGTCGTGGGAAGAGGGCCCCGAACCGTGCTATCAGGCGGGCGTCAGCACGGCAGGAGAGATCGCATGACAGCCAATCGCGCGACGGCAACGCACCGCAAGGATTTGCACGAGTTGGTATTCATCGTCGTGCTGATCGTCTTGATCGGCGTCATGGCCTGGTTTTTCAGCACCCATTCCGGCCACGGCAGCGGCTCTGGCCACGCCGCGCAGCAGGCGACGTCCGGCGATACCAAATCGGCGCGCTGACGCGACGGCCGCGCCGCGCTTGCATTTGCGCGGGCCTTCGCGGAGTTTCAGGCGACGGGAGCAACAGGATGGCCGAACTCAAAATCGGGGTTTCCGGCTGCGGCGGGCGGATGGGCCGCATGGTCGCGCTCGAACTCTTGGAAACCAAGGGAACGCGACTCATTGGCGGCATCGACGCTGCCGACAGTCCTTACCTCAGCCGCGACCTGGGCGAAATGGCGGGCGTTGGATCGCTCGGCATCAAGGCCGGCAGCGACGCGCTGGCGCTGTTCCGCATCGCCGATGCGGTGATCGATTTCTCCTGGCCGGCGGCCAGCGTCGGCCACGCCAAGATCGCCGCCGCAACCGGCAAGGCGCTGGTGATCGGCACGACCGGGCTCGACGCGACGCAGGAAAGCGCGCTGAAACAGGCCGCGCGCAAGGCGCCGATCCTATGGGCGCCCAATATGAGCGTCGGCATCAACCTGCTGCTTGAGCTTGTGCGCGAAGCCGCGGCGCAGCTCGGACCCGAGTACGACATCGAGATTCTCGAGATGCACCACCGCTACAAAGTCGACGCACCGTCGGGCACGGCGCTGGCGCTCGGCCGCGCCGCCGCCGCCGGCCGCGACGTCGATCTCGGCAAGAAGCGCGCCGGCGCGCGCAACGGCGCCACCGGTCCGCGCAAGGCGGGCGACATCGGCTTCGCCGTGCTGCGCGGCGGCGACGAAATCGGGCTGCACAAGGTGATGTTCGCCGGCGCCGGCGAGACTATCGAGCTTTCCCATCGCGCGACGTCGCGCCGCGTCTTCGCGCGCGGCGCGGTGCGCGCCGCCCAGTGGCTCGCGCGGAAGAAGCCCGGTCTCTATTCGATGGCCGACGTGCTGGCGAAGCGTTAGCCGCCGCCGGAACGTCCGCCGTCGTCTTCGCTTCGTAGAGGCAGAGATCGCGCACGACGCAGGCGGCGCATTTCGGATTGCGCGCCGTGCAGACGTAACGGCCGTGCAGGATCAGCCAGTGATGCGCGTGGCGGAGATACGGTTCCGGCACGACCGAATGCAGCGCCTCTTCCACGGCGCGCGGGTCGTTGCCCGGCGCCAGGCCGGTGCGGTTGGCAAGCCGGAAGATGTGCGTGTCGACGGCGATGGTCGGCTCGCCGAAGGCGACATTGAGCACGACATTGGCGGTCTTGCGGCCGACGCCGGGCAATTCCTCGAGCGCTTCGCGGTTTGCCGGCACTTCGCCACCGTGTTTCTGCACCAGGATCTCCGACAGGCGGATGACGTTCGCCGCCTTGGTGCGGTAGAGGCCGATGGTCTTGATTGCGTCGCGCAGCTTCGGCTCGCCGAAGGCAACCATCTTCGCCGGCGTATCGACCGACTTGAACAACTCCGCCGTCGCCTTGTTGACGCTGACGTCGGTCGCCTGCGCCGACAGCACGACGGCGACCAGAAGGGTATAGGGATTAATGTACTCGAGCTCGGTGGTGGGATCGGGCCGTTCGGCGGCGAGCGCCGCGAAGAATCGGCCGACATTCTCTTTTGACATGCGCGCCATATCGAGACCCTAATATGGCGAAGCTCATGAGCGCCATAGAAGCCGATCCGGTCTTCTTCGACGCCCGGCTGCGGCCGTATCGCAGCCTGCCGCCGCGCGGCTTCGGCGTGGTGATGGCAGTGCTCGGTGGTGCCTCATTCGCGATGTCGGTCGGCTGCATCATGCTCGGCGCCTGGCCGGTGACCGGCTTTTTCGGCCTCGACGTGGCGCTGGTCTATCTCGCCTTCCGCGTCAGCTATCGCAGCGCGCGCAAGGTGGAGCATGTGCGCCTGACGGCCGCTGATCTGACCGTCGAACGGATCGGCGTGCGCGGCGACCGCCGCGCTTGGCGCTTCGAGCCGGTATGGGCGCGGCTGGATTTCGAGGAAATCGACCAGGACGAGAATCGCCTGGCCGTCACCTCGCACGGCAAGCGCCTGACGCTCGGTGCTTTTCTGTCGCCGATGGAACGCAAGCGGCTCTATGGCGA
>Ga0187815_10000794_pt1 | contig 15050 bp, 15 predicted proteins | sample NC_S_5_FD_132962 | JGI IMG/M metagenome (GOLD analysis project Ga0187815, IMG submission 132962) | Wetland sediment microbial communities from Neuse River Estuary, North Carolina, USA - ASW-S_5 | ecosystem: Environmental > Aquatic > Freshwater > Wetlands > Sediment | place: USA: North Carolina...
CGCGCCGGCGGCAACCCGCATCGCGGTTTCGCGCGCGGACTGGCGGCCGCCGCCGCGATAATCGCGCAAGCCGTATTTTACGTCATACGTATAGTCGGCATGGCCCGGCCGGTATTTGTCCTTGATATCTGAATAGTCTTTCGAGCGCTGATCGACGTTATCGATGAGAAGCGCGATCGGCGTGCCGGTCGTAACTTGTTTTCCGCTCGCCTCATCGATAAAGACGCCGGAAAGGATCTTGACCGCATCTGGCTCCTGGCGCTGCGTCGTGTAGCGCGACTGACCCGGACGGCGGCGATCGAGATAGGGTTGAATATCCGCCTCGGTGAGCGGAATACGCGGCGGACAGCCGTCCACCACACAGCCAATCGCTGGCCCATGGCTTTCGCCGAAGGTCGTGACGCGGAATAAATGCCCGAACGTGTTGAACGACATGACGCGGCTATGACGTTAAGTGACTTCCAGTGAAATTACGCTGAAGCTGTCGCGGCTTCGTAGCCCGCACGTTCTACCGGGTCAAACACGCGCGTCACCCACCAGGCAGCCGAACCACGACGAATGACCGCGCCGCCGTTCTCGTCATTGCATGAATTTGTTGGCGAAATGGAGCGGATCAGCCGGTCCGCCACGATTTACCGTTCATGCCCCATTCATCTCGCTGAACGCCGATTAATCGCAAACTGAACGGCTGTTAAGTTACAGAAAAATAAGCACTATTTGTGTTTTTTGATTGCGGTGGGAACTCGCTCTGTATCATTGTTCCATTCGGTAAGGGGGCGAGGGCCCAGGGACCGATCAAGAGCGATCAAACCCGCGACTTGAACCAACCCTGCCGAAGTTCATCAGCGAAACCAAGGAAGAGAGTCATGGCGAAGAAGAAGAAGGCCAAGAAGAAAACCAAGTCCTGAAAATACAGGCGCGCGCCTCGTATTGGGGCCGCGCCGGTAGGACCTTCAGATTTAGCGGGGTCACTGATCTCGCCAAGCGGCTGAACGGTGTTCGGCCGCTTTTGTTTTGTAGAGCAACTGTTTGGTCCAATCAGGCGTAGCGCGACATCTTGCCGTCCGCAAAAACATAAACGACGCCCTGTTCGATCCGCGCATGCGTCGCTTGCTCCTCGGGCACGATGTTTAAGATCGCCATCAGCGCGCGCACGCCGCCACCATGCGCCGCGACTACGGTGTCTGCGGTGAGCGAGCTGTACCAATTGCCGATGCGGTCAGCGAGTTCGCGGTAGCTCTCGCCGCCGGGCGGGGCGAAATCCCACTTGTCGCGCTCGCGCGCACTCAGCACGCTAGCGCTTCGCGTCTCGATCTCCTGCAGCGTCAAACCTTCCCATTCGCCATAAGCGATTTCGATCAATCTCGCATCGACTTCGTAATCGTGCGCTTCAAGACCAAGCGTGGCGCGTAGGAGCTCCATCGTTTCGCGTGCGCGCTTGAGCGGGCTGGAAATATATTTGAAATCTTGCGCCTGCCTGTGATCGCGCGCCAACAGATCGCCCAGCAGGACCCCACATTCCGCAGCCTGCAGGCGGCCATGCACATTGAGAGCGGTGTCGCGGCGGCCCTGCAGCCGGCCCTGGCTATTGAAGTCGGTCTCGCCGTGCCGAACGTAATAGAGGACCGGCATACTCGTTTTGCTTTTTTAGCTGACGCTGTCGCGGGGAACGAACCAAAAACTTGGTGCGGCTACTCCTTGCCAACCACAATGTCCGGCGCGTCGGGATGCTTCATGCCGACGATATGGTAACCGGCATCGACATGATGAATTTCTCCGGTCACCCCGCGCGACATATCTGAAAGGAGATATGCGCCTGCCTCGCCGACCTCTTCAATCGTGACGCTGCGGCGAAGCGGAGCGTTATGTTCATTCCATTTGAGGATGTAGCGGAAATCGCCGATCCCAGAGGCGGCGAGAGTCTTGATTGGCCCTGAGGAAATCGCATTGACCCGAATATTTTTAACGCCGAGATCTGCCGCGAGGTAATAAACCGAGGCCTCAAGCGCGGCCTTTGCTACTCCCATCACATTGTAATGCGGCATCCATTTCTCCGACCCGTAGTAGGTCAATGTCAGCATCGAGCCGCCATTGGGCATTAATTTTTCCGCACGCTGGGCGATCGCGGTGAATGAATAGCAGCTGATCAACAATGTCTTGGTGAAGTTCTCCGCCGTGGTTTCGATATAGCGCCCGTCGAGCTGATCCTTGTCCGAAAATGCAATGGCATGGACCAAAAAATCGATGCTGCCCCAAGCCGACTGTACGGCAGCGAAGGCAGCATCGATCGTCTTGGGTTCTGTTACGTCGCAGTCGCCGACGACAATACCACCGACTTCGTGGGCCAGCGGTTCGACACGCTTTTTCAGCGCATCGCCCTGATATGTGAACGCAAGATCAGCGCCATGTCCGCGGCATGCCTTTGCAATCCCCCAGGCAAGCGACCGGTTGTTGGCGACCCCCATGATCAGGCCGCGTTTGCCGCGCATGAGGGCTGAATTTTCCGGCATTCCCGCACCAAGTACCTGATTTCTGGCCTTCGCCTCCTATGGCATAGGGTAGTTGGACCATCAAGCACAGGCCAGAAAGCGGAATAGACGGCATTTGCTGGTGTTTTTTGAATATGGCGCTGGGCAAAAGTGCATTGGCGCGGTGTAAACTATGAGGTGAGTCAAAGGGCGGCCAATGTTTGAGTGAATTTCGGGAGCGGATCGAGGCGGCAATTCCGGCGCTACGGCGCTACGCGCGCGCACTGACCCGCGACGCCGAAACTGCGGACGATATCGTGCAGGACACTCTGGTGCGGGCGCTCCGCTCCGAGCACTTGTTTCATGGCGGAGATATGCGCGCCTGGCTCTACACGATCCTGACCAATCTTAATCGTAATCGCCTTCGTACCCTGGCGCGGCGCCCTGTGGTCTCGCCGATCAAGGACACGGATGCGACTACCAGCGGTCCGGATTCCGGCGGCCGAGATATCGTTCGTGCACTGGAAATGCTCACGGAAGAACAGCGATCCGCTTTACTCCTGGTGGTGCTCGAAAGCCTTACCTACCGCGAGGTTTCCGAAGTTCAGGGCGTGCCGATCGGTACCGTGATGTCGCGCCTCGCCCGCGCCCGCAATGAAATTAAAGCCTATCTGGATGGCGAGCGCCCGGCGCTGCGCCGCGTGAAGTAACGATGAGATAAAACAATGAACGACCGAGATCATGTGAGCGAAGAAGAGCTCAATGCCTATGTCGATGACGAGCTGCCCGCCGATCGGCGCGGCGTCGTCGAGGCATGGCTTTCAACACATCCCGATGACGCCGCGCGGGTTGCTGCCTGGCGCAAGCAGGCAGAGCTTCTTTGCCATCGTTATGGGCACCTTGAATACGAAATGCCGCCGCCGCGCTTTAGCCTCGATCGCCTGTCCCGCCGCCGCTTTGGCGCGCTCGCCGCCGTCGCAGCGAGCTTGGCAGCATTCATGATCGGGGTGGCTGCGGGCTGGACCGTGCATGGAATGGAGACCGAGAAGCCGTCCGATCTCGTGCGCTTCACCAATGACGCACTTCTCGCGTATCGACTCTACACCGTCGAAGTCCGCCATCCCGTCGAAGTGACAGGCGATCAGCGGCCGCATCTGGTGCAATGGCTGTCGAAACGGCTTGGCGCGCCGGTGCAGGCCCCCGAGCTCGACAAGCAGGGCTTAAAGCTCGTCGGCGGCCGGCTGCTTCCCGGCCCGACCGGACCGTCTGCGTTCTTCATGTATGAGAACCCATCCGGCGAGCGCTTCACGCTCTATTGTGGGCACATCAGTAACGGAGAGACGGCATTGCGTTATACGAGCGGCGGTCAGAACGCCGCTTATTATTGGGTCGATCAGAATATGGCCTATGTGCTGAGCGGACCGATGGAGACCGGCAAGCTGCATGAAGTCGCCCAAGCTGCCTACGATCAGATCGATCGGCGCACCGCGCCGCCGGGCTGATCGTCACCGCAATTCCGGTTGGCGCGCGGCGCTCGCCTGCCCTTACATATCTTTCCGGGGATCGTAGCTCTTTTCGCTCTGCCATTTTTTCATCAGCGCTTCGAGTTCGCTGTCGCTGCCATCCGGCAGCACAATCCGTACCGTGGCGAGGAGATCGCCGCGGCCGGTCTTGGCGGGAAAGCCTTTGCCCTTGAGGCGGAATGTGCGACCGCTCGAAGTCCATGCCGGAATTGCAATCTCGACCGGCCGGTCGAGCGTCGGCACACGTACTTTTGCGCCAAGCACAGCTTCATAAAGCGTGATCGGCAAATCGAGCCGGATGTCGGCACCATCGAGCGCAAACACCGGATGCGGCGCAATCGAGACGGTAATGAGGACGTCGCCGGCGCCGGCTTGCCCGGCTATCCCCTGGCCCTTCAACCTGATCTGCTGGCCATTGGTGATCCCGGCCGGAATCTTGACATCAACGTCCTTACCTGTCGGCAGCCGCAAGCGCTGGGTCACGCCGCGGGCCGCATCCGGCAGTGCCACGGTGAGTGACGCATGAACATCGGCGCCGACGCCAAAATCCTCTGACTCGAAATTGGAGCGCGCGCCGGTCCGACCGCCGCGGCCCATCTGACCGAAAGCCTCTTTCAGGATATCTTCGAAACCGCCAAAGCCGCCCCCACCGCGGCCGCGCCGCGTCGTACGGGTAAAGCCCTCGGGACCGAAATTGAAGGTTTCGAAGTTCGCGTCGGGGCCGAAACCGCCATGGCCCGCTCCCGGCCTGGCGCCTGCGCCGAAACCTTCAAAGCCGCGGAAACGGGGTTTCCCCTCGGCATCGATCTCGCCACGATCGAACGCTTTACGCTTGACCTCATCGCCCAGCAGTTCGTGGGCGGCGTTCAGCTCGGAGAAACGGGCCGCCGCTTTGGGATCGTTCTTGTTGGCGTCGGGATGCAGTTTTTTTGCGAGCCGGCGGTAGGCGTTTTTGATCTCGCCTGCGCCCGCCTTACGATCTACATCCAAGACTTCGTAGGGATCACGCATCCCCTGGCAACTCCGCGCTGCAATTCGGGCCTGCCCCCGGCCCGCCCCGGCTGGCCACTTCAATGTGGGAATAAAGGGCGTGCCCCGCAATGCAAGCGAATCGGGCCGACGCAACTGATGATAGCGCGATCAGCTCGATTTCAGCGGCTTGAGCCGCCTTATCTCCCAGGTGCCGGTGGCGGTGCGGCAGGCAGCCCCTTCGAGCCAGTCCCGCGACTCGCCGTGCACGTAGCTGGTTAGAAAGTCACGGCAGGCCATGCCCGCTTCCGAGTAGGACGTGGCCAAGGGAGTGATATTGCCGCGGGCGCCGCTGTGCGGATTTTGCCACGGCAGGCTTGCGTCCCTGTTGCCGCGCGACAGCGCTTCCGCGGCGGCCGCACGCGCATAGGAGAGATCAAGCTCGGCTTGTGAGGAGCTTTTGGACGGCGTGACCGAGGACACATTGGCCGACGGGTTTATCGTTCCGGTCACCTGCGGCCCGTTCTCGTCGGTCGAGACGAGCGAGGCGAGCTGATACGAACAGCCGGAAACCGCCATAAGCGACAGAATGGCGCCGATCGGCTTGACTGGAATTGACCGCGCCCGCCACAGCAACCGGCATAGGCGCAGCGCCGCCGTTCCATTATCATTATATAAAAGCCGGCGGCACCACTCCCGGCCGTCCCACACGAGCACTTTGGTACTCCGAACGATGTCCGACGCGGCGCCTATAAAACACCCGATAGGGTTAACGGGCGGTGACTTCACCGAAGCCGAGGAGCCGCTGCGCCTGTTTGCGGCGTGGTTCGCCGATGCCAAGCAATCGGAGCCGGTTAATCCCGATGCCATGGCGCTGGCGACAGTCGATGCCCAGGGTCTTCCCAATGCGCGGATGGTGCTGCTGAAGGGTTTCGACGAGCGCGGATTCGTCTTCTACACCAGCGCCGAGAGCATCAAAGGGCACGAACTTGCCGCCGCGCCGAAGGCGGCGCTGACTTTTTATTGGAAATCGTCGCAGCGACAGGTGCGCGTGCGCGGCGAAGTGGAGACGGTCTCTCCCGCGGAGGCCGACGCCTATTTTGCCTCGCGCTCGCGGATGGCGCAGATCGGCGCCTGGGCCAGCAAACAATCCACCGCCCTCGAAAGCCGGTTGGCATTCGAGAAAGCGATTGCGCGGTTCACCGCGAAGTTCGCCGTCGGTACCGTGCCAAGGCCGCCATACTGGGTAGGCTATCGCGTCGCGCCGCAGGAGATTGAATTCTGGCAGGAGCGGCCATTCCGATTGCATGATCGCGTCGCCTTCACACGCGCCAGTCCGACTGCGCCGTGGATCAAGACGCGGCTGTATCCATGAGCATCTGAGATGCCGGCAACGAACCAGCCCCGACGTACGCTCCTTCTCACCGGAGCGAGCCGAGGTATTGGCCACGCCACGGTTAAGCGCTTTTCGGCAGCGGGGTGGCGCGTGATCACGTGCTCAAGGCATCCGTTTCCGGAAAATTGTCCGTGGGAGGCCGGACCCGAGGACCATATCCAGGTCGATCTGTCGGATCCGGAAGACACCGAACAGGCGATCACCGAGACCAAGCGACGCCTTAATGGCGAGCTGCACGCGCTGGTCAATAACGCTGCGATTTCGCCGAAAGCTGAGGGCGGCAAGCGGCTCAGCTCAATCGAGACATTGCGCCAAGATTGGCAGCACGTTTTTCAAGTGAATTTCTTCGCTCCAATCATGCTGGCGCGGGGATTGCTTGATGAATTAAAAGCGGCAAAAGGCTCGGTCGTTAATGTGACCTCGATCGCAGGTTCGCGCGTGCATCCTTTTGCCGGCGCCGCTTATGCGACATCAAAGGCGGCGCTTGCGGCGTTGACGCGGGAAATGGCCGCCGATTTCGGCGCAGTCGGCATACGCGTCAACGCCATCGCGCCTGGCGAAATCGACACGTCGATGCTGTCTCCGGGAACTGAGAAAATCATCGAACATATTCCGGTGCACCGGCTCGGCACGCCCGATGAAGTCGCGAAGATCATTTACGTGCTGTGCACGGACACCGCCTCCTACGTCAATGGCGCCGAAATTCACATCAATGGCGGCCAGCACGTCTAGGCGTGTACTCGCAGATTGCTTGGCCAAGCTCCGCTTTCAGGTGTTAAGCGGCCATCGTGGCGATGTACCGCCATGTCCGCTTATGACATAGCAGAACATCAGCCTGCACATATTGGAACTGGCTGGTGCGATCTCGAAATGGCACGATTGATCCGGAACTGGCCAGGAACCTCCTTCGCCGACTGAGCGTTTTTCGTTGGTAATGAGTGGAGGTGCAGCAGTTCACGAAGAAAGGATAGCCCCGCGAAGCGCGGAATGTCCGCTTTGAGTCCGCTATCAGGAGCTTAACGGACGTAACGCGGACATTGTCCAAAGTCCGAGTCTGAGCCATTAGCCGACAAAGTGCGCCGCAGCAAAGCGGCTCCTATTCGATCACCTCGTTGGCGCGGAGCAGGATTGAAGTTGGTAACGTGAAGCCCGTTGCTTTGGCGGTTTTCAAGTTGAGCGTGAATTCGAAGTTGCTTGCCTGCTCAACGGGGAGATCGGACGCCTTCGCGCCTCGCAGGATTTTGGCGACGTAGGCCGCGCCCCGGCGATAAAGCGGCTCTGTGTCCACGCCATAGGACATCAAACCGCCGGCCTCGACATAAAATTTGAAGGTGAACATCGCCGGAAGCCGGTACCGCATTGCCAGATCTACGATTTCCTTGTTATGTGGAGCGAATAGCGGGCTCGACAGAACGAGAAGAATTTGAACGCCGTTGTCTTCGGCGGTACGGAAGGCCTTCTCGAAGTCATAGGGCGACGACATGAGTTTGATAGAGGTCATCGCCAGTTGCATTTTTTGCGCCTCCTGCTCGGCGCTAGCGAACTGCTCGGCGGTCTGATCGTCCCACAAGACGCCGAGTCGGTCCTTCCCCGGGAAAGCCTCGGCCAGCAACTGCAGCTGCTTTACGGCGAGCTCCGGCTGACGGGTGAATAATCCAGTAATGTTCCCGCCCGGATGCGCCAGACTTTCGACGTAACCGCGAGCGATAGGATCGTAATTGAAGGCCAGAATTACGATCGGTAGACCGGAATTCGGCGCGAGCGCTGCCCGCAAAGATATTTCCGGTCCGATGGCGACAATGACGTTGGCCTTTGCTGCGACAAGCTCTCGCCCTGCGGCGACGGCGCGGTCCATGCCCTGGTCGGTGCGGAGATAGTCAAGTTGAAGGTTTTTGCCCTGCGTAAATCCGAGTTTCTGCAATTCAGTGGAAAAAGCTTGATACCCAATCCTGGAAAGCGTGGCCTCGGGGTTCGGACCGAGCACCCGGACATGCGCCATGCCCTCCGCCTGCTGTGCGCTCGCGGCGAGCGGCCACATCGTCGCGCTCCCGGCAAACGCAATGAACTCGCGCCGCCTCATGTCCACCACTCCATATAGCCGCACAAAAGTAGCACACCGGAATGGCAAAGGTCGAAGCTCAGGTCGAGGTCGTGTTCAGCGGCCGCTTAATGTCCGCTCTGGGTCGATGGTGTTGAAAAAGGCCTCGCGATTTTTGGCGAACAGTGATTCCGTCGTTGTGAGAGCTTCAGCGGCGGCGGTTTGCCATGATGGGTCGGCAAGGCGGCGATCAGAGCCAGCTATTCTACCTCTTCAATCTCTTGAGCGTTGGTGGCGTTAAGCGTCAGCTAGCAGTCGCTGCCCAATGGGAGCGACAAACAAACGACCGACAAGAGCCCAAATTAGAGCACTGCCCGTCTAATCGTCGACTTTATTAACACCATTGACCCTAAACGGACATTCGTTGCTTGTGCGATCACCTTAATCGGCACAGGCGGGCATCCCGGCGGGACAACGAGGCCGAGTGCGAGGCATCAGCGATGATGAAGAGGAAGGACTTTCGTCAGGACGAGGCGGCCGGTCTTTCAATTATCGTATGCGTGTGCTCGGCGCTGTCATACACAGACACCTGAACAATCGGATAACCCGTCTTGATGGCGAGTGCCGCCCGTTGGGCGGCTTCCGATGTCGTGTAGGAGCCCTTCGTTTGCCGGTCTACCTGTAGCAAATATCGACCGGGCTCTGGCCGCATGCGTTGTGAAAAAACCTCCTCGACTTCCTTTTCGGAACCATCCTTTGTAGGCATTTTAATTTGGCGCGAGGCCATTCGATACTCCTTTGTAGGGGGAAATCCCTATGTAGGACTTCTAGGCAGCGACCACCAGAGGCCCTGCCACAATCAACCGGTCTGTTACGGATCAAGTCTGCGCAAACTTTATCCGGATGATGCCCCTGCAGGGCTATATCTGATTCTGACCTAAGGTGGACAGTGAGGCCCAATTCGCACGTTCAATGGAAGCAGGATGGTCTGCCTGCGCTCCCCATTTCGGACATGGGTCGAGTCCACGCTCCGAGCGTTGAGTCTTCCCATTCAGCTCCTCACTGAACCGGCCGCTATTTGAGTTAAATCAAATCTCTCGAATATGAGCTGTGGTTTCCTGACAGTCTTGGTTGCGAGACGTTCCTTCCGGGACTGGGATGTCCGAAGTTCCATTAATCTCGATCGTCGATGATGACGCGCTGGCCCGCGACGGCATAGGGGCGCTTGTTGAATCCTTGGGGTACAACGTAATCGCTTTCACATCGGCGGAGCATTTTCTCCAATCTGATGTGATCACGAAAATGGCATGCCTGATTACCGACTTGCAAATGCCCGGCCTAAACGGCCTTGAGCTGCAGGAAGCGCTGCGGTCGCAGGGACATCGCACGCCAATAATCCTGATTACCGCCTATCCCAATGAGAACCACCGCAATCGGGCGCTCGATGGCGGAGCGGTCGGCTTTCTGAGCAAGCCGTTTGACGAAGCGTCGCTCGTTGAATGCTTGACTGCCGCAATCAAGTCGCGAGCTCTGGACGGAGACATCGACCTGATGGCGATGGCGACATGGAGCCCTCGCAACCGGTTTTGATGCCGGGGGAACGGGCGACGTCATTATCAGGTCGACGATGGTGCGCAACAATCCGCAGGGGGCATCAAGATGACGTTGTCTCTCGCTTCGTCGATCGCGCTCGGTACCTTCGCGACTGTGATCCTTGCCATTGCCTCGAACCGGATTCACCTGACGGTAGCGGCCATGTTGGGGACCGTGGTTCTCTTGGTGACCGGAGTATTGTCCGCGCGCGACGTCAGCGAAACGATTAATCCGGCGGAAGCAATGATCGCGCTGTTTTTTGGCGGAATGGTGATGGCGCGCACGCTAATCTCGACTGGGCTGTTCGATTATCTCGGTGCGATAGGACTGCGTTTAGTGCGAGGCGACGGTAGACGACTGCTGATCGCCATCGCAGGTTTGGCAGCGCCGATCTGTGCATTCCTCCCCAACGCGACCGTAGTGATTCTTATTGGACCGTTGATCGTCGCGGTGTGTGAGCGCATGAAAATCGATTTTGTACAGCCGCTGATCCTGCTTGTTTTCGTCGCCAACAGTTCCGGCTGCTGACTCTGGTCGGTGATCCAGCCACTTTTATCGTCGGCAATTCTATTGGCTTGTCCTTCACCCAGTATTTGCGACTCCTCAGCCCGGGCGGCGTCTTAGCGATTGTTGCGGTGCTCGCTTTGTTACCGATTTCCTTCCGACCAATTTGGCGCGTCCGTCTGCCCGAATCGGAAACGATCAGCATTCCCCGGATCAAACGTCCATCGGTATTGCTGGCGTGTCTTGCCGCGGTAGGCCTGATGATCATGTTGTTCATTTACGGTGAAGAATTGCCCAATCCTATCGCACCACCGGAGGCCGCTATCATCGGGTCCGCGCTACTGCTTATGATCGTCTTCGTGACGAAGCTCGATGACGTTGGCAAGATCCTGCACGACATCGACTGGGAGTCTCTCTTGTTTTTAGTTTGCATCTTCATTTTGGTCGGCGCGCTCGACAAGACAGGTGTGATTGCGGACTTAGGAAAATTTTTGGGGACGCTCTTCGGTAACAACGTGGTACTGGCGAGCTTGCTATTGCTGACCGGGATTGGCGTTTTATCGAGCGTAATCCCAAACGTTGCGCTAGTAGTCGCGATGTTGCCATTGGTGAAACAGTACGCAGTGGGAGCAGGATTGGTGGCACCGGGAGTGCTCGAGGCGGGTTACGGTCATATTCCATCGTCCGTACTTCCGTTGTTCTTCGCAATGTGTTTCGGGGCGACGCTTGGCGGCAATGCGACGCTACTCGGAGCTGGGTCGAACATCATCGCTGGCGGCATCTGTGCGCGCGCAGGACGGCAGATCAGCTTCCTGACTTTTTTGCGTTATGGTATTCCGGTTACAGCGGTGCAGCTCGCCGTTTCGGCGATCTATATATGGCTCCGTTTTCTCTAACCGGGCTCATATTGCGGACGTCCAATGTCTGCTAACGGCTCTTCGCAAACATCAGGAAATGTCCGCTTGATGTCCGCTTACGAGGGCAGAGCGGACATTGGCCGAACCATTGCTTGTTGACGTCAAGCGCGCGATTTATGAGTACACGCCCTAATTCAAGCGCCAGAAGGCAGTTCAGCGCACCTGAAAAACAAGTTTGCCTCTGAAATGGCGCGACTCGCTTAAGCGATGCGCCTCGACCGCCTGCGATAACGAATAAAGCTTGATCGCGGGCGGCCGTACCGCGCCTGTTTCGATGAGCCCGGCGATGCGCTCCATGGCTTGACGCGAGCGCTCCACCGGCGGGCGCAGTGACACGACATCGCCGCGCGTCGGTTTAGGCGCCTCGACGCCCGACGCAATGAAGGCAGCGCGGCCGCCGGGCTTTAGGACGGCAAAGGACTTGTGCGCGACTTCACCGCCCACCGTATCGAACACCGCATCGCAGCCGCTTACGACGGCTGTAAAATCTTGCGCGTTGTAGTCGATCACCTGGTCGGCACCAAGACCGAGAACATAATCGCGGTTTGCCGCACTCGTCGTCGTGATCACCCGCGCGCCGAGGTGTTTGGCGAATTGAATCGCGAAACTGGCGACGCCGCCGGCGCCACCCTGGATCAAGATAGTTTCGCCGCGTTGCAGCCGCAGCGTGTCAGCGATCGCATTTACTGCCGTGAGCCCAGTCAGCGCAATGGCCGCGGCTTGGACATGCGAGAGCGCTTCCGGCTTCCTGCCCACGATGGCGGCTTTGATGGCCAGTTTTTCGGTATAGGTTCCTTCTCTGCCGATATCGAGAACGCCAAAGACCGCGTCGCCGATCTTGAGATCGGCGACGCCGCCACCTACGGCGCTGACCGAGCCGGAAAAATCCCGTCCCGGAATGAGGGGGAACTTGGCGGCCGAATGCCGCGCATATTGTCCAGAACGAAATTTCCAATCCGCCGCATTGACGCTGGCCGCGGCCACGTCGACCACGACTTCGCCCGGCCCGGCAACCGGATCCGGCAGGTCGCCATATTGCAGCACTTCAGGTCCGCCAAAACGCTCCAAATAGACTGCTTTCATTGCAATCTAGCCCTCTGAAAAGATTGATGTTCAAGCATAGCGCGTTAGTTCGGCGAGCAAAACAGCACCTCCTGCGCATGCACAGCGCATCGGGCTGGCGATTCATGCACGCAAGAAGTCCAGAATGGCGGTTTCGGCCAAGACCGCTTGCGGGATGCTATGCCGCGCGGATCGGGCGCGTTCTTCCGCGGTCTGTGTGGCCTGGAGATAGGCGCCGAGGTGGCGCGCTCGTTCGATGATTTTTGTGTTCTCCGGCAATCGTTGCCCCTCGAAACGGCGGAGTGCTGGCTCGACATCCTCGGCGTCCAGTGCCTCGGCAAGCGCCGCGGCATCGTCCGCCGCCTTGGAAACTCCGGCGGCGACATGCGGCCGCGCCACAAAGGCGGCGTCACCGATAATCGCCACCTGTCCAAAGGCGAGATGTGGGCTCTCGAGGTCGTAGATCGGTTGCAGGATCGGCTCCTCGATCAGCCGCACGATCGCGCGGAATTGCGGAGCCAATAGGCGTTCCGCCGCTGCGCGCATCGCCGAGACGTGCTCCGAGCGAATGAGCGGGGGCGGGATGGAAATCGAATGGCCAACCCCGTTGCGATCGGTCAGGAGCTGCGGCAGCTCGCTAGCTTCCTCGGCGGGCCGATACCACACCACGTTGTAGCGCCGCTCCCCTTCACGCACCTCATTATTGGCTCCAACGACCGGATAGCCGATGCACTGCTCGCCCGGCGGCAGGCAGAACGCCATCGTCATGAAGATTTCGCGATGAACGGCCGGCGGAATCACGCGCTCCGGCAAGAGGGCTCGCCAGGCGACGTAGCCGGCATAGAGCGGCAGAATGTGCGGCAGGCATTGCTGCCGCACGGTCGAGCGCAGGCCGTCAGCCCCGATGAGCACGTCGGCGCTGATCGAGCGGCCGTCGCCAAAATGCGCCACGACGACGACGCCGCTCTGCTCGAAAGCCTTCAGACCTCGACCGCGATGGTATCGATCCGCCGGAAAGGCATCGCGCAGGACGCGGTACACGCGCTGCCACGCGGTGAGCACTTGCGGGCATTCAAGCGTCGTCGTCACCGCGCCGGATTGATCGAGGATTTTTCGCGTGCTCATGGCGACGCCGAGATCTCGCGTTTCGAGCCCAAGCGCATCCATGCGCGCTATCAGTTCGGCTTGCGCCACGATGCCAGCGCCGCGGTCGGCCAATTCCCTGTCCACCCGCTCGAAGACCTCGACGTCCCAGCCGCGGCAGCGCAGCATGATTGCCGCCAAAAGACCGCTCATCGAGCCGCCGATCACGATCGCGCGGCGCTTTCTGGTCATCGGAAATTCCTGCAGTTTCTCAAGCTTTCCCCGGCCCGAAAGGTTTTCTATATTGTGCCTACAAAGTCTGGAGGAACGCCATGCCCCTGAGCATGATGGATAAATCGACCGACCGTGCCGAGAAATCGGCATGGCCGCCCACCATTGCGGCAGAATTTGAGCGTGAACGGCAGAATAACAACGGCTGCGTCGGCAACACCCTGCTTTCGGAGAGCGACCGGGTGCGCGTATGGATTATCAGGCTAGCGCCGGGCGAGCGGATCGGCTTTCACCGCCATGTGCTCGATTATTTTTGGACATCGGTAACCGGCGGCCGCGGCCGTCAGCATGTCCACGATGGCAGCACCGTCGAATATACGTACCAACCTGGCGAGACCCGCCATGAGACTTACGGACCGGGTGAGTTCAAGGTCCATGACCTTGAAAACCTTGGCGACAAAGAAATGGTCTTTATGACCATTGAATTCCTCAACAGCGCCAACAAGCCGCTGTCACTTCCCGACAAGGTGCGCGTCGCGGCGTAGTGCTGCAGCGGCGCTTTTTGCCGCCTAGAGCAGATCGCGTTTAACAATAGAACCAGCGGGGAATGGGTGATAAGCCGGACGCCGTTCGACAATCGATTCCGCTGTCAACAGGACACCAGGTGCGGTCATCGACTGACCGGTCTCTGAGCGAGGCGTAAAGTTTTCTAGCCAAGACCAAAGCGTTGCTGCACACTCCGGATGGGGCTGAGTGTCCGACTAATGATTTTTTCATTCGATCTTCTCATTAACGCCGTGGTCTCGGGTATCCTGATCGGCGGCTTCTACGCCGCTGTGACATCGGGCGTGTCGTTGTCGTTCGGCATACTGGATATCGTCAACATTGCCCATCCGGCCTTCATTATTCTCGGCTCCTATCTTGCCTATGTCGCCAATGCGACGCTCGGCGTCGATCCGATCCTCGCTTCGATTGTGATGATGCCGCTCTTCTTTGTGCTCGGTTCCGGAATCTATCAGGTCTATTACGTCTCGTTCGAAAAGCGCGGCCAGGAATCGCTGCGCGGGCTCGCGTTCTTTTTCGGCCTGCTGTTCATCACCGAAGTCACGCTGGTGCTTTATTTCGGCGTCGACTACCGCTACGTCGAGGCTCGCTACATCGGTCCATCATGGCACTTTGCCATGCTCGACATACCCTTGCGGATCTTAGTGCCTTGTCTGGTTTCGCTGGTCATGACCGCGGGGCTACAAATCTTCCTCACGCGCA
>Ga0187815_10000795_pt1 | contig 15048 bp, 7 predicted proteins | sample NC_S_5_FD_132962 | JGI IMG/M metagenome (GOLD analysis project Ga0187815, IMG submission 132962) | Wetland sediment microbial communities from Neuse River Estuary, North Carolina, USA - ASW-S_5 | ecosystem: Environmental > Aquatic > Freshwater > Wetlands > Sediment | place: USA: North Carolina...
CAGACCACCGTGCACCAACTGTTGCCACAAGCAGCATGAGAATTCCGTCGCGCCACGCGCAGAAACCAGGGATTAGTAGTACAGAGGACACGGAGAAAAGGCACAGAGAGAGGACACAGAGAAAAGGCACAGAGAGAGGACACAGAGAGGAACCGAAGGCAAAGGGTTACAAACGTACCTGGGGTGGGCAGGCATTCTAAGGTTCTCACGCAGACTCTGAAGGCCCCCTTCCCCGGATTGAAGAGGATGCGGAAGAATACCGCACGCGAACTGCCCAGGGGTAAAGCCCTTCTTGTAAGGCGATGCCGTTTCGCGGGGCTGAAAGCCTCGCGCTTCCACCTAAAACCACATCCCAGCGGGCGGGTCCCGCATCGCAGGACCGCTCCTACGAACCGAACTTCAATGCCGCCGAAGCACGCACCGGCGAGTTGGATTTCCTCTCGGCCGAAGCTGCTGCTAAAGCGGCGGCAAGCCGCCGCACTCCCAAAGGGCTTGCCTCCCACGAAAACCCACGGGCGAGACGCCCGCGCCAGTCAAACCGGGCACAGCCCGCCAAACGGACGGCGGACGTTCCGCATGCCCCTACCAACAAAATTCCCTGCCGGCCGCAGCGTGAAGCGCCCCTACAAACCTGACACCCCACCGGAACCTAGAACGACGCGCACGAGAGTCGTGCTAGATTCAACGTCATGTTCAAGCTGGGTCGCGAGCAAGAGGCGACGACCGAACCGTTGGCGCGAGCGACAAAGTGGAAGTGGGCTGACTTACTATGGCTCATCTTCCTGCTGGGGCTCGCGCTGCTTCCGCCCATCAATGAAATCCACAAGCAGTTGATTTTGGCGGCGATCGCCATCCTGCAGCTCTTCGAAGGACAACTGATTGCGGCGCTGCCGAAGCGCGGGCCCGCGTACAGCGTGCTGCTGAAAATTCTGCTTTCGACTTTGCTGCTGGATCATACGGCCGAAACGACGGCGATCAACAGTTCCTACTTTCCCATTTACTACCTTCCGGTGATTACGGCGGCGCTGGAATTTGGCCCGGTTGCGACGCTGCTATGGACGGCGCTGGCATCCGCAGCGTACTGCTCGTTCTTAATTCCTGCGCTGCGCGACTACGAACTGACGGGGGAAGCGGTGGGATTGCTGGCGCTGCGAATCGTCTTCTTGTTTTTGGCGGCGGTGCTGGTGAACCGGTTCGCGGTGGAAAACCGGCGGCAGGTGCAGAAATACCAAGCATTGTCGGCGCGGCTGGAGGAGACGAACCGCCAACTGCGCCGCGCAGAAGCGGACGCGCGCCGGGCCGAGCGGCTGGCGGCGCTCGGTCAGCTATCGGCAGGGCTCGCGCATGAGATTCGAAATCCGCTGGGAGTGATCAAGGGCTCGGCGGAGATGTTGACGCAGAAACTGCAATCAGCGCAGCCCCTGGCTGCGGAACTGGCGGGGTACATCTCGTCGGAAGTGAACCGGCTGAATGCGCTGGTGGCGCGATTTCTGGATTTTGCCAGGCCACAGCGCGTCGATCTGCATGCGGTGCGGATTGAGCGGATTGTCGAGCGGGCTTTGGAAGCGGTGCAAACCCAGGTTCCCAATGCGCACGTGAGCGTCGAACGGAATTACGAGGCGGGAGTTCCGGAGGTGCAAGCGGACGCGCAACTGGCGGAGCAGATATTCATCAACCTGATTTTGAATGCATTTCAGGCCATGAGCGACGAGACGGGTGCGGAGCAGGTCGGTGGACGTGAGCCGGTGCTGCGATTGGGAGTTGCGGCGGAATCGGTGAATGGCAAGCCGGGAGTTGGCGTGACGGTGGAAGATACGGGGCCGGGAGTGCCGGCGGAAAGTCGGGAGCAGATTTTCAATCCGTTCTTTACGTCGAAAAAAGAAGGCGTGGGGCTGGGGCTGGCGATTGTGGCGAAATTTGTGGACGATCATCGCGGGTCGATCCGGCTGGAGGCGAATGCGGGGCCGGGGGCAAGGTTTCACGTATTTCTGCCGGTGGATCCGAATGCGTGAAAAACCAAGAATTGCCACAGAGACACTAGAGAGCACAGAGCACAAGGAAAACCGAAGGCACAAACGGCCTCGAGCGAGCGAAAGCGGCAGCAATCGCGTGGTAGCATCGTCAGCGGAGGAGTAGGAAAGTCGCGCGAATGGTGAATACGGAGAAGGCAGCGATACTGATTGTGGAAGACGAGGCGAAGATGCGGCGGCTGCTGGAGCTGCAGCTTGGCGACGAGGGATTCGTCGCGCAAACGGCGCCGGACGCGGAAATTGGCCTGCAGATGCTGAGCAAGCAGCCGTACGACCTGATTGTGACGGACTTCAAGCTGCCGGGGATGAACGGGCTCGAGTTTCTGCAGGCGGTGAAACGGACGAACGCGAACATTCCGGTCATCGTTATGACGGCGTACGGAAGCGTCGAATCGGCGGTGGAGGCGATGAAGGCGGGGGCCAGCGATTACGTTTTGAAACCGTTTTCGCTGGCGGAACTGGCGCTGGTGATTCGCAAGGAGCTTGATGCGACGAAGCTGCGGGAGGAAAACCGGTCGCTGCGGGAGGCGCTGGGGCTGAAGTATAAGTACGACAACATCGTCGCGCAAAGCGAGAAGATGCAGGCGGTGCTGCAATTGGTCGAGCGGGTGGCGCCGACGAATGCGACGGTGCTGGTTGGCGGCGAAAGCGGCGTGGGCAAGGACCTGATCGCGCGGGCGATTCATCAACATTCACAACGCGCGACCGGCCCGTTCATCAAGATCAACAGCACGGCGATTCCAGAAAATCTGCTAGAAAGCGAGCTGTTTGGGTACGAGAAGGGCGCGTTCACGGGCGCGACCACCAGCAAGCCGGGGAAATTTGAACTGGCGGACAAAGGCACGTTGTTTCTCGATGAGATTGGCGATGTGCCGCCGGCGACGCAGGTGAAGTTGCTGCGCGTGTTGCAGGAGCGCGAGTTTGAGCGGCTGGGCGGGACGCGAACGCTGAAGGTGGATGTGCGACTGATCGCGGCGACGAATCGGGATTTGCGCGCGGCGCTCGAAGAAGGAACGTTTCGCGAGGATTTGTATTACCGGCTCAATGTGGTGGCGATCAACATTCCGCCGCTGCGCGAGCACAAAGAGGATATTCCGGCGCTGGCGGAGCTGTTCCTGCAAAGATACACGCGGGAAATGCAGAAGCCGGTCGAACAGAAGATCACGCCGGCCGCGATGAAGATGCTGCTCGAGTTTCATTGGCCGGGGAACGTGCGGGAACTGGAAAACGTGATACAGCGGGCGGTGACGCTGTCGACGGGACCGAATATTGATGTGGCGGACATCCAGATCGAGACGGCGGCTGGCGCGCGCGCTGGCGCCAGCGATTCGAATCACCTGCTGCCTCCTGGGATGACGCTCGACCAGTGGGAAGAAGAGGCGATTCGCGAGGCGTTGCGGCGTGCGAATGGAAACAAGAGCCAAGCCGCGCGGACACTCGGGCTGTCGCGGAATGCGCTGCGGTACAGGTTGTCGAAGATGGGAGTCGAAGACGCGGCCGAGAAAGAGTTGGAATAACGTCCGCTCCTCATTTGTTACCGCACTGCAGGTTTACGAGAGCGCTATGATACCTTCTCGCGTCAGCGTAGATGCACCGAACCACTTCCGAATGGCACTTCGTCCCGCGTGCCTCGCGGCGCTCCTTCTGTTGTGCTCCGCAGTTGCCGCTGCACAGGGAAACTCCGCGACGGCGAAGCAGGAAAAGCCGGGCACATTGGGTTCGCAAAGAAACCTCGTCCTCGTGCGCGTGGTGGTGCGGGATGCGCACGGCGACGCGGTCACTGGCCTGAGTAAAAACGACTTCGAAGTCTACGAAAACAAGAAGCAGCAAAGCATTTCGTATTTTTCAGCGGAAGCGCCCGAGCCCGCCGTAACAACTATGGGCGTGCCGCGAACGGGAGAAATTGTCCCGGGAGCCGCGGCGCCAACACAGCTGGCACGAAATCTCACCGCGCTGTTCTTCGACGACTACCACATCGCCTTTGGGAACCTGGTTCAGGTGCGCGAAGCGGCGCGTCGCTATCTGCAAAAAAGCCTCGAAACCGGCGCAAAGGTCGGCGTCTTCACCGCTTCGGGAAAGCCGCAGCTTGAGTTCACATCGGATCCGAAGAAGATCGATCAGGCGCTGGCGCAGCTCAATTTCAACCGGCGCTTCGAATTGACAGAATGTCCCAAGATGCCGCCACACTTTGCTGAACTGGTCGCCAATGACGTACCCACGGACCAAAACCCTACGCAGCACAACGAATCGTCTAAGGAAGCGATAAGCGAGGACAAACCGCTGAAAATCGCCGAGGCGTTTGCCGCGCAACAACACTGCCCCGCCGGTGGAATTTCACCCGACGAAGACATGAGGAACCGGGCAGTGAATATGGTGATGGTCAACAAGCTTGGCGTGCAAGAAACGCTGATCGCGCTCGCTAATCTCGTACAGGGGATGGCGGAAACGCCGGGCGACCAGCGAACGATCGCCATGGTGTCCGACGGCTTCTACGCGACGTCTCTGCAATACCGAATGGACGAAGTGGTCGCGCCTTACGGGCCAGCGTTGTCGTCAACGCGCTTGATGCGCGAGGGCTATACGCGGAGTATCCAACAGCTGAGCCCTCGGAGGTGGCGCTCAGTCCCGATCTACAAAACAAGATGAACCAGGAAAAGCACCTGAACATGCAGATCGACTCAGACCCCCTGAACGAAGTCGCGCTGTCCACAGGAGGGGTATTCGTTCAAAGCACGAACGATATGGACGGCGGGATTGCCAAGATCTCCGGATTGGACGCCGCCGCTTATGTGCTGGGGTTTTCGCCCGAAAACTTGAAACCGGACGGGCGTTTTCACACGTTGAAGGTGCGACTGGCGCGAGCGTCCAATCTCAGCCTCCAGGCCCGGCGCGGTTATTTCGCCCCGCGAGGTGCAGAAGCGCAAGCCATGATCCACCGGGAGGAACTGGAAGACGCGGGCTTCTCCCATGAGAACCTCGACGGTTTTCCGCTGCAGGTCAGTACGAAAGTGGCCGAGATGAGTGGAAACACCCATAAGCTTCAAGTCATCGTGGATGTGGATATGCATGCAGCGCAATTCGCGAAACAGGGCGGTCGCAATGTGGACGATGTGACGGTGGAGGCTGTGGTTTTTGACGCGGATGGGAACTTTGTCACGGCAACGGAACAGACGGTGAAGATGCGTTTGGCGATGAGGGCTTGCAAAAGCTGAGACGGTCGGGCGGCGAGGCGGAGATGGACCTGAGCCTGGAACCGGGCAGTTACGTAATCCGTGTGGTCGTTGGAGACACACACTCGACGGAGTTAGGAGCCACCAGCAAAGCCCTGAAAATCCCATAGTTTAGTCGAGCCTCGCTTGGTGGTTGAAAACCACCACCTCGCTCGAAAAGCACCAGGCTTGACCGTCCGCGGCGGGCGTCAAAGGCCCCTTCATTTCCACTGTAATGCATTGATGTTACACGGCTTACGGTTCATCCGAGACCCTCCACACTCTTTGGCATGGGCCGTGCCATAACGGGGTTGGAATTAAAGGATCTCGGCCAGTCTTGGGGCCGGAAGGTGGACCATGAAAAAACTTCTGACGATCTTGGCGGTGCTGCTGATGCTGGGCATCGGCACGGCGCGCGCACAGGATCAGCAAACCGCTCCGCCGGACGACCAATCACAGGCGACAACGAACGGTGCGGATCAAGGCGGACCGGATGTAGCGCGCATGAGCTACATACACGGCAAAGTTTCGACGCAGCGAGGCGACAACGGCGACTGGGTCGGCGTGACGTTAAACACGCCAGTGATGCCCGGCGACCGCATCTCCACGGGAGACGATTCGAAGGCCGAGCTGCAACTCGACTGGGCGAATATCATTCGGTTGTCGAGCAACGCCACAGTGAAAGTGGCGAATCTGACGCGGAACAGCATTCAGGTTCAAGTGGGGCAAGGGCTGGTAACGTACTCGGTTCTGAAGGGCGATGATGCAGTCCCCGAAATCGATACGCCGAATGCGGCGGTGCATCCGTCGGGACAAGGCGAGTATCGCATCCTGGTGAACTCGGATGGGGAGTCGATCATTATTGCGCGGCAGGGTGCCGCGGACATTTCGACGCCGCAAGGCAGCTCGCACATCGATGCAGGCCAGATGATCACCGTCCAGGGCACCGACAATCCGCAGTACAAGATTGATCCTGCTCCTGGGCGCGACGATTGGGACTCGTGGAACGCCGATCGCGACCACGTTATCAGCAAGGCGGAACAATCCACGAGCGCGAATCGATACGAAGTGGGAACGCAGGATCTGGATACGTACGGGCACTGGGAAAACGTTCCTGACTACGGGCAAGTTTGGGTCCCGAATGAGGGTTCCGATTGGGCGCCTTATCGCGATGGGCGCTGGGTCTGGGAACCGTACTATGGCTGGACATGGGTTGCGAATGAGCCGTGGGGCTGGGCGCCATACCACTACGGGCGCTGGTTCGTTTATGACGACGCTTGGGCTTGGTGGCCGGGTCCCATCTACGCCGGTTACTACCCGATTTGGGCGCCGGCGTATGTTTCGTTCTTCGGCTGGGGCGGCGGCTGGGGCTTGGGATTTGGGTTTGGCTTCGGCGGCGGCTGGGGTTGGGGTCATGTTGGCTGGCTGCCGTGCGGGCCGGGCGACTGGTACCACCCGGGGTGGGGCCGCTGGGGCGGTGGTTACAGGGATGTAGGGTTCCGGGAAGCGAACCACTTCCACGAAGGTTTTGCACCACTGGCTCACAACGGCATGCACCAGTATTCGAACTTCGACAGCGTAATGCGCAGCAACCGCGTGCGCTCCGGCTTCAGCTCTATGGAGGGCAGTCAATTCGGTCGAGGTGCCGTTCCGAGGCATCAGAACCCGATCAGCACGTCGACGCTTCGCAACGTGACCATGCGGACGGGTAAGATGGGGATCTCGCCGAGCCGTGAAAGCTACAGCGCGACCGGACACGCCGCAGATCCAGCTTCGTACCGGCATGCACCGTCGAGCACGCAGCATTTCTTCACGGCCCCGCGGGCGGGCACGAATGTGGCGGCACGAGGGAACTTCGACTCAGGTTCACGTGTGAACACTACATCGCGTCCGATGAGCACTTCGCGGCCAGCGACCACGATGAATGGCGCGCGCGGCGGCAACTCCTTCGAGCGGCCGTCGTCCACGATGAATTCGCGGACAAACACGATGACGAACACGAACCGAGGTGGCGCTCCGATCACGTCGTCAAGACCGGGCTGGCACACGTTCACGCCGCCTAGCTCGGCGAGCACGAACCGGCCAGCGACCACGATGAATGGCGCACGCGGCGGAACTTCGTTCGAGCGTCCATTATCCACGATGAACTCCCGGCCGAACACGATGACGAATACGAACCGAGGCGGCGCTCCGATCACGTCGTCGCGTCCGGGCTGGCGCACGTTCACCCCGCCGACATCAACGTCTCGTAGCTATTCGAACGGCACGGGCGGGTATTCGTCCGGCCGGCCATCGCTGAACATGCGGCAGCCGATCGTGACGCCGCGAAACAACGGTTACGGCTCGTATGGTTCGCGAGGCTACGGCAGCTACAACAGCCCGCGGCCTACGTACAACGCACCGCGCTCGTATAACGCGCCGCGGTCGTACAGCGCACCAAGCGCGCCACGATCGTATAGCGCGCCACGAGGTGGTGGCAGTTCGGGTGGCGGGTACCACGGTGGCGGCGGTGGTGGAGGACATCCGAGCGGCGGCGGTGGCGGCGGTCACCCGAGCGGTGGCGGTAGCCACGGCCACGGTCACTAAGAATAGTCTCGAGCAAAGTCACGGCCCCGAAATCATTCGGGGCCGTGCCCTGTAGGGACACATGTCGCGGAGCGAAACTCAAAGCCGGTTCAGTGGAGTTGCGGGTCACCGAAACTAGTTCCTGGCGGGAGTGTTTTACAGGCCAGGAGCCACTTGAATGACAGCGCACATGCTCGTATTGTTCGCATGGTGCTTCGGCGCGACATGGATAGAGAATACTGCCATCCTATGCGCGGATTTGTTGGCGAAAGGAGTTCACGCCATGAGGAAGCTTAGTTCGGTGTTGCTGCCTTTGTTGTTCATCGCGGGACTGTTCGCGATTCTGCCCCGTCCCGCGACGGCCCAGGATCAAGAGGCCGATCCTCCCGGACGCGTCGCCCGCTTGAGCTACACGCAGGGCTCTGTTTCCTATCAGGTTTCCGGGGACAACGACTGGGTGCAGGCCGACCCCAACCGCCCGCTTACGACCGGCGACAATCTCTGGGCGGACCAAAACTCGCGCGGCGAAGTTCATATCGGCAGCACGGCAATCCGTCTAAGCAGTGAGACGGGCATTTCTTTTTTGAACCTTGATGACCGCACGGCTCAAATCCAGTTGGCGCAGGGCACGATTGAGGTTCATCTGCGCCAGTTGGTGGGGGGCGACGCGTGGGAAATCGACACGCCCAATCTGGCGTTCACGCTAACGCGGGCGGGGGAATACCGCATCGCAACCGACCCTAATTCGAACACGACAACGATCGTGGTCCGCGAAGGCGAAGGCACGGTTACCGGCGGCGGCGAATCCTACGATCTGCGCAGCGGCCAGCAGTACACGTTCTCTGGCACAGACCAACTCAATTATGATGCGCAGCCAGAGCCGGACTATGACGATTTCGAGTCCTGGTGCCAATCGCGCGACCAGCTCGAGAATAATTCTGCGTCCGCCCACTACGTTTCTCGCGATGTGGACGGCTACTACGACCTCGACAGCAATGGCGTGTGGAGCGAGGTCCCTGACTACGGACCAGTGTGGATTCCGCAGAACGTTGATGTCGGCTGGGCGCCGTATCACGTGGGTCACTGGGTGTGGATCGCTCCGTGGGGATGGACTTGGGTTGACAGTGAACCGTGGGGATGGGCGCCATTCCACTATGGGCGCTGGGTGCTCGTAGGAGCGCACTGGGGCTGGGTACCTGGGCCTGTGGTGGTGCGGCCATACTACGCTCCTGCGCTCGTCGGATTCGTAGGCGGCGGATTTGGGTTCTCCGTTTCATTTGGCGGAGGATTCGCGGGAGTTGGGTGGTTCCCACTGGGCCCGCGTGATGTGTGGGTGCCGGGGTATCACTGCAGCCCGCACTACTTCCAGACCATCAACGTGACGAACACGCGGGTGGTGAACGTGACGCAGGTGAGCAACGTGTACAACACGGTGGTCGTAAACAACTACAACACCACGATGGTACACAACAACCTGCACTACACCTATGAAACGAATGAGCGGGCAGTGACGGCGGTGTCGCGCGAGACGTTCGTGAACGCCAGGCCGGTCGCGCACGACGCCATTCGCGTGAACGCGGAGCAGATCACGAAGGCGCGCGTGGTGGAAAATGCACCGATCGTGCCGACGCGGACGAGCTACGTGTCGTCGACGGCCAGGATATCGACTGCGAGACCCGCGGTGGCTCTGTCGCAAAGACCGGTGGTAGCCAAGCTGCCACCGCCCACTTCGACGCGGCGCGTTTACACCAACGACAGCCGGGAGTTTAACCAACCTCGGGTGAACGAGCAGCAGAATCGCGAGATTCGACCAACGAATCGTCCGAACCAGGTCAATACGCCTCCGAATCAGCCGAATAATGGCGGGTTCCGGCCGTTCACACCTCCGCAGCACCCGAACAATCCGGGTCAGCCTAACGAGCGAGTGAACACGAACCAGAACCAGGGAAATCAGAATACGAACCGGAACGAAGAGAGTCGGCCCAACGAAAACTTCAACCGGCCACCGGTACGTTACACGCCTCCGGTGAAGGCAAAGGACGAGAACTACGACGTTCATCCCCCGCTGAATCAAAAATCACAGGCTCAGCCGAAGACGGAATCTAAACCAGCGCCACCGCCGAAGTCGGAATCGAAGCCGAAGTCGGAAGGAAAGCCGCACAAGGGATAATTTCTCGCGAGGGACGAGAGGTTAGGGCGTCGCGCGAGGCGTAAAGACCAAGAGCAAGGGTGCTCCTCTATGGGTGAGCTTAACCCACTGAGGGGCACCTTTTGTTTTCGCCCTCCACAGGTATTTTCCCCCAACGTCGTTGTTTGTCCGCTATTTGTTCGCTGGTCGAGCGCCAAAGGTCGATGCTCACCCGTCTGCGGCGGACTTTCTGTTTCCGCAGCGACTGGTTCCTTCGTCAGCGAATGAGACCCTGGCGGGCCACGGTAACGGCTTAGACACACTACCTGTAAGGGCTTCTACGGCAAATCATAGGGGGGCGCTACTGTGATTCGGACATTTCGGGATTTGCAGCCGGTGCAGCCTAGAATCACTCTTTGTTTTCATGGACTTGCGAAGACTGCAACCAAAGATGGAAATGGCGGGTCAAGTGCTCTAAAGCCGAAACCTGATGTGAGTGGGGGGCGAGTTGGGGGGAGTCGGGGTGTGTCGGCACATGATTCAATTCTACGGAAAGCCGAGGTGCATATGCACGCGGAAGTAAGCCAGCCCACGAAGTGGGTGTCCGAGTCAGTTGCGAGGATTTTTACTCGCATCTTCGCTACTTTCTTTGTTCTGTTGGCGCTGACTGCCACGCGAGCTAGCGCGCAAGCCACGTCGGGGGTCACCGGTGTGGTCACCGACCCAACGGGCGCAGTCATGGCAAATGTTAGTGTAACTTTGACGAACTCACAGACTGGGTTCCACGCTGAAAAGACGACCGACGATCAGGGCATTTATCAATTCCTCGTTGTGCCCCCCGGCGACGGATACGCGCTGTCATTTTCCACACCTAATTTCCGAAACCTGACGATTGCGAACGTCTCGCTCGGTGTCGGGGTCACTGAAACGAAGAACGCGCAGATGCAGGTCGGGCAGACCGTTCAGCAGGTCGAGGTAACAGCCCAAGGCGAAGGAACAATCAATACCGAGGATGCCAGCATCGGCAACGTAATAGGACAAAGTCAAGTGACGGAACTTCCGGTTCAGGCCCGGCTGAACGCAAGCGTCCTCCTCACGTTGCAGCCGGGTGTGCAATCAGATGCCAGTGCCGCGAGCGATCAGTACGGGTCGGTTACTGGCGCGCGCGCCGACCAACAGACGATCACAGTCGATGGCTTAGATGTTACCGATGAAGGGGCGGGATTCGCGTTTACTACGATCGGTGCGGCGCCCATCGACTCTGTTCAAGAAGTGCGCACCATCGTCGGCAATCCCGATAGCTCCTACGGCCGAGCCAGCAGCGCCCAGGTGGAAGTGTCGACCAAGCCGGGGACTAATGCTTTCCACGGGTCAGCCCGCGAGTACAACCGAAATACCGATTTCGCTGCAAACAATTTCTTCAATAAATTGACCGATGTCCCGCGCCCTGTGCTGATCCGGAATCAGTTCGGGGGTAACGTGGGCGGCCCAATCGTGAAGGACAAGCTCTTTTTCTTTTTCGATTACGACGGCCTACGACAAACATCACCGCAGCAGGAAGTACGCAGCGTCCCTGTAGATGCAGTCCGGAATGGCGGAATCAACTACATCAACTCAAACGCCGGCTGCACGAGCCAATCAAGGCTCAACACAACGCCGAATTGCATCACCACGCTGACAGCAACAGACGTGACGAACATGGACCCCGCCGGAATTGGCGCAGATCCGGCCTTGGTCAGCATTTTCAAGAGCCGGTATCCGGAGCCCAACTTTCCCAGCGGCGGAGACGGGATTAATACGCAGGGATTTCTTTTCAACGCCCCGGACAAGCTGCGGGATAACACATTTATTGGGCGGGTGGACTTCAGCCTTACATCAAAAAATCAGATCTTTGCCCGTGGCACGTGGGATCGAGATAATGGCGATCAAAGCGTGCAGCAGTTCCCGGGGGATCCCGAGGCACTGACCAGCTTCATTAACCATAACCGGTCTTTCGTTGTTGGCGACACTTATATCATCTCGAACAGTATGGTGAACAAAGTTTATGCCGGCCTTACGCGAAGCGTAGAATTTTTTCCCGCTGAGTTCGCTCCAACAGCACCGAATGACTTTAGCTTCGGCTATTACACAAACTTCACGTCGCCGTACGGCGGGTTCGGGAGTCAAGGACGCAAGGTAGGCGTTCCCGAGGTACGTGACGAGCTTTCGTGGGAAAAGGGCCACCACAGAATGGAATTCGGCGGCGATATTCGTTTGATCCGGGTCTATACGGATCTTGCGAACAGCATCAATTTCGTGAACCTCGGCCTTGAGGCAAACTTCGCCAATTTGGATCCATCGCTCCGGCCGTCAGATATTAACCCCGCGACTGCGGCCACGCAGGAATGGGACGGCAATTTGAGTTCTATTCTTGGCACCATCAGTGGCGTCAGCACCAACTTCTATTACGATACGCAAGGCAACCCACTGGCTCTTGGTTCGAGCGCGCTTCGCAATTACGTGTCCAACGAGTTCGAGTTCTATGGTCAAGATACCTGGCACATAACGCCCGCACTGACCCTCTCGTACGGTTTACGGTGGGAGTATCATGGCGTTCCATACGAGCAGAACGGGTTCGAGTCCACTGGCAATTTGACTTTCCAGCAACTCTTTGCGCCACGGGTAGCAAACGCAGCGGCCGGCGTCAATGGCTACAGCGCCGCACCCATCATGTCCATTGGCCTAGCCGGCCCTGCGAATCACGCTCCGGGTTATTACAATCCCGACTACAGGGATTTTGCTCCCCGCCTCGGACTGGCTTATTCGCCGTCCTTTACTCACGGCTTTTGGGGCACGCTGTTCGGCGACCGCAGGACAAGTTTCCGCGCGGGCGCAGGCATGGTGTATGACCGCGTCCTGAACACTCTCGAGTTCGAACTTGATCAGTTTAATTTTCTGTTTAGCTCGCTTGGTGTTCCTGCGGTGTTCGGCAGCAGCACCGACCCAGTGGACTCTCTGAAGAATGATCCCCGATTTACGTCGTTCGGCAGCGCGCCTGCTCCGACGCCAACACCAATTCCACACCCCTACACACCCGATGTGGACTCGAGCGGCAACCCGATTGGCCTTGCCCAGCTCGGCGGATTCCCAGGCTTTTTCAACTTCAGCCAGAACCTAAAGTCGCCCTATGCGATTATGACGTCGCTCGGCCTTCAACGCGAACTGCCTGGGAACTTCTTTCTGGAGTTCGACTATTTTGGCCGTTTCGGGCATCGTTTGCCGGCAATCGGTGACGCGGCACAGCAGCTGAATTTTAAGGATCCCGCGTCAGGCCAATTCCTGAACGATGCGTTCGGCAAAGTGGAACAGCAACTCCAGTCTGGGACGTCTATCCTGGGCCTTGCAGCTCAGCCGTGGTTCGAGAATCAAATGTCAGCTGCGGCAGCAGCGAACTATGGCACGGGAACCACCTGCCAGCAGGTCGCGGAATTCTACGGCGGACCGAGTACCCCTACCCTGAACTGCACGCAAGTGGCAGCGCTCTTTAATAGCCCCTACATTCCCGTGGGCGATCTTTCGAGCACGGACTTGGTACTGTCCGAGGTGGGACTGCTTCTACCGAACACGGGCCTCCTGGCGCAGACGGGGTCAGCGGGGTATATCGGCAACTTCTCGGCCTCGAGCTACAACGGATTGATTATCACTCTGAGGAAGAGGCTGTCGAACAATCTGCAGTTTGACTTCGACTACGCATTTGCGCACTCGATTGACAACGTATCGGACGTGAACAACTCCTTCGTGTTCTTCGAGAACTCTTTGAACGGGCAGACGAACGGGCTGGTGTGCGATCTTCGCAATCTGCGAGTGTGCCGTGCGAGTTCGGATTTCGACGCGCGACATACGATCAGTGTCAACTACGTTTATACGTTACCGATCGGGCGCGGCCAGCGCTTCCTCAGCAGCGCGCCGAAGGTGCTCGACTGGCTGGTTGGTGGGTGGGGTACGTCGGGAATCGTAACGTGGCGATCAGGGTTCGCCTTGAACACGAGCACCGGTGCGTTCCCGATCGACTTTACAATGAGCGCACCGGCAGTATACGTCGGGCCTGCATCCAACGTGGCCCAGAAGATAACGGTGAACACACAAACGCAACAGGTTCAATTCTTCGCGAGCCCACAGAATGCGTTGAACGCTTTCCAGTATCCGTTCGGCGGCGGCACTGGGAATCGCAACGCACTTCGCGGACCTAATTTTGCAAACACGGACATGGGCCTCTTCAAATACTTCACGATGCCCTGGTCCGAAAGCCAACGGCTTCAGTTCCGCGCCGACGCGTTCAATGTTTTCAACAACGTCAGTTTTGCGCCGCCTGCGACCGCAATCAATGCTGGGAGTTTCGGCGTGATAACGTCGCAGGAAAATTCACCTCGCGTGTTGCAAGTAGCGTTGCGGTACGAGTTCTAATTCGATTCGAAGGCTGGCACAGTAGAACTCCAGAACGCGGGCTCTGAAGTTGGGGGCCCGCCTTTTTGTTTGCGCGTGACCTTCCGGGTGGCTCGCGGGAAAAGCCCACGGCGAATCAACAGCGGGTTCGTCGTGCCTAACGACGCGTGGGATGAAAACCCGCGGGCGAGACGTTCCGCGCCACACTAGCTTAGCAACACCGGCGCACAAACCCTAAGCAGCAGGTCATCACAAAACATTCCCGATCGTCACTCCGTGGTGTCACGGCTTGTCGGGGCGCTGGGGCGACGGCGGGACGGCGTTAGGCGAGGCGGGATTGGGGGCGGCGGGGGCTTGCTGCAGGGCTAAGTACGTGCGGCCGAAGGCGGCCTGCTGCGTACCTGCAGCGATCACTACGGCTTGCACGGCGTAGCGGCCCGTCGGCAGCTTCGATAGAGGGAGGCTGAGGCGAAATGAGGCGGTGTGCGCCTTGGCGTCGATGTCGGTAGGCGCCATCAGGGGCGTGGCGTTCACTTGCAGACCGCTGCGGAAGAAGATCAGGCCGCCGCGAAGAGTGCCGGGGTCGAATGCGTCGGGCTTCGCGGGATAGTAGGCCTGAAAGAAAACGTAGAGCGTTTGGCCCTGGGTGAAGTAGCGGGTGACGCTGGGAACGATCCTTTCGCCGTTGATTTCG
>Ga0187815_10000796_pt1 | contig 15035 bp, 14 predicted proteins | sample NC_S_5_FD_132962 | JGI IMG/M metagenome (GOLD analysis project Ga0187815, IMG submission 132962) | Wetland sediment microbial communities from Neuse River Estuary, North Carolina, USA - ASW-S_5 | ecosystem: Environmental > Aquatic > Freshwater > Wetlands > Sediment | place: USA: North Carolina...
ACGAGGTCAAGCGGCTGCGCGCCGGCCTGCCCGGCCATGTGCTGCTGGTGCTGGACGCGGCCTATTGCGACTACGTCTCGCGCAACGATTACGAGCAAGGCATTGAACTGGTGGCCACCACCGAGAACACTGTCATGACGCACACCTTCTCCAAGATCCACGGGCTTGCCGCCTTGCGGATCGGCTGGATGTTCGGGTCTGCGCACATCGTCGATGCCGTCAACCGCATCCGCGGCCCCTTCAACGTCTCGACCGCGGCGATGAAGGCGGCGGTCGCGGCGATCGAGGACACCGCCCATATCCAGATGTCGAAGGCGTACACCGAGAAGTGGCGCAACTGGCTCACCGAGGAAATTTCCAAGCTCGGCCTCAAGGTGACGCCGAGCGTTGCCAATTTCGTGCTGATCCACTTCCCGACCGCCAAGGGCAAGACCTCGGCGGAAGCGGATGCCTATCTCACCAAACGCGGCCTCGTGCTGCGCGCGCTCAACAATTACGGCCTGCCGCATGCGCTGCGCATGACCATCGGCACCGAGGAGGCCAACCGCCTCGTCGTCGAGGGCCTGCGAGACTTCATGGCGGGCAAGTGAACGGATCGTCTGCATTCAAGCGTGTCGCGCTGATCGGCTTCGGCCTGATCGGCGGCTCGATCGCGCGCGCTGCCCGCGTGCAGGGGCTGGCGGAGGGGATCGTCACCACCGCGCGCTCGGAGAAGACGCGCGCCCGGGTGAAGGAGCTCGGCATCGTCGACCGCGTGGTCGAGAGCAATGTGGAAGCGGTGAAAGATGCCGACCTCGTCATCCTCTGCATTCCCGTCGGCGCCTGCGGCCCGGTGACGGCCGAGATCGGACCGCATCTCAAGCCTGGCGCCATCGTCTCCGACGTCGGCTCGGTGAAGGGCGCCATCGTGCGCGAGATGGCGCCGCATATTCCTGCCGGCGTCCACTTCGTGCCGGCCCATCCCGTGGCCGGCACCGAGCACTCGGGGCCGGACTCCGGTTTCGCCGAGCTCTTCATCAACCGCTGGTGCATCCTCACGCCGCCCGAAGGCACGGCGGCCGAGGCAACAGAAAAGCTGCGCGCGTTCTGGGCCGGGCTCGGCGCCAGGGTCGAGGTCATGACGCCGGACCATCATGATCTCGTGCTGGCGATCACCAGCCATCTGCCGCACCTGATCGCCTACACCATCGTCGGCACCGCGGACGAGCTGGCGCAGGTGACGGAGTCCGAGGTGATCAAGTTCTCCGCCGGCGGCTTTCGCGACTTCACCCGCATCGCGGCGTCCGATCCGACGATGTGGCGCGACGTGTTCCTCAACAACAAGGAAGCCGTGCTGGAAATGCTCGGCACCTTCAACGAGGACCTCTCCAAGCTCACCCGCGCGATCCGCCGCGGCGACGGCGAGGCGTTGTTCGAGCACTTCGCCCGCACCCGCGCCATCCGCCGCGGCATTGTCGAGATCGGCCAGGATTCGGCGGCGCCCGACTTCGGCCGGCCGCACGAGGCGCTGAAGAAATCCTGATCGCAAGTCGTTGGTCATTTGCGGGGTCTGGCATGCCGCGTCATCATGACGTGCGATTTCATGCGGGGACCGCTCCGCATCATCGCCATCGCATCGGCGGGCGGGCGGGATGAGCCGAGGCCGAGGTCGCCCATCGGATAGGTGAAGGCGAACATGCCGGGCTCGTCGATCATATGCTGAGCCATCGCCGGCGCCGCCGACATCAGCGACAGAATCGCGACAGTACCGAGCAATTTGAAGCGGGTCATGAATGTGCTCCCTTCGATCGGGCCGCAAAGTGCGGCCGTCAGGGAGTAGATTGCCGGCGCCGATCACGAATTCCCGCCACGGCTTCACGCCTTGGCGATCAGAACAGCGGCGGCACCTGCCCGACCTTCACCGGCCCGAACAGCACCGCGCCATTGGCAAAGCGCAGCGGGAAGGAGCGCGCCTTCTTGCCTTCGAGCACGGCCTCGCTGCCGATCGAATTGAGGGTGGCGGCAACACCGACATTGGCGTTCTGCTTGACGATCTTGCCAAGGCCCGGAATGGCCTTGTCGAGCGCGCCGAAGAGGTTGTTGAGGTCCTGCGTCTTCACGCCTGGGGCGACGCGATCGAGGGTTGCCTGGGGCACGCCCTCTTCCAGAATCTTGTCGATGCCGAGTGCGGGCACGATGCGCTCGAGGCCGGTGACGGTCATCTGCAATTCGCCGTCGAGATTGCCATTGGCGTTGAGCGAGAGCGTGCCGGCGGCGACCGCGATCATCTCGCCCTGCTGGATGCGCGACTGCACGATCTCGACCTTGCCGCCGGCTGCTGCGATCTCGCGGAAGCGCTGCGGCCAGGGCTTTGGCGCAAAATCCTGGAGGCCCGTCAGCTTGGCGCGGATGTCGGCATTGAAGGGCTCGGCCAACACGGGATGCACACCCTGCACGCTGCCGTCGTTCATCTCGAGCACCGTCTCGATCACGGGATGATCGACCGATGAGCCCTCCGCGAGGCGGCCGTGCAGCTCGACATGCTTGGCGCGGGCGACCGGCACCTGGATCGAATTGCTGTTGACGCGGTCGATGCCGACATCGTCGAACACGATCGAGGCACGCTGCGGCACCGCAGGTAGCCCCACCACGCTGGCGCGGCCCTTGCTCCAATCGACCCGCAGCGGCGACTGCTCCGGGATCGCGACACTGGCGGGCGACTTGAACTCCGCGATCACGCGCTTCGGATCGTAGACCTGCGCAACCACCAGGATCTCACCGAGATTGGCGGTGAACGGCACATTCGATGCGGTCTGCGAGACCAGCGCGACGCTGGCGCCCTCGCAGCTGATTTCGAGACGGAAGGGGAAGCCAGCCACCGTGCGCCTTGCGCAATCATAGTTGCGGCCGGACTTCGCCTCCTGCGCGCGCCAGGCATCGGCCTGCACGCCGACCTGCGAGGCGGCATAGAACCAGAATCCGCTCCACACCGCAGCAGCAATGACCAGCAATACGGGGACAATGAACAGCCGCCAGAGCGGGCGACGTCGCGGCGTGGAAGATATGTCTTGCATGGGCGGCCCTTTGACGGACGATTTTGGCAAATGTAAGCGGGCTTTCTCGCGCTTAAAGGCGTGGCTTTCATCCTACAGTTCTGCTAGCCGTGCCCGCGATGGCGGCAATTACCATTTCAGATCACGAATTCGGCAAGGGCGACCTCTGGGTGTTCGGCTATGGCTCGCTGATGTGGCGGCCGGGCTTTGAATACGTCGAGAAAGTCCCGGCCAGGCTGATCGGCGAGCACCGCGCGCTGTGCGTCTATTCCTTCGATCATCGCGGCACCCCGGAAAAGCCGGGCCTGGTGCTGGGGCTCGACCGCGGCGGCGCCTGCCGCGGCATCGCCTTCCGTGTCGCGCCGGAGCTGCGCGAGGCCACGGTGGAGTATCTGCGCGCCCGCGAGCAGACCACCCATGTCTATCGCGAAGTGATGCGCTCGGTCTGGCTCAACAACGAGGCGCAGCAGCGCGTCAGCGCGCTGACCTATGTGGCCGACCGCGGCCATGTGCAATATGCCGGCCGGCTGCCGCTGAGCGAGCAGCTGCGCATCGTGCGCCAGGGACATGGCCGCTCCGGCAACAACCGCGCTTACGTTCTCGCCACCGTCAAGGCGATCGAGGGCGAAGGATTCCGCGACGAGCAGCTGCACAGGCTCGCCTTGATGCTGCACGACTCTCATACGGTATCTCCTGCGGTCACCGGCGAAGCCCAGGAAGCGTAATCTACTCGCCGCGCGCCGGCGCGACCGGCACCCGGCCGAACAGCTTGGCCTGCTCCTCGCGCGCTTCCTTCACGATACGGTCGGTGGCGCCCTCGATGGCGTCGCGGATGCGGTCGATGAGCTCGTCGCGTGAAAGGCCCGGCGGCAGCGGATCGAGGAACTCCACGACCAGCGTGCCGGGATAGCGCATGAAGGTACGGCGCGGCCAAAACAGCCCGGAGTTGAGCGCCACCGGGATGCAGGCCACGCCGGAATCCTTGTAGACCTGCGCCACGCCGGGCTTGTAGTGCGGCGGCGCTTCCACCGGACGCCGCGTGCCCTCCGGGAAGATGATGAGCTGGCGCCCTTCACGCACCGCCTTCCCCGCACGCCGCACCATGTCCCTCAGCGCACGCGCTCCGGCGGCCCGCTCGATGTCGATCATGTCGGCCTTCATGACGTACCAGCCGAAGAACGGAATCCATTTCAGCTCGCGCTTGAGGATGTAGAGCGGCTGGTCGAAGAACTGCAGCAGCGCAAAGGTCTCCCACATCGACTGATGCTTCGAGGCGACGATCAGCGGGCCTTTCGGAATCTTCTCGACGCCGCGAAACTCGACCCTGGTGCCGCAGATGACGTGCATCAGCCAGATGCTGCTCTTCGCCCACCAGCCGGCGACGGTGAGGATCGCCTGGCGCGGCATCAGGAAGGTCGGCAGCGCGAACAGGAGCCAGATCACCAGGAAGAAATAGAACAGCACGTTGAAGACGAGCGAGCGCAGGAAGATCAGAAACATCGGCGATCCGAACTAAGGCGTGAAGACGTCTCTTCGAAACGTCATCACGCATTATCCCTTTTGTTTGAACATGATCTTTCCCGAAAACCGGTTCCCGCTTTTCGGGATCATGCTCTAATTTGCCTGCGCCGTGGCCGGGCGGCGCGGCGTCCCGACCGGTTGGTCCGCAGTTTCGGGCGCAAGCCCGACGGCGGCCAGCCGCACCCGCACTTCGACCGCGACATATTTGACGTATTCCGATAGCAGGAGCCGCAGCGTCGCGCCACTCGTCCACCATGGCTCGTCGCGCCACCTGTCGCCGACCACCGCGAAGGGAACAAGCGTCACGTCAGGCATGGCGTGTGACAGCTCCACGATGGCGCGCGGCATGTGATAATTCGATGTCACCACAATCAGCGACTTGAAGCCGCGCTCGCGCGCCCAGCGCCGTGTCTCGGCGGCATTGCTGCGGGTGTTGATCGCGGAACGGTCGAGATCGACGCAGCAATTGAGCAGCTTGTGATTGTCCGGCAGGATGCGGGAAATGTCGTGGACATCGTTGGTCGGGTGCACGCCCGAGATCAACAGCCGCTTGCCATAGCCGGCCGCGAGCAATTCCATGGCGTCCGACACGCGCGACGAGCCGCCGGTCAGCACCACGATGCCGTCGGCATTTCGGGCGGGCCTTTCCTCGGCGCCGCGCAACTGCGACAGAAAGCCGATGAAGCCGAGGCCGGCGCCGACGAAAGCCAGCGCCAGCGCGCCGACGATGGTCGCGCGCAGCCGTCCTCGCGGCCTCCGGGCCGCCGCGTTCTGCCTGTGCTCCTCCGACTCACTCATTTGAATCTAAGCGTCCTCCCCCGGGCGCAATTTTAGAGGCTTTTGGGGCGAAGTGGAGTCCGGTTTGGCCATCAGTCGATGTCGTCAAGCGTCGCCAGAAGCGTGCGGCGCGAGGCCCAGGCGGTGATCGCGGCGATCGCGACGGCCTGGATCGCCAGCACGAGATAGCCGGACGGACGCAGCGAGAAGGTACCGAGCAGGGCCGCGAACTGGTCGCCGACCGGCGTGCCGGAGAACCAACTTGCGATCGATTCCGAGAAACCAAAGGCGAGCATGGCAGCGCCCCCGCCGATCACGCCGCCCTCCAGCCCCAGCCGCAGGAAATGCCGGAGAAAGCGGTTGGCGATATAGGCGTCGCCCGCGCCGACGAAGTGCAGAACTTCAACGATCGGCCGGTTCGCGGCCATCGCGCCGCGGGTGGCAAACGACACCGAAATGATGGTGGCGATGATGACGAGGGCAAGGATGCCGATGCCGGCAAAGACCGTGGCGCCGGTCATCGAGCGCATGCGCTCGATCCAGGCGCGGTGATCGTCCACGCTGGCGGAAGGCGCAGCCTTCATGACGCGACCGCGCAGGCCGACGAGGTCCAGCGCCGTGCCCGGCTGTACCCGCGCAATGATGACGCGGGGCACCGGCAGCTGGTCGAGCGACAGGCCGGTGCCAAGCCATGGCTCCAGCAGCTTTGCCGATTCCTCCCGGCTGAACGGGCGGACCTCGACGATGCCCGGCTCGGTCCGCACCGCCTCGACCACGGCCGCCGTGTCGCGCTCGATGTCGCGCCCCGCCAGCGGGCGCACCTGGAGGGTGATTTCGCTGGCAACGTCGGATTGCCATTCGGCGGCGGAGGCGCTGACCAGCAGCACCGCGCCCGTGGTGATCGAGGCGAGGAAGGTCATGATCGCGACGACCGCGACCAGCGCGCGGCCGGAGATCGAGGCGCGCGGCACGATCGGCGACATGATACGCGCCTTCGCCGGCACCTGTGGCCGCTCGTTGCCGAGATCGACCAGCGGCCTTGGCTCGTCGACCCTACTCATAGATGTGCAACCGTCCCTGATGCAGCACCAGGCGCCGCGCGTCGTACTGCTCCATCAGGGTGATGTCGTGGGTGGCGATGATGACGGCGGTGCCGGATTTGTTGAGCTCGATGAACAGCCGCAGCAGGCGCCGTCCCAAGGTCGGGTCGACGCTGCCGGTCGGCTCGTCCGCGAGCAACAGCTGCGGCCGCGAGATCACGGCGCGCGCGATCGCGGCGCGCTGCTTTTCGCCGCCCGACAGGATCGGCGGCAGCGCATCCATCCGCTCGCCGAGCCCGACCCACTTCAGGAGGTCGATCACCTCGCGGCGATAGCTCGATTCCTCGCGGCCCATGACGCGGAACGGCAGCGCCACGTTCTCGTACGTCGTCATGTGGTCGAGCAAACGGAAATCCTGCAGCACGATGCCGATGCGCTTGCGCAGGTCCGCGATCTGCTCCTTGCCGAGCAGCGAGATATCCTGGCCGAACAGGTTGACCAGCCCCCGCGTCGGCCGCAGCGACAGGAAGAGCAGGCGCAGCAACGACGTCTTGCCGGCGCCGGAGGGGCCGGTCAGGAACTGGAAGGAATGCGCCGGGATCAGGAACGACAGGTCGCGCAGGATCTCCGGCCCAAGTCCATAGCGCAATCCGACATTTTCGAACCGGACCACCTCTAGCTCCGTTCGACGGGCACCAAGCCCCGGGTTCTGCCCTCGCCCCGATCGCGAACCGCCCACAAGCCTTGTGCGGCGTTTATGGTTTCCGATTCGTTAACGGTCGGCTTGTAGCATCCTGCGGCTACCATGGGAGGTGGGCTCCATGCATATCGTTTGTCCCAATTGTACAACCTCTTTTGCCATCAATCCCGCCGCCCTGGGGGCAGACGGGCGAACCGTGCGCTGTTCCCGCTGCAAACTGACGTGGCTGGCGCGGCCGGACGACGCGCTGGAAACCGTGTCCGCGGCGCCTGCGGCTGCCCGGCGTGACCTTGCGGCCGAATGGGATGCCATGGCGCAGGAGGACAGCCGGGCTCCGGTGGTCGAAAGCCCCTCCGTTGCCCCCGATTGGCCCTCCCAGGCCACGCAGCACGAGGCGGAAGCCGACTGGACCACAGCCGCCCGCAACGACGACCATGACGATGAGGCCGGAACGCCGCGGCGCTCGCGCCTGCGCGAGCTCTTGACGCTGCCGCCCTTCCCGCCGATCCCGATGCTGCGCGGCGCCGGCCTTACCGCCACCTGCGCCGCCATGGCCGCGCTGGTGCTGGCCATGATCGTCTGGCGCAACGACGTGGTGCGGCTGCTGCCGCAGACAGCGGCTTTCTACCGGCTGGTGGGGCTCGAAATAAACCTGCGGGGGCTCGCCTTCAAGGACATCAAGATCACCTATGAGACCGTCGACGCCAAGCCGGTGCTGGTCATCGAGGGCATGATCGTCGGCGAGACCAGGGAGCCGGTCGGAATCCCGCGGCTGCGCTTCTCGGTGCGCGACGCGCAGGGCGCGGAGGTCTATGCCTGGAACGCGGTGCTGGAGCAGAGCGTGCTCAAGCCCGGCGATCGGGCCTGGTTCAAGACGCGTCTTGCCTCGCCGCCGCCGGAAGGGCGTAATATCGACATCCGCTTCTTCAACAAGCGCGATCTCGCCGCCGGCCAGGCCTGAGCCGAGCCGGCCGCGAACCACGCGCAAGGGGATTTTGGGCCGATGCCGCGCGTGCTGATCGCCGACGACGAAGATTCCATGCGCCAGCTGGTGTCGCGCGCCATCGCGATGGACGGCCACGACATCGTCACCGCCGAGGACGGCGCCGAGGCGCTGGAGATATTGACGCGCGATCGCGGCGCCTTCGACCTGCTCTTGACCGACATCCAGATGCCCGTGATGGACGGCATCGCGCTTGCGCTCACCGCCGCGCGCGATTTTCCGCGGCTGAAGATCCTGCTGATGACGGGTTTCGCCGATCAGCGCGAGCGCGCCTCGGGGCTCAATGCGATCGTGCATGATGTCGTGACGAAACCGTTCTCGGTAGCCGACATCCGCACCGCGGTGGCGGACGCGCTGGCGGCCCGCAAGGCCGGGTAACTCCACGCCGTCATTCCGCGCCGATGCCACCGGGTCGCGCGAACGCGCGCCCGGTCGCAGGCTCCGCATCGAACGCGGAATGCACAAGATTTTCAGATGCTGAGTGCGCGCCGCTCGACGCGCTTAGCCGGCCCTGTCACCGGCGACCTCGACAACGGGTCCTAGCGTCCAATTGTCGCCGGCCAGTGGCGTAACCTTCACGCCCTTGATGACTCCCTGCTTAAGAGTGGGATCGAAATGGCGCATCGTGCGCTCGTTCAAGTCAATGATGCGACCGGGAGTGAGTGGCCCCACGTCATTTATCTTGACGACGACTTTCTTTCCTTTGGCTTCGACGAGAGCAAATTTCGGCGGTTCGCGGAATTTTACGCCGCCGAACAATTTGCGCAGGTTGGTCTTGATGGCAGCCGCCCACGCAGAGGGATCATATCGTTCCCCGGAGGCTGTATTCGGCCCGCCCTCGCGCCATCCGGGCTTGAATGGATTGTACGTCGATGCCGCACCGACGATCGCGACAGCTTTGGAACGAATTGCATCGATTTCATTTGTAGCTTTGGCAGCGGTGGAACAAGAAATCGCGATTGCGACGCCGCAGATTGCGGCGCTCAAGCGAGACGCCATCATAACTCCTGACTGATTTTGACTGGATTTTCTTTTGGTGGGACACGTGGCCGGGCCGAAGAAGGCGCTACGAGATCGCGCCCAATTTCGCTGCCAATCCGTGCCATTGCGGCGACGGAACCGACCATGGAACTCCGCTGGCGTTACGACCGCAGCGGACGAATGCGTCTAAGCGGGCAAATGCGACATCAATGTGAGCGTCGCTGCATTGGAACATTCGTCGCGCATGGCAAAGCAGATTCTGTAACGCAGAATATCTGCCATCGAAGCATTTGACACGATTCCGTTAAATCGAACTGATTTTCCCGTCGCGCCGGATATGCAACACCGCCGCCGCGCAACTCCGCTGCCGCAGGATGGGTAGAGCGGAGCGAAACCCATCATCCTTGTTGCGGAGGCGTGATGGGTTTCGCTTACGCTCTACCCATCCTACAAACTGTTCGATGAGGCCCCATCGCACCGGCTGGATTTGCAACGCGGAAGGTCGTCATCACCCGCGAAGGCGGGTGATCCAGTACGCCGAGGTGTCTCGATTGATAAGTAGCCGTCTCTGGAATACTGGGTCGCCCGGTCAAGCCGGGCGATGACAGCTGTACAAGCTGCTCAATAATCCTTCAGCAGCCGCTCGATGTAGTCGAGCTCGATCTGCGGGCGGTTGGGGTCGGCGAGGCGCCGGCGCAGTTCTTCGAGGATGCGGCGGACGCGCTCGACATCGATCTCGCCGGGGATCTTGACCGTGAAGTCGTCGCCGTATTCGCGGCCGTGCAGCGGACGGCCGAGTGGATCGGTCTGGTTGCCGCCGCTCTGCTGGCGGCCGGCGCGGTTACCGGGGCCGTCCTGCTGACCGTCGCCGTCGCCCGGCTGCATCGCCTCGGCGAGGCTCTGCGCGCCCTTGCGCAGCGCTTCCAGCGCGCGGCCCTGTGAATCCACCGCTCCTTCCGCATTGCCTTCGCCGAGCCGGCCGGTGGCGTCGCCCATCGCGGAGTCAGCCTGATCGAGACCGTCCTCGCCGTCGCCCTGGTCGCCGCCTTGCTGGCCCTGCTGGCCGCGCTGCCTGGGGCTCATGCCCCGCTTGGCCAGCTCTTCCTGCAGCTTCTTGAGACGGTCGCGCAGCGACTGCTGGTCCTGCTGCAGATCGCCCATGCCCTGGTCGCCCTGCTTGCCGCGCATGCGGTCGCGCCGCGAATCCTGGCCCTGCTTGAAGGTCTTGTCGCGCAGCTGCTGCTGCTTGCGGATCATGTCGCCGAGCTCGTTGAGCGACTGCTGCATATCGTCGTCGCCGCCCTGGCCGGGCTGCGCCATCTGCAGCTCGCGCATGATGTCGCCGAGGCGTTTGAGCGCGTCCATGGCGGCTTCGCGGTTGCCGCGGCGCGCCTCGCGCTCGATCTGCTGCAACAGGCTGTCGAGATCGCGCTGGGTCAGCATCTTGGTGTTGGGATCGAGCGGCCGCGAAAGCTGCTGCGGATTGTTCTTGAGCTGCTCGGCGAGCTGACGCAGATATTTGTCGAGCGCCGCGCGCAGGTTTTCGGTGAGCTTCTTGATCTCCTCGTCGCTGGCGCCGCGCTCGAGCGCCTGCTTGAGCGCTTCTTCCGCCGCACGCAGCGCCTTCTCGACGTCGGAGATGTCGCCGTCCTCGATGGTGACGGCCAGCGCCCACAGGCTCGCGACAACGCCACGCAACGCATCGTCGGTGCGGGCAGCCTCGAGCTCGCGCGCCACGCTGTAGAGCCCGAGATAGTGGCCGGCCTGCGGCGTGAACAGCTCCGGCGCGATCATCAGCGCATCGAGCGCGGCATAGACCTTGTCGTTCTGATTGGCGTCGAGCGCCAGGTTGCGGCGCTGCTCGATCAGCGCGCGCGCCAGCGGCTTGGTGAACAGCCGCTCCGGCAGGCGCATGTTGTACGGCTCGCTGCTGCCGGTATTGCCGGCCTCGTCCTTCGCCGTCAGCGTCAGCGTCACATCGGCACCGGCATAGGGATCTTCGCTGAGATCCTTCAGCGTCTGGCCGACACCGTTGCGGGTGCGCGCGTTCGGCAGCACCAGGGGGAACTGCGGCGGCTCGAACAGGGGCCGCGGCGCCGGGCTTTCCTTGCCGCCTTCGCCGGCGCGGGCGACGAATTGCGCGCGGGCTTCGGTGACGCCGTAATCGTCCTCGATCTTGTAGGACATTTGCAGCGAGCCGCGCGGCTGGCGCTCGGGATCCTTCGCAAGCGCAATGGTCGGGGCGCGATCGGGCGTGGCGGTGAATTTCCACTGCGGTTGGCCCGAGGGCGCGCGGACATGCACGGTACCGTCGCCGGCGACCGTGAAATGCCGCTCATTGGTGCCCTTGGGAGCCTGCTCCGTCGGGGCGGCCTCGGTGACGCCGCCGCCCGCGATAACGTCGAGCGTGCCGCCGCTCGAACGCACGATCACGGTGCTGCCTGCCGGCACTGCTAACGGGCCGCTGGCGGGAACCCCGCTCTCTTTGCTCGCCGAAGACAAAATGATCGGCGGCTTGCCGGTATAGACCGGCGGCGTCACCCAGGCATCGACGCGAATGTTGGTCGGTGCCAGCACGCCGTTCCAGTCGAAGGCGGAGGCGACGCGCAAATTGCGCTCGTCACCGGCAGCGAAATAGGTCGCCACCATCATGATGACGACGAGGGCGCGCAAAGCCCAGGGATCGTGGATGGCAAGGCGCGGCGACGGCAGACCGGCGCGGATGCGCGTCAGCGAGGCCAGCGTGCGGGCGCGGCTCTCCTGCCACAGGGCCAGCGCGACCGGGTCCTTCGTGGTGACGGTGTCGCTCAGCGCGGTCGCAGGCCGGTGGCGGATGCCGGTGCCGCGATCGAGCCGGCCGAGCGCGTCGGTGCGGCTGGGCCAGCGGAAGCGAATCAGGGGCCAAAGCGTCGCGACGCCGGCGGCGGCGAACAGCATGAGCCCGGCGGCACGCGCCGGGAACGGCAGCACCAGCCACAGCCCCGCCCAGGAAACGGCGAGAAACAATCCGGCAAGAGTTAACAGCCGCGCCAGATGCGGCCAGACGCGCTCCCATGCGATCGCATAAGCGGCGCGCTGCAGGGCCTGCGACAATTTCAGCCGCGCCACATCGTCCGGCGCGCGCGCGGGCTGTGAGGGATCAGGGTTAGCGCCGTTCAACAACATCTCCGAACTTTACCGCAGGAAACACTAACATAAAGGCGGCCCCGAGGCACGCGTTCCAAGCCCTGTCCCGCCCCAAATGTCGCATAACACGAAGGCGTGACTTGCGCGGACAGACCCCGTAATTTCCCTGCCCGAACCACGGCAAAAACGCTGCAAAAGAAGGAAACGTCATGGACCAAAAGATGTGGGACAAGGGACTGGGCATTCGCAAGGCCGTGCTGGGCGAGGCCTATGTCACCAATGCGATGAAGAACGTCGACAGTTTCAACGCGCCGTTCCAGGACCTGCTCAACGAATATTGCTGGGGCTCGGTGTGGGGACGCGACGAACTGCCGCGCAAGACCCGCAGCATGCTCAACATCGCCATGATCTCGATCCTCAACCGCCCGCACGAGCTGCGCGCGCATCTGAAGGGCGCGCTCACCAACGGCGTGTCACGCGAGGAGATCCGCGAGATCCTGATGCAGGTCGCGATCTATGCCGGCATGCCCGCGGCGGTGGACAGTTTCCGCATCGCGCGCGAGGTGTTTGCGGAGATCGATAAGGGATAACTCGCTCCGCCGTCGTCCCGGCCTCCAATGTCGTCCCGGGCAAGCGAAGCGCGACCCGGGGCCCATAAACACCGAAGGATGTGATTGCGAAGATTCGGAAGTTACAGCTTCGCGCCACAACGTCTCCTGTGGTGATAGGTCCCGGCCTTCGCCGGGACGACACCGAGTGTGTGCGCGCACCTCGCTCGAATGACGAAGAAGAGGAACCTTCATGGATATCGGATTCATCGGCCTTGGAAGGATGGGCTTTCCGATGGCGCGGCGCCTGATCGAGGCCGGGCACAAGCTCACGGTGTTCGACACGCAGCAGGCGGCGATGGACAGGCTGGCTGCGCTCGGTGCCAAAGCCGGCACTTCACCCAGGGACATAGCCGACGAGGTCGAGACTGTCATGGCGAGCCTGCCCTCGCTGCAGGCTTCGCTTGACGTGGCGACCGGCAAGGGCGGCGTGATCGAAGGCAAGCGCGTCAAGCGCTTCATTGATCTGTCCACCGTCGGCTCGCAGATGGCGGTCAGGATCCACGGCCTGCTCGCGCAGAAAAACATCGTGCAGGTCGACAGCCCCGTGAGCGGCGGCGTCGGCGGCGCCGAGAAAGGCACGCTGGCGGTGATGGTGTCGGGCCCGCGCGCCGAATTCGAAACGGTGGAGGCGGCACTCGGCGTGATCGGCAAGGTGTTTTACATCGGCGAGAAGCCGGGCTCCGGCCAGACCATGAAGCTCGCCAACAATTTCCTGTCGGCGACCGCGATGGTGGCGACATCGGAAGCGGTGGTGATGGGCGTGAAGTCAGGTCTCGATCCGGCCGTGATGATCGACGTCATCAATGCCGGCTCGGGCATGAACACCGCAAGCCGCGACAAGTTTCCGCGCTCGGTGCTGCCGCGCAGCTTCGATTTTGGCTTCGCTACCGGGTTGATGGTGAAGGACGTACGGCTGGCGCTGGAGGAGATGAAGCAGCTCGGGCTGTCGATGGACGTGGCCGAGGCGGTGGGACGGCTGTGGGAGACCGTGATCCGCGATGAAGGCGCGGAGTCGGATTTCACCGCGGCGATCAAGCCGATCGAAAAGAAGGCGGGCGTGATCGTCGGCGGCACGAAGGGAAGTCACGCGGCGAAGTAGAACGCACCCTCTCCCCTTGTGGGAGAGGGTCGCTTCGCGAAGCGAAGCGGGGTGAGGGGTCTGCGAGTGCAGATATCTCATTGAGGCGTCTGTGTTCGCGGATAGACACCCCTCATCCGTCGCGAACTTCGTTCGCGCCACCTTCTCCCACAACAAGGGGAGAAGGAAGAGTTGGAGCTTTAGCGAGCTCTGACAACTGCACCAGGTGGCTATGGGTCCCGGCCTTCGCCGGGACGACGCCTATTGTGCGGACGCAGCGATGGCTACAACCACGGCGCTGTTCTATCCATCGCGATCAGCGCGTCGACGTCGATGCGGGGGCGGACCACCGCGTACTGATCGTCCTTGACCAGCACTTCCGGCACCAAGGGGCGCGTGTTGTAGGTGCCGGACTGCACAGCGCCATAGGCGCCCGAGGTCATGATGGCGATGAGATCGCCCGCCTTCAGCTCCGGCAGCTTGCGGTCGAGGGCGAGGTAATCGCCGGTCTCGCAGACCGGGCCGACGACGTCGGCTGTCAGCATGGCGGCGCCCGCAGCCGGCTGCCGCACCGGCAATATGTCGTGATGCGCCTCGTACAGCGTGGGGCGGATCAGGTCGTTCATCGCAGCGTCGATGATGATGAAATTCTTGCCGTCGCCGTGCTTCACATAGATCACGCGCGCAACCAGGATGCCGGCATTGCCGACGATCAGCCGGCCCGGCTCGAACATCAGCGTGCAGCCGAGATTATGGGTGACGCGCTTGACCATGGCGGCGTAGAGGTCGGGCCCGGGCGGTGCTTCGCGGTCCATGTAATAGGGAATGCCGAGGCCGCCGCCGAAATCGATGTGCGAGATGTTGTGGCCGTCGGCGCGCAGCACGTGAACGAAGTCCGACAGAATGCGGTAGGCGGTCTCCAGCCGGCTGAGATCGGTGATCTGGCTGCCGATATGCATGTCGACGCCGGTGACTTGCAGCCCGGGGAGCTTCGCCGCGCGGGCGTAGACCTCGCGGGCATGCGCGATTGGGATGCCGAACTTGTTCTCGGACTTGCCGGTGGAGATCTTTGCGTGGGTGCCGGCATCGACGTCCGGATTGACGCGAACGGAAATGCGCGCGGTCTTGCCGACTTCGACGGCAAGGCGCGAGAGCAATTCCAGTTC
>Ga0187815_10000797_pt1 | contig 15018 bp, 13 predicted proteins | sample NC_S_5_FD_132962 | JGI IMG/M metagenome (GOLD analysis project Ga0187815, IMG submission 132962) | Wetland sediment microbial communities from Neuse River Estuary, North Carolina, USA - ASW-S_5 | ecosystem: Environmental > Aquatic > Freshwater > Wetlands > Sediment | place: USA: North Carolina...
CTTCGCCGTGGTGCGCAGGCCGGCGCCACGGTTCAGCGTTCCCGGAACCGTCACGGGAATTTTTCCCACGAACGGGACCTGGCCAAAGATTGCGCGCGCCGCAGCTTTTTGCGAGACGTCATTCGTAGCGAATTCGGCAACGAACGTCTGCGCGTTTGGAAATCGTTCGATCATATAAGGGCTGCCGAACGCAGCGATCACCGTCGGTTTCCCGGCGGCGAGCAGTTGGTTGACGAAGTCCCGTTCGTCGTCCGGAAACGCGACGTTGCCTTTGCGATCGGCCACGCGCACGAATAGCGCGGCAATCGCCACGTCGTACGTGTCGGGCGGCGGCAGCTTGAGCTGGCTTACACCGAAATATTGCGTGTCGGCGCGCAACGCTGTAAGCGAATCCACTCGCCAGCGAATTTCCGGCTCGAGCGTTTCGCCGGGATACGGATCGGGATCAGCCGAAAGCGAAACGAGCAAGACCCGCAGCGGCTTCGTCGAATCGATGGGCACGATGTTCTGCGAATTGCGCAAAAGCGTGACGCCGCGATCCGCAATCGATTGCGCTTCGTTTTCGTAATCGGGCTGGGCGAACGTCTCGTTGATGCGGGGGACGTCAACGTAGCGCTTCTTGTCCAGGCCCAGCCGCGCTTTTGCTTCCAGAATCCGCCGCACCGACTCGTCAATTCGTTTGACGGAGATGCGTCCCGACCGCACGGCGTCCAGCAGCCCCTTCATCGCTGCATCCGGAACAGGCGGCATCAGCAGCACGTCCGCGCCCGCTTCGATGGAGCGCGCCGCCGCGTCGCCGGGAGCATACAACGAGGTCACACCGCCCATGTCCATGGCGTCCGTCACAATCAGGCCGCGGAATTTCAATTCGCCACGCAACAGGCCAGTCAGAATATTCTTCGACAGCGTGGCGGGAACATCCGGGTCAGGTTCAAACGCCGGTACAGACAAGTGGCCCGGCATGATCGAACTCACTCCAGCGGCAATCGCCGCGCGGAACGGCACCAGCTCGACGCCCTCGAGTTCATTGCGGTCACCAGGAACGATGGCTAGCGTCAAATGCGAATCCGCGTTGACGTTCCCGTGACCCGGAAAATGCTTCGCCGTGGCCAGCGCTCCGTTTTCCTCCACGCCGCGCACAAAATTCGAAACGTACTCCGAGACCTGCGCCGGATCCTCGCCGAATGATCGCGTGTTGATGATCGGATTGTCGGGATTGTTGTTGATGTCCGCTACCGGAGCGAACACCCACTGCACCCCGGCTGCCCTTGATTCTCGCGCGACGATTTTTCCTTCGTCGTAGGCCAGCCTCGGATCGCCTGTCGCACCCACGGCCATGGCCGCAGGAAAATTCGTTCCTTCATCGAGGCGCTGGCCGGTGCCCGACTCGAAATCGGCGCCGACCAGCAGCGGAACCTTCGCTCGCTTCTGAAATTCATTGATGATCACGGCGCTCGGATATACTTGGCTGCGTTCGATCCCCAACAGCCCGCGCGTAGTGCCAAGAATCAACCCTCCCACATGATTGACCTCGATCTCATGCAGCATTTCCTTGTATTCGGGGCTTTGCGTCGAAGTGAACGCGCCGAAGTAATACACCATCATCATCTGCCCCAGCTTTTCCCGCAGTGTCATCTTCTTCAGCGTCTGTTCGACCCATGGCGAACTGACGAATACGCGGCGGGACTTCATGGACGAGGTTTTCTGAGCGCGGGCAGACAATGTCATGAGAAAGATGAAGGCCAGAGTGAGCCGGCCGAAATTACGCATTGATTGTGGCCTCGGACTTCCATATGGATAGGTTGCAGGTTGACGCCTGCATGCAGCGGCTGTATATAACACACGGTTCCATGCGGCACAACCAAACGTCAGCGTGGCTGTTTCGTTTCTGTCCTCTCATCGTGCTCGTTCTCCTGATACTGCTGGCCTGCGTGTTGTACCCAACGTGCGCTGTCGTTCGCGCATCCGGCGCCGGATCGCGCGATGCTGTGGCTAGCCGCCACACGAAAACAGGAATCGACGTCCTCGAGGAGCAGAATTTCGCACCCTTGCGCGGCAAACGTGTCGGCCTGATCACCAACCACACTGGTGTCGATTCCGCCGGACGCCGGACGATTGATGTGCTGGCCCACGCGGAAGGCGTCAAGCTCGTTGTCCTCTTCAGCCCCGAGCACGGCCTTGCCGGGCGCATGGATGCTTCAGTTCCCAACGCTACCGATGCGGCAACCGGCCTGCGCATCTACAGCCTGTTCGGCGAAACACGCCGCCCCACTCCTGAGATGCTCGCGGGGCTGGACGCGCTGGTTTACGACATTCAGGATGCCGGCGTGCGCTTCTACACTTACGTCACCACGATAGGCTACTGCATGGAGGAGGCCGCCAAGCTTCACATCAGTTTTTTCGTGCTCGACCGCCCCGATATTCTTGGCGGCGAAATCATCGAAGGACCTATGCTCGATCGCGACAAGACTTCATTCGTCGCCTATTTCCCGACGCCCGTGCGCTTGGCGATGACGCTCGGTGAACTGGCGCAAATGTTCAAAGCGGAGAATCACATCGGCGTGGATTTGCACGTCGTCGCCATGCAGAACTGGCGCCGCAGCGAATGGTACGACCAGACCGGGCTCGCCTGGGTCGCACCTTCACCCAACCTGCGCACGCTCCGCGCGGCATTTCCTTATCCCGGCATCGAGATTCTGCAGGCCGCCGGCGTTTCGGTCGGGCGCGGAACGGATGCGCCCTTTGAACATTTCGGCGCGCCGTGGATACATGGCGCGGCGCTTGTCGATGAACTTAATCGCCGAAAAATCCCGGGCGTGAGCTTCACCCCGGCGCATTTCACGCCCAATGATGGCCTCTATAAAGGGCAGGGCTGCGAAGGTGTGTCGCTGGTGGTTACAGATCGTGCCCATTTTCGCTCGATACTTATGGGGCTGGAAATCATCGAAGCTTTGCAGCGTCTTTATCCGCAGAATTTCCAGATTGCAAAGACGATCGAACTGCTCGGCTCGCAATCGACCGTCGACCAACTCCAGCGCGGCGTTGATCCGCGTCAAATCGTCGCTAGTTGGTTCGACGACCTCACCGCGTTTCGCGCGATGCGCCAAAAATATCTGCTTTATCATTGAAGTCTTTCCCTTTTTGTTTTTTGGTTTTTGGTTTTTGCTTTTTGTTTCTTTGTTTCTTTGGTTTTTTTTTTGCGGTTTGGGTTCGTGTGGTTTGGTTTTATGTTTTTTCCTGAGTTTTGCATCTGTGTTTATCTGTGTTCATCTGTGGTTTAACGTTCCCCTGAGTCCGGCGCGAAAATGAGCAGCGTTCAACGTCCGAAAGCATGGCTGGCCTGGAGCAGCGGCAAAGACAGCGCATGGGCGTTGCATACGGTCCAGAAAAGCGGCGAATGCGAAGTGGTTGGACTGCTGACGACCATGAATCGCACGCACCAGCGCGTCGCCATGCACGCCGTACGCGAGACGCTCGTCGAAATGCAAGCCACTGCGGCCGACTTGAAGCTGATCAAAGTTCCCATTCCGTCGCCTTGCCCAAACGAAACCTACGAGCGCGCTATGAGCGAAGCCATGGCGGAGGCTAAGGCCGAAGGCGTTCGCCACATCATTTTCGGCGATCTTTTTCTCGAGGACATTCGCGCCTACCGCGAAAAGCATCTCGCCGCCTGTGGCATGACGCCGGTCTTTCCGCTATGGCGCAGGGATACGCGACGGCTCGCACACGAGATGCTGGCCGGTGGGCTTTCTGCATTCTTGACCTGCGTCGACCCACACAAACTGGGACGGGAGTTTGCCGGCCGCCGCTTCGATGCAGAACTTCTTCGCATGCTCCCGCCAGAAGTAGACCCCTGCGGCGAAAATGGCGAATTCCATACGTTCGCGAACGCCGGGCCGATGTTCGCGGGCGAAATTCCAGTGACCGTTGGCGAGATCGTCGAGCGCGATGGCTTTGTCTTCGCGGATCTCGTTCCGTCAGCCAACGCCGCACAGGCTTGACGCTACTCGTAGGTTACTGTCCCGTGTACCTGGCCCGCCGTACTATTGACGGCAGACGCTGGAATATAGGATTCCTATATTCATCATGAAGATTCGCATTGGCAAACAAATTCCATCCAAGATTGCGCGTGGCAGCGCAGAGCTTGCCATTCTTTCCTTGCTGTCAAAGCAAGCCTTCTATGGTTTCGAAATTGCGCGCCGCATCGAAGAGGAATCCGGAGGGGCGTTGCGCTTCAACCTAGCTTCACTCTATCCCATGCTTTACGAACTCGAAAAGCGCGGGTGGATCAAAGGGCGCTGGGAGACGAATCGCGCCGGACGCGACCGCCGCTACTACAGCATCACGGCACAGGGCAGAAGGCGTCTCGCGCCGCTGCGGCGCGAGTGGCGTTTCTTTTTCGCTGCACTCGAGCGTCTCGCGGAGGTGTCGCGTGCCTGACTGGCGGGGAGTTGTCGACCAACAGCTAAACATGCGCGAACTCACTTCGGCGCAGCGAGATGAAATCGTCGCCGAACTGGCCGGCCATCTCGAGGAAATCTGCGACGAGCGGCACGCGGCCGGATTGTCCATCTCGCAAGCAGCTGACACCGCGCTTGCCGAAGTCGCGGATTGGCCTGCGCTCAGCCGGCGAATTGAGGGAGCGAAATTGAAGGAGGGCGTCATGAATCAGCGCACAAAGAGCATTTGGATTCCCGGGCTCATCACCCTGATCTTCACGAGCGGCGCGTTGGCCATGCTGGAGGTATGGCGCGTGCAACCGCATGTCACATGGATGCGCGCTGGAATTGGCCTTGTGTTTTATACGCCATGGCTGATCGCGCAGCCTACATTTGGCGCTATCGGTGCCTATCTTTCGCGCCGGGCAGGCGGTGGCCGGTGCGCGCGTCTCACTTCCGGGTTGTTTCCCGCGCTTATGATGCTCGCCTCTTTCTTCGTTATTCTTGGAGTTGGGTTCGTGCTCAGGATGCTTCGAGTCAGCGATGATTTTCGGCCGGAAGTATGGCCCATTCTAGCCGCGCATTTCGGAGTATGGGTCGTGATCCCCGGGTTCGCGCTAGCTCTGGGTGCGCTTCCCTTCTTGGGCGCGGCAAGACCCCAAGAATCTTAGCCGCCAGCCGGCAGGTCTTCCGCTGATTTGGCGCGTCCTCTTCGCCAGTGGCGATAGAAGACGAAACCAAAAAGCATTAGCGCAAGCCCTAGGCAAGATGACAGCGGAAACTGAATCACACGATTCACAGTAAATGCCAGCGCGCCGATCACAGAAAGGATGGGCAGCACAGGATAGCCCCATGTGTGGTACGGCCTCGCCAGCTTCGGCTCCTTCATTCGCAGGCGGATGACTGCGGCGGTCTGCAGCGCGTAGAACATCCACACGATGAAAACATAAAGCGAAAGAAGGTCCTCGAAGGTTCCTCGCAACGCCAGCAGGGACGCCAGAATGCCCTGGAAGATGAGCGCGCGCGATGGCGTGTGAAATCTCGAATTCACTCCGCGTGCGACGCGAAAGAACAAGCCGTCGCGGGCCATCGCATAATCCACGCGCGCGTTCGTCAAAATCGATGAATTCAGCGTCCCCAGCGCGCATACGATCAGGGCCAGCGTCAGCCAGTTGGCCGCGTTGTGGCCGGTTGCGCGTGCCACAACATCGGATGCCACGAGCGACGAGGCAGCCACCTTCGAGAATGGCAGCACGAAAAAGCACGCTGCGCTCATGGCCACGTACAAACCGCAAACCAGTGCCACGCCGCCGAACAGCGCAAGCGGAATATTGCGTTCGGGATTCCTGATCTCCGAGCCCACGAAGGTCAGGTTGACCCACCCGTCGTAGGCCCACAGCGCCCCGGCCATCGCGGTCAAAAAGCCCGACAGGCCGACTGCCGTCGTGCCCGCCAAGGCCGTGGAATGAAAATTCGCGGTCGTGCCGTGGCCAAAGAAAAATCCAGCGGCAATGACCGCTATGATCGCAGCAATCTTCACGACCGTCAGCGCAACCTGCACTTCTCCGCCGAGCCGTACCCCGAGGTAGTTGATGAAGGTGACTGCAGCGATGGCGAGGACCGCCAACGGCTGCGCCCAAATCAAAGTCACCGTATGCGGCTGCGTCATCCAGGGCAGGCTCACATGCCAGGAAAAAATCGGCGTCGCGGCGAATGGGAAAAAGAATCCGACGAAACGCATCAGGCCGGCGGCGATGGTCGCAATCGAAGTCGGCGCGCCCAAAATGCAATAAACCCAGCCGAACAGAAAACCCCAGGCTGGACCGTACGCGCGGTTCAAATACGCGTATGTCCCGCCCGCTTCAGGCAGCGCCGCGCCTAATTCGGCTGCAGCCAATGCGCCAAAAAGCGTAAGCGCGCCGCCCACCACCCATACAAGCATCACGAGCCATGCCGATCCGGTGTCGCGCGCCATCCGGGCGGGAACGATGAAAATTCCGGTGCCGATCATCGTTCCCACAACGATCGCCGCAGCGGCCCAGCCGCCCAAGCCGCGCACGAGCCCCGCAGTTGATTTGGACGTTGTTGGTACTGCAACGGATTGACTAGCTTGCTTCACGTCTTCATCTGCACCCTTCGCACCTTGTTGACAGCTCTATCTGTGTTCATCTGTGTCCGTCCGTGGTTTGGCGTTCTTTGTACCGCCGGACCCCGAACGCTCGCTTACCACGGAACCAACCGTAAACGTCACAATCGTTCCTGCCAGGACATACCACGTCCACGCCAGCGGCACGTGAAACACAGCGATTCCAACCATGATGCAAAGGCCCGCGACGAATCCGCTTAGCGCGCCAGTTTCATTGGCTCGTTTGTTCCACGTGCCCAGCAAGAAAACGCCGAGCAACGCGCCATACGTAATCGACGCAATCGTCAAGCCAGCAACGAGCACGGGTCCCCATCGCACCAGGCCAAGCGAACAGAGCACAACGCCCCAAACCAGGGTCATTTCGCGCGACCGCCCAAGCGATCGGGTCCCTGCGTCGCCCTGGCCGCCTCGGCCCAAATCCATAATGCTGGACGATGCCAGCGAGTTCAATGATCCGCTCGCGTTCGACATCGCAATTGCAAAGATCGACGCCAGCACGATTCCAACCAAGCCCACGGGCATATCGCGCACAATGAATTCGGGGAAAATGCGATCTGGATCGCTGGTTGACAGAACAGGCCCGGCATGCTGGAGGTAAACGAAAAGCATGACGCCGATAACCAAGAAAAGCGCGAATTGCACCAGAACGATAACGCCGCTGGCGAGCAGCGCGGTCTTGCTGTCGCGCTCGTTGCGCGCTGCAAGCAGCCGTTGCACCATGGTCTGGTCGGTGCCGTGGCTGGCCATCGTCAAGAAAGTGCCGCCGATGAGGCCGGACCAGAAGGTATAGCTTTGCGTCAAGCTAAATGAGAAATCGAAAATGGACAGCTTGCCACCCGACGCAGCGGCCGTCTGCGTGACCATGCGCCAACCGCCGGGGATTTTGTGCAGCAGCACGAAAAAAGCGGCGATCGACCCGGTGAGGTAGAGGCAAAACTGAATCACGTCCGTCCAAATCACCGCGCGCATTCCGCCCTCGAACGTGTAAAACAATGTCAGCAGCGCGACGATCAGGATCGAAATGCGGTCGCCAGTGCCGAACGCCACGCTCACCACTTTGCCGATCGCGGAGATCCGCACACCCTCAGCCAGCGCCCTGGTACCCAGAAAAACGACCGCCGCGGCCGACTTCATTCGGGTGCCAAACCGGTTTTGCAAAAGCTGGTAAGCCGTGTAAAATTCGCCTTGAAAGTATTGGGGAATGAGGACCACGCAGAGGATCACCCGGGCGACCAAGTAACCCAGCACCAGTTGCAAGAAGCCGAGATTTCCGCCGTAAGCGATTCCGGGCGTACTGATGATTGTGAGAGTCGAAGTTTCGGTGGCCACGATGGAACAGGAAATCGCCCACCACGGCGCGCTGCGGCTGCCCAGAAAGTAATCGCGCAGGTTTTTTTGTCCGCGGCGGAATCGCGCTCCGAAGAGGGTGATACCCGCGAGGTAAAGCACGAGAATGACGAGATCGATTGTGCTGATGTGCATGATTCCGCGGGCCGCGGCGGGCCGATGCTAACCGCGTGGTTCGAACAGTGTCAAGCAATCCGCGTTGTACATGAGCGGATTATGCCGTGGCCTAACAAATCTCGCGCCTCAAGGGATGAAAGGTAACGCGATGGCAGAAAACCGCTCCAATTCAGAGGCAACGTACTTCCTGGGCTTCGATGGCGGAGGCACGAAGACCGAATGCGTGCTCGCTTCCGCCGATGGCCAAGTGCTCGGTCGCGCGGCGGCAGGCCCGTCGAATCCGCTGCGTGCCGGATACACGCGCGCGTGGTTTTCGTTGAGCGAAGCTGCCGATATACTTTTGGGCCGCCACAAAATTACGTCGAATGATATTCGAGGTATTTGCGCCGGCATTGGCGGCGCGGCCCGCACCTCGGTCGCCCGCAGAGTCACCACATTCTTCGAGCGCAGCTTCCCCAAAGCGGATGTCGAAGTGACTACCGACATCGAGATCGCTTTCGAGGCTGCTTTCGGCGCCGGCGAAGGAATCATTCTCATCGCGGGAACGGGTTCTGGCGCGCTCGGCCGCGACGCCTCGGGGAAGAAAGAGCGCGCAGGCGGGCGTGGGCCCTGGTTCAGCGATGAAGGCAGCGGATTCGACATTGGCCGCCGTGCAGTTGCCGCTACCCTGCTCGCTGAGGAAAATCGCGGCCCAGCCACCGAACTGACCGGCCGACTCTTCGATTATCTCGAGGTGCGCAACTGGAATTCTCTGATCGACTACGTGAGCAAAGAGCCCGACGCCGTCTTTCCGCGCGGCTTTCTCTTGGTCGCAGAACTCGCGGATAATGGCGATGAAGTTTCGCGCGAGATCCTTTCCGGAGCCGCGACGTCGCTCGCAGGGCTGGTGGCAAGCGTTGCCGAAAAACTCGGCTGGCAAGCCGCGCACGTGACTCGCGAAATTCCCGTCGCTCGAATCGGCGGAATGCACGGGCGTTCCCGATTTTTCGATGCGGCTCTTGATACTGAATTGACGCGGCTCCTGCCGAACAGAAAATATGTTGAACTCGCGGTTACTCCCGCTGAGGCCGCGGTCAGAATCGCCAGCCACGCTAAAGGAAATGCCTCTTCCGTCCGATGATGCCACCGGCCCACGCGCCGATGAGCCTGCGAACAAAACCGCGGCGAGCGAAAAGCTGAATCGCGCGCGTTCTGCATCGCAAGATGAACTGAAAATCCTCCTGCACGATCCGGACGAATCCGTACTGCTCGCCCTGCTGGAAAACCCGAATTTCGACGAGCCGCACGTCACGCAACTTCTCGATCGCCTCGATCTCTCGATGAATGTCCTGAGCGCTGTCGCCGAAAAACGAGCATGGATTGCGAGCGAAGCGGTTCGCCTGCGTCTGGCTCAACACCCGCGCACTCCCAAGCGCGTGGCTCTCGCCCTCGTTCGCCAACTCTTCCTTTTCGATTTGGTGCGCCTGAGCCTGCTTCCTTCGGCGCCCGCGGATATTCGGCGCGTGTCTGAGGAAATCATCCTGGCGCGCGTTCCACATCTTCCGGTCGGTGAGAAGCTCACGCTTGCGCGTCGCGGTCCATCCCGAGTCGTGGGCGCAATACTGGCAGAGGGCCACCCGCAAGCGATCAAGCTGGCGCTGAACAGCGCATTCCTAACCGAAAGCCAGGTCCTGAAGATTCTGGCCAAGCCAGGAGTGACCGAACGTGTTGTTGCTGCCATCGCGCAGCATCCCAAGTGGTCGACGCAATACAATGTGCGCGCCGCCCTTGTCCGCAATAAGCACACGCCGCCGCCGTGCGTGCTCGCGTTCCTTCCCAATCTGACCTTGCGCGATTTGAAGGACACACTCGGCCTGCAGGATTTGCCCCCTCACACGAAGAAGTACATTCAACAGGAACTCGCACGGCGCGAAGGCGGCGCACACCATCGCGCCTCCTGAACAACCTGCAAACACCCTCTTATCTGTGTCCATCCGCGTTCATCTGTGGTTTCATAAGTCATGCCCAAAAAGAGCCAAACTCGCTGGATCATCCTCGTGGCGGGGCTCGTTTTCTTCGCCGTGATTCTCTATAGCACTCTTCAGCAAACTCGCCGCGAGTACGAAGTCTGCGTGACCTTTAAGGGCAACAGCCACTGCGCTACGGCCAAGGGCGCGACTCCCGATGAAGCCATACATAGCGCCCACGACATCGATTGCGGCCTGGTCGCCGACGGCCGCGACGACAACATCGCCTGCATGAATACTCAAGCGACCAGCATCCGCGAAATAAAATAGCCTCGCGACTCAACCGTTCGGAAATGCGTGAGCGCTTCTGTTATTCTTTCGATGTTCTCGCCAGGTTTAGGAGAAGCTGTTTATGCCTTCGCTCATCGAGACTGCTCGTTGGGCCGCCGCGCAACGCGCGCGCGAATCGGAACGCCCTGATCGTCTTTTCCTCGATCCGCTGGCGGCCGCCCTTGCCGGATCGGAGGGCATGGCTGCGCTCGGCCTGTCCGAGAAGTACAACCCGCGACACGAGGACACTGCCAACTTCATCTCCAACCGCATTCGTTTCGTCGACGACTTCGTGCAGGACGCTGCCGCGCGAGGCATTCGCCAGATCGTTCTGCCCGCCGCCGGCATGGATGCGCGCGCTTATCGGCTCCCGTGGCCCGACCGCACCACGCTTTACGAACTCGACCACACCGAGTTGCTCGCCATCAAGGAGGAGATCCTCAAGCATCAAGGTGTCTCGCCGAAATGCAAACGCGTAACGATTGGCGCTGATCTAAAACACGACTGGGCCAGACTTGTCGTCGATTCTGGATTCGCGGCCAACGAGCAGTCGGCGTGGCTCATCGAAGGGCTCTTCTACTATCTCGAGGAATCCGCCGTGCACCATGTGCTGAACGAAGTCTCCAGTCTAGCGACGCCGGGCAGCGTGCTTGTCACCGACCTCGTGAGCCGAAGCTTGCTCGCTAGTCCATGGATGCAGCCAGCACTAAAAGCCATGGAGGAACGTGGAATGGCGTGGCGGTTTGGCTCGGATGATCCGGCCGCACTCTTCGCCAAGCACGGCTGGGACGTCCAGGTCAAACAACCGGAGCAAGAAGGGGCGAAGTACAGTCCACAGCGGTTTCCAACCCAGCCCCAACAGTCGTGGAACTTCTTCGTTGTTGCGCGGCGAACCTAGCCATTCGTCCTTGCCAACCAGACTGAATCGCCAAGGCGACCCTCGCCCAAACACGGGATCTGAGTAAAGCGGTGAAATTCGCTATTGAACAGGACCGTTTTGGCCCCTCCCGGTGTCTAATCTAGAATAAGGGAAGGTTCTGTCTGCGCGTGGGGGCGAATTTTCGAACGACTGCCGAATTCGATCCTGCCCGGATTAGCTGTCTCGATTTATCATGACTCGTTGCCTCAATTGCGGGGCTGAACGCACTAAGGACGTTTGCGATTCTTGCGGGTTGGGCTCCGCCGCCGCCGAATTTGTGCTGCGCCGAAAACTGCTCAACCGTACCGCGGTCTTCCTGCTTGGCGCGATTGCCTTTGTGGTGGCCAGCGGGCGCTATCCCGCGCTCGAACTCGACTCCATTTTGATTTTCATCGGCGTGTTGTTTTTCCTCACGCTCGGCTTGGCCATTTGGGTCGAGCGCCTCGCCCTGCGTCACGCCGAAGTCGAAGCCATGAAGCGAGTGTACTACGGTTTGATTCCGTTGCCCTGGCTGCTCGGCGTGCTCCTGCTGGCGAACGGCGCATTCGACGGATCACGGCCGGCAGTCAAGCAGGTGCGCATCGTCGAAAAGTTCTCTATGCCCGGCCCGGTGCCCATTCGTCGGCTGATCGTGACTTCCTGGAGGGACGGCCACACCATCGAGCGGTTGCCCGTCGACCGCGGCGATTTTGATCGTTTCAGCTCGGGCGAATCTGTCGACGTAAGAATTGCCGATGGCCTCGTCGGCATCCCCTGGGTCGCCGGCGTTTCCCTGCGTTGAATTCTCCGCGCTTCGCCATGATTAAGGATTTTCAGTAAGAAATGGTAACTCTCCGCACAATCATGCCTTGCCGTACTCTTGCGCGCTGATAAAACTAGGTAGATAATTCAGCCGTCCCAACAGAGCGCCGCGCAGTTGCTCCAGGCGGACAGGAGTGAATGGCTGTGCTTCCGCCGGACTCATGGAATGACTCGGCGCCCCTTCTCGAGCCTGAGCCTCCCCAAAAACACTGGCTCCGTATTTCCCCAATCGCTTTGAGCGCATGGCTCGCTTTTTTCGGGATCTTTCTGTATCAACTGGGCCGCGGCAGGGGATTCCTCCTCGTCGTCGATACTGTTTTCGTCCCCATTCACGAGGGCGGACATCTCCTGTTCGGATACTTTGGCCAGACAATTGGCGTTGCCGGCGGCACGTTCTTGCAATTGTTTGTCCCCTTTGCGCTCGGCATGTATTTCTTTTACCATCGCCAGGCGGAAGGCGTTGCCTTCTGCTTGTTCTTCTTCTTCGAGCAGTTTCTTCCCATCGCCACATACATGGCCGATGCGCGTGCACAAGAACTCCCGTTGCTGACGGTTGGCGATTCCGAATATGTCATTCACGATTGGAACTATCTGTTCACGAAGTTGGGCGTCCTGCAGCACGACACGGAAATCGCCGATGGTGTCCGCTTCGTCGGTTGGCTCGGCATGCTCAGCGTGACGCTGTGGCTTCTCTGGCGCGGGATCAACTACGTCGAGCCAGAACAGCCGTCCGAGACGACTCCGCCAGCCAAATAACGCAAGAAATCGGCCTCACGTCGCAGGTTCGACGCTGCTTCTCGCTTGCTAGTACAGGCCGCGCAGGTCCGGCATGTGCGGCAATTGCACTTCAAGAACTCGCCCATAATCTCCAAGTTTTAGCTTGATCGATTCCGCCGGTCCAATGTCGTGCTCAACCCATTCTGTGCTGGGTATCGTCCGCGACGGCTGCAGCAGGTTCTCGCTGTCGAAATCCTTGCCGTCGGCATGCAAATCGCTCGGCAGCACGGAATAAACGAGCCTTGCTTTCGTGTCGAGCGCCAGATAGCGGTGCCCGAGGAGCACCAGCACCAGATTAGATTCTTTTTTCTTATTCGATTGGTAGACATTCCAGGTCAGCGGCGTCTTCCCATCCAGCTTCAACTGCGCATCCGGCACTTGCTTCCAATGAATTCGCGCTGGCTCATTGCCAAATGCACGCATAGGCTGCACAGCCAGAGCGTTCAGAGCGAACGCAATCGTCGCCAGCGCCACCACGGCATATTGGAAACGCAAGCTGTTCGGCATCGCCTCTCGGCCACTCTCCGGCAGTTTCATTCTACGCGAGATGCGCCCAAGCGGTGTCCCAGGCGATTAGCCGCGGCAACGGGGCGAGCACAGGTCATGCAACTCGGCGGCGCTCGGAAGAGATAATCCTTGTCGTTTTGCTTGCTTTTTATCTGCGTCGATCTGTGTTCATCTGTGGTGAGAATTTGGCCCTAATAGATTGACGACTCACGTTTCCGGCCCGTGTAATCGATGTACACGATTTTCAGCTCGCTATAAAAATCGAGCGCGCTTCGTCCCACTTCCTTCGGCCCCACGCTCGTGCCCTTCGTCCCGCCAAACGGAACGTGCGCCTCCCCGCCCACCGTCGGCGAATTCACGTGCGCCATGCCCGCTTCGATTCTGTCGATAAACTCGAAGATCTTGTTCGAGTCGTTGGTGTAAATCGAACTCGTCAGGCCGTAGCGCACCGAATTGGCCGCTTCCAGCGCCTCATCGAAATCCTTCACGCGAATTACGCTCAGCACCGGCCCGAATATCTCATCCTGTGCGATGGCGCTGTCCGCGCGCACGTGATCGAATACTGTCGGCGCGACGAACCAGCCCTTGTCGTATCTCGGACCGCTCAGCCGCTCCCCTCCGCATTTCAGTTTCGCTTCCTTTTTTCCCGTCTCGATGTAGCGCAACACCGTGTTCATCTGGCTTTCATCAACGGACGGCCCCATCTCTACGCCCGGCTCCAGCCCGTCGCCGACCACGAATTTCTTGGCGCGCTCGACCAGCATGCCCACCCATTTATCGGCGATGCTTTCCTCGATGATCACGCGGCTCGTCGCTGTGCAACGCTGGCCCGTCGACGCGAAGGCGCCAAACAGCGCCGATTCCATGGCCAGGTGCAAATCGGCATCCGCAAGAACCACGATGGGATTCTTGCCGCCCATTTCGCATTGCACTTTTTTCATCGACAGCGCACCCGTCGCATATAGCCTGCTGCCCACTTCATTCGAGCCAGTGAACGAAATCGCGTGTACATGCGGGTTCTGCGCGATTTCATCGCCCGCATCCTTGCCCGATCCCATCACCAGATTCAGCACGCCCGCCGGCAAGCCCGCCTGCTCAACAATCTGCACGAGGCGCATCGCCGTCAGCGGCGTCAGCGTCGCCGGCTTGAACACCATCGCATTGCCGCACACGAGCGCAGGCGCAATCTTCCACACCGGGATTGCCACGGGAAAATTCCAGGGCGTGATCGCTCCCACCACGCCAACCGGCTGACGAACCGTGTACGAAAAGTTCTTTGGTAGCTCGCTCGGCAACGTCTCCCCGGTCAGCCGCCGCGCTTCGCCGGCCATGAATTCCATGATGTTGATCGACCGCTGCACTTCGCCGAGTGAATCCTTCAGCGCCTTCCCTTCCTCGCGCGTCAACAGGCGCGCCAGTTCCTCTTTTTGCTCCTGCATCAGCCGCGCGGCCTTGAATAAAATGTTCCCGCGCGCTGGTGCGGGCGTATTGCGCCAGGCCGTAAACGCCGCCTTCGCCGCTACGATCGCCTCTTTCGTTTCCTGGCGCGTCGTTAGCGGAATGCGCGCCACAACGTCATCTGTATTCGCAGGATTACGCCGCTCGACAATCGTCGGCGACTTCGATTCCACCCACTTCCCGTTGATGTAATTCCTGCAGACTGTCGTCGTTTCCGTCGCCGTCGTCATC